>Ga0307507_10005703_pt1 | contig 20140 bp, 8 predicted proteins | sample 7_EM_MG_FD_207223 | JGI IMG/M metagenome (GOLD analysis project Ga0307507, IMG submission 207223) | Populus trichocarpa ectomycorrhiza microbial communities from riparian zone in the Pacific Northwest, United States - 7_EM | ecosystem: Host-associated > Plants > Roots > Unclassified | place...
TTTAATAGAGGCTGTAGAGCATATATAAAAGTCTAAATTTAAATTATTAAAATTTATTATTAAGTGGTTGTTAAGATATTAAAGTGTGATTTTTCCATTTTTTGGTGTGTTTTTGAAGTGATTAGCTCACCCGTTTGACCAGCTCACCCGTGAAATACGTTAACTATTTCTTGGAAATTGCCTAGCTATTAGTAAACCTAATAAGGAAGAACATAAAATTTAAATAGACCGCTAGATGCAAATAAGCTTTTAATAACTTAAAACATTACTTTACAACTGCTCTAATTCTTACTTACTTTAACCCTAACCTTAAATATACTGTTAAAACAGACTTGTCTAATTATGTACTAGGGGGAGTGTTATTACAATATAATAAGAACGGCGAGCTATATCTAGTAGCCTTTCTCTCCTAGAAGCTCGTCCCTACTAAATTAAACTATAAAATATATAATAAAGAACTGCTTGCGATCGTTAGATGTTTTAAATAGTGGCGCCCTAAGCTTAAAGGATTATTATTTCTAATACGCGTGTTAACGGACCACAAGAACCTATAGTACTTTATAACTATAAAGCAATTAACACAGCGCTAGATTTATTAGGCCAAATACCTCTTATAATTTAATTTTAAGATTACGTACTAACTAGGTAAACTTAATTAGAAGCCTAATATATTAATATAATAATTATAAAACCTACCTATAAACGCTTTAGATAAACGGATTATAAATTAATTATAGATCTTACTGCCCCCCAAACGCTTTAAAAAACTGCGCCCTATATTCCTAGATACGGAACTTCAAAGAAATAAATTAGAAATTAATAAATAGGAAATAGAAATTAACAAGCTAATGGAATATAAATATAAGAATAATATATGGATACTTAATATAATAAAAGCAATTTAAATAGGAAAATAATAGTATAAGGATATTACACTCGCTAAATGCAAAATCTAAAATAATTAATTATACTATTAATAGAAGATAGTAGTTCCGAATTCCAAACCTTTACAATTTAAGATACTCAAATTCGTATATAACTCCCCTATAGTAGGATATCCTGGCTATATAAAGACTTATAAGATTGTTTAATAAGTATATTACTAGCCTATAATATATAACTACATATAAAAATATGTTTAAGTATACAGAATGTGCATGCGTGGAAAGACCTCTTATATAAAGAAGTAAAGAGTACTTTAACCGCTACTAGTTCTAATATAAAGATGGCGTAATATCTTAATTAACTTTATAGTTAACTTGTCTAGTAGTAATAGGTTTACAAATATTATAGTAGTAGTTAACTATCTTATAAAAATGCGATATATAATTCCTATAGACTTAATTAATATAATATTAGTAGCCAAATGTTTTATTAAGTACGTCTTTAAGCTATATGGACTTTCTAATATAATAATATCCAACTATAGAAGCTAGTTCGTTTCAGACTTCTGGCAAGCTTTATATAAATAATTAAGTATTTAAATACAACTCTTAACTGTATTTTATTTAAAAATAGATAGTTAAACTAAAATTGCAAACGTGATTATAGAATAATACTTATAAATATACTGCTCCTACCTATAAGACAACTGGGAAAAATAGCTACCTTTAGCTAAGTTTACTGCAAATAATACAATAAATATATTAACAGGCGTAATGCTGTTCTACGCAACCTATAGATAAAACCCTTAACTTGGATTTAAACTATAACCTAAAATTAATATAACAGGACCCATAATTAAATAGATCTAGTTAATTAACGCGTATAACTTTGCTAATTAAATAAAGTAGTTAACAGAACTATTATAAAGTAAATTAATGTATGCTTAAATGTTATAGGAATGGCATGTAAATAAAGGACAAGCTCCCGCATAGGACTTTAAGGAAGGTAATATAGTTTACCTAAATATATAAAATATAAAGACTTAACGGCCTTTAAAGAAACTTAATTAGAAGTTTATAGGCCTATACTAAATTAAGAAGAAACTAAGCCTATATGCCTATAAGCTTAAACTACTAACTAAAATAAAAATATATCTGACGTTTTATGTAAGCTTACTATAACCTTTAAGAGACAACCCTATAACTCGCAAAGTGCTACTGCTATTTCCTATAATTATTAACAACGGTAACGGTTTTTACTTTATTAACTTAATTAATAATATATAATAGAAAATATAATCTAAATAATTTAAACTTCTTATTAAGTGGAAAGGATATAAAATATAAACCTGGGAAACCTATAAATAGATTAAGGCCGACGCGCCTTCCCTAGTAAAAGAATTCCATAAAGACCATTCTTCGCGGCCTACTCTGGCTAGATAGACATAACATAAAGGCAAATAACTGCCACCTGATATAAAGACACGAAATATAATAGCAGGAAACTTGAAATTAAAAAGAACTTAAAATATATTACAACGCTCATAACGTAATAAGTTATAAATTCTTAACTAAATTAAATTGTTTTGGACCTTTAGCTAAAGGGGGGGTACTATAATGGGACTAGCCTAGTTGTAGTAGGAATGTCTTAGTAAAACACTTAATAGATAAATTTTAACGCTTTAATTAAATTCTGCTAAATTCCGTTAACTCAATTAAATTCCACCAAATTCTACTAACGTAATGGAATTTAGTCGAAACCTATCAAAATCCATGTGGGCTTGTGCCCACGCGTCTGCTGCTAAGACCTTAAATATTTAGTTACACGTTTCCTATATTCCTTTCTCTTCTTTATATAACATCTTGTACTCTGCAAGAGCTATATACCCATAGATTTAGATAGAATTTATATTGTTCCTTTAAATCTTCCCCAAAGCCTCTTCGCGCCCTTACAGTTTTAAAGAATAAATAAGGTCTAGCGTATTAGGCGAGCGTTGTACTTAGCCTATAGGTTAAAAAGTTAATACTATAATTAAGAAATTTAAGAATCTTAAGGATCTATTAGCTAGACATAAACTAGAAAAAAGCTAAAAGAATTTTTAAAAAAAATTATTATCGCGCAGTAAGAATAAAAGGGATATTAATGGCTTAGAACGCTAAGATATTTAAGGGATAGAGTATTTATATAAAAGGTTGCTAATAGGCTAAGGATAGGTATACTAAGAGCTAAAAATAGGTTAAATAGGCAGAAATACTTATAGAATACTGTTTCGAAATTTGGTATAATAAGGGTACTAAAAATATAGTAAATACACTAAGTAGAAAGATGGAACTATAAAACGAGGGAAAGCTATTAGAAGCAATATTACAAAAGGATAAAGATAGGAAAATTAAGTAATAGAGGTCCGGATTAAGTATAATAAGGCCTTATAGTAAATACTACGGTAGACTGGTTAATAGGCTAGGTATATAGGTAAATATAATAATAAGATCTAATTATAGAGTAAGTGCCTAATAGATTAACTCTAATTATATTCTAAGATTTACTATAAAGAAAGAACTATCTAAGGTAGGGACTATGGTCCTTTAAATATATATCTATACGCCTAAGAAATACCTCTTGCTATATAAAGTATATATTATTATTCATTGCTTAACGTCCGATTTGGATCCCTGTTGGGCCCACGCGGACTACTCCTTATATACATATAGGGAGAAAACTCTATTTGAGAAAACCCCATAATCCATCTCCCCGCCTTTTTGGGACTCGCTTGCGAGTCGCCTATAAGTTACTAGTGGTGCTCTACTACCTTACTTTTTAACCTCCTTGGGAACCACTGCTGCCGTAACAAATCTACAGACGCGCTAGTATCGCAAACTTTACTCTACTCCTGTAGAGTTATTAGGGGGCGCCTATTAGTCGCCCCTTTGCCTTCTATTACTATTTCCCTTGTAACCCAAAACTGGTCTAGCACATTTTGGCTAATAAGCCACCAGGTAGCCGCCTTAAGGCCTTTCTATATTAAGAGCAGTGTATTATGGTTTTCTATACTAGCTGCTAAGAGCATTGCTTCTTGGCCAGTACGTAAGGGGCATAACAGTATTACGTGTTTTGGTGTCTGTCTTAGCCAGCTATATTTATACCTTGGGCTACCCACTGGGACACCTACCTAGTAAAGCCAATCTTTTAGTCCTATTACTCCTATCCTTAGGAGTATTGCTATTATATTTTCTGCCTTTGTTAGGCCCTCTTAGAGCCCTTAGGTATTTACCCCCCATAGCATTAACTATGCTATGGCTTGGGTTCCTCTTGCCTAAGTCTACCTCTGTACGTTCGACTCCCATGCGTCTCTCCAGCAACGGTCCAACCAGTATTATGTTGCGGTAGATGGTTTTCTAGTATTCTTTTATACTCTACTTTGGCTCCTTTCTCTCCCTTACTGTTGTCTTTGCTGGCCTCTTACGCGTCTCCCTTCCTCCTCTATATAGGCCTGGGCCCTAACGCCGCACTATTCTTCTTCTGCTTTCTCTACCTGTTTTCCTAATATATCTTCCCTACTTTGGGGTTGTTGGTTCCTTCTCCTATAGGGCACCCTAAGGTCCCTCCATAGTTTATTTAGGCGTGTCTTAATATACTTTATAATATTAGAGTTGCGTTCCTTTTGCACCCTTTACATTGCATCGGCTTTAATATATAGTTATAGGGGGGGAATATTGGCTTCCTTCTCAAGCAGTGCTGTGGCCATTCGCTTATACCCGCCTATTATACTCTGGAGGCAGGCTGTTTGGACCTTTTGGAGTGGTTTAAGGAGTGATTTAGGAGGGCCTTTTTTAGTTTCTCCTGTGGCCCAAATGCTAGATCTATACGTCATAGTCGGCTAGACAACTGCTATATATAGTAGGCGTGACCTCTGGAAGCATGGACCCTATATAGAATTAACAATCCTAGACATAGCGATATACTGTGCTTGGCCCTTACGGGCCGCTTACGCCGCATGTGCGCTCCATTAGAGCTTGCTGTCTATCCACACTCCTAATACCCTTAGGCCTTAAACCGGTTAACCCCTAAAGCCTTAGATATAGATTGTATGCTAAAGATCTGCAGATTAGTTGCGTTTTCTTATAAAATAGATTAGCTGGTATTTCTCTGGTAAGAATTAGACTCCATATTATCTTACCCATTCTATATAGGTGTTGTGGGCTTTCTCTAGTGTCCTACAGTTCTCTGCGGCTGTTAGCCTATATATAATTAGGTTTATATTATCAACAAAGCCTATCCCCTAGGTCGCCCCTTCTTTAAAGGTGTTAAGCAGGTTGCTTACAAAGAAGAGGAAGAGTATAGGCAAAAGAGGTAATCCTTATGGTATTCCTATTACAACTGCGATAGGGGGGCTCTGGTATCCGCTAAAGACCAGTAATGTTTCTTTCTAGCCTGTAAATCCTTAAACAAATTAGATAATCCATTTTAGGAAGCCCTTTGCCCTAAAGATATATAGGAGACGCTTATAGGGTATATTATTATAGGTGCCGCTGATATCTAGGCTAAGTATTAATACTATAAAGTCCTTTCGCATAGCCCATACAGTTTTAATGGTAGCAGTAAGTAGTGTAAGTGCTAATAGCGTTAAGCAATTTTTTCTTGCCCCTATTTAGCTTTATGGTAGTAGGGCGTGTTCCTCTACTATATCTGCTATATAGTCCGCTATAACCTTTTCTAGGATCTTGCTTAGGGTGTTTTCTAAGGCAATAGGGCGGTAGCTTCCTGGAATTAAGTAGTCTACTTTACCTTCTTTTTATAGGACGACCGTCGTCATAGATCTTTCGAGTTGTGGGTAGTAGCCTATTTTAAAGCATGCTCTGGCTACGTCTGCAAGCCAAGGTGCTATAAGCGGTCCACAAGTCTTTAGGGCTTCGTTTGGGATCCCATCTGGTCCTAATACTGTGTTATTTAAGAGGCGGCTAATAGTTCTGGCCATTTCTTTAGTTATTATGTCGCTGTCGACCCTCAGGCAAGTCACTGGTGTTTTACTGGTGATGTCGCTAAGGTCTGCTAGAGCTAGTTAGGGGAAAAATCTTTCTATAAGGATTTTTGCCTTCTTATTATTATTGCTTGTAGCCTGTGGTTCGCCTGCTCTTTATAGGGGTAATAGGTGTAGATCTTCTACTAAGCGTCCTACCTTTTTCTTTACCCATTTTGCCATAGTCCATAGGCTCTTATTATAGGGGAGACTCGGGTTAGTGGTGTATTTATTTATAAACTGTCTCCAGTTATTCCTTACTTCTTTTCTTAGGGTATTCTTTAGCTGGTTTCTTGTGTCTTTGTATCGTCTCTTGTCTTTAGAATTATGGCTGCTTGTATATTTCCTCCTTGCTCGTCGTTGGCTGGCTATAAGGGCCGCGCACTGTGCGGACCATACGTGTCGCGCGTAAGGACCCAATTTTAAGACCAGGTAGTGCTCTTCCAGCCCACTTTTAATTGCTGCCTAGATCCTTTCTAGTCTTTAATTAATTTCCTCGGGGGTAGCTAATAAGCCTTGCTTATTTGGTATTAGGTGGATTTCTTCTAGGTCTTAGAGTTGTTGTTTAATTGTATTAAGAAAGCTATCTACGTTAAGCTTCCTTATTGCGTATCTTTTGCTATTTGGTTGCGCCTTAATGTCCAGATCTAGTTGTATCTAGATAGGGATATGGTTTAAGGTAAGTGCCCATTCTTCTTTAGGGAAGCACCTTTTAAGTCTCTGGTATAGGTTTTTGTCCATAATCGTAAGGTCAATTGTACTTTTGGCGGTGCCCTATTGCCATATAATTGCACCTAGGGGGGTAGCTAGCTTAAGGCCCCCGTTGTCTATAGCTCTTAGTAGGCACTCTACCTGTTAATCGGCAGCAACATGGATACCCCCCTACCGTAGGTGGTGGAGGTTCATGTCTCCTAGTAGGATAGACTCCGCGTATTCAGTTTCTAGCAAGCTTATTACAGATATAATGTTCTCTGTTTATGCTACCCCTTTAACCCTAGGGTTATAGACATTAATGATTTGTACTGGTCCCCTATATGTCTGGATAGTTACAACTGCAATATCTAGGTTAACTGCCTGCCATGACCATAAGGCAAGGCTGATATTTTTGCTAATCATAAAGCACACGCGCGTGGCTGCTTTTGGTTCATACAGGAGCTGGAATCCTTGGGGGCAGTATATCAATTGTATATAGCAGGTAGTTATATAGTAGAGTTCGACATGCCTGCTTATCCAGGCCTCTACCCTAGTTTTCTAGTATTTAGTCCCAGTTACCTAGGCCTAAAGGCCTAGGGGGCTTTCCATAAGCAGTTAGCTGCCACTACCAATTAACGGGGGGTTTTACCATTCTTTTGGATATTTTATAATGGGGTTAACCTAAGTACTAGACCGCCCCCTAGCGGTCTATATAAGAATCTCCTCCTAGAGTTGGTATGCTTTTGCACGGCTTGGGAGCCTTCTATAGCCTCTAGTTTTACGCCTTTCTTCATTGTTTCCGCCGGCATGGGCATAAGCTGCCGCTTCCAGGGGTTGCAACTCCCTTCTTACGTGCCTACTGGCGTAATCCTACAAGGGCGTCGTGGCTGCATCCTGCAATATGGAAGCCTTGGGTACCTTCTACAGTTAAGGCCCGGACCAAAAGCCTCCCCTGCCTGAGTAACTCCTGTTTGCTCCTTAAGCATACCTCACCGGCGTACCGCCCTAGAGGCGAACGGTTCCGTCTATTGGTATACCGACACGCGCATCCGTTCTTATATAAAGTATATAAGGTACGTAATAAACTTTATAGACTTTCTTATATAACCTTAGCTACTATTCTAGACTATGCTTTAATTAACTGTTAGGTGACGAAGTCACCTCGTCTATATATATTATTCCGCACAGCCATACCTAGCATCTTGCCAGTTACTTACTTACCTTTTAGGATTTGTACCGTGGCTAGGTAGTGCGGAGCCTATTACCTTACATTAACTACTTAGCTAATTTTGACTCCTCTCTAAGTAGTTATAATATTGTACTTATAGGGTTTATAACACTATCCCCCTTATTATCTTTGTCTTTAAAGATACCTAGTATTTTTAAATTGTTTACTAAAGGTATAATATTCCCTTATTTATTTTAATTTTCCTAATTACTTATTATGCCTAAAATAACTCATTCTTCTACCTAATAACGTGTTCGTACCGTTGCCGAAATACTATTGCTTAGTAAGATAATGTTTACTTTATACTCTCGCTACGTAAAAAAGAGGTTAGTTTATATTACGACCGTGGCTCTATCTAGTCTCCAACCTTCCTCTTATACTAAGTATATAAAATCAAACGTGCGGTCGTCCTATAATGTTTACTCTATCTCTAATACCAAATATACGCGTTCTATTACTCTAAATAGTTATTATATTCCTTTATTAATCGCCCTTAGGGTCCTAGGTTTAATCTACTACTACAAAGCTTAATAGTAAGCTATTAAGCGTCCTAGAGAAGCTGCGCTGTTTAAGAAAAGTAGAGTAAGAAGCTGTAGCTACTTAATAGTGCGCCCTTAAGGCTTGTCTATCCACCTTAGCTTATCTTCTCTATCTTAAAAGGGTTCGTAAAAAGGTCCGTGTAAAGGATTAGAAACTCGTTTAGTAGGGTCTAGCCAAGTTAGGTAATAAAAGAATAGATTCTCTTCTAATAGAGAGGGAAATAACTCTAAGTAGCTTAGTAGCTGCTTTCTTTAGGTCCCCCTTAAGTAACTTACTTTTGGCAATCCTTCTTTATTAATATTACCCAGACTTGCTATTAAGCGACCAAGCCAAGCCGGAAAGCCTTAGCTTGCTGGCTTGCTTGGCTTGCTTAAAGGCTTGTTTGATTTTATAGATATTTTAGAGTAATATACAAAATTAAACCTCTGAGCCACCGATTTAGCCAAAAAGTTCCTCTATAGCCACGATTTATAGTCATTGTAATATAAGATAGCATAGAGATACCGTAATAAGGAAGTTCGCGTGGTTGAGGGCGTCTATCGTGGGGCTTGGCATAGTGGTGAGGAAGGTTTCGGTAGGAAGGCTTTAGTAGAAAGATCTTGCTGTTGACTCCAACGGTTAGCTACTAGTTATAAGTTACTGATCCCGGTGAACTTATTACCTTGTCTACTAGATCCTTAAAGCCTATTCTTAAATAGCTGCGATTGCACTGTAAAGTAGCAATAATAATATTAGGGCGAAGTTTCGAGAGACGCGGTTCTAGTAGATTACCAGCTTCACCAAACGCCCGTTCGCAGTCGTCGCTTGTAGCCAGTATAGTCAATATATCAAGAGCCATCCATGCGAGCTTCGGCTGAGTCGTTCGCCAATAGGTGATTATCTGGTAGTGGCGGCAGAGTCTTTTAAGCTTCGTATTCGTCCGACGCGTCGATAGAAGCTTTAAGCCACGCGGCTGGTGTGTTACCTAAATAGTCCTGTTTGCTCCATTTGCATACTCAGAAATATCCAAAATCGTTCATCTACAACACCAAAAATCTATTACGAACTTCAGATCTCTACCAAAATTATATATATATATTTCCTATCAATCGGGCAAGTAAGCAAGCAAGCAGACCCTCTTTTGGCTTGCTTAATAGCACGTCTAATATTACTTAACCTAATTTCTTCTAATACTGCTATACTTTTTTTATAGCATTTTTAAACCTTCCTAATGGTTCCTAGGTAGTCTTATTATAGCTTATCTAATTTACTTTATACTATATTTTATTGTTTATATCCTTATAACTAACGACTTTTTAAACTTACTGTTTATCTTCTTCCTATCCTCTGTCTACTTTATAGACTAGTAGCTTAATATCTCTATGGACGTTCGGATAGGCGTTCGTGTAGGCAATTAATTGATAAATCGATTGATTGTAGAGCCGTTTGTATAGACGATTATAGAGTCTTCCTAGTATATTAGTGCTGCGTGTTAGTAGAGCTTCGAGCAGAGCCTCGCGTAGACCTTTTGAGCAGAGCTTGAGTAGAGCTCCGTGTAGCAGTGATCTTTTTGGACTGGGTTAATCTTGGATCTCCATGGTGGAGCCGTAGTTTGACTGGACTGGATCCTGTCGATTTGATTGGTTGGATGGAGTGGATTTGAAGCCGTGGAGCTCTTGGAGCTCCAATTCTCTAACCCGATTCGGGCAGGTGTAATGTAAGAGTAAGCCAATTAGCAACTGAGGATGAGCTTCAATTTCATAATTGGGTGTACGAACCATGCAATCTGAAAACTTTGGTGTATACAAGCGTCGTTCCTCTTGCCCCCGTCGTCGTCGTCGTCGTCGTCGTCGTCGTTGTCGTCGTCGTCGTTGCTTTAATTAATTTATCCTCATCTTTTTTCTTACTGCCACCATAGATCGATATTTGTCAACCCAATTACCTTCTGTATCCGACGATGTAATCCTTACGCCTAAGAGCTTTAACCCAAAAGCAGATAAGTTAAAAATAATTAATAAGTTTAAGCCTATACTAGTAGCTCCGCAGCCACTAGCTACAAGAGGGAAGATATATACCTCCGCCCGATCTTATAAACGCCTTAAGACGACTTATTAAGAATACAACGACCTATCGCCAATCAATCGCTTTAAGGAATATCTTGCTACCACCCGCGTACTTCTTAACACTTTAACATCTTACAATACTAATAGGATCGCTATAAGAGCCAGCCAGATCTTACTTAATTTACGCTTAATATATTAACTGTACCTCCTATAAGCAATAAATGCGAGCGACTCTTTAGTAGCTGTAAGATCCTTCTTAGCAACCAGCGTTCCTAATTATAAATAAGCATAATTAAGGCAAATAAGGTTCTTTGGCATCTATTATTCACACGCTTACAGAGAAGAGGATTAAGAATTAATCTGATTGGTAGGTACGGGCTCAAAGGCATCAATTGAGAATGGGTATATTCGCAAGGCCATTTGCAGGGGATTGCCCTGCCTTGACTAAACGTGATGCCCATGGACCCATACGCAAGCATATCGCTGCAGTATCTATTTATAAAGCCCAAAATATGCAACCAAAGAAAAGGTGCGGGTGGGAGGGAAAGCAAGCAAGCAAGGCTCAATTTTATAAATGTTGATAATGTTAGTGTTGCTAAGATGCAGGGGTGCTGCAGTGCTTACTTAGCCACATAGACATGTCCATCTATTATTCACACGCTTGTGGAGAAGAGGATTAAGAATTAATCTAATTAGTAGGTACGGGCTTAAAGGCATTAATTAAGAATGGGTATATTCGGAAGGCCATTTGCAGGGGATTACCCTACCTTAACTAAATGTAATGCTTATAGACCCAGAAGCGCAGCGCCCATACCACACAAGGTAGAGTAGGGGGAAAAAAGAAAAAGAAAAAAGGGGGGGAAGGAGAGATTTAAGTTAATATATTAGCGTGCCAAAATAGGCACTCCTGCACGCTATTATGCCTGAATACCTTCGCCCATTGCATCTAGGGCAAGTGATAATAAGAACGGTATTAGCGTTCCACGTTAAAAGTTTACACTCAGCCGGAATAGGTCTTTTAGGGATAATAAATAGTAAAGCTAGAACGCTTATAAGGACCACCGGCCCAGTTGCTATATTTAGCCGTCTGTGAAACCGTTGTCTCGAGCGTGTTAAGCAGCGCCTTTCCAAAACGAGTGTCCGTTATAGAGCTTAGAGTGGAGGCCGAGAGCGGCAACTCTGCACTTTAGCTTATTCCTGACCGCGTAGCTCGTAAAGGCCGATCTTTTAAAGTGGAAGAGAGGGGCGTTTCTAGGTTAGGGGTCGTTTTTAAATAAGTGTTTTATAGCTTAAACTACGCATTTAGGTTGCCCTAAAGCGGCAATTATAATTAAGACTCCTTAGTGATTAACATCCGTTTTACTACGCTTTAGACGTAATGTCATATGGTCCTTTACTAGCGTTATGTTATTTCTAGTATATTTTGTAGTAGAGAAGGCGTGGCTATCTTTTTAAGTCTTAGTATAGGTGATCTCGCCTAGATAAAGAAATCCCGTAAAGGCCGTGGTAACAGTGGCGTTAAAGTTAAGATCCTTAACGGATTAGGCATTTAGGGTGACCAATTAGGCGAGGATGTCTTTAGTAATTAGCAATCTTTTAGCCGTAGTAGAGGGATTTATAGATGTTATACCATCCAGGATCCTCTTAATAATAGGATTATTAAAGATGGAGGTGTTATAATTAGCGTTAATATAGTGGGATTAAATTGCGGAGACGTAGGCTCTAACTATAGTAGGCTTAATACGGCTTATTCCTAGACTAGTATTACCGAAGATCTGTTAGGTAATCCATTCTCCTAAGTAGTAGAGGGGCGCTGGGTACTTTACCGCTCTATAAAGGTTGCAGTAGCCCTTCCAACTCTTAATTGCGGGATGGTATAAATCTCTCGTTCCATTAAAGAGGCCGTGCTATAATAGTTGGCCGAAGTATTCTGAGGGGGCTTTTACCTTAATCTAGAAATTAGGTGGGGGGTCTTTAAGAGGGACCAGGTCTCCTATTTTAGCGTTAGATTAAATATAATAAAGAAGCGTATAGTAATGGTAAATTAGAAGTATCCTAATATGGGCATAATAATAACACCCTATTATAATTAAAATGAGATAGAGTATTAGCTAGCCTGTTTTCTATAGAGGAAACCCACTCCATATAGAGCGTAATATTGTAGGCTGCGGCCAGTTAGAGGATCTTATAGAGCGGGTAATTACCCGGTCCTTTTACTACTATATTCTAAAATCTTAAGAGTGCTACCGTATTATCCGTATAGATATAGACTGAGCTGTGCTTCTACCACGTTGCCCAGAGCTGGAATGAGGTTGTAATCGCTTGGACCTCCCACTTATTAATTAGGGCAAGGCGGTGTTCTACATTAGGGTAGCAGCTTAAAGAATTGTCTTAGGGTAGAGATACTAAATAGGGCGGCTATGTTATCCCTTAAGAATCCTTAAGGAAGAAGAAGGCCCTATAACTAAAAATCCCGGATGCGTTTAAAAAGAGATGGAATTATTTTTAATCCATATTATTAAAAAAGAGGATACTGTTTAAAAGGGTAAGAGCATCCCTCTACTATAACAAGTCTTGGCGAAGTTTAGCTATTAGCTATTGGCAAGGATAACCACCTGCCTTTATAAAAGTGGAGATAAACTCCTAGATAGAGCGGTTGTATAAACGCCTAAGCCTAATTACCTGGGCGCTCTAAGCGAGTCTACTGGCCAGTTTTTAACTCTAAACCAGTGTTAGGGATTTACTACTTAACGCTTTATTAATCTCCTTAATTGTGGTGGCCTGTTTTAAAGGAGAAAGACGTAGCTTAGACTTTAGAGTATCTATAATATAACCTAGGACTTTAGCTGTGGTGCCTTTGATATTCTTTAATTCGTTTTATAGGATACCTAATTTATCGCTTAATTGGTTATACACACTAAGCAATTAAGGGAGAATAGAAGCGTTAGAGAGTATAAAGATGAAGTTATCTAAATAGTGCTCTAAGGCGGCGTTTGGGATATGTTGGATAAGTATCCAGTAGAATCCCTCCGCAAAAAGATTAAATAAAAAGGGTGCAGTTTAAAGGCCAAATAAGAGGCAACGTTTAAAATATACTATACCCTTCTAGGAGAACCCCATAAGGCGTTAAGCTTTAATGGAAAGTGGGATATTCTAAAAGGCGTCCTTAATGTCCCTCTTAACAATTATGCAATTACGGCCTGTATATATAACGTGTTAGAGAACCTAATTAACTGTTAAATATTGTAGTGTGGCGAATGCTATAGGGATTAAGTCGTTAATAGATTAGCTAGATGGTAAAGATAAGTTGTAAATACGGCGCTATCCCCTATTTGCTTTAGGTACCAAACCTAGCGGTGAGGATATAATGGGAGATATTGCTATTACAATCCTACCTATGTTTAGATTGGCGCTGATCTTCTCTAAGATTAGGACTATATTTGTGGCTATTAAGGCTTGGTTCTTCTGGGAGAGGAGCTTAATTTCTAGGTCTACCCTAATCTGGTATCTGAACTTTAAGATACCAATAATATTGCGTTAGAGGTTACCGGGGTATAGGGATAGATAACGCCCCTATGCTTAAATAATTAAGGGGGAGGGAGAGTCCTGTAGAGAAAAGGAGGGTAGGAAGACTAGAAATAATAGTATAGTATTTAGCCTACCTATACTGTAAGGGTGGAGCACGGTTTTAGCGGAGTATAGGTATAGCTTAATAAAATCCTTTTCCTCCTCTTTCTTTTCCTTATTAACACTTTCCTCTAGTAATTGCTACTTGCAATTCCTCGCAGTATATAGGCCACCGCACTTATTGTAGGTATATGGGAACTTGCAATCCTTGCCTAGGTCACACTTCCCTCTATTAAAGCTGTAATAGGTCCTTGAGATATTAGTGCTTACTCGCGCGCGTTTTAAGATAGATGCAGATTTATAAGTATTGGGATTGTAATAGATATTTAGGAAGTTACTAGAGATCTTCTAGTTGGCTAGCTCTAACTAGTTCTTTTAAATAACTATAGAGTGGTGCTCTAAGGCTATAGTTATTAAGGGAGCAATTTGGTAGGTGGCAGATAGCCAAATAACTTAATTATAGAAGGTAAGCATTTGGGGAATAAGATCTACTAAAAGATTCTTATATATAATAATCAAAATTATTATATAGTTAAGGAAGCCCTCTACCCACACTTTAACTAATAGGTAGTCCTTTGTCGTCCCTTCTTTCGGTCTTATAGAAAGAACGCTGTTAATAATAAGGATATTATTTTAAGGCTTAAACCAGAGCTAGTGTATCTAAAGGCGAGAGAGGTTATTAGGCAAGAAAGTACCCTAAAATACCTTAAGTATCTCTTTATTTGGGACGCCAGGGAGGAGGGTATTTAGGATATTGGCTATATAGGGGAGCAACTCACCTAGTTTATTAATTGGGGTTAAGGATAACACTGCCGTAGCTAATCTTACTGTTACCGTAGTGAGGCTTAATGTATGGAGTTCAGTTGCCTAATCTTCCTATTTTTTTTAAACGCGTAGCATTTTGGTACGGTCCTTCTGTTCCTAAAGGAGTCTTATTTTCTGGTTAGTTGCCTAGTCCTTAACCTCCTTTGCCTAAGCTCTTCTGATTCTTAGGTCCTCCTTATATAGTTATTAGAGCCGTTCTTCGGCTTTTTTAGCGGCTAAAGTCTTGCGTTAAGCCGCGGAGAGAGGCGCCATTATAGAGGATGGAGACTGTAATGCCGGCATATCGCCTAAAGGTGTAGGGGAAGGTAAGGAAGACTGGTAGGTAACCTTTAAGGAGTTTAGCTCGTTAAGTGTGTCATCATTGGTTAAGTTTTTAAGGTTTTCACGGATAATTCGCGAAGGTTTAGACGAGTGTATAGGTTGTTAAGTCATCAATAGCAACAATCAATTATTAGAAATTAAGTAAATAAGGCATTGGCTCTCAAATGAGACTAATATGGAAAGCAAGCAAGCAAGGCTCAATTTTGTGAATGTTGATAATGTTAGTGTTGCTGAGATGCAGGGGTGCTGCAGTGCTCGCTTGGCCACATAGACATGTCCATTTATATAGGCCGCCACTAAAAGGTACATTTAATAATAAGAAAGTAGATAAGTTGGTAGGAGAGCCTTGCGAAAGGGTACCGCTTAAGAAAGCAGCAAAGGCCCGACTTACTGCTGCCGTTACCGCAGAGGCAGCTGCTTAGGCAGAGGACGACGTAACTAATAAGGAGGAAGAGAAGCTAAATAAGCAACATGCGGCTATTAAGATTGATTACAAGAATAAGGTTATTAGTAAGGTATAATATAGGTAGCTTTAGTAAGTTATTCTACATCTACCCTTCCTTTTGTAACACCACACTGATGCCAAGCCTTTCTATATTTAGTATATAAATGCACTGGAGCTCCATGGAGCGCCTGGAGTCAAACAATTTACTAGCTGGATGGAGTGGATTTGAGCTCAGATCCACTCCACTCCAGTCCAAAAAGATCACTGCCGTGTAGAGCCTTGGTAGAGCTTCGGGCAGAGTTTCGAGCAGAGCTTCAAGTGGCGCTTTGATAGGGCTTTGAGTAGAGCCTCGTGCAGAGCCTTAAGCAGAGCTTCGATAGAGCTTCAAGCAGAGTTTTGATAGAGCTTCGAGTAGAGCTTCGGGTAGAGCTTCGAGCAGAGCTTCGAGCAGAGCTTCGAGCAGAGCTTCGAGCAGAGCTCCGAGCAGAGCCCGGTTAGAGCTTTGAGTAGAGCTTTGATAGGGCTTCTCTATATAGACCTTGTATTTAGGCTTGTTTTTGAAGGCCTTGTAAAGGGCTTTACATAGAGCTTTAAGCAGAGCTTTGCATAGGCGTTCGTGTAGGCGTTCGTGTAGACATTTGTAGAGATGTTCGTATAGATGATTGTATGAGCAATTATATGGACGTTTGATTAATTAATCGTATAGACGTTTAATTAATCGATCGTATAGGCGTTCGTACGGGCGTTTGTATAAGTAATTAATTAATCGATCCATTAGTTGTATAGGCGTTTGTACGGCAATCGTGCGACATTTGTAGAGCCGTTCGTAGAGACGATCGTATGGCAACTAATCGTATGGGCGTTCGTACGGCCAATTGTAGAACTTTCCTAGTATATTAGTGCTACGTGCTAGTAGAGCTTTAGAGCTCCATATAGGGCTTCGAGCAGAGCTTCGAGTAGAGCTTCGAGTAGAGCTTCGTGCAGAGCTTTTGCAGAGCTTCGTGCACAGCTCCGTGCACAGCTTACCCCCTAGGGGCCCGAGCTTAATTGTATTATAAAACTGCTAATCTATGACAATAATTTATATAATCTTTATTTTTAAAATAAGTATAATATATAAAAATTCTAGACTATTCTAGAGTAGGTTTAAACTTGGATTTTTTTTTTGGTAGGGGATGTAGTGGGAACGTGCACGAGGTGACGGCGTGCACGACAGACCTATAGAGGATAAATTATTCTATCCGGCCGGGCGGATAATAATCCTATCTAAGGATAGCCCGGATATTGGATAATATCTGGATAGTATCTAGATATCCGCAAAAATTTAACTATAAACTACACCTTTACTCCCTATTATACGACGCTATAAATATGGCTAGTGCTAGTGAAATTCATCCTAAAAACTTTAACGATAATAATTCCTTTAAAGTTAACATACTTTCTACCCTTTTAAGCGGCGTTAAGACCAAAGCTAATACTGGTTTAATCCTAACTACTTATATAACACAGATCTTAAGATAAGTCTCCTTAATTTATAAATATACTTATATGGCAATAAAGGAAGAAAAGGCTTATATAAAGAAATGCTACTTTTGTAAATACTATCCTCCTTAAGACCTAAAAGGACACTATTTCTTAACTGTTGGATTATAAGGCCATCTTAAAAGACATAATATTAAATGGAATTTAGTAGAGAATTAGGAGCGTATAACAGTAAAAGATTAGGGGGAGAGATCTCTTTTAGAACTATATTAAAAGCTTTTAGTAGGAGGAGAAGTTTAAGGTCTTAACGGTGAGGTTCTAAAGCATATAGTATATTAAAATACTATAAAGCAAGCACTTCTAGATCTAATTATTATATAATAGCTTCCCTTCTTATATATAGAATGGCTAGAGTTTTATACTTTTATAAAAGCATTAAATTGAGAAGTACCCTTAATTATCCCTATATACTACTCAACAATTATAGCCTAGATTCTTAAACACTTTACTAAAAGTTAAGATATTATATAAAAAGTACTTTAATCTGCAAAAATAAATATTTACCTTGCTGTGGATATCTGGACCTCTCTAAGTTATTCCCTTTTTCTTAGAATCTATGCTAGCTTTGTTAATATCTAGGATAAATATTAGAACCCCTTAATTACCCTTTATATAGTATCTAATTAGAGTAGTATAGATTAATAGGAGGCGCTTTATCCGGTTCTTATTAAGTATAGTATTAAAACAAAGATTGGAGCTCTTATTGGCGATAATGCCGGATTAAATAATGTCCTCTATTATACAATTAGCTAATGGCTTAGCCTTAAGTATAAAACTAACTGGATTACAACATATTAAAGAATTTGCTATTAGGGGCATATTATTAATCTTATTATTTAAGCCTTTCTATTTAGTTTAAAAAAGGATAAGAAGCTTATAGACTTATATAATAAAGAGGATAAGGAATAGGATAAAGAAGAAAAGGAAAAAGAAGAAGATGTTGTATAATAAGTACCACCACTAGTTAAAAGAAAGAAAAAGAAGGATAAAGAATTAGAGCTAGTATTAGACGAAAAGCGTAAAAGGGGTAAAAATATTTAAAATATTATAGGGCTAATGGGAAAGCTTTATAACTATATTGTTTATATTTGCAGCTTAGCTAACTATATAATATAGTTTATTAAACGTGCTAGTAAAATAGTTCCTCTTAATAATTGTATAAGATAGAATAGCTGGTTTTTTATACTATGTGTAGCTCTAGAGGATAAGGTAAAGGCTGGGCTTTAACTCTATATAGAGCACTATAAGGATAACTTAAAAGATAATATCCTCTTAATAAGCAAATGGATATATCTTTATATAATTTATAATTTTCTTTAGTCTTTCTATAAAGTAACTCTATTTCTTTAGGGAGATTGCATAACACTAGAGAGGGTTCTAGAATTAGTTAATATTCTTAAGGATATAATATAGACCGCATTAGTATATTATGTGATACTCTTAATATTTCTTTAGCTAACTTTCCTATAGGTAACAGCTACTAAGGCTAAGGATAAGTTTATAACTCCTTAACTCTAACGTGCTAAGGAAAAGCTTATAAAGTACATTAAGAAGCTAGATAATTCTCCCTACTATCTAGCAGCACGAGTTCTTAACCTAGAGTATTATATGGCTTTCTTAAAAGATTAGAATAATTATATTACTGTTAAAGGAGAAAAAAAGCTTCTTAGCGTATAAAAGCTCTGGGAGATATTCCACAAGAAAGCAATACTTTTAGGTTTAACTATGTTATACGCAACTAAGAAAACTTAAAAGTTGCCTTTAGAGCCTAAAGAAAACCTCTCTGCCTTCCATAAGGCTTATCTTTAGTATTATTTAAAACATACTCATCCACAGAGTCTAGATAAGTTTAATACCTATATTAATAAGAATCTAATTCCACTTAATAGCTATATAATAGCTATTTAATAGTAGAACTAGCCTCTTTAGTATATAAGATTTCTATAACTTTTATAGCTTATAATTAAAGTTCTCTTAATACCTGGAATAAGCGATAAGCCAGAGAGAGTATTTTTAGGTTCTTGACGTTGCGTTCCATAGGATTGTATAAGTATTACTCCATAAATACTTAAGGTATTAGAATGCGTGAAGGACTAGACAGCTTATAAGATTCTAAGTATTCTCTTATAGTTGTATAAGAGAAAGTATAAAAGGGGTATATTATATAACACTAAAGGGGGGAAGGGGGGCATATAAATAAAATAATTTTAGGTAAAAGGTAACCACTAAAGGCGTGTAGGTAGTGTAGGTAAATATATACTAACTTTAAACTTAATAGATTATAAGTTTAAATCCCACTAACGTTGTCCTTTATTAAGAATTGGGAAATATAATTGTTTGGTATACTTCCCGCCCTATTATATAAGAGATTTTCTAGTAATATTACTATAATATAAGTAAACTCTCCTCTCCGTATAATATACCTATATAACTAACTACTCTTAGGATAAGTAGGAGAGGGTAGAAGCTTTACTAGCAATTAATATAGAGGTTTGGGTGGGAGGTATATTAAAGAAGCAGGTTTATATAGGGAGGCCCTTATATATAAATGCAATTCTAATTTAGAGCCGTGGGTCTCTAAATACAATTATAAGTAACCTATATTACTTATATAAGGTAGAGAGCTAATTAATACTAGCCTTGCAAGGCTTGTATGGCGACTCTATATCGTCTAGTAGGCCCTTATCCCTTTATTAAATGTTAAAGTCTCCTAGGGTTCTATAGTGGGTGCTATGGAAATTACAAGTAGCGGGATTATAGGGCTTAATGTTTATTGTATAATATAAATTCTTAGCCTATAGTGGCGGCAGCGGGAGCACTGGAGGGTAAGGATCGGATTATGGAACTGGAGGATAATAAGGAGTAGATAAAAGTTACTAAATTTAAACTACTAGGTCTCCTCTCTTTTTTCCTATTTTTATTTTATTTTATAGTATTTTATATAAAGAGAAGTATAAATAAAAAAGGTAGAAAGG
>Ga0307507_10005704_pt1 | contig 20135 bp, 7 predicted proteins | sample 7_EM_MG_FD_207223 | JGI IMG/M metagenome (GOLD analysis project Ga0307507, IMG submission 207223) | Populus trichocarpa ectomycorrhiza microbial communities from riparian zone in the Pacific Northwest, United States - 7_EM | ecosystem: Host-associated > Plants > Roots > Unclassified | place...
TTAAATTATTAAAATTTATTATTAAGTGGTTGTTAAGATATTAAAGTGTGATTTTTCCATTTTTTGGTGTGTTTTTGAAGTGATCAGCTCACCCGTTTGACCAGCTCACCCGTGAAATACGTTAGTAGTTAACACTCTATTTACCTATATCTCGGTAAGGTAAGATTTAAACCACTTAAGTGCTCTTCCTGTTAAGAACAACCCTATATATACCACTTAGTCTATAGGTATTGCCAGCTTTACCCCTTCCTGCATTACCTTAAAGTGCATTTATATAAGGAACCCTTTAAGTTTTAACCTTTCCCCTAAGAACCGTTTAATTAATGGTAACTTAACCTTTACTACTCTAATGCCGTTAATACGTTTCTTAAGTATCCTATTATTATCTAATAATTAATTAACTATCTTTTATAACTGTCCTTGCGTAACCACCTATAAGTTAGTATCTGCTATACTGGTGTCTCCTAACCCTAAGGTCGTTGCTGTTGTGGTTATAACTAGTGCTTTTAGTAGTATGTTATTTAACTTCTCCTATTTTAATACTGTAACCTTAGTAGTAAATATATAATGGAACCTTGTAGCAAGAACTATAGTAGGCTTGTTAATGGGCTGGGTATATAGATATAAATAATAGTTAATAACGTAATAATAACTGGTGGAGTGGTTGCCTAACAGATTAACTCTAATTATATTCTAAGATTTACTATAAAGAGAGAACTATCTGGGTAGGGACTATGGTCCTTTAAATACACAACTGTATGCCTAAGAAATCCCTTCGCTCCGTAAGGTACGTGTGCTCTATATACTCTGTCCTATAGATTATATAGATTACATAGATTATATAGATTACACCACGTGACCTTAGCTACCATTCCTCGTCACATGGTTCCACCGGATCCATCTTGGACCGTGCCCTTATTAACCAACTAGCTTCCTCCAACTCTTCTCTAAGTAGTCGTAACATCGTACTTAAGCTGTCTGTAATACAGCCCATTAATAAGTCCACTGTAGTACCTACTACAAGGCTCTGTTACACTTAAAAGGTAATATGTCTATCCCTTCCTATAGTGTTATATTGTATATAAACTACGTAACTAGTAATAATAATACCTAATTATTCTATACGTAATTAATATAATGTCTTAAGTACTGCTCTAATATTTAGTTTAGTCTTTCTATTTAACTATCCATCTATAAGTAATATGTTGTTAATATTACTGCCCAAACTCCTTATTTGGCTAAGAATACCTCCTAAAACACTGCTATAAATCTTAGATCTCTATCTAATATAATCTTTATTAATGCTCTATATCTTATAAACACTTCCTTAACATAGATTCTAGCTATATCCTCTACTAATATTCCTTCTATACACGCTACAAAGTAGCCCCACTTAGTTAACTTATCTACTATTACTAAATTATATTATAATCTTGTCCAGTAATAGGATCTTTTAACTTTAGTAACTTTATAATAAAGTCCTATAATATAACCTCCTATGGCCTTTCTAGTACTTTAATAGGTTATAGCCCTCTATACAGCTTATACCTTATTAGTTTATTCCTTTAGTAATCTAGACACTCCTTTATAACTTATCTTACTAGTCCTTAGATTCCTTAAATAATATACTCTTCTTAAAGTCTTAATACTAAGCCCATAGCTCTGTTATGTCCTTAAGTTATTTCCTTATAGAATTCACTAATAAACTCTTTTACTATTATCCTTGGTATATATATAGCTTCTTAGTTCTTGTACTACTCTAAGTCTAGATCCTTACTTTATGCTTCTTAGATCTTTTATGCCTATACACTCTCTAGTACTTTATAGGTCTGACTTTCTTCTCTAGTTACTACAATTTTAGGATAATTATACCTAATTAATCCGTCTTTATCTTTATATAACATTGCTCCTAATAGCTGTTCTTTGTTTTACAACTCTACCTTTTTACTAAGTGCATCTACTTTAGCATTTTTAGTTCCGTTAGTATACTAAATTTTAAAGTAATATTCTGTAAGCATTTCCGCCTATTTAACCTATCTTTGGTTTAGTTTCTTTATTATTAGAAATCCTATTTATTGGTAACACAAGGTAATATTACATAGTTACAGTTTGTAGCTAGTATCATGTTATTCAATTGTATATCTTTTTGATAAGGAAGGGCGAGGAGCTTAGGGCTCCCCGCCACGCTAGTGCCGCGGCGATACGTGACCACACGTAATACATTCCCGACACTGGCAATTCTTCTTTTATAGATGCTATCTACATATAAATAACGCAATTAAGCGTGATAAATATCAATCCTCCTTACTTACTATTGCCATTATAATATAAGTCTCGTTGTTAAATGTCTCTAAACCAAAGTCTATGGAATGCTATCTTATAAAGATGCTGAGCTAAAGAGAAGAAGAAGAGGAACCGTTTAAGGGTTAGAGGTGGATATCTTACAAGGGCCGCCAAGGCGCTAGTGGTAAGCGAGTCAATAGCGATTTTCTATCCCGGGGATGGAAAATCCTAATTAGCTGGTTAAAGTTAGGGTTGGCAGAATATGGCAGAATTTAGGGTTGGTAGGCCGAGATCGTTAAATATGGCCTAAGAATTACATGTGGAAAATAACCTCGAATTACTATATCTTCTACTCCCTCTTAACCCAACCTTCGACTCGTATACGTAGAGTATTTATGTTAACAAACGTTTTTAGAGTCTTGTTTGGGTTTACCTTCGTTATTATATCTACTGGGTTATCTTATCCATTAATCTATTAAATCTTAAAGAGCTCTTAACGCTTATAGGATTGCTAAAGTGCTATAATATCAATTATAAGGCGCTTATCCTTTATGGTGCCAAGCTTAACTAAATACTTGTAGAGGGAATATAAGTCAGTGCACATAATTGTAGGGATAATGGGAAGTTTGAGTTGATTTATAATTATCTTTAAGGGTGAACTTAAATTGGCCAGGGGACTTCTGGTTCATTTGGCAGTAATAGCAGTATTTTATAAGATGCTTAATTGCCTTAACCTTAACTTCATGGCCTGCTTGCTAAAGAACCCTAAGTAATTAATAAACGGATGGGTGGCTAAAATGACGGTGTAGTTGGCGTAACTCTGACTTAGTTAAGTGGCTCTAAGCAATACTCTTTTCTAGTTAATAAAGGAGCAACTAGGGGTGACCCTACTTGCGCACAACAGGCACCTAATTATCTCCTTAAATAAGTACATTCTTAAAGTTATCAAGCTTAACGCCCAATTTGTCTATATCTCTAATACAAAATAAAAATGGGGTGTTTATAGGAACAATGTGAAAAGTAATATACCCTAAGGGGGTTTAAACCCTAATTATGCTAAGAGAGATTATAGTACCCTTACTAAAATAAATCGTGTGTTAGCCTGCTGTTAAATATTTAATTTAAACAGAGCTATTAAGCCGCTAAAGGGCTCGAACTTGAGGTTCTCCTACTATAGATACTCCTGCGGCTCTAGTATCTGGCATAATACTATAGAAGATGTTCGCCGAGTATCTGTTATTAAAGGAGAACGTAGAACTCTTCCTTGGCTTGTTAAAGATATCTAACTTTATAATAGAGTGGAGTGTAGATTGGTCATTAAGAATAGCGATGGTTTATGTGCTATCTACCTTACTATACTTAGTAAAGTATTGGTTAGGAGAGTAGTTCTTAATTTCTATATCTATAAGGAGCTGTTTGGCCTTATTAACCTTATCCTTAAGATCTTCTACACCTTTATATTTAACTAGGAAGCTTTAGAAGTAGGCCGCAGTAACCTTATAATTTCTAACGTTTCTTGCACTCTGGCAAAACTTATTATATGCCTTCTTTTGCTTATTAAGGGAGTGTCTAGTTAACTAGTAATTTGGCTTCTTATAAATATAGCACTTCTTCTGGCAATTACTTTAAAATAAACCTCTATAAGTACCTCTATAATTGCCTTATGGTTGACGTTAATTGTACCCTTTACCGTATTCCCTACCACGGCCACTATATGTTTGGTTAGTCCAGTTGTAATTATATTGGTTGGGAATACTTGGTTAGGTAGGGTTTTCGGTATAGAACTGTTAAGATTCTTATATTCGTATCGCAGTACCTACGGCGGAGCGTAGCTTGGTATATACTCCTTTAAACGTATCCGCAGGTTTATATAGCGTCAAATTGCACTTAGGAACGCCACGGCAGGCTGAAATAACCTAGTCCCTTAGACTGTTCCTATTTTGATAAGTTTTAGTAAGGCTATATTAGATTTTCTAAAGTTTATTAAAGAGTAGTTAAAGGCACTCTAAATAAGTCTTTATTAAGTTAGAAGCGATAACTCTTTAGAACGTAGTCTCCTGCCATTCGGATATATAAAGCTAGCAATTCTTATTAGTTTTAAAGTGGGCTCTAGTAAGCTAAAGTATTATATTAAAGCTATAGTTTCTACCCGCAATATAGTCGTAATAAAATATTGCCACCCGTCCCTTTAATATAACTAAGAAAGCATAATAAAACTAGTGGCATTGGATTCTAACCTTGCTGCAGCAGTTATAAAAGACCTATAATTTTATTCTGAGCATATCGTATAGTTCTCCTCTAAACTTCTTCTCCTTATCCAAATATACCTTTATTAGATTCGTGACTTTTTATAGTAGAGGCTTACCGGTTAGCTAGGGTAGAGGAGCTAGAGGCAGCAGAGGTAGAGGAAGAGTACCTCTAGGTAAGAGAGCACCTCTAGGTAGAATAGTAGCGTTCTAGGGGTTTTGTTCTAAATTAAAGTTACCTTTTAAAGAATATGGGTTGGTTCTAGGTTTCCGTAGTTAACATATAATTATATTTTCTGTCCATACTGGTTCTTCTATACCAATAATAACGGCCTAGATATTACTAGTAATTGGGTTACCGTTTTTAGTAATGTATACCCTATTCCTATGGAGGAAGTCTTAAAAATCCCAAATAATATTAACATTGCTAAGTGCCCAGGTGTTAGCGGTCCATCCTATAAAATCCTCCCTAAAATATTCCTACAGCTGTAGATCGGCGTAGTGTCTACTTTAGTAAAATATAATATAGTATAGGAGAAAGCCGTTAACTTGTTTTGCGGTATAAGTTGTTATATTAATGGTAAATTCGTCCTAATCTTTATTAATAAGTTTTGCGTATAAAGCTACCCCTAGTAGTAAGGAGTCTTCCTAGTCGTTTAAGGTAGGCGTAGCCATGTTTTTGGGGGGAGGGAAGTGTTATTAGGGTAGGGATTGTCGTTTGGTACGCGTTTGTTATTTAGTACGCGTTCGTAATATATATTTGCGATTATGGGGCTTAGGACTAGTTCTGGCCTTAAATCGCGAAGACTCGTAAAGCGTGTTATTCTGTGTAATAGACGCAAGAATCTATAATCTAGGAAAGGCTTAGGACTAGTTCTAGCCTTTAAATCCTTAGATTTGTGGAAGAGTTCTATTTAAGGTTTAGGACCAGTTCTAACCTTAAAAGACAGCTTCCTCTAGCACGAGTAGCACTAGTACAGTGGCTCGTCTCTTCTTGGTGGAATACCTAGCTATTCTATAGTATAACAGTAAAGTTAACTACTAATCAGTGTTGGTAACACAAGGTAATATCATGTAGTTACAGTTTGTAGCTAGTATAATATTGTTTAATTGTATATCTTTTTAATAAGGAAGGGCGAGGAGCTTAGGGCTCCCCGCTACGCTAGTGCCGCGGCGATACGTAACCATACGTAATACATTCCCGACACTATTAGGTTCTTATAGTCTATTTTAACTATAAATAGTTTCTCTATGCCTTATAAGAATGCTCTTTATTTCTTAAGTGCTATAACTATACCTAGTAATTCCTTATTATAGATATTGTAGTTCATTCTGCTAGTGTTATTTTTTAACTATAGTACGTCACTAGATGCCATGCGTCCCTATGCTTCTATAGTAAATATACTCCTAATGTAAAGTCTAATGCATCTGTTTCCATAACCGTGTCTAGCTTTAGTTAGTAAATCTTAAGGATTAAATCTTAGGTGAATAGTTCCTTAAGTTCTTAAAATAGTTTCTTTTATTCCTCGCCCTATATCCATAGTTCCTCCTTTTTTATAAGCCTTATAAATAGCTTAATGTTCTTTAACCATTGTGCTATAACCCTCCTATAGTAGTTGCAAAACCCTAGGAATTGTTAGCAACTCAGTTAATTAAGGCACAAGCATGGCAAGAGGGACGCACAAGCCTATACAATTGGTAGTCTATAAACGAGGATCCAAAGCTAGAGAAAGGAAAGGGGGGGAACAGAAGCACCACTTAAAGTTATATACAATTCTCTAATTACGTAACGGCAATCTATGGCAATTTGCCAGTACTGTAATATTACCCCCCCCTCTAAAAAAGCCTGCCCTTAGGCTTTGTATGTCTATATTACACCTATAGGGCGTTCTTGTCTTTATGCTCTATAGGCAACCTATTATCCTTACTATACTAGTATTTCATCTACTTGTCTAAGTACTTTAGCAGTCTAGGTTTGTTAGGGTAACGGCTATAGAACTCTTATAACTCGTAGGGACTACCTATAAAATTCTATATAGGGTACTAGGTAGGGTCCGGATTATATCCTTTCTAACTTACGCGGTACTTTAGTGTTCCCCTTATAAGTTTATAGGCTAGTATTTCTTTAATTTCCTATTTGCTGTTACTATTAACTTAAATTAGCAGGGGCGGTTTATTCTTTTATCCAGGTAATAGGTCGTTTACAGCTCTCCATAGCTTATCTAGCAAGAAGATAGGGTAGACCTTAATTAAATCTGGGAGCTTTACTTTATATAAGTTGCCTCTCTTTTTAAGGACCTTGTATAGTCCTACCATTTAATAGTCTAGCTTACGGCTAGGCCGTTCTATCTTCTAGTTCTTTATTATAACCCAGACCTTATCGCCTTCGGTAAAGTCAGGCTCACGCCTATACTTATTTACCTGCTATTCTATTAATTTTAAGCCTTTTCTAGGTTTATATAGGCTACTTTCCAGGCTTCTTCTAAGCGCTTGGCGTACTACTAGGCTTCCTTATAAGATAGTTTTTTGCATACGGTCTAGGGTCCTTCTGGTCTTTCCTAGTCAAAGCTTATATAGGGTAAGTAGCCTATTTCTAGCTAAATAGGTGCAAACCCTATAGAGTTATAGGGTAGGGTTGCCTAAGCATAGTCTATTAGGGGTAGCAGTTCAGCCTAGTTATTTTAGAAGTAGTTAATAAAGGGCTAAAGTCTTTAGTCTAAATATTAATTTATAATCTCTGTCTGACCGTCTGTTTAGAGGTGGTATACTATAAAAAGCTTTAGCTTAATGCCTAAGATCTAGGTAAACTTATTCCCGAAAGCTAATATAAATTGCGGCCTATAATTAGATACAATAGTATCTAGCAGTCCGTAAATTTAGTAGACGTAGTAGATATATAGTTAGGCCGCCTCTTTAGTATTAATATTCTTATAACAAGGAATTAAGAATAGGCGCTTACTAAAGCGGTCAACTATAACCATAGCCATATTATATCTGCTACGGTATATAAGTAGCTTATAGAAATATATAGAGATATACTGCCAGGGGTGCTTTGGTATTAGGAGTGGTTTTAATAGTCCTGGGGATTTGTCTTATAGGATTATAGATCTACAGCAGCTATTGCAGTTCCATACATAACGGTTAATATCTATAACCATTCCAGGCCAGTAGTAGTGGTCGCCAATAATCCTATAGGTATTATTTTTTTTAAGGTAGGCCGTAAAGAGCTAGGCATATGCTTTGGCAATAAGCCAAGTCCGTAAATTCTGTTCCTCTACTACTACTAGCCATTCCTAATACTTAAGTAATCCATTTTTAAGGGACTATAGGCTGGTAATGTCCTTTGCCTTTCATGGTACTCCTATAAAGAAGGGGCCGTATAATTTGCTTACAGTAGCTTATTAATAAGGTCAAGTTCCGTAGCGTTAATAGGGCATATCTTGGCCTTTATAGGGTCTGTATTTAGTTCTACCTATATTTAGGGGTTAAGGTGCTCTAGTTATAGCAGCATCTAAGTCCGTAATATAATCTTTGCCGCTATCTAGTTATTTAGGTCTTGTTTGCGCCTTATAAGGGCATCTGCACGGTTAGTTACACCTAGCCTATATATAATTAGGAAGTGGAACTAAGATAGAATATCCGCCTAGCGTGCCTACCGGGCTATAAGGGCTTTAGTTATTATAAAGTATTCTAAGGCCTTATAATCCAAGACTACCCAAATAGGTTTGGGGGTCCCCTCTAGCTATATACACCAGTGCTAAAGGCTAGAGATAATAGCCAGCATCTCTTTATTGTGGATATAGTAATTTAGCTCCGCATCTATTATAGTCTTTAAATAGTATATAATAGGGTGCCATTCTCTATCTGGCTGTTTCTGGGAATAAATAGTAGCTATTATACCATCTAAAGCATCCGTTTCTAGCATTAAGGGCCGTTCTAAATAGAAATGGACTAATAGCAGAGTAGAGACTAGCTGCCTTTTATATGCATTATTAAAATAAAAAGGTTAGTTCTTTCTAGTAAGGCGGTTAAGGGGCCAAGCAATCCTACTATAGTCTTTAATAAAGCGTTAGTAGAAGTTACAGAAACCTAGAAATAACTATACCCCCTTTACAGTCCTTAGGGGTTCCCATTAATTAATTATAGCTATTTTTTTTTTGGTCTGCCTCAATTCCATCTATACTAATAATAAACCCTAGGTACTTAATGCGCTTAACACTAAATTCTAACTTTCTAATATTGGCCTGGAGACTAGCTTTGTGGAGCCGTTATAGGACTTTACAGACATACTCCTTATGTTCTAGTTCATTCTCAGAGTAAATTATAATATTATTTAGGTAGGCTATACAGAAGTCATTAAGGTAGTTAAAGAGTACGTTATTTATATACCGTTAGTATATAGCCAGTCCGTTAGTCAGTCTAAAAGGTAGTACTTTATATTTATATAATCTATAGTGGGTCCGAAATGTAGTAAGATCCTTAGATCTAGGGTCTATCCTAATTTAGTAAAAGGCCTAGCGGATATTAAGCTTTATAAAAATCTTAGCCTTACTTATATAGGCCAGTGTTTCTTTAAGTAAGGGTAGCGGATATTAGTCTTTATAGGTTATATAGTTTAGTTTATAGTAGTTAATACAGAAACAGAGTCTGCTATTTGGCTTTTTTACAAAGAGAATAGGTAAGGCAAAGGGGACTTAGCTAGGTTTAATAAAGCCCTTATTAAAGTTATTAATAAGGTACTACTTAGTAGCCTATAGCTTATTAGTAGATTGCTGGCGGAGGGGGCTATAGCTAAGGGTGTTTTCTTTATTAGGCTTAATCTTAATCTTATAGTTATACGGTTAGTAAGGCGGGAGTATATTAGATACTGCCTTAGAGAATATATCCTTAAATTCCCGGTATTAGTAGAGTAGTTTCTGTTCTACTAGCTCCTTGTCTATAAGCTTACTTTCCCTACTAAGCTGGTTATAGGCTAGGGCTTCCTTGTCTTTAATTATCTGGTTAATTTTATATAAGCTAGTCGTAAAGGTAATTGTTGGTTACATAAGGTGATATCACGTAGCTACGGTTCGTAGATAGTATAATGGTTGTTTTTCTTCTTTTAATTCTTGAAGAAAGGGGTAAGGAACTTAAGGTTCCTCACCACACTAGTGCCGCGGCGGCACGTGACGGCAACTTGCTACACGTGGTGGCAATATGCCTTATATAATAACCACTTGCCTTTATTCCCAACACTGGCAACTCTTCTTTTATAGTTGCCATCTATATATATATACCGCTTAACTAGCGTAACAAATATCAATCCTCCTTACTTACTATTGCTATTGTAATATAAGTCTTGCTATCCTAAAATTTGCCTTTTAGCACGTGGTGCTTTCTTACTTAGGAGTCGCAGGTAGATATTGTGTTCAGAGGGCCGCCAAGGCGCTAGTAGTAAGCGAGCCAATAGCGATTTTCCATCCCGGGGATAGAAAATCCTGATTGGCTGGATTGAGTTAGGCTCCCCCTCCAAAAAAAATCTTGGCAAGAGAATCTGACTAATTAGACAACTTCGACCGCTAGTCGAAGTTCCTGGACATCTCAAGACCTCACATAACTAAGAAATTTCTAGGGACTCCCTTTTAACCCAACCTTTAACTCGTACACGTAGAGTATTTGTGTTAACGAACGTCTCTAGTACCTTATTTGGGTTCGCCTTCGTCATTACATCTGCCAGGTTATCTTGGCTATTAATCCATTAAATTTTAAAGAGTTCTTAACGCTTGTAGGATTGCCAAAGTGCCATAATATCGATTATAAGGCGCTTCTCTTTTGTGGTACTAAGCTTGACTAAACACTTATAGAGGGAATATGAGTCGGTGCACATAATTGTAGGGATAATAGGAAGTTTAAGTTAATCTATAATTATCTTTAGGGTAGTTCTAATTGCAATTGCTATATTAACTCCGCTAACTATTCTATATATCTCTAACGCCAAAACACTTTAGGTAACGCGCTTGCTCTTAGTTAAGCTCTAATAGATAAGATTACTATGGATTATAAAGTCATTCTCTCCAGTAAATTTATTTGCGATAATGATTTTATATCCTAACTAGGAGCTAAAATCTTTATTATTTGCAAATAATCTATTAATAAATACAAAGAGCTTAGTGGTAGGAAGATTAATAGGCACATAGAGTAGTCCCTAATTAAGATAGTTCATTTGCTAGGAAAGACGTTTATTTAAGGCAAGAACGTCGTCCTTAGTTGGTTCCTGGTGTTGGGCGGCAATGGAGAGATTAAATAAAGCCTTGGGTTGATAAATAGAAGCAACATAAGCTCCATAAGCGCATTGCTCTATATATCCTTGCTTTAGGGAATTAATGTTAATAATGTTAATCTTCTTACCTTAACCCTTCTGGCGTAAAGCAATAGAATCCTTATTTAGGGAGAGGATGTATCTATTAAAGAGTAATGGTGTTATTAAATTAAGCTTTTCTTTTAGCTTTGCTATAAGATTTACCTTTACTAGCTTATCTTCTTTAAGAGCTAAGAATTGGTTGTCCCCTAAGATAATTATATTATCAGTTTATATACTAACAATTCTAAATAGAGTTCCTATAGTTATAATAAGGAAGCAGGGATCGAATATAGAAGTAGTTATTAAAAGCTTCTCTTTATGGTGCTTGCTGTAGGTAGCCTACTAGTAAGTTCCTACCTCTATAATTCCATATAATGGCTTAAGCACAACTATGATTGTATCTTTAGGATACTGGTGGTGAATTTGCTCCAGAAGGTATGCTAATATTAAGCGCTGAAGGTGCGTCTCTAATTAGGTATAGGCTTGAGTAATATCTTATAAATAAACCGCCATTTTATTCTTTATTAAGGAGGGAGCTAGCGCAATAATAACTCACTAACTAGCTTATTAAATTGTAGAAGATTGCGTAAGAATTACCTCCTTGCCATTATTATTATAACCTTGGATAACAAGCCTTAATTTCTTAAATGGGGTGTTAGTAGCTTTGCCTTTAATCTTATTAACTATTTTTAACTTAAAGATGCGAACTTTATTAAACTTAGTAGGGTTATACTTCTTGAATTTAAAGACTCCTCTTGCAATAAGACCGTTAATCTCCTACTTATTGGATGCTTGGAAAGGAGCTCCTAGGGTTATAATACGACCTTCCTTTTAGAGCTGTTTTACAAGCTTAAAGTCAGCCTTCTCTTTAGCTATTATAAAGGCCATTAATAACTTAACTCTATTTTCAATAGCAGCAATAAATTGTTCTTTAAAATTAACAAGATGTTGGCAATTTTATAATCCCTTTGGGCGACCTCTACTGCGTTATAGTTGTAGCGCATCTACTATAATTATATTGGGATTGTAGTTGTCTTCTAGAGTATATTAATTATGGTTCTCTTCTAGGGCATCTTCTAGGGCATCCTATAAAGGCTTAGAATTATTATCTTTATAGTAAGGCTTAATAACAGTTAAATGGAATTAAGTGGGTCCGTAAGGCATCTAAATAGTATAAGTTTAACTATTAATTATAATAAGTTAATATGGGCCTAACTATCCTCCCTTTTTATACTATACGCGTACTTTAGACTGGAGTGGCAGATTAAGCGTAGTTAAGGTATTTAGGCCATTTCTTATTCCTAGTGCGTTATTGACCTGGTGTATAGCATAGAGATATTATACCTTCTTTATTACCTTGTAAATAGCCTTAGCTTATTACACAATAAAGGGAGATAGTAGAGAATTGTTAGTTATTTAAGGGTAGGCGCCAAAGACTAGCAATGTAGGTATAAGTCCATCCAGGCCAGTGGAATTATTAATAGCTTTAACAGCCATTTATAAGGTAAGTTCTTTACTAGCGTCCTTTAGTTCTAAAGAGATAATCTTATATGCGCAGCGTAATGGTATATAATATCGCTCCACTTTTCTAATACTATTATACGCCTTAATGGGGACTTCCTTAACCTTAATTGCCATTACCTTTATCTATTATTAGAACTCTGTAGATAAAAAGTTCTTTCCTACATTATAGACGATTTAATTAAGGGGTCCTAGGTAGACATTAATCTAGTATAACTAAAGGGTATCCCATGCGTTCCTAGCTAATATATCCTTTAAGAATTATGCGGCTTGGAAGGAGGTTAAGAAGTTAACAACTTAGAGTACTAGCTTGCTGCTAAGATACATAACGTTAACAATGATATAGAAGTTAAAGTCGTAGTTATCTTTAAGGGTGAACTTAAATCGGCCAGGGGACTTCTGGTTTATTTGGTAGTAATAGCAGTACTTTATAAGATGCTTAATTGCCTTAACCTCGACTTCATAGCCTACTTACTAAAGAACCCTAAGCAATTAATAAACAGATAGGTGGCCAAAACAATAGTGCAGTTGGCATAATTCCGACTTAGTTAAGTGGCTTTAAGCAACACTCTTTTTTAGTTAATAAAGGAGTAACTAGGGGTGACCCTACTTGCGCATAATAGGCACCTAATTATCTCCCTAAACAAGTATATTCTTAAGGTTGTTAAGCCTGATGCCTAACTTATCTATATCTTTAATACAAAATAAAAACGGAGTGTTTGTAGGAACAATATGGAAAGTAATATATCCTAAGGGGGTTTAGACCCTAATTGTGCTAAGAGAGATTGTAGTACCTTTACTAAAGCAAATCGTATATTGGCCTGCCGTTAATTGGTCGATCTAAATAGAGCTATCAAGCTGCTAAAGAGCTTAAACTTAAGGTTCTCCTACTGTAGATACTCCTGCGGCTCCTATATCCGGCATAATACTATAAAAGACATACGCCAAGTATCTGTTGTCAAAGGAAAACGCGGAACTCTCCTTTAGCTCGTTAAAGATATCTAATTTTGTAATAAAATGGAGCGTAGATTAATTATTAAGAATAGTAACGGTTTATATACCATCTACCTTACTATACTCAGTAAAGTATTAGTTAGGGAAGTAGTCCTTAATTTCTATATCTATAAGGAGCTGTTCAACCTTATTAACCTCACTCTTGAGATTTTCTACGCCTTCGTATTGAACTAGGAAGCTTTAGAAGTAGGCCGTAGTAACCTTACAATTTCCAACATTTCTTATACTCTAACGGAACTTGTTATATGCCTCTTTTCGCTTATCAAGGGAGTGTCTAGTTAACTAGCAATTTGGCTTCTTACAAACGTAGCACTTCTTCTAGTAATTACTTTAAAATAAACCTCCACAAGGACCTCCATAATTACCTCATAGTTAATGTTAATTGTACCCTTTACTATATTCCCTACTACGGCCGCCATATATTTAATCAGTCTAGTTATAATTATGTTAGTTAGGAACGCTTAGTTAGGTAGGGCTTTTAGTATAAAGCTGTTAAGATTCTTATGTTCGTATTATAGTACCTACGGTAGAGTGTAGCTTGGTATATACTCCTTTAAACGTGTCTGTAGGTTTATATAGCGCCAAGTTACACTTAGGAACGCTATGGCATGCTAAGATAACCTAGTCCCTTAGGCTGTTTTTATTTTGGTAAGTTTTAGTAAGTCCGTATTAGATTTTCTAGAGTTTATCAAAAAGTAGTTAAAGGCACTCTAAATGAGTCTTTATTAGGTTAGAAGCAATAACTCTCTAAAATATAGTCTCTCGCCATTCAGATATATAAAGTTGGCAATTCTTATTAGTCTTAAAGTAGGCTCTAGTGAGCTAAAGCATTATATTAAAGCTATAGTTTTTACCCATAATATGGTTATAATAGAATATTACTGCCCATCCCTTTAACATAATGGAGAAAGCGTAGTAGTACTAATAGCATTGAATTCCAACCTTGTTGCAACAGTTATAGAAGACCTGTAGTTTTGCTCTAAGTATATCGTACAGTTCTCCTCTAAACTTCTTCTCTTCGTCCAAATATACCTTTATTAGATTCGTGACTTCTTATAATAGAGGGTTACTGGTTAGCTGGAGTAAAAGAGCTAGAGGTGGCGGAGGTAAAGGACAAGTACCTCTAGGTAGGAGAGCACCTCTAGGTAGGAGAGTAGCGTTCTAGGGGTTTCGTTCTGAATTAAAGTTACCTTCTAAAGAATATGGGTTGGTTCTGGGTTTTTATAGTTAACGTATAATCTTAGCTTCCATCTATACTGGTTCTTCTATACTAGTAATAACGGCCTAAATATTGCTAGCAATTGGGTTACCGTTCTTAGTAACATATACCCCGTTCCTATAGAGGAAGTCTTAAAAATCCCAAATAATATCAATATTGCTAAGTGTAACCGACTACGGTACCCTGCCAAACCACCACTGTTTTGCCTGCGTATTGCCTACGTATTGTCTGCATATCGGCTACGTATCACTTACGTATCACGCTGTTTTAGTTACATATTAGTTTCCCCTTTCATTTATTTCCATACCTTCCTTATATATATAGAGAGGCTCTAGAGCTACATTTTACAATCAAGTTGCTTACTCAATTCTCCTACACTATACTGTTACAGTTATAACCCCGGCTCGCACTACCTGCTAACCAATTAATCTATTATCTTATTTAAGAAGTCACTACTTCTACTACCTTTGCAGTGTCTTGAGCTTCTTTACCTATTAAACAAATAAACGTACTAGAACTTTCCAGAACAAACTAACAAATAAAATTGTTAAAATAAGGTTTCGCCAAGACGCTAACCTAGACCCTACCTAAACTGTTAAAATTCTAAAAATAACAACTAATACAAACGAATCTTTATCTAAAATTAACCTTATTCTTAACAAGCCATCTAATTGGCTTCCATAGTTCTTCGTTGTTTAAGATACTGCCAAAACTAATAAGGTATGGCAATACATCAACCTATTAAAGAAGAAAGATGAGCTCCCAAAGCTAGAACCTCCAAAACAACCTACGCCCGCAGACGTACTTCCTGTAGCTACATTAATAGCTAAGCTAGATCCAAACCAACTCATTGCCTATAATCAACTATATGTGGAATACAAGGACGACCTCCGCATACACCAGAAGCAAGAGCAGGCCATAAGCGATATCAGCAATTACGTCGTTCGCATGACATCGGTATCCTACCTCCCTCTTATTAACAACCTTGACACGGTACACAAACGGCTACAGGCACTTAAGAAAGCACTAGCCCCTACCACGTTAGGTTAAAAGCATGATGTCCTTAGTTAGTACATGGCTCTTAAAGCCTACAACAAAAAGCAGAGCATTGAAAAATGGTTAAATAACTAGAGGAACGTCTACAAGCTCGCAGAACAATTAAAGCTTCCAGACATACAAGGATTTAGACCACACTACGATTTTATACAAGCAATTAAACCCATCTCTTCTAGCTTCGCAGGAGCACTAGAAGTAGATCTTATTTAAAAAGAACAAAAGGACAAAGATGCCCCATCTATTATTAACCTTATTAAGGAATTTAAGGAGCACTACCGCATGTAATAAGCATCGTCTACCTCAACTGCTAATAACTCTACATTTGCAACTCTTTAAGGAAACACAAATTCCAATTCCAATTTAGACTCTAACGGCAATTCTGATTCTAACAGCAATTCCAATTCAAATTCAAATTCGAGATGGCACAAGGAATGCATATGCGGCATTATACATCGGTTTAGTGATTGCTATTACATTGCTAAGCACAAGCGCCCTTAAGGATGGAGACCAAGGGCAGACGTCCAGAAGAAGGTAGATAAAACTATCTTATCTACGCCTTAGATTAAACGCATCGTCAGCCAAATCTAAAAAAGAGAACAGGAAGCAAAGAAGAATAATTAGAAGAACACAGAATCTATAATTAATTTTAATTCTAAAACCCCAGCTTCTACTACACCGACTAGCCATACTGCCGCATTTAGTACTGGTTAAATTCCTTTTAAACTCCAAAACACCTAGATACTTAACCCTAGTGCAGATACCCACGTCTGCAACAATAAAGAAGACTTCACCTTCTCCTACCTAGTAGTAGAAGACGACTACCTAATTGCTAGCGGAAATTTCAAAAAAATATAAGCCTACGGAACAGTAACTATCACTGTCAATACACCTAAAGGGAAGTCAAAGATAAGGCTATCCCATATAGCGCTAGTGCCTACCATATTTACAAATATCGTAGCGCTATCAAGAGCTACTAATAACGATATCTATTTTGACTTAGGGCGAAATTTGCTCTACTATCTAGCAACTGGCGAAATAGTATACTATACAAGACGACTAGGGGGCCACTAGGCACTAATACACAGAGAGCCTACGCCTACAAATACCCTAGATTTAACTTAATTAACATACTTAACCTCTAAGAGGTACCAGCCTAGCCATATAGCCCGTAAACCAATTGGAGCCACAGCTACAAGATGGCACAAAATTCTCGGCCATATAGGACCTAATGCTATTGCGTAGCTTCTTAAGCACGTTATTAGCGCAGAGCTGACCGACAAACGAGCACCGCTTAAAATTGAATATAAAACTTGCTTATTAGCAAAGTACACGCAGCAGATCTCTTAAAGACGAGAACACGAATTTCCAGCCACTTGACTATTTAAACGGCTAGCATTTAATATCATCTACCTCGGAGTACTAGGATACAACAGCGATAGATATATTATATATTTCTATTACACATATTCCAAATTTAACTTTGTGTTTACCTCCAAAAATAGGGACAAAGCTACTATCCTACCTACCATTTGCAAGACTTACCGTTTAATCAAAATATGATTCTATTAAGACATCGTCTTCTTCTAAAGTAATAATGAATAAGCATTTGGACAAACGGAAGACTCCCTAGAGACGTAGTGTGCAGATAAAGGCATTACCTTTAAGTGCCAAGCACCGTATACTAAAGAACAGAATGGCGGAGTAGAACGATCTAGACGAACCCTTATAGAACGATCAAGATCTATGCAGCTGGAAGCGTCCTTACCCCTATCTCTAGGACTAGAAGCTTTCCTTACTGCTGGCTATGCCCTCAATTAAACACCAAATAAGCAACTAGGGTGGAAAACTCCGTATAAAGTCGCCTACGGCAAGCCGCTAATACTTACCCATATACACAAATACGGTTGCAAGACCTATACGCTGAACAAACAAGTTAGAAAGGGAGACAAGCTAGCTCCTTATGCATTAATTGGATACCTAGTCGGCTATAATTTAACTAATATCTACCGAATCTGGATTCCAAGCCTTTACAAAGTCATTCAAACCAGAGACGTCACATTTAACAAGACCTCGTTCTATGACCCCAAGGGTTAGAATATTGACTACCTACTAAGGGAAGTATTAGAAGACACCATCCAGACAATTAGTCTACTAGAACCTCTTAAAGATAAATCTAAGGACGAATTTATCTTATATAGACCTACATTAAATGCAGATTAAACAACTACATTAAACGACTTAGCAGAGCTTCCTACAAAAGATATTAAACAGCTACCAACACCTAGCAGAACGGTATCTCCGGATCTGCCAGAAACAAGCACCACACTAAGAGGACTTTAAGACAATATCTTAGATACAATTAAAACAAGTTCTACCCAGTTAAGCAGTTCACCAGAACCGTTAAATACAGCTCTATAAGCTAACAAGGTCTTAGCCAATCCTTCTACTAACCTTATCCTACTAGAAGGTTCCAAACGAATTTAACACCAAGCATACGCAGCAGCACTAGCCAATATACCTACCCTATTTAATTACTACGCTGGCTTTGCTATAGGACTAGTAAAGGACATTAGATCCTCCCTGTATCAAGATAATCTTCCACCAGAACTAAAGAATCTAAAAGAGCTAAGAAAGCACCCTTTAACTACCAGCTTTTAAAAGGTAATGGAAAAAGAATACAACAACTTAAAACACTAAGGGACATTCAAGACTGTCCTAAAGGAAGAAGCAACCAACAACTAAATCCTTCCGCTAAAATAGGTCTTTAAATACAAGTTTAACAGCGACGGCTACCTACAAAAGCTAAAAGCTTAACTATGCGTCCGCGGAGACCTGTAGATTACTAAGGAAGAGACCTATATAGTAACCCTAGCTACTTGAATATTCCGTGCCCTTATAGCTATAGCAGCCGCATTCAATTTGGAGATTTAACAGTATAATGCTATAAACGCATTTACGAATGCAAGACTAAATAAGCCAGTCTACTATTACTGCCTAGAAGGCTTTGATTAAAACGGACATATCCTAAAGCTACTTATAGCGCTATACGGATTAAAGGTCTCACCACTACTTTAGTATAAAGAGCTCACTAGTACACTAGCCAAATTCGGGTTAAAGCCTGTCTCAGGTACCAACTGCCTTTACACCAATAGACGACTTATTGTCTTCTTCTACATAGACGATATCGCCGTTCTATTTACCAAAAAGGACCTTTTAAGACTACAGGAATTTGAAGCCAAATTGCTGCACTAATACAAGATCCGTGTACTAGGAGACCTATAGTGGTTCCTAGGAATCCAAATCAAACAAGATTGACTAAGCAGAAAGCTCTAGCTCTGCCAAGATTCCTATATCGAAAAAATAGCCAATCAATTCAATATTCAACCAGGAAGATTTCCTAAGTCACCACTTCCTGCCGAAGAGCTGACTCCATCCGACCAGCAAATAAACCCTTAAAGAACACTAGCCTATCAGCAACGGGTTGGTTCTCTTACGCATCTCGCCATATTTAAAAGGCCTGATATTGCCAAGACGTATTCCAAGCTGGCCGAATTCCTCACCAATCCAAATTAAAAGCACCTTAATGCATCAAACCAAGCCATCGCCTATTGCCTTAGAACAAAATCTACAGCTATTAAATACTCTGGCGAAGTATTTAGAGCATATGTCTACTTCAGAAACCCTAAGGGAGAAGACGTCACCTTTTACGGAGCATCCAACACAGCATTTGCGGACCATAAAGACACCAGACGGAGCTCTCAAGAATACCTATTTATGCTATTTAGAGGACTAATCGACTAGAAGGCGACCCTACAGAGATTAGTAACTCGCTTAACTACCAAAGCGGAGCTTCTCTCCCTGTCTACGGCTACTATTGAGATTATCTGGTGGCAACGTTTCTTTAAGGCAATCGGTCTTAATTTGGAACGCGATTTTACCCTGCTATGCGACAATATACAGACCGTACGACTCCTAAGACAGGATACACCAAAGCTTGACACCAAGCTTCGACATATCGACGTCTATTAGCACTAGCTTAGACAAGAGGTCCAAGACAAAAAGATTGACGTACAATGGGTCCCTACAGACAAGATGCCTGCCGACGGCCTTACCAAAATTCTACCCCGTCAAAGGTACGAGGCGTGGATAAAGCAATTGAATTTGGTGGATATTTGATATTAAATTGCTACTGCATTATCTGACAAAGATTCTTGAACATTACCCTACTCCTAAATTGTATCTAAATTTCCTATTTTGGTATAGTTTTGACCTTTATTTTTTCTATAGCTTTAACTACACCGTCAAATCTGGGGGGGTGTGTAACCGACTACGGTACCCTGCCAAACCACCACTGTTTTGCCTGCGTATTGCCTACGTATTGTCTGCGTATCGGCTACGTATCACTTACGTATTACGCTGTTTTAGTTACGTATTAGTTTCCCCTTTTATTTATTTC
>Ga0307507_10005705_pt1 | contig 20133 bp, 22 predicted proteins | sample 7_EM_MG_FD_207223 | JGI IMG/M metagenome (GOLD analysis project Ga0307507, IMG submission 207223) | Populus trichocarpa ectomycorrhiza microbial communities from riparian zone in the Pacific Northwest, United States - 7_EM | ecosystem: Host-associated > Plants > Roots > Unclassified | place...
CTAGTAATAGTAACTACAGCTAGCCATGTTTGGTTATAGTACTAAGAGGTAAATCTTTAATAATACCTGATTCCGAATACGCGATGAAATTGGAAGTAACTTAATACTCGTATGATGAATACCCATACCTTGTGCTCGAGCACGGTATAAAACAAGGCACTTGTACAGTACCTGTACTATTACGGTAGAGAAGAGGTCAAAGTTAGGTTCAATTATCATACCCTCATCGCGGGATGTTCCGGTGTTACTTATTACATTAGGTGCCGGTATCATATGATACCAGCACTTTTTGCTTGGCTATGCTGTGTTCGCGAGGTGGGGGTCAATGACCCCCCCCTCCCCCGAGGAGTGTACTAGTACAGTATGAGAGTGGTTATTCGGATTTGGTCTTTTGTTGGAGGTTGGATGGGATGGGATGGGCCATAAGAGCTTCATAACGGAGGCTACCGTATCGTATGGTATCGTAGGGTTAGGTATGATACCGTAGGTATTGTGGGTGAGTTAGGTTTGGTTAGTTGGCGGGGGATTGTCTTCCGGTACTTGCAGTGCTACAGTACTGGTATTGCTGTGTAGATAGTGCACGTACAGTACAGTTGGTTGAATTACTGATAGATGCCAGTGCAGTAGTCCAGCGTACAATAATACCTAGACTACGGTACCCACCTGCAACCATAAGTCACAGAAAGTGTGCGCGTGAGCCCGAGTATCATACCGGTATCATAACAGCTACGATACTTCCACAAAGTTGGGGGAAATACCTGTTTTTGTTACGAGTAGCATAACGGCATTCTATATACCCTGCTCTGCTCTGCTCGGGGGTGCTAGATATGTACTTACGATACCGGTAACCTACGGCTTAGCACTTTGATAAGAAAACGCATTTTTTTTATTGATAACGACCTTGAAAAAATGTGCTTTTTGTTTTTTTTTCTTTTCTTCCTTTTTATTTCTCAAAAAGTAATAATAAAGATCGTCAACGGAAATCGGCCCGTGAGTCTGCAGGTTCCTTTTTTCCCACTAGCTCTATAAGTAACAGGTTAAAGGAATTTCGGATATATCATACAGGTTTGATGGATCTAAAGAATACTAGTACAATGAAACTGATCATATAGTATCTGACAAGAAAGGGACTAATTCTTCTAAATGAGTGAGTGAGGGAGTGTGATTTTTCGTTTTTTTCCAAATCCGGAGATTGTGAAGAGCTGGAGGATTTCAAGAGTTTTTTTTTTTCTTTTCTTTAATCCCATCATCAATTTTAATTCTATCGTACATCCATAATAATATTATTATTAAGGTAAAGCCCCTTCTCACTCGCTCGAAAGCAGTCCCCCAAGGTTGGTGAAATGAGCTCTTTTATACCCGGCCTGCCATGTTTGCTGACCCCTTATAATATTATAATTATGATTGGGATTACTCTAGATACAGGTATATACCAGCACCGTAGTACGTACACGCAACCTACCTATCATACAAGTGTGACACCTAGCTGCTTCGATATCCACCCAAGCTTTCATCAGAAACAACTCTCAAAGTTTATCCACCCTCTACCATTAAATTCCAAGTCTTCCAAGTCGATAACGGCCATTTCCATGCCAATTTCGTATGAGAAATGACACTTCTGAGCCATTTCGAAACTTTAAGACTGCAGTGTCATACAGAGCGTTTCCGGTTCCTGATTCGAACGGTCGGAATCTGTGTTAGGGTATGGGGAAACCGGGAAACCGGGCCCCGGAAATCTGCTTGAAACAAATGTTTTCTGTGGTTCATAAAACTGCAAGTATGATAGCTAAAGGGGCCATTTCACTAACACTTTTGTTTAGGAACGGTAAAACATAATGTTATTATCTATCAGAATAATTACAGTACTCACTTGACCTGGCAGTGGGAAAATGAAGCTTGTCGGGCCCGGTGAGGGTAACCGTAGCTAAACGAGATGACGAACAAGGAAATGTTATGATAAAAAGGATATTGCAAGGGAAGTGGAAGTGATATCACACTTCAGTTGATCAACAGAGGAAAGGGAGAAAGATTCTCAGGGGAGGTGTAAATTCTCCGCCACGTGGCGGAGTGATAAACAAATCAAATACCGGTAGGTCTTACAAAAGTAAAAGAAAGAAAAAAAGGAGTTTTTGTGATTCCCAACCCTGTCGATGCTTTACAATATATACAGGCACAAACTCCACTGGCAAAAGGCAAAACCGGATTTAACGATGCAAAAATGAATGAAAACAAAACAAAACTTTGGTATAGTAAAAAAAAAAAAGCATGTAGTCCCATGTCCTCCTATGAGAACAACCGGTACTATCGGAATGCTCATCACGAATCACAAATGACGTACAGTCCAACCCTGCTTCCCATACCAAAACAACACACCATCATACAACACCGTGAAACTGCGGAAGAACTTTTGTCTAATCTCAAGGGACTTTACTCTCCAAGAAACAGACATAGAGTAATTGTCACAACGTTGTAGACAGTGGGATGCATAACAGATAATTTCCCCAACCGAACAAACTCCATCCCACGACCCATATGAACCCCAAAACAAAGCGATAGAGAGAAAAGATATTGTTTATGAGAAGAAGACAGCTCTGGGATCTATTATGAAACGCTAGTAAGCACAGACTGGAAAAGGGGGCGTTGAAGGTAGCAAACCCATTGGTCTCCCATCCGCAGCTATCCCGTTCTTCAGCAACTTCTGCTCCATGAATATCCGTCGGGCCTCGTCAAAGTTAACCCTTTGACCCTTCATGATTCTCAAGACTTCTTTCTTTGACGCGAGGTCTAGGCCGCCTCGTGAATCTCCTGCGGCAAGATTTCCAGAAAGGTTGAAGTCATCGGAACTAGAAAATGTTAGCTTGACCGAACAGAAGGTCGACCGGCTTTAAGCTGGTAAAAACTAGGACGCTCTTGAGCTGGGGGTGCGTGCGATCGAGCATACCTTAATCCAGCTTCCATGTCTGATTCGAAGGAAGGGTTCAATCTGTGGTAGGTGTGTTCGGGGATCATATTGGATATAAAAGGTAACCAGCGGGAGCGATAGACGTAAAGTCCTGGTTCGATGGAAGTGGTGGTAGTTAGATAAAATGTTAAGTGTTTGTTGTTTCGATGAGATGGTGGGGTAAAAGCGAGGAGAAGAAGGGGGAATGGAAGAGTATTTACCTGTCGCGGTGAACGTCAAGAATAGGGCCCAAGTCCACAGTACGTAGTTGTCGGTAAGGGCCATGATGGGCAGACAAGTGAGCTGCAGGAAAAAACAGCGCGGGGGATTTAAAAAAAATAAAAATAAGGAAATGAATAGGAGAGAATGCACGAATGTGCCAGTAAGGAGCTGGGGTTGCGTTGACAGCAAAGGCGGTTGATGGAAAAGAGAAAGGAGCAAGCGGCTTCGACTAAGTATAGAAAAGAGAAGTGAGACGAAACGCTGACCAGGGGAGGCGAGACAGGAGGCGATCTATGGCTTGTGCCGGGGTAGCGGGGATTCCGGCTCTGGGGCTGCAATATTATCCAGCGATAAATCACCGAAAGGGAGGAGAGAGGGAGGAGAGAGAGAGAAAGCGAGGAAAACAGGGGTAACAAGAGGTATGATTCTCGAGTAGGAACTCCCGGTTCTTACGATTTAAGGGGTGGAAAGAATGGGGATGTTTCTCCGTCTTGTGTGATCTAGTTCTGTGATAGGCTTAGTATCGATTAGGCTCATATTATGATTTTACTCAGATGTGGACTTTGCCCCCTTAGATTCGTAAGATAACTTGGCTCAGGTTACCACCACACAAGCTAAGCCAGGTGCCAGTTGATTGACCGAGCCTCTAGCGGGAGGAGAGAGTACCGTAGGCCGAGTGAGCAATTGTAGGTGTATGACAGCCTAGATCCGAGAAGGCAGCGCCCCGGTACCACAAGGAGCCACTACTTTTGTTGGTCGGAGCTGTGATAAACATAGGAACCCCCCCCCCTGCCCCGCAATTTACAAATATACAAATATACAAAATAGCCAACAGCGGTAACAGACTGGTGAAGATCATGGTGTTAAAAAAGCCTTGAAGCGGCTAAGTTCTATATCTGCTCGGCATCCATCGAATGGATTTCCCCAGACTCTCATACTCTCCCTACAACCTACCGAAACAGAGAGTTTTCAGGCATAATACCAGCAGAGAAACAAAGCCGCACTCAAGCACCAGCTGGTCCAAACCGCGGGCACGTATTCGGCGGCTGTTAATACGAGTAATGCACGGGTACCGTACCGTATTATAAAATTATAAATCATATCAGAGCCCAGATACTTGGTAGCGGATGGCGGGGAGCTGAGTCAGAGCGGAAAGGAAGGTCGTGACGAGTCTGGTGCTCCTTTTCTTCTTCTCTCCCCTGAAGGGAGTGTACGAGTAGCAATTGTGGCAGTGCACTACCGCCTCCACAAGTGCGGCTCTGTCCGATGCCGTGCTGGTGCATGCAGAAATTCTGCAGGGCGAGGGTTGCGAGAGCTTGGACAGTGCCATACCAGTGCCATACCAGTGCCGGTATCACAGAAGCTGTTACTGAGCTAGGGTATAGGCCTTAGGGTTACACCATATAAAAACCCTTACCACCCGTCACATTTCACCCACAACCAGAGTTTGCCCGCTGGGCAACAAAGTGCACTCCACAAATATTTACGCTTGACCGCAGCAACACCCAGCTGGCAAACACTTAAAACTCCCAGGTAAGCTTGGTGCATTTTCTCCCTTTCCTTCGACAGCTCTGTGTCTTTCGGCTGTAATTTTTCGTTCTGGGGATTTTCCGTGAGAAATCATTGATACCCGCTACTTCGAGGCAGAAGGCTAATTTTTGGTTTCATAGAACCCACAACCTCATCCACAATCATGTCCTCGAATGTCAGCTCCGATCTCCTCTGGGCCATCACCAGGAATAATTCGTCTTACATTGTCAAACGTGGACCTGTCAAGGACCAGATCATCTTCACCAGGGAGCCTTTGAGTCTCACTAACCAGCACACACGCAAGGTATATATATTGAATACTCTGATCCCGAGAAGTAATGAGCGGAGGAAGGGGCCTAGAGACTCTGCGGAACCGTTTGCTAACTGGGTTATGCAACAGCACTCTGGGCTTGTGAATGAAAAGGTTCGACCCAACTGCGATAACATGTTTCTAAAATTCTCAAATTGACTTGACGATTCTTACAGGGTGTCGGTGTCCAAGCCGGAGAGAATGGAAATGTTGTTAGTATGTTGGGCCAAAGGAACCCCACCTTGGGAGGCATTTGCTGATGGGAGGATGCCGTAGTAATTACCAAGAGGAATGCTGAAAAGCATGGAAATAAGCCTGCCTCCCTGTATAACAAGACTACTTTCAGCAAGCACAAGAGCAACCGCAAGTAGGTCTTAAATGTGGTGGATAAAGCCTAGTATTGGACACTGACAAACGACGCGACAAAGGATCTATTCTGCTATTGCCAATGCTGTTGCCAAGAAGTCTTACCGGTAGTTCACCTGAGACATGAAGCTACTAGTTGTTTGGGGCGTTCGCTGACCTATATTTTTCTTACTCTAGACCTGACCTTCGCCAGGTACATCTCCCGTAATCCCCCTACGACCTTTGCCGCGCTAATAGATCCATAGGCCGCTGTTGCCCGTGCTAGCGCCATCAAGAGATCGCAGAAGCCCGTTAAGCCCACTCCGGAATCGAAGCCTAGGGGTGTTAAGGCAAAGAAGGCGGCGGAGGAGAAGGCCTCGTCAGCCTAGGCCCTAAACTACGGTTCGGGGGAGAAAGTTGGGGGTGGGATTTTACGAACTAATGGGCCCGTAAATAAACTGAATTTTCAATAAAAAAAGTTCTGTCCACCATTCGAGCCGGCCAATTTTTATACTCCAGTACGTGATTTTGAGCTTCGCAGTGGCTAACATGGGATTTTCGTCAACCGTCTTGAACTTTACGGTTTCCCCCGACGGGGAAGGGGTGGATGACCGGATCATTAGTTATTCCCTCGGGTCTAATAGCTGCGCAACTAGGGCCGAGGTCTCTCTACCTCTTAATACCGGTACTCCGGTTGTTTGTAGTTGATACCAGGCTTTATATGGCATAGATTTACATATGGTGGATAATAACTTATGGTGAGCAGTTTTTGCTGATTCTCACACGGGGATTTTGACGGAGCAAAGTGGTAGGTTTCACTTTCTCTGCTTGGAGAGCGAATAACTTGAGTAATGCCGGTACATCGTATTACATATGCGTGCATTGAATAGCCGTCTGCCGTGAAGGTGTTCTCGTTGCATATGATTGGACGGCGGCCGAGGGAAGTACTCCCCCCACACGAATTGTTTGTTTCTTCGGATGTTTGTCACTATCGTAACTTAGCCAGGCCTAGCAGGATCAGAACTGTTCGACCCCGCAGCCCCTCATCGCGTAATTTCAAGAACAAACCCTTGCCCTACTACAAACTATCTTTTCGCTCTTCACTCCTCCTTCATCTCTCGACTCAAATTCCAACCTTCGATTCCTCACTCTTCAGCCCTCACCTTCTCAACCCTAAAACATCCTTTGACAATCCTCGTAAATCTCAATTCCCACAAAAAGAAAAATGGTTAAAGCTGGTGGGTTCTCACTTTCTGTCTGCACCTCTCTTGTTTTGATTCTGACTACGAACAGTTGTTCTCGGTGCTGCTGGTGGAATCGGCCAGGTGAATTGCCTTCTTTCCTATATCAAACACGAATGTGAAAGAATGAAAACTGACAAGAGTTTAATAGCCTCTCTCGCTTCTTTTGAAAGCGAGCCCATTGGTCGATGAGTTGGCCCTCTATGATGTTGTCAATTCCCCTGGCGTCGCCGCGGACCTCTCGCATATCTCCTCCCCAGCAGTAGGTTTCCCAGAAGCCAGCTTAATTTAATTCGTATATTGATCATCCTTGCAGAAAGTTACTGGCTATCTTCCCAAGGATGATGGTCTCAAGAATACTCTTGAAGGTGCAGATGTCGTTGTCATCCCTGCGGGGATTCCAAGTAAGTTATATCTCCATGAGGGCCGAGATGGCCCTTTCCCGGGACCTATACTAACAGGCTTCCAGGAAAGCCGGGAATGACCCGTGATGATCTCTTTAAGATCAATGCTGGTATTGTCCGTGATCTTATCACTGGTGTCGCCAAGCACTGCCCCAAGGCATTCATTTTGATCATCTCGAACCCTGTCAACTCCACAGTTCCCATAGCTGCCGAGATTCTTAAGGCACACAATGTCTTTGATCCCTCCCGCCTTTTCGGCGTCACCACATTGGATGTTGTCCGTGCTTCGACCTTTGTTGCCGAGATTGTTGGTGAGAAGGACTCGCGTAATATTGTCGTACCAGTAGTTGGTGGACATAGCGGTGATACCATTGTTCCATTGTTGAGCTTGACCAAGCCTTCAGTTTCTATCCCTGCAGATAAACGTGACGGATTAGTAAATCGTATGACTCTGCTTTTTTACTGTTGTTAGTCCGAAGCCCTCGTTAACGTCAATTGTAGGTATCCAATTTGGTGGGGATGAGGTTGTTAAAGCTAAGGATGGTGCTGGCTCGGCCACTCTTTCCATGGCATTTGCCGGATACAGGTTTGTGCTTCTATCCGCCCATGTAACTCTTATACTAAACATTTATCTTCTAGATTCGCTGAGGCCGTTATCAAGATATTACCCCTCAGCCTTATATCCTAGTAATAAATGCTAACTACCACAAACGCAGTTCACGGAGAGAAGGGAATCGTCGAGCCTTCCTATGTTTACCTCCCTGGCGTTCCAGGAGGTGATGAGATTGCGAAGGCTGTTGGCGTAGATTTCTTTGCCGTCCCTGTCGAACTTGGGGTATGATTTTCCTCCAAAGCTTCACAAAAATGCCTCGCCATATACTAACGTATAACATAGCGAGACGGAGTTGCAAAGGCTACCAACCCACTTGGATCAATCAACGAGGACGAGAAGATACTTCTTGAGGTGGCTATCAAGGGACTGAAGACAAACATTGACAAGGGTGTCGAGTTCGCCTCGGCTGAGCCAGCAAAGTTGTAAACTCGTTCCTCTGAAGCCTTTCAATTAAACTCTTTTTATTAGAGTGCAGAACTGACGTCGTGTGACCCAACTCTATTCGAGGGTGCAATGTAGATGAAAATCTCGCTCGAAACACGGCCTGGAGTGGATGATGACTGTTTGGTTGGGGTTTTTCTTCTGCAAAGAGGTGTGGCGTCGTCGCCTACAATTGGTGGCACGTTTTCTGTCCTTTATCCAATAAGCTTCTGAGAACCATACACAATGATAAATTCCAAAAAAGTGCCCAAGTTTGCATCTATAAAACCGCAATCACGAGCATTGAATTAACACCGGACCCTAAATGACCAAAGAAGTACGAAAGCATCCCACATTCAGCCATTAGACAATTCCAGATATCCTAGGTAATAAAGTGCAGTGTCCAAATAATGCCACACTTGCCTCCAAATAGGAGCTCAGAAAATCAGAGCAATCGAATCTAAATCTATCCCACTAGCGCCATAGTCGTGCTACGATAGAAGTAAAAAAGGGTAGAGTGAAAAAAAAAACGGAGAAATGATGGAATAGAAGGCAAGGAGACCAAATCTAGGCCACAGGTTTCGACAAAGTCTCTATCTTAAAAGTAGCAGATGGCAACTCCGTCGTCTCCGCCTGGACACTCGCATTAACCCCCATATTCGCCAAAGCGCCTCTAACAATCCCGCATGGAAACCAGAGAAACTAGAGTTCCTCATCAGCGCCATTCCGGGCATTTCAAATTCGACAAAAAAAAGAGACTCACCGGCTGAGCCCTAGCAACAGCATTCCCTCCCGTCTCCGCGCTCATCCTGGAGAAAGGCCTGAAGGAATTATCCGTAAGTACGTAAACCCCCTACCCACTCAATCAATCAATCAGTAAACTATCTCCAAACAAAGATGAGTGGGAAAAAAGAAAAAGAAAAAAAAAAAGACAAACCCGATGATTAGTCTTCAAATTATCAATCTGTTTCCTAAAGACAATAGTCCAAAGATCCTTACAAACAAACTTGATAACATCAAGCGTATCATTCATGCGCGGCCTATCGCGCGAGAAGCGCTCTACAAGGCCGTGGCCCACCCGATACCCTAGCATGTCCAGCCGGTAGAAGACGGCCTCGCGCACCTCATCCTCCTCATCGTCGACACCGACCCCGCCGCCGCTGCCGCCACGTAGCGCATCGTGGGGTGATGCCGTCGTCGTCGTCTCAGCTAGTTGCTGTGACAGGCGGTGGGCGAGCGGGACTAGCTCTATCAGGAGTAGGTCTAGGCATGTGGAGTTTAGGAATGTGGCGTGAGGGTCTGAGGCGTTGAAGGGGGGGAGAGGGGGTTCGAAGGACATTGTCGTTGTTGTTGGTTGTCGGTTGTTGTTTTGTTCTGTTCTGTTCTGTTCTGTAAGGGTGTGGAGGTGGAATTGTGGGGTTGGGATAAGGTATGATAGGACGAGGGTTTCCGATGAGGTAGCGAGACCTCAGGTAGATGGGCGGGCGACGGTAGCTTAAGCTTTGGGCTCCATTTCTTGACAGAACTGGTCTGAACTCCAAGGCCGGGTTACTCCCAATTAACCAATCAACAGGGGTAATTACTCTTTAAACGTCAGATCACGTGATATGAAGCATTTCCGAGCACTCAAAAACTGCTCGAGTTTGTTTTTGGAATGAATCACCCACCAGGAGTATCGGATATATAAAGCCACCAATCTCCCTCCTACGGCCTCCCTCCCCCCTGTTTTCCTGCATAACTACCACCTTTTCTTCCTACTGTGCCTCCTTCATGTACGGCACTCATCCTCTATCCCACCCACCCCGTCAAGCAATCGGAGGAAAGAGAGCAAGAAAAAGGGTCCTTAGAATGAAATAGCGAAGGGGAAAAATAGTCGCACCGTCTTACGTACATCTGGATCTTAAATTCCCTGCAACCCAACCATCCAAGGACAAGTATAAGAGGAAAAAACAAAACAAAAAGCCCGTTACTCCGGATAAAACATGAGTTTGCAAGTAAAAAGACAAGATTAGAAACACACAAAGTTGAGGGAAATGGATGGAAAAAAGAATCGACAGAGAGGAAGATCTTTGAATGCCCCGGAAAAACACCACCTATCCCAGTTGATAAAAGAAGAAAGGAAAGGGGAGGGAATGGATACCTAAGAAAGCTATTGTGTAATGATACTTGATGTAAAGATGAAATGGAATGATGAAGGGGCGAAAAAGGATACTAAAGGGGATAGGGTGGACAATAGAAGTTTGATAAGGCGGATATGAAAAGAAGGAAACGAGAAAGAAAGAAAGAAAGAAAAAGAGGCGGTGCTACTGGCTAGGTAAGATAAATCGCCTTGGGAAAAAGAAGAGGAGAGGAGAGGAAAGGAAAGGAAAAAACAAACGGTTTTCTTCGACAAATATATCTCCATCAGACAAAACGAAGCATACGTACTTTGATAAATGCCTATCCGTAGGGGTCCTCATTCCCCCTTTCCCCTAATCCAATTCGTGATCGCAGACTTCGATGGTAGCTGATAGAGCAAGGAGTAGCGTAGAAACATCAAGTAAGCCCCCTTCCGTTTTTCCCCCTTCTGGATAGGAGAAAGCATCATCCCATCACCATCATTCGTTATACCTGTTTATAGTAAATAATGGGTCGGGGGTCCCTACCGGCGAGTGACCGTTCCCGTTATATACAACTGACTCGAAAGGCGGAAACACGCTCCCATTCCCATTACTTGAGCTACTACCGCTACCACCGCGGCCATCTGAACTCATGCTAGTAGGAGTGAGGAAGGAATTAATGCGTTTGGCTGGACGCACAGTATCCTCGTCATCGCTCAGGGTAAGGTCGATGACCTGTGAGGCCGGACGTTTTGTGCTGACGGAACTTCTGGGGACCGAAGCAGATCCCTCACGGGAGGCTGTAATGATGGGAGAGGGCGCAGTTGGTGTGGCCTCAACCCTCAACTTTGACAACCTGCTTCCTGAGACTTCGATGATATCATCTCGTCCATCATTCCCGTCCTCGCTATCAGTGTCTGGCATGGGAGTTCCGGATGATTCCGCTGCCACAGACCAAGCTCCATCAACGTCAATAGTCACAGAGTCTACTGTTTTTGGTGTATTGTTCAAAATATCACGGAAATATCTGAACAGTCAGTAATAGCAAATGCAGGTAGGTAAGGGAGGAAGAAGAGGGAGCTTCGCGTACTGGTCGACGACAAGCGCTTTCCAGTTGATACTCTTATTACAAGTTGGACAAGACCACGTCTCCTCAAATTAGCTAGAGCAACCTGAAGGAACCGCATAAACACATACCGGAGCCTGTTGTTGCAGCTGAAGAAAAGAAGTTGCATCAAAGCATTGCATATGGTTGCAAAAAGTAGACCTAATAGGAAGATCGATACGGAGGGTGGACAGGGGACACTTGAGGGACATGATACTGGAGGTAGCGACTAGGTCCGAGTCTTCGTTCTTCTTAACCACTGAATGATATTAGTAATGATATTGACATCGCCTGGGCATCGGGGTGGATGAAACCTACTATCAGCAATTACCGTTTCTTTAGTGATGGAAGCACCATTTCTCAGATGCTCAACAAGCTTCTCGACAGAATCTGTCTTCACGTAATTGACCACAAACGCAAACTTCTAGAGATGCATTAGACCTAACCTAGGATTTATATCGGTTGAAGGGAAGGTTGAACCTTTTGAGTAAGAGCATATGTGAGTGTAACCTGGTTCCTGTGTCCTGGCTTCTTGATGAGGTGTTCTGTAATATCTGCCGGTCTTGTTGAACCAGGCCTATTCTTCAGACCACGAAGGTTCAAACCAGATATCTGGGTATCATTGACACGAAGTTCAACCTGATGCGGAAACGCAATATCCGTATCCTTGGTATAGGCAGTAATACCGTCGACTGCAGCGCAGTAGACCATGCAACGATAAGACTTATCTGTAGTTAATTGCTGGGCTTGTGGCCCTGATAGTATCACGGTTGCATGAACTGAGTGGCGATTCGCGGTCATGACTGTTTAGCCTAGAGTTAGGAGTAGCAACAGACCACAAAGAGAAAGTGGGGGTTCATACTAGGGCATGTCTCAAGAGGAGTTAACCCCACAAGTACTGAGTAGAATGGACTCTCCTTAAAGTGAATTCGACTCAAGGCTATGGAAAATAAGGTTAGCGGGGATTGCCAGTCAACAATTCGGGATAGGGGGCGCAACTCGTGCTTGGAGATCCATAGGCCGAAGCAGAGTACGGTGGCGTCTGGGGCATGGGAGGAGCTGGTGATACATAGCCGCCGGTTTGGTTATAGTTCACGGTCGAATTCCGGGAGGGCGCGGGAGACTCGGGACGATAGATGAGACCCCTAACCCGCTCAAGGCCCGATGTATCGCCGTTGCTGATCAAATCCTCGATGTCTATATAGTATAGTGAGCAGGCCAGACGGTTATGCAGTAGTTCTAGGGAATTCCATACGGGTTGTAAGGCGCTTTTGTAGTGGAGCCTTTAGTCCGCTGGTCGGAAGGCCTTCTGACTTTAAGATGGATTGCAGCTGGCGGACAATCAGATGGGTCATGACGTATCGTATGAGCGAGGAACGCTCAGGGTAATGGTAGGAAGACATCTTGTAGCCAAACAGGCGATGGGTCGCTTATATCGCGGCAATGGACTGGCAGGTTCCGAAAGGGCTCAGGGCTGCACGGTGAAGGCTGAAGAAACTAGAAATGTCGTTGTTGAAAGCACTGATTGCGTTGAGACAAAGGCATATGGGACGCGGGGCGAAAAGCGTCTATCAGCACAGGGTGAGGAGGTGACGTGGAGGTGGAGAGGAGGGGAGCGACGTCGAGGAGCGGTGTCGTGAGGAGGAGAAAAGAGGGTTGACCAGATGTTCTGCACAGGTACGGTTTTAGAGGGGTATCATTGACGACTATTGGCAGAACCGCATTGCTCAGTCGTGACCGATCCTTAGAGAGGGAAGTCTGGATCTGGCTGACATAATACAATTCGAAGACGCAACGAGGAGAGAAGGGGGAGCCAACGGCAATTTCACCATGAGGGAGAAAGTCTCGAATCGTTACATATTCGCATGAAGTCCCTAACTTGCAGTAGGGCTAGAAGGTCTGGAAAAGAAGTTATCAATCAGTTATTGAAGGATAACCAGTCAAATATATTCCTGTCCACTCCGGTTAATAGGTTCCAACTTTGCGCAAGTTTACCCTAGAAAGTTAATGAACAGTTTAACTGAGGTTAGCTCGAGAAATAACCCCTCGTCACTCCAGAAAAAAAAAAACACCAGTTATGATCCAACATGACACCCCAACCTTTATCATCTGGATTAGCGGCAGCTCCCGCACCAGATACGAACGAAAATGATTGAATGCTATCAATGCAACAGCATCACCTACTGCAAGCAGTCCCAACAGCCACAACCTTTTATTGGAAAAACACCCCAAATGCCACAGCAGCTCTATCGGATTACATAAGCTCATACCATATTATCATTTTATTTCTTGCCCTCTGATTGCCTCCCTACGCCCTCACCCCTTCCGGAACCTATCCTGCAGACTTACCAAGCCCTGAATACCCGTAAGCCGAAAACCCTCCGACAGGCGTTACACTGGCCCGCGCGCATGTGCCAGCCAGAAAAGGGATTCAACAAGAACGGCACTGACAGATCCGTCACCATACGAGCTACTATGCGCAATCAAGACTATCAAGAGGGAAAAGAAAGCACTGCGCAACATAAATGATCGGCCGACACAGGATAAATAAAATGTATGTGGTAAACATATCAACCCCAGTTATGAGAGCTACGATAAGCCCCGCCGGCAGAATATAATACCCAGCCCCAGAAGTATCGTTTTTCTGTGAGAGCGGACCAATAGTTAAGGCCCCTAGTACTAGTAGGTTGATTAAGTCGGACATTTAAGGTGAAGGATGGAGGATGGAATAAACAAATAGAGGCGTATCTCAAGCGCTTATGTAAACAGCATTAGTTGTATCCTTAGCTGGTAAAGCAAGAGTAGCACAAGGTGATAATAACGGCACACATTGAGCACCCCTCTTTGAAAATCAATCCGAAAAAAATCCGAATTTTTTTATTTTTTTCCAGTCCTATATCACATCTAACTACCGTAGCTCGCCAAATCTTCCGTAGCATTTGAGGGGGGGCATCTTCCGAGAAACCTATGGCAGTCGAGACATTTGCAGTGTTATCCATATAATACACATCTGGACCAACAGCATTGTGGGGTAAATATACTAGCACTATGTTGTGTGAAATTTTCCACTCCCGAGTTCCCCTAATAAAAACCTAAAAGTGTATCACGTCCCCAGCCGCCAACTGTCAGAGGAGAGACCTGTCCCTCATAAGTTACGATATCCTACACGAATTCGTGCCACACCACACTACACTACACCTCTCTTTATCCTTCTTCAAATAGGGGAAAGGTTGCACAAACGCCAACAAGTCAACGCGCCTGGCCACCTACAGTGCCCCGCTTCAGAGTCAGGTAGAAAAGTTGCGTATTGTTATCAAGAACAGCTGGGAACAATTACGGCCGCTCTCGAGCTCGGCATCGGAAACGGGGAAACCCTAAGTGTGCGGTATCTGGCATCGGGATTCACCAAGCTCTAGCGTACCCGCAACATGATGCCGGCATCACACAGCACTGTGCAGTACCCATGGCCGCGAAATCAACTGTTCATCATCCATTCTCACTCGCACATCACTTTCTTCGGTAGCAGCAGCGAAATCCCCTGGGAGGACTATTCAAATTTGTACCGCACCAGTACGTGATTCACACAACACCCAGAAAAAACTCTGACGAGTCTGACCCTCATTAATAGTTTGCCCCCCAATTCCACCACCTGTATGAGAACCTTTTACCACGCCCTAGACTATCGCATCCCCTGAAACGATAGAGGCAGGAAAATAGATAGAAAGACAATGCCGCCTAAAGCACAATAAACCCAAGATAGAGCAGTCCATCTCACTCCAGTTCACTAAAAGGCAGCCATCCGTCATAAGTCATTTACATTCTAGATTCTGTTCGTATCAACAAGGCTTATAAAACAAGGGATATAAACAAAGTAGCGAATAACAATAGCATCGATATAAAGGATGGATAAAGCGAGGGTGCGGTGTTTCTGGTGCCCGTTGGACTAGATGGAGGGGACCCGGTCAGGGCCCCGGTGATAATAGGCGGCGAATTACCGCGATTAGTGTCAGTGCCACTCGCTAGCACTGCTGTAACCGCACTAGCGGCCCCAGTCGCATCAGGAACAGCAGACTTCCCAGTACCAATCTCACGGATTGTACTATCCGTAACGTTAAAGAGGGTATTGCCAAGACTTATTTCTTGGTTGTCGAGGTCATAAACGACATAGGCGGAACGGAGAAATGTATCACCCTAGGATAGTTGAGTCCAAGTTCCCCAATCAGCCTTGGGAAGGGAAATCTCACCAGAACATTTGTTCCCACATCCCCAGAACTCAATATACCCCAATAGCAAAGAGGAGTCCCGTCACTGTATTTTGCAGGGTTCCCTGACTTGTCCTTTGCATCGACAACCAACTCGCTCAAGGGAACCGTGATGGTTGCCCCAGAAAATCCGTAGATGACGCTTGCATTAACACCTCTGACCTGGCAAGGAACAACAGCTACACCATACTGATCTAATGCCTGAGCGCCAACCTGATCGCCGAGTGCTTGAGCAATATTGGGGTCCAAGTAAGTGTAAGTAGATCCAGTATCCAGAAGTACCGGGCTGGCGTAACCTTTCGCCGTCAGAGTCGAGGATTTTCCAGAGTTGGTAAATGAGACGGAGGTTAGAGTAATAGCAAATTCACGGGCCTGGGTCTCTCCCTGACGTTTGTCCATGGGCAGCGTAGTAAGCGACCCCGTGAACTTGGCTGTGTCCACTCCCCCAAATAATACTTGACCAGTGGTAGAATCTTCAAATTCATTAGCAAGCGTTGGCAAGGGCGCGGTTCGAGGACAGACTCACCGAGGTCATTCAGCCACAAACTATAAGCCCGGGACCTGATGAGCTTCTGATCAACCATGAGATCCACCAGATTTCTATACGGCTCCTTGCCTAATCTCTGGACCTGCACCTCGTTCAGGTCGAAACCAATCCCCATAATCCCATCCGTCGACGTTGTATCAAGGCCCACGCCGAATTGCAAACCTGTCACCTTTTCGCCACCCGAGAGAGTGAACACATCCTTTCCATAGTCACCCCTTGCATATTCTCCATCAACATAAGAAATGTCGAAATCGTCGCTAACCTGCTCATAGGTAGACGAATTATCCGGATTGAATGTCCCAGTAGCTCGGCATGGACTATGAACCTGCCGGCAAAGACGAGATTCCATCGTTTCAACCCATACATCCGAGGATCCCGTATCGAGACTAGATCACGTCAATCAGCAATTCCGCAAGTGGCAGCACATATCACTCGAACTTACTGTAACCGTAAATTTTGCGGCGGTGTTCCCATACTGACATTAGCATAGTAGAGGTAATCCTTGCAGATGGCAACGTTATTAGCACAGGTAGTATTACGTCATCTGAAATAATAAGTAGCATACCAGGTTGTCCAAAAGTTGACGAACGGTGCTCGTAGAGGCCCTCTTTCGTAACCGGGGAATATTATCGATGTTCCTCTTTACTTTCTGGAATTCAAACGAAAGTGTTTTTCCCGCATTCTCGGATCTCGGATGCAGGTGTAGAGCCAAAACATTCCCCCCAAATGCCAAGGCAGCACATAACAGCGCCGTGAACTTCATTTCACACCCAGACTCAATCCCCCCACCTGCTTTAGATTAAGGTAAAGCAACAGGATAGTAGAATGCAAGAGGCACTTGACGGGGGAAAAATTAGGAAAACCAATAACGACGGTAAAAGCAATACAATGGCAACGTTCAGTGATATGTCCGAGGATAATCGTGTGAGGAAAAGAGAAGGGGAATCGGTCAATATAAGCCAAGAAACAAAAAAGACCTTGAGGTCACTTGAGAGTCTGGAACCGGCAGACCTGAAGCTTGCAAAGCAAAGTAGAAAAAGGGAAAAAGGACAAACAAGGTGATTGTGACGTCGGAACAGCCCGTGTATCCGTTTACCAGCGAGGCTGAGCTTTAACCCCTCTAGCTGCACTAGAAAAGAGTAAAGAAAAGAGAAGAGAAGAGCGAGAGACTTGAAAGGTAGGGGAGCCAAGAGAAAGCAGGGAAGGGTGGGGATGGGAGAGGGAAAGGAGAAGGGAAAAACGGGGAAAAAAAATTGCAAAGTAGATGTTATTTTGCTTTTTTTTGTCTTCTGTTAGCAAGCAATGATTTATACAACGCTTACGCGGCTGGCTCACGGAAGTTGCGGGGTGGGAACTGGTCTAACTAAACTGTATGCACATGAGTACTCGAGTACTGGGCAACGAATGAATGGGGTGAATAAATTGTCCAATGGAATCGTCATCTTTCGAGTTGAACCCCGAAACAAATGGCGCCGAACTCCCGATTCCACACCCACTCACCCATCCAGACACTAATGTACGAGTAAAAACTTTGAGGGTTAGAGACACACGGAGTAGAAAGCGATGGCGAATGGGGCGGCTTCATTATTACACCAGCAGCCATCTCCTTTGCACTTTACCACGGGTGTCGATGATGAATGCAGTGCTCTTGTCTGGCCATATACCGGTTGTGTATCGCACGCACAGCCCGGTGCTTGGGTTGACCCAGACGTTTGTGGTGCTCGGGATGTGATATCAACCCCCCTATCATCCGGCTAGGAGCACATGAAGGGCCACCTGGACTCCTTCACCTGTTCAAGTCAAACCCGTTTCCAAGCAAGAATAGTGAAACACGCGCATGTCGACGGACAGACATCCACTTGTAAGGATCCCATACAAGTAATTGTCCTTGACTTTTCGGCACCAAACCAAACTCACCCACTCCCGGAGGCTTATCTCAAGGGTCATAGACTGCCGTACCAAAAGCCCAAACCTCCTCCCTCCAGTACCTTCGTCGACGCGTCCCCTTGCTAGCAGGAGGGGCAACGATCACACATTGATCGATAGTCTACGGCATTGCCACTGCATGGGGGAGAAACCAGTCGGATAATCCCCGTCTGTTCCTAGATTTCACACTTTTCGTACAAAGACGAGGGTCTTTTAGTCGGAGATTTTATCGACAAACAAAGGCCACTGCAGTATGACCTGTCCAACAGTTCTCCGGGGAGGACATGTCACGATATTAAGTCGCTCTGCCATTTATCCTTTGCACCACACCCGTTAGCAACGCTGTTGTTACTGCAGTTCAAGAGCCCGAAAACGGACAAAAGGGATGAAAAGTGAAGTTTTGAGACAACGCAAGGTCACGCGTACAGTACAGTACTCGCGGTAGGGGTAAAGTATTGGAACAAACCGGGGTCAAGATGGCCAATGCAAGACTTCCTTCATTCAGATCCCAAGATACCTAAGAAGGAAAATAACCGCTCCTTGTCTTGTTCCTCGCACAGACATTTGCCCCCCTGTTTGTTCCAATACTTTACCCCTACCGCGAGTACGGCACAATTATTGGTTTTTAAGCGAGAATTACCAGTGTCCGCGATGTATGATGCTGTGCCCATCAGAACTCAGTTCGTCTTCCAAGTACCAGAGGAGTAGAGATGCTTCCGTCCAAGACAGGGATTATTTTACCAGTAAACTACCCTTGTCTTGTGCGAAAAGATCTCCCTGGTATGACACTTGTACTCTACCAGTTCTCTTCTGACGGGGGAAAGTTCAAGTCATCATACCGGTATCGGACAGGACAGCACGTGGTTGAGATGTCTTGCTCCAGACACCAAAATCCAGGTTATCGAAGCTTACGAAGCTTCCTTACTCGAATACCGGTAGTGACGCTTGGCGCATAAGTATTCCATTCCGCCTACCGTAGCTTCCTCCTCACAACACCACGGGTAGATATCGTAATGCCCTCCCGATCCATCTAGTGAAATCCACTATCGGGTTATCGGCTGGAATCAGCCGGGACAGGTTCAATGGCAAGTTAACGGAACCGCGAATACCAGTTAATGGGATCCCAAAAGTCCTGAGGGCTGGCCTCATACGGTAACCGTGTCAAGGAAACGCTGACCCTTCTACCGGAGCTCATGTCTATGAACCCGGAGATTACAAAGGTTCACGGAGATAGTGGATTTTCACGAGATTTTACGGTACTAAAAAGTCAGGCGGACAAAAAAAACTCGGGCTATTGGGTATTTTACAAAACCAAAAACAACCATTTTCAAAAATTCATAACTTGACAACTGCCTAGGTAAGGAATTTCAAGAGGCTACAAAAAGCATGAGAGCAACTATTTCTTTAATTTATATAATGGAAATATCAATCCTGTAAATTAATTAATAGCTCATGATTTTTTGCACAATTATGCAGTAAGATTAGAAAGAAAGTGACTTGAGACTTTGTATAATAATTATGAGGGTGCCATACAAAAGATCCTGTACTGTACATAACAACCACCTTTATTATAGGTAAGTTATATCTCTAAAGTAGTTTCTTCATTCTATATATAAACCTTCCACCCAATTTTCTTTCTTTCTTTCTTGAAAACTACTCTTTCTACCTATTTTTCCCCAATTTGATTGATCTGGCCAAAAGTGGAACCCCTAGATTCATTCATTATGGATGATGATTAAATGGTTGGTAAATAAAGAGTGCTCGGTTTTGGTGTACGATAAAAAATGGCCGTCGGCTTGTTTTTTTGTCACTAGACTTTATAATTTATATACCGTCTAATAAGTGAGCGAGCCCGCACAGCCACCTCCCCCACTTCTTCAACCATTTCCCTTGCTCTTCTCATTACATTTGCTCAAGCCTTCCCGAGAACAGCCTCATGTGTGACTCAGTAATCACCAAAGTTGACTTACCGTCGTGACACGATTAAACCAATGCCGTGACCAACCCGTGCGGCTGATGATTGATATGCAGGTACGAGATATATTTCATTCGTTCATAGCCCATTCAGATACAGGAGACTGGTTGGAGTCACTACTACCATGCACACCTTATCACTCAATTTCCGGTCCCCACCCCCCCCCGGCTGTTGGAAATATGCCTTCAGTATG
>Ga0307507_10005706_pt1 | contig 20126 bp, 4 predicted proteins | sample 7_EM_MG_FD_207223 | JGI IMG/M metagenome (GOLD analysis project Ga0307507, IMG submission 207223) | Populus trichocarpa ectomycorrhiza microbial communities from riparian zone in the Pacific Northwest, United States - 7_EM | ecosystem: Host-associated > Plants > Roots > Unclassified | place...
CCTTTTGCAGGTCCGTAATTACATAAATAAACTATATAACAAAGTTAAGACGTTGCGTAAGGAAAGAAGGTAAGAAAAACGGGAAGAAAGGGTATATATCGTTAACTTAGTTACTTGGTCAACACGTATATAGGGTAGAATGGGATTTAGGTAGTAGTCCTGGCAGAACTTGGCAGGATTCGGTGGACTTAGCAGAATATAGCAGAATGCCGTAGATTGCCGTTAGGTTGCCATCAGATTGCTATAAATTGCTATTAGATTGCCGTCTTGTGGTCAGTCTCTAATTGCTAAGTCGGTAGAAACAGGTGAACGTGTATAAGGTATTATGGGGGTATTCCATAATAATAACCCGTGTTACGGCTTATACAAATGCCTTTGGACCGAAGCTTGTAGAATGCTATATTGCGAAAATGCTGGGCTAAAGAGAAGAAGAAGAAGAAGAGGAATTGTTAGGGGTAGTAGGTTAACATATCACGAGGCCCACCAAGGCGCTAGTGGTAAGCGAGCTAATAGCAATTTTCTATCCCGGGGATAGAAAATCCTAATTAGCTGGTTAAATTCAGGGTCCGCAGAATATGGCAGAATTTGGCTGACTTGGCAGAGAATTGCGGATATTACGAATATTGCGGATCTTGCGGATCTTGCGGATATCGGATATTGTGGATATCAGACACTGGTGTCTTAGTAGTATATTACTTGGCTACATCCTAGGAGCTCTTAGGGCTACTAAGGGTAGCCTTTAGCTAGGCCTTAGCCACCCCTTATAAGCTCCTTAGGTTTGCAGCCTTCTTCCTCCCCTATTAGTTCGTCTCTCTCTTCTGTACGAGGGTATTGCCTACTCCCTACCATACACCTAGGCAATACTTTACAGTTCGTTCGTTTAACCCACCCCTACGGCCCAATTATAGCAAGGGAACGTCCTCTTACAGGTATACTAAAATGTCTACCGTGTCCGCCATGGCCGTAGGTTTAAGGTAGATTGTGGTAGAGTAGATTGCGATATGGTATACTACTGTTGGCTAGGTTGCTGAGGGTTATACTACTACTAAGACAAGTCTTCTCCAGGGTTCAAGACGGCAGTTCTATAGGCAGGGACTCCCTAGCAAGCCTTCTGGTCGTCTATATAGATCTTTACAACTATGGCCACCTCTTTGCTGTATCTAGGTCCTTGCCTAGATCCTTGCTCTATACTAGATACAGCCAGTTCAGGTGGTGTATATATATATAGCTACTGCAGTTGCTGCGGCCGCTATAGTTGCTGCTCTCTCGACCATAGCAATTGGTTATAATTAGAGGATTAAGAACTGGGAGGGGTAGTAGGGGCAGTAGGGGCAGTGGGGGCAGCAATTGGAGTAGCTAGCGGTGCAGCAATCGGGACAACTAGTAGTGCAGCAGTTAGAATCGCTAGTGGAATTGGCGGAGCAGCTAGTGGTAGGGCTAGAGCAGCTAGTGGAGGGAGGGTAAAGGCGGTTGGTGCAGCTTACCGGGGTATAGGTGCAACAGATAGTTAAGGTGTCGTAGGGGTAGGTATCTACGTCCTAGGCGGTGTTGTAGCTATAGGTGTAGGCTAAGCTGATTCCGGGCTAATAGCTAAACCGTTAAGAGTATGGTTTAGTCTATCCCTAGTAGTACTAGGGTAAAGATACCAGGTAGGAGGAGGACTAGGTAGAGTAGTAGGGGCAGTAGGGGCAGCAATTGGAGTAGCTAGCGGTGCAGCAGTTAGAATAGCTGGTGGAATTAGCATAGCAGTGGGTAGTAGGGTAGGAGCACTAGGTAAAATAAGAGCAGTTACTAGAGGGAGGGTAGCGGCTGGTACAGCTTGCTAGGGGGTGGCGGTTGGTGTAGCAGGTGGTTAAGGTATTATAGGGGTAGCAGGTGTCTGCGTACTAGACCTAAGTAGTATTATAACTATAGCTATAGGCTGACCCAATAGACCGTTATAAGTGTAGTTTAACCTATCTCGCAGTGCTACTGTAATTAGTGGTTCTGCCAACTCCTTAATAGTTGCTATGATCTCCTTATCTATCCATTAATACAGCTTTTCCCATTGTATAACCTCAAATAACTGTTTAGATATAGTGACTCTGTTATTATAGTTGCCTACATAAACACCTCTTTTAAGGAGATGTCTTTGTAGCTAAAATCTAAGATCTGTGCGTATCTTCTTAAAGCTCTCCACCATAAATCCCTCGAACTGCTCTTAAAAAACGGCCCATAAGCTATAGTCTGTGAGGTCTTATATTAGATACATTATTATTTCTACAAACTTTACTAGTTTATCCTTTATAGCCTTATCTGCATTAATTCCATATCCATATTTACTAGCCATTACGGCCTATTCTTTTTCCGTCCGTGCCATAGTTATAGGTATGGGGGTAGGTATAAGGGTGGGTTTAAGGGTATAAGGGTGTGTGTATATCCCCTTAGCAAATCTACAGTTTTTAAGAACTAAAGACAATTCTTAGCAAAAGTATAATCCTCTAGGCGATTTAACGCGTCAGTAGTTAAGCTGATACGTAGTCTCGAGCTTTAAGGGTTGAGGCTTGAATAGAGGTCGAGGGTAAGGTCGAGGTCAAGGTCAAAGGTCGAGGTTGAGGTCGAGGGTCGAGGTCAAGGGTCGAGGTCGAGGGTCGAGGTCAAGGTCGAGGGTTATAGTCAAGGTCAGGGGTCAAGGTTGAGGTTAAGGTCAAGGGTCAAGGGTTAAGTAGGGGTTAAGGTTAAAGTCGAGGTCAAGGGTTAAGGTTTAAATAGAGGTTGGGGTTAAGGTCGAGGTCAAGGTCGGGGTCGAGGGTTGAGGTTTAAGGTGAGGGTATAAGGGTATATACGTGTCCCCTTAACAAATCTACAGTTTTTAAAAACTGAAGACGATTCTTAGTAAAGATATAATCCTCTAGGCGATCTAACGCGTTAGCAGTTAAGCTAATACGTTCGTCTCAAGCTTTAAGGGTAGTATAGCTCTCTTTAGTGTATACATCCTCTACAGCTATTAGGCCTGTAAAGTGTTCTTAGCAAGATTGCTATTCTCTCAGCAATCTATTGTATTAGCTATAAGGCCAGTATAAATTCTCTCAAGCTTAAGGGAGGTTGTAATCTTCTCTAAGTAAAGATACAATTCTCTAGGCGATTTAACGCGTCAGCAGTTAAGCTAATACATAGTCTCAAGCTTTAAGGGTAATATAGCTTTCTCCTTTAACTAAAATAGACAAGGCTAGGCAATCTATATACTGTTTCTAGTACGGTTCTCAAGCTCTAGCTTATTGCGTATTTCCTAATCTATACGTCTACTAATTAGTATTGGTATACTCGCTTTATCAACATGCACAAATATCACTTATAGTGGCACATATACGGTGTTAAAGTTGGTAGTTAATTATTATCTAGAAGAAAGGGGTTGCTTCAAGGTCAGATTAGTTAGTCTCGCTTTATAGTCTCATAACTATATCACATAACTAATATTCCAACACTCTCTATTCCTTAAGTACTATAACTATACCTAACAACTCCTTATTATAAATATTATAGTTTAGTTCTGCTAGTATTATCTTTTAACTATAATACACTACTAGATGCTATCTATCTTAATATCTCTATAGTAAATACGCTCCTAGTGCAAAGTCTAATACGTCTGTTTTTATAACTGTGTCTAGCTATAGTTAATAGGTCTTAAGGATTAGATATTAGGTAAACAACTCCTTAAGTTCTTAGAACAACTTCTTTTACTTACTGCCCTATGTCTATAGTTCCTCCTTTTTTATAAGTCTTATAAATGGTTTAATATTCTTTAACTATTGCGTAATAAACCTTCTGTAATTGTTAGGCCATAGAGACGCACTAGCTATAACCGGCTTAGCGCAGACGAGGCGCCTATAAAACATAGTCGCCCCGTATTAGAGAACAGTAGAATTCAGTTCTACAGTTCTACTTCATTAAGAACCAGATACTTATTGTATTCTGTTACTATTATCACATTACTACATACCCTAAGGACCTTGGTGTCCTAACAGTACTGAATTCTTATCCCTTTTTAGGGGTAGTGGCCCGACAACACAGCGGTCTGCTAAGACTACGACTATGACTACGTAGCGGCAACCCTCTGTTGAGAAGACGACTTATATTTATTAACTATATCGCAGCCTATCGACCTAATGGCGAGACGCGGGCGTACTAGCGTAGTGCGTACTACCAAGTCTGGGGAGCGGCCCTAGGATAATATAGGCAAACCCTCGTCCCGGACAGAACCGGAAGTCACGGGTAAAGGGGATATATAGGAAGAAATATAATGGCTAGAGAGTGAGAAGCTACAACTCCTAGAGCAAAGAAAACTACACTTGCTTAGGGAAGAGGTGGAAGTACTAAGACGGCGTTAATATGGCAAGGTAATATCAACTCCCGTTCCTGACCTATCTATACAACCTCAAACAATCCTATTGGAGTACTCAGAGGGTAGCCCAATGCATTTAAGCCTCAAGCGGAAGGCTACTGATATATTAGGCGCTCCGTCAAAACGGGCCGTTAAGATAGAGAAGATTGCTCTATATTATGGCAAGTCTATATGAGAGTACCAAGACTTCTGTAACAGCTTAAAGCTGGCGTTCTGCCTAGAGCGCAACAGCTTTATGGATGAGGATACCAAAGTCGCGTTTATAATATAATATGTAAAGGGGACCAACTGAACCCTTTGGCTATAGTATGAAGATGACTATCTAGATATACAGTTTACCTGAAAGGAGCTTATAGAGTTCCTACTTAATTAGATTAAAAGTCCTATTAATTAAGAACTCTATGTAGCCCTAACCTATGTAAGGGCAATGCAGCGAACTGACTAACCGGTAAACGAGTTTGCTGCTTACCTGACCTCCTTAGAAGGGCAAATTAACCCTTCTTACGATGTAAAGCATCTAATAATATACCTGTTCGCGAAGCTACGGCCAGAGCTATAGGTTGCTATTACCAACTATTAAAAATTCCCTTAAACTTGAGACCAGCTAGTTTCCCTAGCTGCCCTATTAGAGGAAAACCAAAAGAGCGCAAGCGCCCCACAAGGTAGAAGTAATAGGCGCGCTATAAACTTAAATATAAAGACCACCTAGTTGGGTAATTTAGGGAGAGCGGACTCTAAAACTACCGCCGGCGACTTAATGGTGGGGCGAAGCAATACCGCTGGGGGTTTGACTTAGCCTAAAGGAAACTGCTTAAAATGTGGGCAGCTAGGACACTGGTGGCGATAATATAAAGTGCAGTAATAGAATCAACCACCGCCTAGTAGCGTAAACGCTACCTTTATATTGGGAAAAGACAAGCGCCCTTAAGCACCCTTATAGCCCTAGGGCGCAAGCTCCTACTAGATTATGAGGAAGCTATTACTATCTTAGGTAAAGTCCTCTTTAGGTAGACCTGGAAGGAGACCTTAATAATGCTTGATATTGGTGCTGAAGTAAATATAGTTAACCAGCGATTTGCTATGGAGTGTAACTTTAAGACGCTAGATGTAGAGCTGCCTACCTACTCCTGGTTAAATAAGACTTAGGCATATTGCTATGAGGCCTATAAGGTACTATTGAGAATAAAGGACAGCTGGGGTAAGATTAGGGAAGTAACCCTTATCTGCTATAGAATGGCTGACGCATCCCCTACTGTTACCCTAGGTATGCTGGGGTTAAAGAAGGCCCGACTTCTTATTAACTGTGAGGTGAAGGCGTGGTGATAGAAGCTGGACGGCTTATCCCTATTGCTATAAACCCCTAAGGGTTTTGCGGAGTCCCTCTAGACAGAATCTAGGGTCTTTGCCCTATTGACTTCTGGAGTGATGCCTAGCAAGTAAGATAATGGCAGCTTGCCAGTCCTCCCCCCGCAGTTAAAAGAAGTTAGTGATGTCTTCTCCTATAAGGAAGCAGGAAAGTTACCCTAACACTACTAGGGCGACCATGCTATTAACCTAGAAGAGGGATAGAAGGCCCTATATGGGCCGCTTTATAACCTCTTGGCCAAGGAGCTGGAAATCCTAAGGGAGTACTTAGACAACGCCTTAGCTAAAGGCTGGATCCGACTAAGTACTAGTCCTATAGGGGCACCTATTCTCTTTATACCTAAAAAGGATGGGAAGCTGCGGCTTTGTATAGACTATAGAGGCCTTAACAAGGTAATAATCAAGAATTGTCTCGCATTACTATTAATTAGTAAGACCTTGGACCGCTTAGTAGGTTCTAAGATCTTTACTAAGCTGGACCTAATGTATACGTATTACCGCCTTCGTATCCGTCGTGGCGATGAGTGGAAGACGGCGTTCCGTACGCGCTATGGCCACTTTAAGTACTTGGTTCTGCCTTTTAGGCTAACTAATGGACTAGCGACCTTTTAGGGCTACATTAATCGGGCCTTGTTAGGACTGGTAGACGTCTTCTATATAGTTTACCTTAATAATATTTTAATTTTTTCTGAAAATCTAGAGGAACATTAGCGCCACGTAGTAGAAGTGCTGCGTAGGTTGCGATAATACCAACTATATGCAAACCTTAAGAAGTGCAAGTTTGGCGTATAGGAGATTGAGTTCCTAGGATATATTATTAGCCCTAAAGGCGTAGCGATGGATCCTAGCCGGGTAGAAGCTATTATTAAGTGGGAGAGCCCTTAATTCTATAGGGATATCCAGGTCTTCCTAGGTTTTACTAACTTCTATTGTTGGTTTATCTATAAATACTCTGCCATTGTAAAGCCTATTACTAATCTCCTAAAAGGAGCAAAGAACGGCCGTAAAACTAGGCCTTTTAATTGGCTAGAGGAAGCGGAGCAGGCAATACGCCGGCTCTATAACACCTTTATGATGGCGCCGCTCCTGTGACACTATACGCCTGGCCTACCAATTTGGTTGGAGACGGATGCCTTAATGCAAGGCCTAGCAGCAATCATATCACAGCTGTTTAAAGACGGTCTTTGGTATCTAATAGCCTTTTAGTCTAGGAAGCTTTTGCTAGTAGAGCGTAACTATAAGACCTATGATTAAGAGCTACTAGCTATTGTGGAGGCTTTTAAGTATTAGAGACACTATATTAAGGGGCTATTAAGCCGCCTAGAAGTGCTCTTAGATTACAATAATTTGAAGGGTTTTATGAAAGTAAAAGCCCTTAATGGACGGTAAGCCAGATGGGCTATAACCCTGGCTGCCTATAACTTTATTATTAAGTATAGGGCGGGAAAAACAAACCCTGTAGATGTGCTGTTAAGGCGACCCCTAGGCGTAGGGGGTCCGCCAGAAGAAGATACTATGCTACCACTGCTCCAAAGGACTTTGGGAATGCAGGGCCACCAACCTAAGGTAAAAGTCCTATTAGGTGTACAGAAAAGCGAACCTTCTGTAGAGGTGTTGCTTCTACGGCTATAAGCTGGCGACCCGACGGAGGTACGCCTAGGCAATGTAGTATTATGTTTTGACTGGGCAACCTGCATGCATACTATTAAGCAGCGTGTAATAAGGACCCAAGTCAGAGAAGCAAGTGCTTAAAAGAGTGCTTACAAGTCCAGTACGGAAACAGTCGTTGAGCTTATTAAAGGACTTTAAACCACAGATAACCTTATACTGCAAAAGCGCAGCGACAGCTTAGATATGGTAAGACGCTGTTAACGCGCCCGCTTAAAGCTAGTGTGGCAGTTTAATTCCGCTGGACTACTTTGTTACTGTGGGAGGCTATATATGCCCCCAGACCCAGCAGTTCGTGCAGAACTCCTATAGATCCACCACGATGATGCCCTAGCCGGCCACTTTGGTAAGAAAAAGACCCTAGATCTACTCTTGCGTAAGTACTACTGGCCTAGTATAACTGCGGACGTTATAAGCTACATCTCTACCTATGATCTATGCCAGCGTATGCATGCGCCTTAATATTGCCCTTATAGCAAGCTCTAAGCGCTGCCTTACCCGGATTAGCCGTGGCAGGAGATTATAATAGACTTTATTATAGGCCTACCGCCTAACAGACGAGGCAATAAGGTATATAACGCGATATGCGTAATAGTCAACTACTATACTAAGATAGCCTTGTATCTGCCTACGGTAAAAACTATTACTATAACTAAACTTGCGGATCTCTTCCTTAACAAAGTAGTACGCCGTTTCGGAGCCCCTAGAGGGATTATATCTAATCACGGCAGTATCTTCACCAGCGAGTTCTGGTCAGAGCTATGCTTTGCTATAAAGATAAAACATAGGCTAAGTACAGCCTTTCACCCACAAATAGACGGGCAAATAGAATGCCAGAACCAAACCCTAGAGTACTACCTCCGTATATTCTATAATAAAAAGCAGAGCAATTAGGCAGGCCTCCTACTGCTAGCTAAATTCGCCTATAATAATGCTAAACATAGCATAATAGGCATAAGCCCGTTTTATACCTACTACGGGTTTCACCCGCGTCTAAAATACAAGGTTAAGGCGGATAATAGTAGTTCTATTCCAGCCGCCTTAGAGAGGATTAAAAGAATATCCCTTAAACATAAAGTGCTGGCGAAGCGCTAGGAACACGCTGCCGAGATATAAGCGAAATACTATGATCGTCATCACCAACTATAGGCATATAAAGTAGGGGATCTAGTCCTGCTATTAACTAAGAACCTTAAACTAAAAAGGCCAAGTAAGAAGCTTACAGCACGCTTTATTGGACCTTTTAGTATAGCTAAACCAGTTAGAAAGCAAGCATACTAGCTATATCTACCTATATCTTACTATATCCATCTAGTGTTCCATGTTAGCTTACTAGAGCCATATAAATAATGTAAGGGCACTACTAGAGACCCTTTACCAGGGCCTATTAAGCTAGACGATAAAGAGGACCAAGAGGACCAGTATAAGGTAGAAAAAGTATATAAAAGGAAGGGATATAACCAGACCCTGTAGTACCTGGTTAAGTAGAAAGGCTGGCCAGAAGAGTATAACGAATAGGTCCTAGCAGAGGACATTGATGAGGACGCAAAGGAGATATATAATAGTCACTTTACCCCAAGGGGCAAACGGAAGAGAAAGTAGGCAGGAGAATAAAAAACTTTTAATTACAACTAGGATTACGCCCCACCAGTAAAGCGACGACGGAACGACGGCAGAGCAACAGTAGTATATTAATAGAAATATAGATACTCTATAGCTCCACCTCCTCCTCTCCCTCCTCCTTCTCCTCTCCCTTCTTATCCTCCTTACCCTTCTCCTTATCCTCCTCACCCTCATCCTCCTCCTTATCCCTTACGATGGGAGGCATATTGGCCTATAGGTACTGTTAGCATACGCTACAACGGCAAAACACCTGCGCTATGACACGTACTAAAGCACGCATTACGTTAAGAATTCCTTTAAGAGTACGACGGATGGCCTGCAATTCCTGTACTTGGAGCAGGGGAAAGTCTTTGCCCTTTAGGCGCTGGCGGAGACCGTGCTTGGCGCCGGTGTATACTAAGGCCTTAACATCCTTCGTGAAGGACTTCTGGGCGGCAGCGACACAAGCGTCAAGGTTAGCCGTGTCCCCACTAGTAACCCGCCAGCGCTCAGCCCTGTTGATAAGGGCGAGCAGCTCGTTTAGGCGGCCATAGAAGGCCTTAAGGACCTAGTCTGTTAGCCATCAGAACCTAAACTAACGCACTTAGACTTACTGGTTGGCATAACTTATTCAGTCGTTAGCAGTACCCGCAATTACGGTTAGCCTGCTTGCCGCAGGTGGCCCACCTAGCGGTGGCTACGCGCTTAGCATAGCGGAGGCAAATTGGTTCAAGTAAGGCTGGGGGAGCACCTTGCAAATGATAAGGAAGCTTAGACGGCGTCTAGCAGGGTTAGCGACAGCTACAAGCCAGTATAAAGAATACTTACGGAAGGCTCGCCAACAGGCGGACCAGCGGCGCTACGCTTATAATTTATAATTAATTAGAAGTCAGGAAGAAGGCGAGCCGCAGGCTAAACAAATCAAAATTAAATAGAAAGGGAAATCTGGTGTCCTACCTTAGGGGGGATTTCTACCTTTATAGATCTCTACATAGTCCTAGCATCTTATTGTCCTATTATTCTATTGTCCTATTATCTGATTCACATAAATTTTGTCAAACACTTTTTATTTAGCGAAGGACAATAATAGCGCTCCTATTATACAATAGCGTCGGCTGAGGACAGCCGCTTAAGAAGGGGGGGGCAATTATTAGGCCATAGAGACGCACTGGCCGTAACCGGCTTAGCGCAGGCGAGGCGCCTACAAAACGTAGTCGCCCCGCATCAGAGAACAGCAGAATTCAGTTCTACAGTTCTACTTCATCAAGAACCAGATACTTATTGCATTCCGTTACTGTTATTATATTACTACATACCCTAAGGACCTTGGCGTCCTAACAGTAATAGTTGCAAAATTCTAAAAATAATCTTAACTATATAACACTCTCTAGTTCCTATTAACTTACTATAGCTTCTACCTTCTTTAGGTCTATGCTAATCCTTCCTAGCTTAATAATAAATCTAATAAAATCAGTCTTCCTTATAAAGAACTCATTTTCTTAATTACTACTAGTATCTTTTCTTTTTATAGTCTCTTTAAAACCTACTTAATATGTTCCCTATGTTCTTACTCGCTTATTAAGTAGATAATAATGTTGTTAAGGTATACTATAACAAATTTATTAAGGTGTTCTCCTAATATACTATTAATTCGTTTCTAAAATGTTACTAGTACATTTATAAGCCCGAACTGCATAACTAATGGCTTATATAGTCCTTCCTTTAACCTAAAGGCTGCCTTCTATTTATCTCCTTTCTTAATCCTAATCTAATAGTACGCCTGCCTTAGATCTATTTTTATAAAGATTTACGCATTGCCTATCTGGTCTTAGATTTTGCTAATTAAGGGTAAAGGATACCTAACCTTTCTTATAATACTATTTAACTATCTATAGTTAATACATATCTAAAGTTTTTCATTTTTCTTTACTATATATAATACTAGATATCCTACTAATAACTGCGACGGTCTAATATATCCCTTTTATAGGTTTTCCTAAATAAACTCTTTAAGCGCTACTAACTTAGTTTTAGTAAGCTTATAGATTAGAAAGAACTTTAGACTTATTCCTAGTTCTAATTCTATCTTATAGTCCTATACTATATATTCTAACGGCTTTTTACTTTCTAGGCTCTATAGTTTTTTACCATACTTATAGTATCTCTTTAGTATATAACTTAAGCCTCGCTTAATCTCTTTATATATTGCTCTAACTTAGTACTATATAATCTTAGTTTATTATCGCATTTTATATTATTATATATCTCTAATATTAACCTAATCTATAACCTAATTAATCTTTAGATTATACTCTTGTAACTAAGGCATTCCTAGTATTACCTTATCCTTTTCTAATAGTAGTATATTAAAAGATATCTTAATCTTTCTTCCTTTAATAGTTAACTAAATAGATCCTATTTTAAGATTAATAATGCCTTCTCTATAGGCTATTAGATCTTTTAAAATTGTTATTAATAGGTATAAGTTTTTTTTTATCTATATAGTAACCCTATCCTCTTAACTGCTATTAGTAATATATAGTTCCTTATTACTCCACTATCTATTATTATTATTCATTGCTTAACGTCCGATTTGGATCCCTGTTAGGCCCACGCGGACTACTCCTTATATACATATAGGGAGAAAACTCTTTTTAAGAAAACCCCGTGATCCATCTCCCCGCCTTTTAGGGCTCGCTTGCGAGTCGCCTACAAGTCACTAGTCGCCTGCGAGTCACTAGTAGTGCTCTACTACCTTACTTTTTAACCTCCTTGGGAACCACTGCTGCCGTAACAAACCTACGGACGCGCTAGTATTACACACTATACTCTACTCCTGTAGAGTTATTAGGGGGCGCCTATTACTCGCCCCTTTGCCTTCTATTGCTATTTCCTTTGCAACCCGGAACTGGTCTAGCACATTTTGGCTAATGAGCCACCGGGTAGCCGCCTTAAGGCCTTTCTATATTAAGAGTAGTGTATTATAGTTTTCTATACTAGCTGCTGAGAGTATTGCTTCTCGGCCGGTGTGTAAAGGGCATAACAGTATTACGTGTTTTGGTATCTGTCTTAGCCAGCCATATTCGCACCTTGGGCTACCCACTAGGATATCTACCTAGTAAAGCCAATCTTTTAGTCCTATTATTCCTGTTCTTAAGAGTGTTGCCATTGTATTTTCTACCTTTATTAGGCCCTCTTAGAGCCCTTAGGTATTTACCCCCTATAGCATTACCTATACTATGGCTTAGGTTCCCCTTGCCTAAGTCTGCCTCTATACCTTTAACTCCCATTTGTCTCTCTAGCGTCAGTCCAACCAGTATTGTGTTGCGGTAGATGGTTTTCTAGTACTCTTTTATACTCTACTTTAGCTCCTTTCTCTCCTTTACTATTGTCTTTGCTGGCCTCTTACGCGTCTCCCTTTCTCCTCTATATAGGCCTGGGCCCTAGCGCCGCACTATTCTTCTTCTGCTTTCTCTACCTATTTTCCTAATATATCTTCCCTACTTTGGGGTTATTGGTTTCTTCTTCTATAGGGCACCCTAGGGTCCCTCCATAGTTTATTTAGGCGTGTCTTGATATACTTTATAACATTAGAGTTGCGTTCCTTTTACACCCTTTACATTACATTGGCTTTAATATATAGTTATAGGGGGGGAATATTAGCTTCCTTCTTAAGCAGTGCTGTGGCCGTTCGCTTATACCCGCCTGTTATACTCCTAAGGCAGGCTGTTTAGACCTTTTAGAGTAGTTTAAGGAGTGATTTAGGGGGGCCTTTCTCGGTTTCTCTAGTGGCCCAAATGCTAGATCTATATGTTATGGTTAGCCGGACAACTGCTGTATATAGTAGGCGTGACCTCTGGAAGCATAGACCCTATATAGAATTAATAATCCTAGACGTGGCGATATACTGTGCTTAGCCCTTATAGGCCACTTGCGCCGTATATACGCTCTACTGGAGCTTACTATTTACCCATACTTCTAATACCCTTAGGCCTTGAACCGGTTAACCCCCAAAGCCTTAGATATAGATTGTATGCTAAAGATCTGTAGATTGGTTACGTTTTCTTATAAAATAGATTAGCTGGTATTTCTCTGGTGAGAATTGGACTCTATATTATCTTGCCCATTTTATATAGGTGTTATAGGCTTTCTCTAGTGTCCTATAGTTCTCTACGGCTGTTGGCCTATATATAATTAGGTTTATATTATTAACAAAGCCTATCCCCTGGGTTGCCCCTTCCTTAAAGGTATTAAGCAGGTTGCTTATAAAGAAGAGGAAGAGTATAGGCAATAGAGGTAATCCTTGTGGTATTCCTATTATAACTGTAATAGGGGGGCTCTGATATCTACTAAAGACTAGTAATATTTCTTTCTGGCCTATAAATCCTTAAATAAATTAAATGATCTATTCTAGGAAGCCCTTTGCCCTAAGGATGTATAGGAGACGCTTATAGGGTATATTGTTATAGGCGCCGCTAATATCTAGGCTAAGCATTAATACTACAAAGTCCTTTTGCATAGCCCATGTAGTTTTAATGGTAGTAGCGAGTAGTATAAGTGCTAATAGCGTTAAGCGATTCTTTCTTGCCCCTATTTAGCTTTGTGGTAGTAGGGCGTGTTCCTCTACTATATCTACTATGCGGTCCGCTATAACCTTTTCTAAGATCTTGCTTAGGGTGTTTTCTAAGGCAATAGGGCGGTAGCTTCCTGGAATTAAGTAGTCTGCTTTACCTTCTTTTTATAAGATAACCGTCGTTATGGATCTTCTAAGTCGCGGGTAGTAGCCTATTGCAAAGTATACTCTGGCTACGTCTGCAAGCTAAGGTGCTATAAGTGGTCCACAGGTCTTTAGGGCTTTGTTTAGGATCCTATCTAGTCCTAGTGCTATATTGTTTAAAAGGCGGCTAATGGTTCTGGCTATTTCTTTAGTTGTTATATCGCTATTAACCCTTAGGCGAGTTACCAGTGTTTTACTAGTAATATCGCTAAGGTCTGCTAGAGCCGGTTAAGGGAAAAATCTTTCTATAAGGATCTTTACCTTCTTATTATTATTGCTTATGGCCTGTAGTTCGCCTGCTCTTTATAGGGGTAGTAGGTATAGATCTTCTATTAAGTATCCCGCCTTTTTCTTTGCCCATTTCGCTATGGTCTAAAGGCCCTTGTTATAGGGGAGACTTAGGTTAGTAGTGTGTTTATTTATAAACTGTCTCTAGTTATTCCTTACTTCTTTTCTTAGGGTATTCTTTAGCTGGTTTCTTGTGTCTTTATATTGTCTCTCATCCTTAGAATTGTGGCTGCTTATATATTTCCTCCTTGCTCGTCGTTGGCCGGCTACAAGGGCCGCGCACTATACGGACCATATATATTACGCGTAGGGGCCTAGTTTTAAAACCGGGTAGTGCTCTTCTAGCCCACTTTTAATTGCTGCCTGGATCCTTTCTAGTCTTTAATTAATTTCCTTAGGGGTAGCTAATAAGCCTTGCTTGTTTAGTATTAGGTGGATTTCTTCTAGGTCTTAAAGTTATTGTTTAATTGTATTAAGAAAGCTATCTATGTTAAGCTTCCTTATTGCGTATCTTTTACTATTTAGTTGCGCCTTAATGTCCAGATCTAGTTATATCTGGATAGGGATATAGTCTAAGGTAAGTGCCTATTTTTCTTTAGGGGAGCACCTTTTGAGTCTCTAGTATAGGTTTTCGTCCATAATTATAAGGTTAATTGTACTTTTGGCAGTGCCCTATTGCCATATAATTGCACCTAGGGGGGTAGCTAGCTTAAGGCCCCTGTTGTTTATAGCTCTTAGTAGGCACTCTACCTATTAATTGGCAGCAACATAGATGCCCCCCCACTATAGGTGGTGGAGGTTTATGTCTCCTAGTAGGATAGACTCTATATGTTCAGTTTCTAGCAAGCTTATTACAGATATAATATTCTCTGTCTATACTACCCCTTTAACCCTAGGGTTATAGACATTAATAATTTGTACTGGTCCCCTATATATCTAGATAGTTATAACTGCAATATCTAGGTTAACTGCCTGCTATAACTATAAGGCAAGGCTAATATTTTTGCTAATTATAAAGCATACGCGTGTAGCTGCTTTTAGTTTATACAGGAGCTAGAATCCTTGGGGGCAGTATATTAATTATATGTAGGTATTATAATATAGCTCTTATATAGCAAGAATATGGTGTTTTTCTAGGTCTAGACTGTCTAGTAGGGGCCTTACTAGACGGTGGTTCGTATTGCCGCAGTTATACTGTATAATGGTTAAGTGGCGGACCCCTAGCGGGGGTCCTTCGCCTTTCCTTCGCTCCTTACTTCTTCCGTTTCCACTTTCTCTAAAATGTTTAGAACTTCCGTCTCCTATATTTGCTCCCTGGCCACTACTTATTTTATATAGAGCTTTCTATTCCTATATCTTGTGTTCCTACTAGCCTTTCTAAATTTAAGTCTATTATTGCCTCTAGTTCTTCCCCCGTTCTCGCCAGTTGGCTATATGCCCCTTATAAGCCAGCTATGTGTGTTATGTTTGCCGCGTTAAATCTAATTCTTAATTGTCCCGGCCTTAAACTTGCCGTAGCTGTCTATAGGGGTCTTCCTACTGGGCGTCCTTTCCCTTGTGTCCTATATGTCCCTTGTGTCCCTGTTCGGTCTAGTAATATCGCGTAGTGTTACTTTTGGCCCGTTAAGGCTTGGGATGGCTGGCTTAGCCCCCTAGTGTTAAAGGTAGGAAACGCTAGGAAGACACCTGTGTCCCCCTAGCTTATTGCCTGTTGTTTCTATTTATATAACCTAGCGTGCAGTTATTCCTGTAGCTATTAAGCCCTTTCCTTCTATCTCCTATATTTAATGCAGTCTTCTCTCTCCCACGCCTTATATGTGCTTTGGTGACAGTTCGCGCATTTTATTTGGTCTTAATTTATATATTATCTTATATCATGGGGGCCTGTATAATGGCCGCAGCACACCTGTGCTGCGTATATGGATTGGGTGTGTCCCCATTATATATAGTAATAATATCATTCTAGGTGTAGTCTGTGGTTATAGAGCCTTATATTATATATAAGGCCATTTATAATTATTCCTTTTTAGATAAGGAGTTTTTGCATTTCTGGTATATATACGCTAATAATAAGGGAGCTATATGTTTGTTTATTATCTTCCTAGTAAGTCTCTAGCGCCCCTTATATCCTCTTATTGTTCTTATTATATGCTTAGTTTATATTTTCCTATTAAAGCTATTAGATCTGGGTAATTACAAGTCCTAGTATAAGGCGTTCTGTTTATTTTACTATCTCCTATATAGTTACTATATTGTCCGCCTGGCGTCCCCTTTCTACCCTAAGGCTTATGGGAACCGACAGGACTTTAACTAGGTAATCTTCACGAAGCACTTTTATGCCAATACGCTCTCCTAGCCTGTCCCCTGCCTTTATAGCCCGTTCCTTTGCCTGTTGGTCCTTTAGGGTAACTCTAATGTCTCCACTCCTAAGATGTTGGACTGCGATGGTGTTGTGGACCTCCTTGCGAATCTCTATAAGAACTTCTGTTTTTAATTATCCCCTAAGTTCCTCTACCTTTTCTGTATTTGGTTGTATTGTGATTATATACCCGGTTGTTGTCTTTAGGGGGGTAGGTTCCCTATGCTATAAAAGCACAGCTATGGCGGCCCAGGTATAGTTCGCCTATAGGGGGGGTTTTATTTATCTTTAATTTTGTTTAGCCGTTAGAGGATTTAATTAAGGGTTTGCTAGAGGGGCGCCTAAGGTTTACTAAACTGGAGCCATTCTGCTAGCTATATTAGTTTGTAATGGCTAATAGATACTCCCCTACAGTTCCAAATACTAGACGCGTCCAATAGGCTTTATATTTTGTTAGATACCTTCTTAATTAGGGTATTTCCGCTTTCTAGTGTGGTATTCGCCCGTCCTTATTGTTGTTATAGGGGGCCATTGTTGGGTATGGGTCTGGCGGTCGCGCGCGACTGCGTACTACCGTCTTTCTACCTGTGCCTTCCCTATAATGCATGCATCTTAGGGGATTATTAGGGTGTTTTTCAGGGTTCTTTTGGTTGGTTTGGTCTTTTTAGGCCAGGTGCAGCAAGAACTCCAAAAGTTGGCTTCTATAGTTGTACCTAATTACGATGAACTTAAGCTTTTACTCCACTATCTACTAATACTTTAAACTTTTAATCTTGCCAACTAACTCTTAAATTTAGATGCTGACCTATAATTCCTTTAGGAGTCTAAGGCTCTACTACTAGCTCCCTCTAGTTCTGTAGGCCTTTACTTTTCCTAACTATTGGTTATTAGATCTTAACTATACTTAGTCCCTTTACGGCCAATACTTGGTTTATTTCTTATCCTTAATATACTATAGATAAGTATTCTCTAGGCACTTCTACTACTATTATCCCTCTAGGTATTCTTCTATAAGGAATTTTCCTAATTAAAGTATTAAGTCTCCTAGTTTTTAAACTTCTACTAGGTGCCAACTATATATATACTTAGCATTTCTATACCGCTTTTTGTCTATTATCTAATATATTCTTATTAGATACTTGCGATATTTGTTCTTAGGTGTCCTATATATATTATATATATTATCTATATATGCAATCCACGCTAATATGTAATGCACTGGGTGCTTTAGGTTAACTCTTAGTTTATCTTTACTTTTAAGTTTAACCCTCTCTTTTATTAATCTAAATATTGCTATATTATTTACTAGTACTAATACCTATATCGTTTTTCTCTAGTCTACGGCTTATTCCTCTAAATTCTTTAATATTATAATTAATGCTCCTTTAATATAGCTTATTTGTCTTTCTAATATAGCTTAATCTAGTATAGCTTTCTTATCTAACTATATATAGAAATCTTCCCACTTATTGTTTCTATGCTATTGGTACCACTTTTAATATAGCTCTATAAGTGTATATAATTAGTTTATAAGGAAGTATCTCTTTATTACTACATTATTATAACCCTTTATATACCGTTTTATAAACCTAGTTAGAATCCCTAGATCCTCTTCTTGCTCTAGGTTATTTAACTATTTAGCTCTTAGTATACCTGCCTTTGGCCTATTAGTAACCTTTTATATAGGTACTTTGTCCTTTATACGTCCTAGTATAGCTAATTTCTAATCTAGCTTTTATTCTTATAATGCGAGAATTTATTATCTAAACTCCTCTATACTTTCTATCCTGTTACGTCTTATAAATGGGGTTTTAATATTATTAAACTTTTTAACCATTGTGTTAACTTTTTAACCTTTAGGCTAAATACTATATTTACCTAGGATTGCTATAGACCTTATTTATTCTTTAAAATCTTAGCTCACTAGGAATCTTTATCCTATACTTATTTATTTATCTTTAAACTAAGCTATTGCTCTTTCCTATTGGTTTTTTATTTATTATAGGTTCTTAGGTATATCTTATCTTGTCTTAAGAATCTTAAGCATCTCTTATCTCTTCCTAAGAATCTTAAGCCTATGGCCTTTCACCTTTACCAAGTAGTAAGCTAGTACTAGTAGTTGTCTGCTTGCTTAATCGTCTTTAAATATTACTCCTTCCGTCTTATAAAGTAATGGATACTATATTTAATAGTGTTATAATATCTATTACTAAACCGCGTTCTATAGTAGTCTTAGTCTCTGCTTTTATTGCATTATTAAGGTTTAAGCACCCCTAGTTAGCCTCTTTTTCTTTCTTATTGCTATTAATTAATAAATACTCTAACTCTATTATTATTTCTGCTAATCTTTATCCGCATATTACTGTAATATCTTAATCTAGCTTATAGAGTTAATCTTGTTCTTTATCTAACTCTTTAGTTTCTTTAAGTTTTTATAACTCTGGCCCCTATAGCCAATAGCTTACACTATACTTAGCGTCCTTATAAATTTGGTATATGTTATTATAATAAAACGCAAAGTGCTTAATTAAACACTTCTTAGTCCTGCGTAATATACTTATATCTGTATTATTGTACTCTAATAACCTTATACCCTTTACCATGTAGTTACTCTAACCACCTTTATAGTCTCTAGCAAAATAACTTTATTTTTTATAATTTATACAAGCTCCTTTCTTAAACCATTCTTCTTATTATAGAGTCCGCCTAAATGTCTTCTATTACTAAGATCCCTAGTTTAGCCTTTACTCCTTAGTCCTATAATTACTTAATCCCTAACCTTTGGATTTTTATAGTTTCTTATTCTACCTCTTAGATTCTTTAGTACTGCTTAGGTCTATTAGCTCTAGTCCGCTATTTTATAGTTTATAACTCTATATATATTATTGCGTGCTCTACGCCTTATATAACTATAAAACTCTATCTTGCTATTTCTTAGCTTGTTCCCTTTAATAAATCCTATTATTAATCTTAATTAACCAATTAATTAACTCCCTTGGAGTTTCCGCATCTTCTATTAGGATAATTACGTCCTAGACTTTAGCCTTAAGCCCCTGTTTATACTATACTATAAGCGCCTTGTTATTCTACTTAACCTATATTACAAGTATTTAAAGCTAGTTTATGTACTTAATTGCTAAAGTGCGTTATACTAGACTTTAAAGCTTTCTTTCTACTATAGTTGTTACCTTTAGATCCTTAAATATCTGTATTAACCTTTCTAAGAACCCGTTCTAGTTAGTAAATATATACCATACTTCCTAATTAGTAGTTATTATTCCGTTTAGTTGGATCTTAGTAAGGTAAGGTTTAAACTACTTAAGTGCTCTTCCCGTTAAGAACAGTTCTGTGTATACTACTTAGTCTATAGGTATTACTAGCTTTGCTCCTTCCTATATAACCTTAAAGTGCATTTACATAAGGAATACTTTAAGCTTTAACTTCTCCCCTAAGAATTATTTAATTAACGGTAGCTTAACCTTAGCTACTCCAATTCTATTAATTTGGTCCTTAAGTATTTAATTATTATCTGTTAATTAATTAACGTATTTCACGGGTGAGCTGATCACTTCAAAAACACACCAAAAAATGGAAAAATCACACTTTAATATCTTAACAACCACTTAATAATAAATTTTAATAATTTAAATTTAGACTTTTATATATGCTTTACAGCCTCTATTAAA
>Ga0307507_10005707_pt1 | contig 20122 bp, 24 predicted proteins | sample 7_EM_MG_FD_207223 | JGI IMG/M metagenome (GOLD analysis project Ga0307507, IMG submission 207223) | Populus trichocarpa ectomycorrhiza microbial communities from riparian zone in the Pacific Northwest, United States - 7_EM | ecosystem: Host-associated > Plants > Roots > Unclassified | place...
ACTGTTGTCTGATGCTGCAAAATGAACAATGGATTCCATTTTTCTGACTACTACAGTGTACTGAGGACTTCTAATGAAGCTCAATGTCTATCTTGATGAGCTCGACAGATCCGCCCGTTGCCAAAGCGTGCTAAAAATATAATTTTTACCCACCTTAATAAATTTTTTTTAAGCCGTCGAAGACCCACCCCCCTAGACCCCCGGCTCGGCATTCAAATCCCGAGGGCCCCTTGGTAGCGGATCTACAAACAACCCTCCACCTCGACCTACACCAATACCCATGCAGACATCAAGCGGCGTACCCGGACCAGAATACGTGTTTTGTTTAATTTTCGACTGAATACTTTGTGATTGGGTGAAGGAAGCAATCGACGCCGACCCAGCCATCAAGCTGATATTCCTCCGTTCGTCTGGGCAACCCAACTGGAACGCGCATCTCCCTTAAATCCATAAAAGCGCCGCTGGACTATAAAAAGTTGAAAGGCATCGTCGTCGTAGACGAGGCCTACATCGATTTTGCACACGAGAACACAACTGCCGTCTCCTTGGTCGAGGAATACGCGAACTTGTGCATCATGCAGACCGTGAGCAAGACTTTCGGCGTCGCTGCAATCCGGTACGTCCTATAAGTAGCATCACATCACTTGCCCTCTCATCTCATCTCTTTTTCGTAGAATAGGCATCGCAATCGCCCAACCCTCACTAATCCAGATCCTAACCAACACAAAAGCGCCATACAACATCTCCACACCAACAGCCCACCTCGATGGGCGCCAAGTGTCCACGCTCGTACGTACGAAGTCGCGCAGAGCTCCTCCAAAAACTCACATCCTTGGCAACGCTGGGGCGACTGGCGGAACGATGCGAATTTTATCCTTGTGCCGGTACTGACAAAGGACGGGAGTGGGAAGCCAGATAGCGAAAGGGCACAAAGGGTGTACAAATCACTGGCGGAGGAGAATGGGGTTGTGGTCAGGTATCGAGGCGGGGAGATGGCCAGGGATGTTTGAGGATAAAGGTGGATACGGAGGAGGAGAATGAGGTTGTGTTGAGCAACTTGGGGGTGTTGAGGGTGATTTAGATGGAATTCGTTGGATACTTGGGCACCCCGGCTGACGATTCATGCAAGGAAAAACATTTTAAGTGACATAAAGCAACACGGGAGTAGAGATACACATTGGATAGATAGGCATGAGGTAGATGACTTACAGGATAAACGTTTGCGCTGCGTTCTCTAAGGAAAGATAGTTGAGAATCCCAGCAAGCCGTATACCGCTCTGCGCAAGGAGTTTCTCCACGACCATCGTATCCTCAATAACGCCGGCGTACTTTGCCGTGTCGAGCTCTAGAGGGGGCGGGTTGGGCGACCAGCAACATCTTTCTCCCCGTCGTCCTCGTCTGCCTATCCACAACCTTGCGATGGAGATAACAGAAAAGGAAGAAAAGAGTACGCACGAATTTACTCCCACCGCCATAAGGCTGCTCATCCAACTCTTTCGGCCAAACGATATCGCAATTGAGCGCGTCGATAGGTTTGGCCTAGTGATAAGGACAAACCACACCTGTGTTCGGCCCAATCTCTACGACTTGCTTTCCTCCAGCTACCCGTTTCCGGCTCGTTTCTACTTGCTGCCACATGCCTATTCCCCAGCAGCAGCGGCAGGGGTCGTCTCAGGGAAAAAGAACCACTCTGGGACTTGGTCGCTCCATTTCTGAAATACGCCCTCCCACATGATACGGCGCATGTACGAGTCGTAGATCGTCCCGCGGAGTGCGTGCTCCACGTCCGGGTAGGGAAGGGGTCTGGAGTAGTTTCCCATAGGGAGTGGAGGTCTAAGTTGTTCAAGATAAATAAGAATGAATAAAAGACGAATGCTTCAAAAGGAAGGACAAACTGGTTTGTCGACCACTCCAAAGAACCCTATCCGAATTCCCACCTCGGTCCCGTCCAGTAAGGTGTAGAGGCATGTGCACGGCCCCATAAAATGGACCAAAAACTTGAGAACCTCATTCGCCGTCCCGGCATTCGCGTCCAGTCTTCCAGCAGACTCGTAACGTTCTTAATAGCATCCAACGCGATTCCAACCCTGCTACCCGCCCTACCCGCCCACCCGTGCTCTCCAGGGAACAGACATGTCTCGGAAGGGTGGTCATCTAATGGACCGACGTAGTGCAGTGCGGAGGACCAACGCATTTGAATTTATCGGCCCACGTGGATATTGGGGCGAGGTGGCATAATTGCTACGGTTGGGCTGTTGCGTGGTCCACGGAGAAATCGAGGATGTCCCAGAATGGATGGGTGGATGTACATTTGCGCGATGGTGTCTATTATTTCGTGTCCTAGTAGGGGACGGTCAGAGTGACGAAGACGCGGAGAAACGAGAAGGGGAAGTGACGCCAATGCGATGAGGAGGGGGGGGCTTATGCTAGTGGGTCGGCAAGTGAGCGATGGCGGAGGGGTGAGGCTTGATAGCGAGACTCAAGCATTCGACAACGAGTTACGAGCAGGGCTCATACCATGACATGATGCGGAGACACTGGGACGACGCCCTCCTCATATCAACGTTACTTCCGTCTCCATTTCCACTGTTATGTAAAGCCAACTCCAGCTCCATACATCGGGGGCATAGCGGACTCCAAATCCCCCTCCCCCCGATGCGTGATGGTGATGCTCGCTCGGGCAGGTACTATGATCGAAGTGGACGAGGTGGATGCTGTAGACGTAGTCGATACTGTGGACCTGGTGGACGTAATAGACGCAGTAGAGGATGCAGTGGCAGGGAGCTGGTAGATGCATGCTCCATGGAGGCAAGTGTCTCTTAGCCTGCTTGTCCCTGGCCGCCAACGCAGAAGGTATGATCAACGGAAACGCGCCCGCACTGGGCAGGCGACCTACTGAGATGGGGAAGGGCTCAGTCGAAAAGTACTTGTGCTCCTCGTTTGAAATGGTTTGCAAGGGGTGCCAGTGGAGTGGGCGTCTTGACGAACATAGACGTCGCTTGTCTTGGGAGCTCAAGCTCAAGCTTCAAGCTCAAGGGTGGACATGGACAGATGCACTTGCGAGAAAGGTGCAGACGCTTTCATATCTCCCAGGTGACTTGAGCAAAAATCAGAGTAGTCACTCGATCTTCAAACTTAACTGAAGAACGTTTAGAATTTTGAATAAAAAATGTTTAACTGCAGTAACAAGGTGTAACTGGTCCGAAGCACTTTCCAGGAGATACTACATATACCATCCACAATTGCCTCACTGTAGTAAATTTCCAAACCTCACAATTTGGCCTTTGTAGCGCTGACTTCCGCATGTAACGCGTAGAGCTCATCAGCTGCCCGTGAAATTTCCTGCGTAAACTTGGCGTTTGGCATTTCCTTGCGGGACGTTACCGTGTATTGCAGACGATCTAGCCATGTTTTCTTCAACGATAGAATAGGAAAAATTAGGAGTAAAAAAGTCACCATCATACCCAGTCATGTACGCAACTCCAAAGCCATCAGGGACAACCTCCAGAAAAAAAGGGGGGGTCAAGAAGATGAGTGAGGCGGTAAAAAAAATGGCGCTACCTCACCCCACCCATACACCGGGAAGTGTTTTGAAAAGATCGCCGAAGTACTCAGGCACCAGTAACTCGAGCGAGTGTAGACTGGGTCAGTGAAGAGCGCGGGTGTAGCCTCCCCCTCGCGTAGGAGCTTCTTGAGCCCTGTTGGAATATTAGACCAACGCCAACCAGCGCCAGAATAACTGTGAAGCGCACCGAACAAATGGCGGTCGACACCCTGGCCCTGACCAGCGGTCTTTGCTAGACTCACATGTTTTTTGGTAGCCTGGTCAAAAAGTTTCTTCCGCTGAACCGCATTTACATTCTTATCGTCCATACTTTTAACCCAGGCGTCGGATTCGTTCGTCACAACACGAATTGCTTCTGTACGCCCTTTGTAAAACTTCCGGGTCGTTGCAGCTTCGTAAGTCGCGCCAATTCGATTCTCAGTACCAATAAGTCGTTTATATGCTAGCTGGATAATCATTTGTGCCCATGAATCTGGCGAAACACCAAACTCCTTAATCGCAGCCTTCCCGTACGATGTAAGATGAAAATTCAATTCTTGACTCTCCGTTAGGTCCCTTGCGACAGCGTCAGCAACAGAAATAGCCTTGGAGATCGCTGGAGAAATTTCCCAGTCCAGAGCGGCAGGTGTCAGCGAGACAGCGGTAGTTCCATGGTCAAATGCAGGGTCGTAAAGCATGTCAAGAACATCATCGCACATCCGCGCAGTCGGCGTGCCATCCATAACTGAATGTTCACCCATAAAGCCAGCGTATGCATTGTCGAACACAACAAACTGGCAAGGTTTGTCCACCCAGCGGTTGCGAAGGCCGAGAGGTACTCCGTCAATAACGTCGCCATGCCATAAAGCTCGACTGTGATGTACTGGAGTTGTAGGCGCAGAGGTGTCAAGGCTGATGATAAATGCAGAGGACTGTATAGCTTTCAGTATAGACAAGTTGACGGGCGATGATGCGAGGTCGTTATAGTCCTGGCACCCCGTGTTCAGTCTGTCTTTTTGAAGATTGAAGAAAGCAGCACCCTGAACTCATACCTTCGCCCAAATATCACGATTAGACGTGGTCAAAACGCCAACGCCGGGGTAATCCTGTAAAGTATTATCATAAATGTGTTGTATTTGCCTGTTTGCTAAAGCTGAACCTGATTAACGACACAAGTGAACGAGAGGGGCCCACCGTTCAATTTCCTGTGTGCTAAGAAGCCGTTTATTGTGTGTCATTTCAACTTTCCACACCCGGTTCCTCCGCAAAACTATGATGTGCCCAGATTCTCCAAGGTCGCCTGCTTTTGCATAGGAAACACTCCAGTCGAGGCCCTCTGGGCCAGGCACCCGGCAACAATCAAACATCCAGCTGGTTGGAAATAAATATTGAACCTTTCATCCCGATTTGCGTAGCTCACCGATATGTGTCCATGCAAATTGGTCCCTCCTTGGTGCCTTCTGGTTTGATAAGGCCCTGCTTCAATCGTTGGCGGAAGATCATTGCGGCGCGTGCAATACCCGCAGCTCTTGCGACAGGAGTTTGCCCGAGATGGGCAGGAGGACGGTCGAAACCATCTGAGAAGATATATGAGCACCGTTGGAATGATGACTCGGAACGATTGAGCGTAGACACACAATAATAAGAGACGTTGACAACAACCTGCGGCCATTAAAATTAAGAGATTTAAGGTCGGTAAAGACAAAGACGTACGGAGTCCCGGTAGCCTAAATAACCTCCATCATCCCACCAATTCTCTAGCCAGTGTTGGGTATCCTCCGCCCGCTTCAATAACCGGGAATGGAGCACAGGACCTTCGTTGGCTGCAAAAAAGTCTATCTTCTTATCTATAGCGTTGTATTCCGCATCCGACCACGCAATAGGTTTCAAGGAATCCTTCAGACTTGAGAGGGTATCATGGAGTGCAGGGACCGGCAACTTCGGTAGGGTCGACTGAGAAGCGAAGGTGAGGGAATTGGGGAGAGGATCTGGGGCAGCAGCTTTCCAATTCTCTGGACGGCGAGCGAGCTTGAATGTAGACATCATGCGTCGAGAGAGGGAGCGTTGGCAGCTGCTCATGAACATCGTTCTATGACAACCGGTGGAAAAGGTCACCGGTTATGTTTATATTGGTGTTAAATAAACGTAAATACTTGATGATAACGCTGCGGAGATGTCTACCAGCGGCAGTCTGAATTTGCTAGTGCTCGCTCACCTTTCTTCATACTAATAACCTAATTTCAGATGCACAGTCGCCCAGATCGGCCCCTCATTGTAAAATGCACTTTCGACAAATGGCACAAGAGGATCACATTCAGTTCCGCACGCAATTGCTCATATGATTTACTCCGGCACAAGGTAAGCGCCCGAAACTATTGCTACTCTCCTCTGACTGTGAAAAAAAGGTCGAGCAATGTTTTTCGTTATATGCCACTTCATACGCTATTGCGTACAAGGACGATGATGGAGAGATAACCAATATCACCACCGAGACTGATCTCACCGAAGCAATTCAATACTTTCAAGCGGGTGATGACGCCCCTTTATCATCTGCAGCATCCATTCTTTCTGGGCGGAGCTTCGGTCCACGGAAGGTCACTCTTCGTGTCAACATCACAGTCGACTACGACGGACCTAGTCTATCAGATACATCATCGCTTGTGAGCTTGGATGATTACAGAAATCGTAATGGAAGTCAGCAATCTTTCTCTTTTGGCGCCCCTTCCGTTGACCTTGATGATGACTCCGTCACCGTCAGTTCTAAGGATCAAGGCGCCTCATCGCTTGTCAATTCAAGGGCCTCACATTCTTCTTCTACGTTTAGCGGGCCACAGAGGGGTGTAAATGGTTCATCACATGATACATTTTCGATTGGCATCACCTCTGTGAGCGGGATGGACAATCCTGATGTTTCAAAAGGTGATGCGACAGCCCACGACCCGTTTGCAGACGAGGGTGAGTTATCTGCATCAGAGCGCTACCCCGAGGATCCTTCCGCGGTATTCGAACGTCTCAAATTGCAGGAGGCGCTTAGTGATGATTCCTCCAGCGTCGATTTTGAATCGCTAGCTGCCAATGACCGAGGAGCTGCGTGGTTGCGTGACCAGAACGAGCGTACCATACGTTCAATGCTAGGCGCTTTGCCAGAGCCGTCAATTCCAGATAGCCTATCGCTTTCTCTTGATTCGCAAGACGAATTGGGCGGGGATCTCGCATTAGAGAGGGATCCGCGTGGCAAATATTACTACACATATACCTCCGGTTCTGCCTCACAGATTCATGGCTCTGGCGATGACGAAGGACATGACCTCGACGAAGACGGGGCAGCAGAAGGAATTCAGGTAGTAAAACCAAGACCAACGTCCATGCATCTGAATTGGCTTGCTGCGCAGCAAGTAGACTCCGTGGAAAATCGAAGGCCACATCCATCAACATCGACACCTTCGTTTTATACACGCAATTCTGATCCTCGACCAGCTCTCAGTCATCCCCTTGCCAACTCTGGTATCGACAAGGAGTTTCTGCCCTACCTCTCGATGACTGCGCCACCTCCAGAAATCCTTACTGATTGCTCCCATTGCGGCGTTCATCTTGACGCTATTCGCTACGTTTGCTCCACTTGCGGCGAGAAATCGCCAATGTCAGAGTGTTTTGCTGACCCAGAAGAGACGGTTTATTCGTACCCACCTCGCCAGCTATTATCGAGCGGTGGTTCCAGTTCCTCGCAAACATATGTCGGAAGTTTGGAGTCATTGGCCAACGTTCAACGATCAAAGCCACTCCCTTCTCTGCCTTCAATGTCATCATTTCCTTCTATTCCGTCTCTCTGGGGGTCTTGCAGGACCTTACCACTTCAAACAACGGAGGCCCATGCTGGGTACGAATTGTGCTCAGGTTGTATCGAATCCGCTGGAATTCACCATGCAATAGAGGCTGGACTTGCGACTCCTGGAACGTCTCCTGGCTATAGTCCGGATTCTGCTTTATCCCCAGCAGATGCACAGCGGGCATTGCAGTGGAGGCGCGCAGCCCCTAAAAAGGGCCAGCTCCGGCACGCTTATAAAGAAAAGGTTTGGAGCCAAACAGGTTGGGAAGATGTTGGTACGTAATGACGTTTTCTACTGGATTGTCGGGTCAAAGCTGATGAAATCTGTGAATGATAGTCCTCGACGAGAATAAGGTTTCCAAATGCTCGACGTGTTCTGCAGTAACGCCTCGCAAGAGATACAAGTGTGCTTCTTGTCCAAAACTACACCTATGTCGTGCTTGCTATAGGTATTATTCTCCATCGATTTCGCGGGAATTTTTTAAACCCTCATCTTTAGTCAAGTCCACGAACTCCACCCAACCCACGCTTTCCTGATTGTTCCAGATAAACCTATGCGTTCCCATAGCGAACCCGACTACCTTCCCAACATACCCCCTGACCCCAGCGAAGAACTTTGTAAGTTAAATATGCTAGTGCTCGCTGGCAATGAATATTCACCATCTATAAGCTCTCAAACACCCTGGAGTCAAGTGTGCACAGTGAGTAAATCTTCAATGCACATCTATGAGGTTATCTACGTACTGGATTAGCTGTCTTCTTGACATTGTCGGTGCACGCTTTCACTGTGCGATATGTGATTCCGTCGATATCTGTTCAAACTGCGAATCAGCTGGATTGCCCGGAAACCTCGATTCGTCAGACGGGGGACACAATTCATCCCATATTCTAATCAAGGTATGATCAAAAACCTTCCATTAACACTCTTTTGAAAAGCTCCCATTAGATACCATATCCTCTGGAAACAACCGAGGTAGGTAACTTTCACACTATCAAGAGCTGTGGTTAATCTCTGTTTTCTTAGCTTCAAAGGGCAAGCAGCCGCGCCATTCACCTATGGACGGGCAGAGACGCTGCAAACGTTGGCTTCGCAGTTCCACGATCCAAAGCGAAGTCGGAAGTGTCATCTTATGCTCGTACCGTTGTTGGATCGGGATCAAGGGATCATATCTCACAATTGTCTGACGAGCATCGAGTAAATTGCAACGCTTGTCGTCAGGTAAGTCTCCTAGCTATATATTCCGCCAGGGCTTAAGGGACTTATTATTATTATTTAGCCCATAATTGGCACGAGGTATCAATGCGCCCATTGTCCATCCACAACAGCATCATATAGCCTGGTAATAAGTTTGTTCGAATTTGGCCTGGCCTGCCTAATTCTCTTGAACAGTGCGAGGCATGCGAAGCCCAGTCATACCTGGTGCATGATCCAATGCATATTTTCTTCAAGCTTCCAAGACCAGTTCAAAGACCCATTCAAGCACCATACGCCTTACTCCCGCCACTGTCAGGAACACATTACGTCGATCAATGCAGTCTTTCTCATCTTTCCTCAACTTTTTAGATACCAACTACCCGCAGGCACTCGTAATACTAATCCACCAGAGTCTGATGATCCGAGAGGTCCGTTTTTACACTTAAATTCCACAAAACCTTATCAATGGACTGCTCAGCTTATTTGAAGTCTCTTGTGCACCCGGCAGCCCTTTGTGATCGATGTCTGGATTGCATTCACGGCGAATGGTTTCGCTGCGCATATTGTGGCATTGACCTTTGCGACACCTGCGAGGCTGTGGATACACACGATGACACGCATGTTTTCATGGTTTTCAAATCGACGGTTTGTCCGATGAAGTTCCTCTTTTTAAACCATTACTTACTGCCACCTTTTATCGCCGATTAGATTGACATGCAGTTGTTCAAGTATGTAGTTCTCTGTGCACGTATCTGGTCCCTCTAATAACCAACCAACAGAGGCTTTGCGAACTTGGACAGCCCGAACGGCAGTCCACCTTCTATTCCCTACCCCGTTTACCGCTGACCACAGCTTAACACATGCTTGTACAACGACCGACATGTATCTGTCTATATTACACGTAGTACCGTATTTGTGGATTAAAATATGTAGGCTAGCCTTTCTTGAAACCTAATAGAGGCTGAGTGAGCATGCCACATGCAAGGTACTGTTGGCAACTTGCCTAGACGACGTCGTTCATAGAACAAGTCCGTCCTGCTTGCACCCAAATTCACGATTTTCGGGCAGCCATCACGGTCCTTCTCGAGTCGCGTGCACTCCGCACAATAATACGCGTCAGAGATACCTAGGGTCATTAATGAGGACACGCCAAATCGCCAGACGGTAGCAAGGCGTACCAGGTGAGCCGCAAATTATGCATCGTCCCCCATATGTACCAAAGTTACACTCGTCGCATATCCGAACAAGAGTTTCTGGTCGGACGTACGAATCACAAACAGGACTATATGAGGTGTCAAAATTATCTCGCTGTTCGATTTTATAGTAAGCGTACCATTTCCCGTCGCATTTCTCGCATAAGCGACCAATTGCTGTATGAACCAAATGAGAACGTTGCCATTGATTAAGGAGCGTTCCACATACCGATGCCAGGCTGACGTCGGCACATTATGAGATCTTCAAAACGTTGGAACACGTTTCATACGATTGGTTACAGTTCGCATACCTGGATGATGTTTCGACATAGTGGAACTGGAGAGAAGTTGGCAGTTGTAGAGAAATAAGCGAGAAAGCAGTTGGAGAACTGATCGTCCGACCCTTACATAATTGACCTCTTAGTCATCTCTCACGCCATCTTGATTGAAATTCATTTTCGCAGAGTACTACTCACTTGGACTAAAGGTATTGTTCAAAGCACAGTCAAGACGAGTGATGTGTAGGAGTGTGTAGGACGTTTGGATGCGTTTAGAGATGTAACATGTCGAAAATAATCATGACAAATGGAAACTGCCTACACCTTCCTGGATAGCAATGCGCAACTTTTCGCGCATGACTGCCTTCGTGCTGTACTCCGGCAACTTGAGATAATTGACACATGTCATCACACTTGGAAGATAATCATCCGCTGTCAGGGGTGCTTCATGAGGTTTTCGAACAACGGTCAAAGCAGGATTTAACCCTCGGAAGCCTACATTCAACTGGATTGAAAGGTTATTCGATACGCTCCAAACAATGAACTTACCGCCAATAGGGAGCTTAGGACTTCCAGTGATGAACTGAAGGTATGCGCGACGGGTTGGTCGGTCGTACTGGGCCATAATCTCCAGGAGGTCCCGAATCGCACGACTCTCAACGTTAAAGCCATGGTCTGCCTTCAAAGCTTCCGAAAGCGCTGGAGAGAAAACAGGTAAGGTGGTTGTCACGGGAGAAGTATAAAACATGTACAAAATACTGACTTTCAATGCTCCAATCTTCATCAGCATTACCAAAGAGCATCACTAACTCATCAGCCGTGAATGCGCGCAAATCGGACATGGGGAACACTTTTGAGAAACCATCTCGGAATGCCTTCGCTTGTATCTGAATGCCTTTGCCAAGGATAGCGTCCAAAACTTCATGAACGTATTCATCGACGTTTGCCGAAGTCACAGGAATGTTTCGACCATTTTCCTGTTGAACGGAGGTTGAGCGCATATGAAGAAGCACATTTCAAGTTTGTGTCTTACCCGTAGCTCAATGTCATAACCAGGAATGGTGAAATCAAGCTCGAGGTCTTCAATGGTTACTTTTTCTATTCTGGCAACCTTGAGTGACAACTTGACGAAGTTGTTAAAAAATCTATTGCTTGAGGTTAGGCGAAGAACTTACTGGGTCGGTGGCGGTGTTGCCGCTATCCTGTGCGATACTCTGCAGTTTGGCGAGAGAGTTGGCAAGGTCCATATCCACAAGCTTACGACAATAAGCTTCATCACTTTTTTATGTATGGTACAACTTACTTTGAGAGAAGCCAGTGTGAGGGGAACTTCTTCCCCGAGGACGTGCTTCAGGAAGACCTTGTTAAACGATAAGTCAATGATACGTGAATCAAGCATCGCCTTTGCAACAAATTGTCCAACGACTCGTAAGATATGAGTCCGTTTCCTAAGAAAGCATTGAGACCCATGAAAGTGCATTAAGGGAGACACCTACTGTCCCCCATCATTTGCAATATCTTCTCGGCTTATAGGGGCTGGGTAGAGGCCAGTTGGGTGGTCGACATAGACACCAGAGCCTGCTGCGTCAGAATCCCTCCAGATCTTGAGGTCTTTACGAGCAAACTCTTTGGAGACCAAAGAATAGAATTCGAGGGTTGGACCAAGGCCTGTTCCGACCTCCTCAAAGTATTCAACCTCGAGGACTGAAGATGAGGACCCATACAGCTCGAACACTTTCACCGCCGATTCCAAAATGTGCTTGCGGGAGATTCGGACCTTTTGTCTTTGCAATCTTCCAAGAAAACCAATCCCATCGTCCCTCCGAGAGCTGTCTTGCCCACGAGTTTGTTGACTTTGCCATTTTAGAATCAGACGTGCGTATCCAAATGAAGTTGACTGTATGAAGTTATAACGCGTAGCAAAAGGGAATAGGAAAGGGAAATGCTGTGGCAGGTCCAAAGCCCAATCCGGTAGACATGAGCTGAGAAGAAAAATATTAACAAAGAAAAGGGTGAGGACCATGACCCAAACATACCTAGCAACTATCATAGGCTCCTCCAATTGACGAGAGAGCTTAGCAGTCAGCTTATTGTTGATAAAGGCCGAATCAGGAAGGTTCCGCTTTTCTCCAACGAAAACAGATCGTTCAGCCTCCAAAGTGTTTAGTTGATTCAAGACACGTAGGAGACGTAAAATCTTTGCGTGAGGCGCGTCGTCGGGCAAAGACGAAAGAGAAGGACTGGGCGATCTGTTCTTGGTTCCGATGTCGTCCCCGCGGCCTGAGGAGATTAGCTTGAATGTTGGCTACATAAAGAGGGATGACCTACTTTCAGAGCTTGGGAGTGGCCCAGCGACTTTCTTAAATTTGATCGTGTACACACCTTGCCAGATCATGTTGAGTGGCAGTGCACCTGTCTTCTTCCGCAATTCATGTTGATGAATAGCACCGTAGACGGTTAGGTCTAGTGGCAGAACCTGGTCATCCATCGAGAACTCGAGGTGCCAATCAGTGGGTTTAGCTTTCAAAGCAGCAGCGTAAGATGTTTTATTAGATAAGGAGGCACGAAGCGTGGGCGGGGTTGGACCATCTTGAACAGAGGCACTCGGTGTGGCGACACGTGTTCCATCTGGTGTTTGAGCTTCGATCTTGGAACCATCTGTGGCACAAATATGAGTCTTCAAAGAAAGAAAGATATGAACTTGCGACCTTCTATGACCGACAATGATATTGTCTTATCTGAAACTGAAATATCAGGATCAACCTCTTCATCGTAGACCTCAGCATCGATATCCTCATCGTCCGAAAAGTCAGCTTGTAGCTCGGAGTCAACCACAGTATCACTTGGCGCTGGCTCCACAACGGTTGCCCCTCCCTGAAGCGATGGCCCAGTGGAGGCTGATGCATCTGCAACGATTTGATCTGTACCAAATGCACTTTCGCTAGCAGCAGAAGGGTTGGCTTTAGCACTCAGACGTTGACTACGACGGCGGGTAATAGTGGCTGAAGGGCCTGGTGCAACAGGAGGAGGATTGGTCTCGAGCGCCCCTGAAACAGTCCTGGACGCTTGAGATGATTCCTCGTTTAATGCTCGCGATGTCGATCCAGTGAAACCAGAGGCGGCGAGAGCTGCGAACATTCCCGATAACCGAGAGCTAGGACCCAATAAGCCAGCTACACGAGGACGCAAGTAGTCATGGAGCGCCTGGAAGGTAGCTATTGCATGGATGGAGACAACAATGTTGTGGAGATTTCGAGGAACATCTGATTCATCACCCGTAATGAGGCGAAGGCGGAGTTGGCGAGCGAGCAAAGAAGGGGAGCTTCGTTTGGAATCTACCAAGTTGTGTCAGCTCTCAACAAAAAAACTTAGTTTTTAGAAAATCCTACCATCACTATTCTGTGTAACTGTGATGACATCGAATGACTCCATTCTTGTGAGGCTTTCCTGCAATTTTTTGACAAGAATTGCAAACGGAGATTGACTATTACCCATTGATTTCATTTTTCTGCCTGCAAATGCATCCAAGAACATTTCCTTGCGTCTTTTGCTATTCACTGAGAGGCCAGTTAAAAATCGGGGAATCTTGAATCAAAGAAAAATAAATACCTGCACGGTGTTCATCGACAGCGAATTGAAGCAATCCGTCGACAACTCCACTCTGCAACAGTTCAAAACTTGATACCGAAGTATGAGGTGATGAGAAGAGCTCAGCGAGCTCCCAAAGCCCTTCGGAAAGTTCTTTCTCCGTGGCGTTCTGATCTGAAATCCGATCGACGAGGCGGCGAAGGCTTTCGAAAGCGCTATCTTCATTTGTGTCTTCATCGCCATTCAAATACTTGAACTGTATGACGCGGGCTCTCAAGGTAATCGCATCCTCCGGATCCAGCGACAAAGAAGATAGCTTTTTGAAACCCGGTATCGAGGAAGTAGAAATTGGCTGCACAACAGGTTCCGGGGATTCATTAGATTCCTTGTCCTTGTCCTTTGACTTCGCGGAAGTCACCGTTCGCTCGGACATTGTCTCTATTTCGTGGAAGACTCCTTCGCGGCGGAAAGTTGGCTTGTACAGTGAGGGTAACTTTGCGAGTAGCAAGTCCACTAACTGGAGGGCGCCGATAACAAGAGATGGGTGATCTTTAGATGATAAAATTGATGAAGCGAAGCTCGCAACGGGTACGAACTAGACAAGGCGTCAATTGACGACATGAAAAGAGTAAAAAGGCCCTCACCATTAAGACGCTCTTGAGCCCATCAGCGTCCATAAAGCTAACAGCCTTCAATAACCCGGTGAGTGTCTTAATTCTGACTGGGGTGATCACGCTGGCTGCGTAGACGTCTATCAAAATCGGCACTAAAAGCTGCATGAATCGGCCAACGGCGTGTGTCGACCGTAATGTCTCTGTGCGATCAGGAGCAACGTCCTTAACACCTGAAATAACCGCAGCATCTTCAGACTCCGGTCCTGCTACCTCCAACGCTGGGCCAGGAGCAGGAGATGCTTCGTTCTCGGCAAGGGGAGCGGACACTGTGTCAAGTGACGACATGACTGTTGGACTTGGCGTCGGTTGTGGGACTTGGCGAGCTGCAGCTCTTTCTGCTTTAGCCTTTGCTTTCACCATACGCGCGAGAGATTTTTCTGTGTATGCTTTGTGATCAAAGACTCCGTCTGGTGTACGCCTTAACGAAAAGCGATGTGACATGAAACAAACTACTTCACCTTTAGGTAACGGCGGCAATAACTCTGAGATCAAACTTAAAGCCTCTTCGACTTGATCCTTTGGCCGATGCGCCAGATTATCCATAATGGTCATGTCAGCAAGACCACCACCTAATCCCTGTCCTCCTGCGGCACCTCCCTGTCCCTCTGCTGCTTCTGAAGCGGATGGCAGTACCCCGGTCAGGATTTGGTAAAGAGTGTCGACTATATCAGCCTCCAGGAGGGCAACCGTAATTTTGGGACTAGCTCTCGCCGAAGTGGCCATCGCACGGAGCAATAGAGTGTATGTGTTGGATGCTATTAATGGAGAGCCACCTGCCGGTAACAGAAGCTGATTGACAGCTCTGATTAGGGCAGTGTCCACCAGAGCTTCAAGATTTTCAACAGAAGCACGGTGGTAGGAGTCAACCACCCGTATGACGCAAAGACATGCAAATTCAACGAGTCGTTGGTCTGAATAGGATAGACAATTTCTGATGATTGGCCACACTCCATGAATCATTGAGAAATGCTCTGGAGAAACGTTTCGGCAGCAGTTTGAGGCTGCCTGGAGTGCGGTTCGTTGAACTGCAATAGAAAAGAAATCTAGGTAGTTTAGTAACGCAGCGAGACCCCCTTCCCTGACGATCGAGCTGGGGAATTCTTCAGAAATCTTTTCCATAGTCTAAGATCCTCAATTAGAAAAAAATAAGCAATAAAATATTGGAAACTTACACTCAGCGTTTGCTCCGCTAGGTCAATATAAGATATCTCAATAAGCTTGCTGCAGAGTACAGGAATGGCTCCATGATACACGACGGTGTGGGCAACACCAGGAAGCGCCTCCATTAAGTTTGCCAAGCATCGGCAAGCAAGGACCTGCGCTTCCAGATTATCATCACCCTGGAAGCTGCCACCTGTGCTCATGGCAAGCGCCGCAGCGAGGGCAGCATCCTCGTTTTGTTCAGCATTTTCCTCGTCCCCTTCGTCATCTTCATCTTCATCAGCCCCACGACCACCCAGGATCTTGACAAGCTCCCTGACGAACTGCTCAACCTGAAAGGAGCCCGCCAAAGTATCTTCAGTGCTGATGCTAAGCAGTTCGCTAAGCTCTTGCAAGGTAACGAGACGGGTGGTTGGATCCGCAGTGGACTTGATGTTCGTCAACATAGTCTTGAGACGCGATGATAGCGACATCATGTAAGAGCCGAACTGACGATAATCACCAAAGATCGCCATAGCGGCAGTTTCGTCCAGCCCACCAGGGATTGGCGGGCCGTCGCTAGACGGAACCATTCCTTCGTCGTCACCAGGAACATCATCGCCATCACCTCCATCATCGTCATCATCGTCCTCCCCATCATCATCCACACCACTAATGCTGTGTCCCTCAGGCTCAACCTCTCCCCCGTCTTTAGTCCCCTTGACCTCTGCTATGGGTCCCGTGTGATCTTCTGCACCAAAGTCTTCTTGCTTGCGAAGCTCGGTTTCAGCAGCGTCAATCATATCAACATCTTCATCTTCGAGTCTCGAGGGCCCAGCTATGGCCATCTTTGACTTGAATGCTGCTTTGCCTTTACTCGTGGATTGTCTATAGCAGTTCTTGTCAGATCAGGATGTCGTGAGCTAAGGTGAGAACTATACCTAGTTTTCTTAGGCATTTCCAAAACCTGGGGTGACGAGGTGCTGGATCGGAGAGAATATGCGGTTGTCCTGGATCGTTTAAATGCGGGGCCGACGTTATCTTCGTCGTCTAAATCAGGCGCGGCTCGTTTTTTCCCCTTGTGATCCTTTACTGGTTCGTTGATTGACAAAGGTGCTGTCGTGGCGGACGTATTCCGACGAATTCTGAAGGGTAGTAGAATGAGCAAAGCACAGTGATCCGATTGTAAGAGGCATTTTCGACACACCGTTTAACGGAGCGTGGGGGGAGTTCTTCAGAGATTTCTTTCGCCTTTCCTTTTCCAGTTGCAGTTTCCCGACTACGTTTCTGCTTTGCCGAGCCGGTGGTGGAACGACTACGAGTTGCGGTTGTGGTGGCGGTGGTTTCCGTTGATGGTGCAGAGGAAGATGCTGATGGTTGTTGGTCGATATCGTTCACCTCGCGTTCCTTTCCCTTTCCCTTGGACTTTGATTTCTGTTTGGCTGCTTTTACTCTTGCACTTGAGCGTAAAGCCTTTGATTCTGTGGGTAACGAATCCTGGGGAGCGGTGGATGCACTGGAGCTGCTTGTGGCTTCTTGTTGATGGATTGGTTGTAAATCCATTTAGTACATGCACGCAGCCATCGATCCTGGCGTCTGAGCAGTTACCTGGAATGACTACAGCAAGCGTAGAAGGTTGTGGAAGTCCGGAAGAAAGGTCTGACCTTGTCAAACGCCCTAATGCAATCCTGTCTTATATAAGCATGGGTGGCGTGCCCTCTCGGACTCAGCCAGAACGGTTCGGTTGCTCGGAGCAACTATACAACACAGACTAATTTATACCACAGCTGACTCCTTCAATACTTCTTCAACACTCTCCACAAACACCTCGACAATATTGTCTATTTCTTCTTTCGTCACGTTGTAAGCAGGCGCTAAAATGATAACGTCGCCTTGTGTCCCTTCCAAGTTGGCAACGCCTGTCATGCCCATGACGATAAGTCCGTTCTCCAAAGCACGAGCTTGAATGGCCATAGCGAGTGGTTCTCCTTTAAAGTTCAAAGAGGCTGCAGCCGAGCCCGTAAGATCAAACTCAATCCCCCAGAACGCACCGCCCCCGCGGATGTCAAAGACGAACGGGGCGGCTAACGCATTGAGCCCAGTTAGGCGCTCTTGCAATAAACGCTCTGAGACGACGGGTTAGAAAAACGCAAGATAACGAATGTTACTGCGTATACTTAGATAGGCTCCCTGAACTCGGATATTTTCTAGCAGGTTCTCAGATTCAATGATTTCTTGGACAGCGAGGGCGGCTGCGCATGCTAAGGGATGGGCCTGTATGAACCATTGAATCACTGTGCTGTCTGCTCAAAGGTTCGTTATACCTGGTATGTGTGTCCGTGTTTCCATAGTCCAGAGTTGTCACGGATCCCGTCAGCGACCTTCTGTGATATAAGGATTGCACCGATGGTAGCATACCTTGCTGGCCCGTCAATAATCTGTCCCCCCAGAGTTAAAAAGACAAATCTTACCCTCCTCCCAAACCTTTGGCCACAGCTTGGATATCAGGCTATGCGAGTTTTAAACTGTAAGTGGAATGGGCAATTGATGAGGCTCACAGCGATCCCATCACCAAATGATTCCCAAGCATGCAGTGTCCCCATACCTAGCGCGTCAAGGTGGGTCAAATAGCAGTTTGGACACAAAGTCGAGAATCACGAACGGCCCATTCCACTCATAACCTGGTGGACTATTCAGACAGCAAGAATTACATACTAACGTCACATACCTCATCAAGGATGAACAATGCTCCGTACTTGTCACACACAGACTTCATGGCTAATGAGATGGTTCAACTCAGGCGTTAATTAAGAAATCGAGGCCCTTGCCTTTGAAGTAACCTTTTGGAGCAGCCACGACGCCGGTCGAAGCTCCGACAACAGTTTCTGCAACAACTGTATCCTCTGAAGTCAGACCAATGATAAAGGCAGAATACATGCTCACACCCAATGACTGTTTCAGGACCAAGGGCAACAAATTTATCGTCCAACTCTTCTTTCAACCGTTGAACATATTGTTCTTCTGTTTCGTTGTGGTTTCGGAAGCGCTTGTAAAAGGCAGGAGAAACATGATGGAAATTGTCGTGATCTAAAATAGCTTCATAAGGCGCGCGCCTCGTGGGGTGGAACGCGCAAGATAATGTTCCGAGAGTATTCCCGTGGAACGACATTTGCCGTGCAATGAAGTTCTTGCGTTTGGGTTGACCTGTCTCCACCACATACTGTACAAGGTAAATTCAATAAGAGACTTCTATTTGTTTTGTCAAAAACATGCCTGTCGGGCGAGCTTGAGCACACTCTCCATGGCCTCAGAACCTGTGTTGTATCTTACATGGCGTTCACGCGGCAAGAGCTGATGAGTCGTTCTTACCTCCAGAAGCAAAACCACAGAGTGCGAAGGCACCCTTGCTGCTGTCGACCAATTTTTTCGCAAGTGCCTCGGCCGGTTGGTTCGAGAGTTGCATATTGTAAACATCTATGACTGGTTGAATAAAATAAACTGTCCTCGGAATAAGGACGGCTGACATGAAACCTTATCGACCTGATCTTTGAGAGCTTGAACTACCCTTGGATGACCATTGCCGATGCACGCGACAGCTGCTCCACCAACAGCATCAATGAGACGCTGACCATTTTCCAGGTCCACGTAAATGCCTTGCGCTGCGACAGCTACTGGAGGCCGCCAGGGTGTTCTATGCAAGATATAGGTGGGCTTAGGAGCCTGTGAAATACTTTCAGATTTCTCAACAGCAGAAGTCACGATGGTGAGGCGATGGCAGTGAGGCAACTCCGAGTTACCCAACCTGAGAAGAGATGGTGACACATTTATACTGGAATGGTGGAAAATGGTTCGATATGAAAAACCCGTTAGTAAAGTCCTGTCCAAAAGCTTTAAGGAGATCAGACGTCGAACGACAAATGGTGTAACTGGATGGCACCTACTGTTGAGCGTAAGGGCAGTGTGCCTAGCACTAGGCCCGTCATTATTCCAATGTGGCGGTCAGAATGTATGGTCTCGTGACGTTCGACTATGGTGTGGCAAATGAATAAATAAGCTTCTTCACAACCTCTTCCTATAGTTTCACTTGATTTAGGCCATGCCAGCGACAAAGCAGAAGAAAAAGGCCATTCAAGCCTCGTCATCAAGCATCACGTTGCTCGACTTTTTCAGTTCCAAACCTGGAGAAGTGACACCAGATAAACGGAAGGGAACAATTCGGAAACAGAAGCTTATTTCCCAAGAGGTTATTGTCATTAACGACTCAGATGACGAGGAGTCTGGAGTCGTTGACGTGACTCACGCCTTAAAACGGAGGAAATTGAATGTAAGAGAACTACCTGCTAGCTCTATCCACCAGGCATCCGTTGCACGCGAAGCAAGTTTAGGCACCAAACGCGAGATTTGCCATGAAACTGAATCGACGTCAGCACCACCCAGCTTCGGGGTTCCTACACTTTTACTGGGGTCTAATACGCGTGTTACACCCATGGAACCTTGTTCTAACGCGTCCCGTTTTGACGAGATGGTTTTAGACGATCGTAACCAGTGTGTGCCGGGGCCGTCAAAATTCAACGTTCCTGCGCTCCCCTTAAAGGTCTCTTCGAAGCCGAATTTTGGTGGCGAAGCTGAAGTGGACATTGATCTGACGTTGGACGACTGGGAAATGGGCGATGATGAAAATGTA
>Ga0307507_10005708_pt1 | contig 20116 bp, 17 predicted proteins | sample 7_EM_MG_FD_207223 | JGI IMG/M metagenome (GOLD analysis project Ga0307507, IMG submission 207223) | Populus trichocarpa ectomycorrhiza microbial communities from riparian zone in the Pacific Northwest, United States - 7_EM | ecosystem: Host-associated > Plants > Roots > Unclassified | place...
GATTTGGTCCGACCCCACCCTCATACATGCTCTAGGCGAGTACATCACAGACACGAGGACCGGTTTCCCCCCGGACATGCTCCCCGACCAATTCAGCCCCCCCTCCACTCCCTCTCCCCCACCTAGATAGCTAGTTTTCCCGCGAAGGTTTTGTTGATCTTTTGTATTGTGGTTGATTGGCTATTTGTTTTTCCTTTTACATACCCCACCCCGCCGAAAAACGCTCATACGAGAAGTAGTTTTAGCGTTGTAATTTCCTTATATTTTGATTCCGTAGGGAACGACGGGCAAATGGTTTTGGCCCAAGTACTTTCAGTAATAACGCGGTGGACGGGATTATATGGTTTCTTTTGTTGGTTGTTTTGATTTATAGGTTTTGTTTTTTCCATAGCTAGCGCTGCACGACGCTTCTTGTACCTATAAAAAATTAACGCATTAAAAAAAAAAAAAAAAAAAAAGCAGGAGATTTGGGTTCTTCACGCAACCATCTAAGTTCTTTCATACAATATACTTTCAATACCAAAAACCGTTATCTATCATACTCGGGTAATCAAGACACGACTGTCTTATATGAGCCTAGCGATCGACGTTGCTAGATAGGAGTCAACGGACTTAGCTATCGCAACAGCTATTGGGCTAAGGAGAAGTGATCGTTAGGAAACTATCGGTTACCTGCTGCAAGTATCACCCGGAGAGAAGAGGATTGTAACAATAAGCCGCATAACGAGATGATAGGCCTGCTAGAATGCCAAATACAGACATGGGACCGTAGGGGAGAGGTCTGGCACGGACGAATAATCGAGCGGATCAGGACAACATTAAAGGCTAGAATCGAGAAGGAGCAGGAAAAGCGTGTTGAGAGAACGGAGGGATATTCAAATGATGAGGACGCATTGAGGCGGAAGTTTGGAATCGATCCAGAGGTGGATGGATCAGAAGCCGCTGGCGGCCTCGGAGACCCAGTGAGAGGACATGGTCGGCGTGGAGCGCAATGGGATCAAGGGGCGAATCTGGGGGTATTAGATGATGTACATCTGTTGCGAGAACCGGCGGACGCGCCATCACAGGTTGAAGAAACTGACCTAGAGGAGGGGAATGCACCTATCAGTATTCTATGATCATATATGCATATTATGAGAGTGTAATAGGGGAAATAAATGATATATGCCAATAGAGTCCGGAAGTGACAAAACGTTAAAGTATGTAGGCCAGTACTAGGAGGGCCTCAGGCGGGCAATTGTAGGCATGAAAGGCATGGGAGAGCGTCGGGCGGATGCGGATAAGCTGGGCAGCCGGCGATTGTAGGTTCAGAAGGCAGGGGAATGTGTCGGGTGGACGGTGAGAGGCCGAAGCGGACAGTAGGGCATCTAGCGGACGAGATGGATTGGGGAGGGAGGAGAGCGAAAGGTTGAGAGGGGAGAACGTCCGCCAGATCCGGGAGAATACGCCAACGGTTCAGGGGGTGTGGGGAGAAGAATAGAGCTTGTGGGGGGGTTTGGATGAAAAAGTAGAAGTGGGGAGAACGTTCATAGTCTCTCTCCTAGTCCTTTTTCGTCCGAACCCCCCCACAAGCTCTGTTCTTCTCCCTGCACCCCGCGAACCCTTTGCCTATTCTGCTGGATCCGGCGGACGAAATCAGGGCAGACCGGGGTATCATGGGAAGAACTGTGGCGGACAGGGGTATGTGGGAGAGGGTTGGGAGGAGATAAGTCCCGGCCACAAGGCGCCTGCGAAGAGGAGCCTGCAGACAGGGGCATTCAGGGCTAGGGGAGGAAGAGGTTATGCGCTGGGGGCAGGGTTGCTAGGAAGAACTGCGCCAGGCCGCGTCCTGTGCCTCCGGACACAAAGGGGCCGCATCCAGACGAAGCGAGCCCGGGCGTTCGCATCAGGAACTGGAGTTTACGTTATAAGCACCTGGAGCGTCTGGTGCACAGGGCGAACAGGACGCACCAGGACGCAAGGTAATATTTTTGCTGATGTATAGAGGTACCTGGCCATGACACTTGCTATAAGGAGGTAAGTATAATATACATGAGGTAAAATATTTTTACTGATGATCTTGCAATACTACACTGGCAACTCCAATATCAAGATAAATACCACATTCTGTCATGGAGATATAACAGTTGGATGGAAGATGTCTAAGAATACTACTTTATAGGAAGTTATAAATGGGACGAGATAGCATATTCATGATATGTGCTATTAAGTTATTGCGAGAAGTACTGGCTACCTAAGGCCAAATTCAGTCTATCAGGAGTTAAGTTTAAGTTGTAGTATACAATCATGAAATTCCACTTAGGTCTTATATTAAAATGCTCATCTACCAAACTCCCAGAAGGAACTATTAATAGGGAAGTTATACTCAAATTTTCACTTGCATTTACTCTGCCCACCATAGCTGAAGTATTTTTCTTATAAGAACTCTTTACTTTCTAACTAAATAAATTCCAACCTAGTAGATATAACTCCTCGATGCATTCCCAAATAAGGTTCATTGAAGAAGAAAGATGGTTTGATATATATTTTAGATATTTTACAAGTTCTATCCATTATCCAATTAAGTCTGCTTACTACACTTCTGAAGACAATTCATAAAATTTAATAACTCAATATCCAGGTGTTATAACCTACTAGAAAAGGGTCAAAAGATGCCCTTTTAGTAGGTCTTCAGTTAGTAATATATATTTATTTTCATGATATTAAATACTAGTATATATCAAATTAGTTCCAACAAAACCTTCATTTCAGCCTGGGTGATATGGGTTTCACCTCTTATGTGTCCTATGTGTCCACTCTTCAAATTGAACATTCATATTCAGAAACATTAGGCAAATATATCAAAACACAACTCTCAAAGCTCATAATCAATATTGGCCTCTAAGGTGTTTTTTTGTATTGTAGATAAAGTCTGTACAACTATAAAGAAAGAGGTTGCCTCATATAAGAAAGTGAACAATCCATAGAATCCTGAAATTGTATAACTAAAGCAAATAGATAATATCAAAGTGTTATCTGCATCCCTTAGTAAACTGAGTTGTCCCTATAGAGAGACAATAAATAAATATAGTCCAATATCACTTTCAATGTTAGTTGTAAATATATCTTACTTGGTAGTAGTAGTAGAATAACTAGAAGTAGTTGCTGCTAGAATTGAAAGTAATAAGGAACAAACAATATCTTTTTATTTATGAACTCTATATGGCTAGCTGCTTGAGAAAATTTTCCAATAAAATTAAAACTTACTATTCAAAGTATCCAATAAGTAATTTACTGAATAAAGCACAGCCTCAGTATTTTCACCACTTACTTCATGAGATACTGTTACAATCCTCTTCTCTCCGGGTGATACTTGCAGCAGGTAACCGATAGTTTCCTAACGATCACTTCTCCTTAGCCTGATAGCTGTTGCGATAGCTCAGTCCGTTGACTCCTATCTAGCAACATCGATCGCTAGGCTCATATAAGACAGTCGTGTCTTGATTGCCCGAGTATGATAGATAACGGTTTTGGTATTGAAAGTATATTGTATGAAAGAACTTAGATGGTTGCGTGAAGAACCCAAATCTCCTGCCCCGAGGGTGCCCTTATATAGGGGTTCTTCCCTCAACCCTAGCCCTGCGTGACTCATACCCTCGCGTCACGCGCCTCATGACTCATAGTGAGTCATAGTGTGAAATCCATCAGCTGACTCGTTCGAGTCAGCTGCGCCCTATCTCGTAACCAATCAAAACTCATAAAATAAGTCATGTGCCCTAACGGGGTCACATGCGTGAAACCCATGACCCATAACTATGAGTCATGTGCGAAATACATAAACCACATGTCCACAATCGTGCGTCATGTCAAATCTCAACCAATAACAATAAACCAATGACGCGCTATTGCGTCGTCATGTGAAAACCTATGAGTCAACTGATCTCATAGTGTGAAAGATAACAAACCGATGACTAATAATTATTAGTCATGTGAGAGTCTGCTTTGCTTAGTCACCGTTTGTGACAGATACTGTTTTCTCAATATTTAGTCATTCCAGTAACCAGTGACTAATTGTCTTATTATTCCACTGATAATTTTTGTAAAGGAAAACTAGTAGTTCTTAGCATCAGATGAATCCCAAGATTCTGAGAATATTCAGACCAGTATTTTCTTTATTAAGGTATCACATATTAGTAGCAAAGCTAAATAGTTTTGACTGAAAGATGATTTTATACTCTTAGTCTGTTAGTAGACTAGTAAGAAATATAATAATTACTGCTGACATCTTCATATAACTCAAGTCATACTATGCCCGATTTGGTCACTCATACTATAGGCAGTAAATAATCTGATTTCGCGAATAAGTATTCCTTATATATGCTCAGCTTATAGAGTCTGCACAAATAGACCTTTAGCTGAATATGATTAATATCTCGTTTGTTTCAATAGAGCTTGAACTACTTTCTCTCTATAAACAATTAGTGAAAATGAGATTAAACAGTCTCTTCAGGCTTTTTAAAAGTTGATTCAGGTATTATAATCAAGAGTTATATCAACTTCAAGTTTCTCCTGCTAATAATAGCTATCTCAACCTAGATTATTAATATCTGATACTTGAACAGTAAAGTATATTGAGTAAATTGATAGAATAGAGTAGATTATAGTGAGAGTAGAGAGAGTAGAGAGGCTAAAGAGAGTGAGGAAATAGTAGAAGAGATTGAGATGATAAGGCTGACTGCAAAAACAAGATAAAGAGATGGTAGTAGAAGTAAAGTACTAGAGGGTAAAAAGGCAGGAGAAAAAAGGGGAGACAGAAGAGAGAGAAAGTAAATGGAATCAAGAAAGTAGAAGGGAGTAATCATATGGAGAGATTAGGAGGAACTTACATAGAAGAGAGAGTATAGGAAGTAGAAAGGATAGAGCTAGTTGAAAGAATAAAGAGAGTTAAAAGAGAATAGAAAGTGGAAAGAATAGTCAAAGCAGAGAGAGTCATTTGAAAGAAGTAAAAGAGAGCAGAAATAGTAGAGGAGATACAGGGTGGGGAAGACAAAGTGAACACAGATAGTAGAAGGTGCAAAGGGGTAAGGAATGAAGGAAGTAGAGAGATGAGAGGTAAAAGGGAGAGAGAAGAGGGTAAAAAAGATAGATAGGAATAAGGGAGTGAAGGTAATTGAAGTGGTTGAGAGAGTAGAAGGAACTCATGGGATAAAGAAGGTTGTAACAGAAGAGGTATGGGAATAGGCATAGATAATTAAAATAGAAGATATGTGAGAGTCAGTACAGAGAATTAATACAGATATAAGTGTGTGTAAGCATTGAGAGTAAGATCAGTTGTATATGAGAGAAAGTATAAAGACAAAAGAAAGAAAGAAGAGGGGAGAGTTAAATAGGATATTAGGATTGCCAAGCCATCCTGTGGTATGGGCTGTTTTAGTAGTCCTGAAGATAATATTATCATATAAAGAACTCATGGTTAGGGCACATAGCAAGATGATCTGATTGTGTATATTTTCCGGTATAATATCGATACAGTCCTTCACATTGAAGTCCTTTCATGACACTGTACAATACAGTACACTCCCTCAGACCACAAATTGGCTTCTCTCCCTTATGCTAGTCAATAACTAATCATCCCGGTGCCTCATATACTAACCTCCCCTACATACCCGTCTCACCCTAACCGCAAAGGAGCTTACCCCTCCACCTCTGCTCTCTAGTACCTTTTCCCTGGAGTGAGTAAGGCAATTGCCAAGAATTTTCCTAAAGTTTGCAAAGTAATCAACTACAAACTCAAGTAGATGCTCCCGTTTTTCTGGTGACGCACCAAAAAAAATACATCTTCGATCGGGGAACTTGAGTATGTCAAGCCGGACAACAGAATAAATGGCTAAGCTATGATAGACCAATCTAGACAAGGCAGGTCCTCATCCGGGATTAGAATCGTGATTAGAGATTTAAGATTACTCTACCATGAGTATAGTATTCGTACTCGGACTCGTAGGTAACTTACTAATCTAGTGCAAATGAGGGTGTAGAAGAGAGGTGAAAAGGATATATAATCTCTGAGTAGAAGATAATAGTTTAAAAATTACTAATACCCGAATACAAGCAAAGGTTACTCTGCAACGGGCCCAGATTTTAGTGGTTTTTTCTGGTTGCCTTTTTTGTTGATTAATACAAATATTTAATTTGCCCACGAGCATTCCTGTGAGGAAGGCAACTCTTGTAAAAACATACGATACTAAAAGCATCTACTCTTGGGCTTATAGGAGCAAATTAGTAGAACATGACTAATCCAACAAGTTAACAAAACTGCCAACGCCCATCAACGAGATCCAAAATCTCCATAACCTACTCTTAGGCCGAAATTCCCGGATCTCGGTTCATCACTCGCTATCCAAAAACCACATTTTATTTAATTAAAATAGCGCCCCCGAATATTTATTATACTTTCTATATACATCTTCGAGCACGACAAGTTCTGCCAGTATTTTCTAGTCCCAGTTTAAACCTATCCATGTTCAACTTACCGGTATCCTGCTTACACTTTCCTTCCTCCCTCCCATGACATTCATCGCTCGATCGATCGATCAATTAACCAGTTATGCAGCTGTGTTCTCATTTATTTTCTCCTGTGTTCCTCATTGTTTCCCCTAGCATACCCTCCACAGCTATCATATGGTGCCGCTTCACTTGCATAGATAGATAGTGGGGGGGCTCTCTGGCTCCTCTAAGATAGAATCGAGCTCCAAGTCTCTCTTGCTCTCTTGAAGTCTCGGTGCATAATTCGACCATTCTAGCTTCTGCAACGACAGTAAAGAGAATGCAAAGACGGGGGTGGGGATCGACTTCCTTTATGATGATATATTTTCTCCATAGCAGGTATCATAGGTGTCCCCATAGAGACATTTACGAAAAAAAGAAAACAACAAATTTTTTTATAATATACTTGAGTAGTATTCGTACCGGTACGTCGAATAAACACAATAACCTACATTGAATTTTCACAATCGTAAAACAGCAGATTAACCAGAGACCGCCCTCTTCCCTCCCGTGGAAGTTCTCTGCGCACGAGATATAGTCAGATGCGCACTAGCAGCAGCAGCAGCAGCACACGAACCATGCTGGGTAGGCGAGTGAATGAGTGATATCTTAAACACATATAATATCATACCATACAAACAAGGCTTGAACGTTAGAGTGAGCTACACAATACTATCTATATTAATAAGTTTACATTATAAGAGTCCCGTACTGTAAATTACTAGCTTCCTGCCTATATTGGTAGCGGTTGTAGTTTGTGATCGGAAAATTATTAATCGAGTGGTCTACCAAGCAAACTCATGTATATCTACATACTAGAAGGTGTAGACTTGAGAAATGAACTTATTATACGAACATTCCTGGGGCGGAAGGTGTCATCCAGAGGCAGCGGGGCGGGGGCGGGGGGGGGGGGTGTGAGGCCAGATCACCCGAGTACGGTAGCCAACTTATAATACGTACAATACCTTGGAGTATTTTATCATACCTATCTAGAGTATATACCGGTATTCAAAGGTGTCTGGTGTGATGATGCCAATCTACATTACATGGCCCAAATGTATAGCATATGTTCCGGAAGCACGCTTAGATTTCCTTGATCCATTGCCACGACTTCTAACTAATGAAATACCGGTATCACCACCAACAGCGTCATAGATTCGCTCTATCCAACTTACCCTTAATCAAACTCAACTAAACCCAACTCAAGCATAAAAGTTATATTTTTACGGTCTGCAAGCAGCAGCACAAGTACGTAATTATTATAAACTATGAACCCTCCTCTTTCTTTCCCTTTCCCCTCACCCTTGGCTCCTCTCTTGTCTAATGGTATAATACATTACCTCCCTTAATTCCTCCCTGATAGATATAATAACTCTACCACAACACACACACGATACCCATTAGTTTTAAAATCTGCTAACCACCCCATAAAAAAAGAAAAAAGAAATCTCCTCAATCCAAAATAACTAATGCAATCTAATGCGGTACCGGCAACAAAAACTAGAACAGAATGGGACACAAAACACAAAACAAGGAAACTCTGGACAAAACAGACGTTGTGATTTTATTTTATTTATTTATTTTTTTCTCCAGAAAACAAAACGGAATCCATCCACCCACCACCCACCCGGTGGGTAGAGGAAGAGAAAGGTATAATGAATGGTAGAGGAGGAAAAGAGCTACTAACATTTTTTTAGTTCGCGGTAGAGGGGAAAGGATAATTCAAACACGGAAAGGAAGGGGGAAGAAAGAAAATGGAGCGTAGGAGCCTCACTAGTATTCATAAAAGGTGAAAGCAAGAGAGGTAGGAGAAGGTGATGGTGGAGGAGAAAATTGCGGTATGCAAGTTAACTGAAAAGGGTAGAAAAATCAAAGCACTTTCCTATAAAACAGAAGAACGGTAGAAAGATAATAAAGCCCCACCCTCCTTTCTTAATGTCCAAGTTATCGTACCCCATACTCCAATCCCAGATGCCAAAAAAAAAAAAGGATAAAGGAAAAAGGAAAAAGGAAACAGATAATAACGTCAATGAACGAAGGTAGTGGCAGTAGCAATACCAGTAGCAGTAGTAAGTAGTAATAGTAGGAGAATATGAGAGGTCTGACAACAAACAAGCAAATAGGCAACCAAGCACGCAAGGCTCGAGCAATCAATCAATGGATATCACAACGAAGATAAGGAAGAAAATAATTTCACCTGCACACGAAAAAAAAAAAAGCTGAACCTTATAATAAAACATAAAAAACCCGTGAAAGAAAAGAAAGGGAGAAATTGCCAAACCAGAAGCGGAAAGAAAAAAAAAAGAGAAAAAAAATACAAGCCGGGAGAACGAAGACACCCAATGCAGAAGACGGGCCAGGCTATTTTCATTAAAAAAAAAGAAGAAAAAAGAAAAAAGGCGGATTAAACGAAGCCAAAGAATACTCTCTGAAAATAAAATGCTTTTCCCCCCTTGACCAAATACTCATTTTTCCCTTTTACACCCTATATTCCATCCTCCATTTTATACGCTGCCAACCGGCCCCGTTACGCCAACACCAGGTCCCTGTGGTGGTTGCGGTCGAGCCTGGTTGTCTGGTCTTCTACCCCACTGTTGCTGTTGCTGCTGCTGTTGTTGTTGCTGTTGTTGTTGCTGTTGATGGGGATACCGGTTGTCTGTATAGCCGTTTTGTCCACCTGGAGCCCCATGGCCATTTGGATTGCTTTGCCCATTTTGACCACCCTGTTGACCATTCTGTCCCATCCCATCATCTTGGCTCGACCCAGAACCCCCACGCCCATGACGCCGGGGATATTGATTAGGATCGCTGTTTCCACCCGGTACTCCTAGTGGAGTCTGAGATTGTTGCTGTTGCTGTGGGGGAGGCATTCCGACATGGCGTGCCGTAGTTTCCTTCTGCCAGGCAACATTCTGAGATGGGTCAGTATCAACGCGATGAAATACCGGTGTGGTGGGCTGTCGGCCTTCCTTGGATTTTGGTGGCGAACTCGTAGCCTGGGGGGTCCGAGCTGGGGTTGGTTTGTTAACCAGATCTCCATAACGTTTGAGGATATCTTTCGTGGTGACGTCGGCGCCATGAGAGAATAGATTTGTGTCATTAAGTATAGACAGCAGATCTTCGGGAACCTATTTTGGGACATGTCAGCAGGGTTCTACCAAAGATCAAAACGGACGAGGGAAGATCCCACCTCACACATAGCCTCGTTACACAGTATCAGTGTGTGCACAGCCTCAATCGCCAAAAAGCTGTCATCCATCCCAGCTTCTGCTTTCTTTGAAGAGTAAAGGATATTGGGCGTGATAACTGTTGCTAGGTTGTGTATGTCCATCTTACTACCTGATTCTTCGTCGATGTGTGAAAAGGATGCAACCCAATTAAGGAAGGAGAAAAGAATCTCCATGGAGTCCCTATGGCTCTTGGGCAGAAGACAACATGCGAGGTGAAGAATACGTCGTTTCTTATCCTCATCGGTGATTTCTATCTCACACGTTCAGTCACAAGATCCCAATAACAAAACCCGAGTGAAATACATACTTTGGGTTGTAACGAACAATCGATGGAGTTTAAATGTTAATAGCGGATCCGGAAGGTCACGTAGAAACTTCTTCAGAAGAGCAGCAATTTGGACCGGGCCCTCAGAGGACATCTCGACATTCCCCTCGCCCTTATCTATCGCCTCGGCGAGTTCCTTGAGCCTTCGAATATTCCCATTCTTTCGGAAAACCCCTTCAACCGACATGTCTACTCAAAACTTCAGTCACCTCGCGCAAATAGCGAAAAATAATCAGGAAAAGTATCATACCCATTTGCCGCATAGCAACCACTGCGTCGTCAAGTATCGCCGGTATTCGTAAGGCGCCTGGGCCGACACCCATGCTTGATTCTGCGCCATCTCTCTCGACGAGTTGGTCCAACGCCACGCCAAAGACACCTGTTCCTGTAAGCTTCAAAGCCTCAATTTGGCGCATGACGAGATCTGCGAAAAGACCTTTCTTTTTGCCCCCTTTCTTCTTCTCGGTGGGTGTAAATGCTTTGCCAAATTTCCCCCAAAACGTCTTCTTATTTGTCTCAATAAGGCCCAATAGCTCCTCCAAGTTAAAATGGCCTTCCACCAAAGGTTCCATCGATAAGACCGCGATATGCCGGACAATGAAATAGTCAATAGCCGATAACTCTGAGAAATAACGCTTAGCGGACCTTAGTTGCGTAGGCGGTGCTGGCTCTTTAGGGCCTTCCATCTCACGCAGCATATCGCCTGAAATATCTCTCTGGTGCCCGTTAATCAGACGCGGTTGCCCCGGTAAGGTGGGTTCGTAGGGATTATGTTTCTGGTGTCTAAAGGCATTTGGGCGTTGTTCTCGAGCCTGCTCGGCCGCAACAATCCTAGGTATATCGTCTAGTGTAAGTATCTTATCATCACCGAACGTATGTTCGACAACATGCTCCCCGTTGATATCTCGATCCTCGACTATCCGAAATTGGGCTGTATCTCGGCGCCTATCCCTCTCTTGTCCACTAGGTGCGCCCTCCGGCGACCCTGGTCGTACACTATCAGCTTCAGGTCCCTCAATAATGCGCGATTGCCGAGCTTTCTTTGCCGAGCTCCCAAGCTGCCTATCGAGACGTGTGGAGCGCAACCTCCGAATGTCGTTGATCGTATTAGTGTAGGAGTCTGTTTGCTCTCCACCATATGACTTTGATCGGGTATCGGACCGAAGAAGAGGCGGATCAAGCTCGACTTTGTGCCCTTCATTAGAATCATACGTCCGCAAATTGGGGTCATCTACCAAAGGATTAAAACCATTTGTGACATCGATCACAGAAGGGGGGGGGGCGAACATTGTCTTACCTGAGGTATGGGGTAGATTTGCCCCTTGTCTTAGTCTCAACAGTAGTCTTGCGAGAGCTACTCGGAGAAGGTAGACATATTGCTTCAAACGCGATGCACGCTCAAATGGGACAAGCTTATCGCTGATCTGAGATCCGCATGCTCGGCAAACGACACGCTGCTCCGACGGGAACCACAGCCTGTCTTCCAAATTTCCTTTATACTCGCGCTTACAGCCAGAGCAAGTCAAGCAGTTCATATGCCATCTGCGATCCCCACACTTTGCACACTCCTCCTCAATAGTGGTATGGCAGTTGACGCATAAATCTGAGTTTTCTTCAGCGAGGTTCTCTGACATCCCTTGAGTTAGTTCAAGAGACTGTTTTCCCTCTTTGGCAGTCTCCAAGTCAGATAGTTCTTCCAGGAAAATCCTTAACGCTTCCACATTGTTGTGCTCCCTTTCCTAGAGAGTGACTTATTATCAGACGATTTTCATATTAAAATCCGGGATGCGGGGGTTTTATACCAGTCGCAGTGCACCTTGTAACGTGATACGTATTAAAAGCTTGAGATAGTGGGCGAGTCCGGTCACAAGTGACAGAAGTTCCTGTGTTACACCAAGTTTCCGAACGCCTGTATCCTGGGTTTTGGAAAGAAGACTGAAGAATGCAACAATCTTTTTACAGAGTAACTTGGCTTCTCTTGAGTACGTTAAACCTAAATTAAAGTGAAGATCGGTCATCAGCTCCATGATCTATAAATATAATAGGCCAACCAGTTTCTCGAAGGGCTAAGCTGTCACGAAAAACCACAGGATAGCCCGCAACACGCGCACAATTAAAGAGCTTACCCTTTGCAGCCACACTAAAAAGTTGCACGTCCAATGTATCCGCAGACCCAAACAGAATCTCGACATGCCAGATAAACCTCTCCGCCACGAATACCCCATCGACGTATGCGCCATTTGAAACATGCAAAAGCATATCACTAATACAGGCGGCAGAAGACTCCTCAAATGAAGACAGAACACTCCAGATACGGAACACTTTATCTTCCATTTTTTCCTCTGCATCCCGAACCAGGGATCTTCGAGCGTTGGTAGGATCCTCGACGGTAGGAGATTTGGGCTCCCCTGTATCCACGGGCGCAAGTCGCACATTCCAAAACTAGGTCCAGTGACAAGCATTAGTTCACAACTGCAGAAGATGGTGGGGGGGGCGAAGGTTAGGAAAAACAAAGTGAAAAAATGCGATAAGAATATGCAGGTATAAAACCGAAATTTTTACTCATTTTGGCAAAAAGCGGCCGGAACTGACCTTATGGATCATATAGCATTCAGGATGCCAGTGCTGGTTTTGTCCATTTCGAAATATTTCCACAAATTGCTTTAATATGGCGGTTTGGCACCCATTGCACCTTGCGGCAAACTGAGTCGAATAATGGTAATGGCAGTAAACTTTTCCATCATGCTCGTAGTACGAGTCCTGCGGCCCGAAAACGGTTGGGCAAACACAACATGTAAAATGCTCGATGTGGTATTTACGCTCTAAAGCAGTGATATAAGATCCGCGCAAAGCTCCACCACACTCATGGCATAGTAAATCCAGGCGGCGAAAATAGTCGGTCTCGCACAACGGGTACTGCCCTTGGCCATCTTCTTCGTCGACCGGAAAAAATCGTGAAGCTACTATTGTACCGCAGTCCTAGGGAACGTAAAAGTTAGTAAAACCTGAAGGGCGAAGGAGCGTTGAACGTTCTGAAAACATATTCAACCTGAGGCAAGGAAAAAGAGAAATGAAATAAAAATCAGTGCTCACCCTGCATTTGAAACAGTCCAGATGATATGTTCCTCCCAATGCCCGTACGAATTGGCCAGTAAGAACATTTCCACACTTTTGACATATTCGAGTGTGTGATTTTGGCGAGTTCCCGTGGGAGATAACGGCATTACCATCAGTCCCACTATTTCCACCAGCACCGGAACCACCACCAACACCCCCGACCTGACCAGAAACGCCCCCTCCAACACCTTCCCCGGGTGTCACAGGAGACCGCTCGTCGGGTTGCCTATTCCATGATTGTTGCTGCTGCAAAGAGGAAGCCGAAGGGTCTGACAGTTCTGTAGTTAGTGGAGGGAGGAGGGGTTGTCGAGAATCAATAGACCGACGTCCATCCGAGGGGTGAGACATGTGAACAAATTTAAAACCAGGAAGAAATTGCCTGTAGCAAGATCAACCGCAATTTGGAGATGAGGGGTAGAAAGTTAGAAGGTCCTTTCGCCGGCGTTTTTAAGGACCGACTAAAACAATGAAGCTGTGGGCGGGCGAGAAAGTAGAGAAGGTGCAGGGCTTCGGATGAAGATTGAAGGGGGTAGGAGTCGCGACCGCAGTAATTGGTTCACGACAAGATGAGAAGAGGCTGCACCGATCTTCCCTGCTGAAAGCAGAAGGACCGAAGGTGAAAATGTTGCTATTTTGCACACAGTTAGGAGGAGGAAAGGGGTGGTGGTTGTAGAGTAGCAAGGGAGCCGGTGACAAGCCTTCTTCGGCGACGATATCCCATGCACACGCCAAACGAGCGGGGGGGTGGATGAAGGATAAATAAATGGAATAAAGGTGCAGAACAGAGGCGATGCCAGATGATGTTAGGATAAGAGATGTAAGGTAAAGGGTTTATTTTCTCTACCTCAAGATTGATAATGTGCGGTATTCGGGGGTAAAGAGTACTGTTCCTACTGGTGGAGCAGGAGTGGGTGGAGGTTAAAGGACCGTGAGAGAGTGTGTGGTTGAGGTGGCTCTTCACGCTTTCGGGGGGGGTGGTTGTGTGTGGGAGGTTGGGTTGTCTTTGCAGGGCACAAGCAAAGCAAGACAGCGAGCGAGCCCGCGAGTCGAGGCAGGCACGAAAAAAAGGGACAGAGGGACAACCAGGGCGCTATGTTACTGTAGGGGCAGCATTCCACGACAAGTGCGGGTAGCTATTGCTGTACCGGCTGGGAGGTGGAGGTGGGAGTGCAGGGCAGTTGTACGGTACGTTACTGTATGTGTACGAGACCCTGAGCTAACGGACCTGACTGACGTTCAGCGAGGGTGAGGGCGAGAGAAGGATTCTGTATTATTGCCCCCCAGTCCTCGCAAAAGTATGGAGATAATGATGCGCTCGTGCAGCAGAAGAGAAGCCAAAAATATCTACAAGCAGGCATGGTATTATATCAATCTATGATATGATGACCATTGAACACTCTCACCTTTATTCTGTTTCTGGGCAAGTTGAAGAGAATGAAAGCATTCGTATGTAAGCTTCCGGTAGGCAAGGTCCAATCTCAATCAATCCCAACCTTCCTACGGTGGCGACCGTGGAGCAGATAATGTAAAAAAAAAAAAACTTTCCTTCGAGGCTCAGCGAGAGCCCAAATTCTGCAGACTGCTCGAGTGCACACACACGCACACACACACACACAACATACACACACACACAGACACACGCACATAATATCATATTATTATGTTCATTATCGCATTAAAGTGATAGGATTTTCGAATTCATCAGGTGGGGTTCACGTAAAGTTCTGGGTATCGTTCTAGAATCCAGATAAATACTAGATCATGCGACACCAAATTTGTCAACAACCTCCTTTACGGTACGGTATTTGAGGATGGAACAGTACCGGTATGAGATCGCGCTCGACGTGATAAAAAGTTAGTCTGTCCAGACAGGAACCACGAAGGCTACGGTAGGAGAAGAGAGCTCATCGGCACAAATTCATCTGCATCTGGTGAACCCAAACCAGCCATGAGAAATTACCTATATGAGGATCAGTCGTAACTTACTAACAAGGCAAAACTAACCCCAGATATGGCAGATAAAAATGGTCGGTTTCTCAACAGACTCCCTCAGGTACGGTTGAGCAGCCGGTAGGATTCCGGGCGCTGCAAATTAACACCTCAACCGGGAGCATATTATCACAAACTTCAAGCCCGCGTGGCTCAACAGCCACAACCTCCACACATAAGAGCTTCCGTAAATATGTTCAATTTACCGCTCTCTAAGATATTTACAGAAATAATTTTAAAATTATCAGCTAGTCAGATTTTAAGATTGTGGGTATCATAAATTAACAGACACTGGGCTAACTAAAACAAGCAATATCTTGGCATTGTTCTTCCCAATTAGGGAGCCAAGACTCATTTCATCCCCATATTAGGAAACGATTACCCAATTACTAAGCCACTTTGAGCCCAGTGGAATCATAATACTGTACAGCAGTTGGACTACCGGTAGTTCCTGTAAATTTTTACACGGGCAAAGTTTTTGGTGACAATTTCAAACTTCCTCACGTTTGGGTTGGCGCGGCCAGGAATAGATTCAGAGCTCAAGAAAGAGTGGGCTACGGTACCGTAATTACCTGCCAAACACCAAATGCCCATACTCAGGGTACTTGTACAGTATCTTGTCATAGGAAAATGCCATCCTGGCAAAGGATTACCGGTGCCGGTGCACTGGGGAGAGTGTCGCACCTACCGTATCGCAGCGACTCTTTCGCAATCATCTTTGCTTTTGGAGGGTCCGCACCACCAAGCCCAGGGAGCAGCAGGGACCTCTCAGTAAGGGAAAGTATTGTCTTTGTCATGCGCTAAGAGCTTTCCATCCCTGTCCTTTGGGATTGCAGCCGCAACGACGGAAGGACCGGACGAGTCAAACGAGCGAACGAGAAAGAATAAGTTCCGTTCGAGCACCGGTACTATACCGGTACCCTACTGGCACTGTCTGTATGTATGTCTAGAGCGTGTGCCCTCACTACCGTACCGTACCATACACTTCAATCCACCCGTATTGTCCTTGAAGCCATTCTATGATGATTAGGACTAGAAAGCTCATGTTGATCGTATTCGCTGAAGCCTCGCCCATTCTCGCCTATTATGTGAATTTCGAGACCGTCCGGGAGCTAGCCCCCAACAGATCTCTCCTGCTTTTTATTTTGTGATGCTGTTCCCGTGGCTTCTCTGTTGCTCTCATTGAAAGCACCCATCTCCTGCTGCCCACCGTACCGTACCGTATTGTACACTACAGTACGATACAGTCCCTCCTCTGCCCCTCTCAATCTTCTACCCTAAGCCTGCGTACTGTGCATCCACCTGCAAAGGGTGCTCACCCCGCCGTCGTCTCTTCACAACTGCCCTTTCACCTCACCCTGGTTACATTCAAGCTCGCGTGCGTCCTCTCTAGCTTCTTTGCTACCGTTCCCCCCACCCTTCAGGCTCACTACCCTGCCCAAGACCGGGTCTTCCACGCTCCCATCCTACCTTCCCTCCCCTCTACACCCTCTACAACATTGCCCACCGCACACCGCACCCTTTCTACTCGACCTCCCATTCTTATTCAGTCTCTCTCCACTCCTGGTTTTGCTTGTGCATCCGTCATCGCAGATATGAACCAATCTGTTATCCGATTGACTAGGGTCAGTTGCAATCAGAGCTCCAAACTTTCAAGACGAACCCCTCATTAACCCCACTTCACAGGAGCTCAACGAGATTAGAAAATCGAACGATCTCTGTAAGCTCTAGAACCCTGACCGTAGCTCTCCTCTCCCCGGGCTGTGCTAACACAAGACTTCTATCAGCCATTGCCGTGGCTTGCAGAGAGTCTGATGTTCGCAATGTCAAGGCTACCATATTAGGGCCGCCTGATACTCCTTATGAATTTGGTTTTTTTGAGGTCAGTCAATAGCGCGAGTGGATCCACTCACAAGTGTTGGCCAGTCACCGGCTTTGTTGCCCATAGCATAACTGACGGCATTTCCCTAACTTGTAGTTTGCATTAAAATTCAGCAGAGGTTAATTTCCCCACTGAACTTGAATCTACAAGTCTAGATTCTATTAACCGTTGACCGTCAAACTTACTTGCACTGCAGACTACCCTACCAAAGCCCCAACTGTCACTGCGCTCACCACCAACTCCGGAAGGTGCCGATTTAATCCAAATATATACGCCGTTGGCAAAGTTTGTCTGTACGTCATTACCCCCCACCCTCCTCACGTGTGAACATCTGAGGAACTTCTCTGACATGTTTGTCTTTTCTGGCCTTTTAGATCGATCCTTGGGTAAGGAAGGCGTGCTGTCCGATCGATCTTTACGAGTCGTATTTGACGCTTACGGCTACGATTTAGTACTTGGAGAGGTGACCGTGGCGAAGAATGGTCTTCCGCGCAAGGGTTGGAATCAATTTTGATTTCGATTCAGAGCCTCATGTCTTGTAATCCTTACGAAAATGAGCCCGGATTTGAGAATGCAAACCAACCACACGATAAAGATAATCAGAAGGCTTATGTTCTCAAAGTATGCCAGTCGTTGGCATCTACGTCTTGATTGTTTTTTTTATCTAACCATTCTTCAACCTAGATTCGTCACGAAACCCTCCGTGTCTCCATTATATCTAGGCTGGAAGATTATTTGGGTATCAATCCTGACGGAACCGTCCAACCACCACCCGTCATTCCGGAACAGGATATCTATGATGATGACTCGAGCATGATTGACTCGGAGGCCTCTGCAGTCTTTGAGCCTTTCAAAGATCTTTGTAAACGCCGGTTCCTTTGGTATTATGATACCTATCTTGCCTCCATCAAGGTTGAGAGTGGAAAGGTCACCGATGGTGCGCAATTTACCAAGATGCCGTTCGAGCACGCTGGGAATTCTATGGATGGAAAGTTTCTGTATTCAGAGCTGGAGAGACGTCTCAAGTTTGTCAAGCAGAGATTGGACCATGAAACCGCTAGCTGGGCAGCCGAAGGCTTGATACTGCAGGACAAAGAGAGCGGAGTCGCGGCCAACTTGCAACGTCAATTCGAGCAGACTGTGGAGCACTATAAGAAGCAGGATTCTGTGACCATAGATATAGAGCTGGTGGATGATAACCCCTTCCTCTGGCGTGTGGTGAGGTTGATCCTATTACCCCAGATGATGACAGATACTGACGACAATATAGGCTTACTTTGGGAGACCGATGACCAACCTTGATGGAGGACTTTTTACTATACACCTCGCTTTTAGTCCTCGCTTTCCGGAAGAACAACCGAGGGCCAAATTCGTGTTTCCTTTGTACCACCACCAAATAACTAGTATAATTACCCCCTGATTGCTTTTCTCTACCTTCTTGACAATCGTTTAACTAAATGTTTACCAATCCTAGCTGATGGCATTCCATGCTATATCCCTCAAAGATACGATGAGGGCCGTCATCACATCGATGCCATCATTCAACTCATGGAGGAAGAGAGTCCCCCTTATGATCCCCGCACTCAGGTGAACCAGGAGGCATCCAAGCTTTACTGGGGATCTAAGGAGGACAAAAGGGAGTATAACAAGAAGTTAAGAAGGTATGTTTCGTCCAAAAACCGAGGACTCAAACAATGTTTCTGACCATTCACCCCACTTTTAGATCCGTCCAGAGATCCATGGAGGGCTAGACGGATGCGAAGGATATGAGAGCAATTGCCGTATTGCTTGATTGTTTTATTGCTTACTCACATATCCTCCACTCGTTTTTTTGTTCTTTTTCTTTTCTTTTCTTTTCTTTGCACCTCCCATATTCGTTTTCTCCCATTATTTCTCTTTCTCTCATAATATTTCCTGAGAAATCATTCATGGTGGCGATCAGTGTAATGGATATAAAATGGAGTTGATTCATTCCTTCTCTCTTATTTCTTTTTTCTTCCTTCACCAATTGGTGGTACTCTATTTTACTTATATTTTTATTTCTTCCTCTCTCCTCTTGCTAGCTTTATCACACTTGCTCGCTGGTCTAGTATCATTATTTCCCTTTTTCCCATTCCGGCCGAAGGTTCTGGGATGGAAAGTACTTGGGGAGATGGGGATTGGGCGTTGGCTTTTTTTATTATTCTTTTTATTCTTTTTTTTTATAGCTATCGTTTTCATTGTCTCTGTTCAACTATTCATCAGTCAACTAAGCCTGTGATTTCTCAGCTAGTTATGGCATGAATGATATAGTATGAATGTATGTATGGACACTGACTGCGCCTTTTTTTTTTTTCCGATTGCTTGTCACCGCTTTTTATCGTATAGTTATGTCTCTTACTCTTTTCCATCTCTTCTTCTCCCTCGGTTCGCTAGAGGATTTATTGACTTGACCCAACCGTTCATTGCCATTTTGCTCTCTCTCTCTCCTCCTCCACTCCCATGATAGCCCGTTTCGTCAGTACTGTACGGCAAACGCTCAATTTAAATCACTGGAACGACGACCGACTGACTAGACCTATCCATCTATCCATCCATCTATTTCTAGGATATAATACATTTTTCAGGATAAAAAGTTCTAATTAAAACCCGAGGTTCACAATTGGAGGGATCTGGAATTTCAGTCATCCTTATTTGACTAATTAATTGATTAATTAATTACTGCTAATCGGAATTTTTTGGGACTATGTTGTTGTGCCGTTCGATTTCGCAGAGTGTGTTCCGTAAAAGGTGTAGATGTAATTTCCCCTAGTATTGTCGCTAGTTATGGTTATGGTGATGATGATAATAGGTGGATACAGCGCCTGTGCTCGGGGGGGGGTCAGTAAAAACCAACCGAAAAACACAACTCTTGTCTCCGCAGAGATTTGTATGGGATCGGCGGGAATAGTTTTCCGGTTTTTTGCTGACTTCCCCGAGCACGCACAATCCGAAAATATAGACTTCGAGTGATACTATGTGATTATGTTTCGATATGGTGGTTTTATAATGAGGGAAAGGAGAAGGAGGGGG
>Ga0307507_10005709_pt1 | contig 20104 bp, 3 predicted proteins | sample 7_EM_MG_FD_207223 | JGI IMG/M metagenome (GOLD analysis project Ga0307507, IMG submission 207223) | Populus trichocarpa ectomycorrhiza microbial communities from riparian zone in the Pacific Northwest, United States - 7_EM | ecosystem: Host-associated > Plants > Roots > Unclassified | place...
CAGACATATAGGGGACTAGTACAAATTATTAATGTCTATAACCCTAGGGTTAAAGGGGTAGCATAGACAGAGAATATTATATCTGTAATAAGCTTGCTAGAAACTGAACACGCGGAGTCCATCCTACTAGGAGACATAAACCTCCACCACCCACAGTAGGGGGGCATCTATGTTGCTGCTGATTAATAGGCAGAGTGCCTATTAAGAGCTATAGACAATAGGGGCCTTAAGCTAGCTACCCCCCTAGGTACAATTATATAGCAACGGGGCACCGCCAAAAGTATAATTAACCTTATAATTATGGACGAAAACCTATACCAGAGACTTAAAAGGTGCTCCCCTAAAGAAAAATAGGCACTTACCTTAGACCATATCCCTATCCAGATACAACTAGATCTAGACATTAAGGCGCAACCAAATGGTAAAAGATACGCAATAAGGAAGCTTAACATAGATAGCTTCCTTAATACAATTAAATAATAACTCTAAGACCTAGAAGAAATCTACCTAATACCAAACAAGTAAGGCTTATTGGCTACCCCCAAGGAAATTAATTAAAGACTAGAAAGGATCTAGGTAGCAATTAAAAGCAGGCTAAAAAAGCACTGCCCGGTTTCAAAACTAGGCCCCTATACGCAACACATATGGTCCGCACAGTGCGCGGCCCTTGTAGCCGGCCAACGACGAGTAAGGAGGAAATACACAAGCAGCCACAATTCTAAGGACGAGAGACAATATAAAGACATAAGAAACCAGTTAAAGAATACCCTAAAAAAAGAAGCAAGGAATAACTGGAGACGGTTTATAAACAAACATATTATTAATCTGAGTCTCCCCTATAACAAGGGCCTTTGGACCATAGCAAAATAGGTAAAGAAAAAGGCGGGATATCTAGTAGAAGATCTATACCTACCACCCCTACAAAGAGCAGGCAAACTATAGGCTATAAGCAACAATAACAAGAAGGCAAAGATCCTTATAGAAAGATTTTTCCCTTAACCGGCTCTAGCAGACCTTAGCGACATTACTGGTAAAACACCGGTAACTTGCCTAAGGGTCAACAGCAACATAACAACTAAAGAAATAGCCAGAACTATTAGCCGCCTCTTAAACAATACAGTACTAGGACTAGATAGGATCCTAAATAAAGCCCTAAAGACCTATAGACTACTTATAGCACCTTGGCTTGCAGATGTAGCTAAAGTATACTTTGTAATAGGCTACTACCCGTAACTCAGAAGATCTATAACAACAGTTGTCTTATAAAAAGAAGGTAAAGCAGACTATTTAATCCCAGGAAGCTACCGCCCTATTGCCTTAGAAAATACCCTAAGTAAGATCTTAGAAAAGGTTATAGCGGACTATATAGCAAACACGGCAGAGGAATATGCCCTACTACTATAAAGCTAAATAGGGGCAAGAAAGAATTGCTTAACGCTATTAGCACTTATACTAATCGCTACTACCATTAAAACTGCATGGGCTATGCAAAAGGACTTTATAGTATTAATACTTAGCCTAGATATTAGCAGCGCCTATAATAATATACCCTATAAGCGTCTCCTATACATCCTTAGGGCAAAGGGCTTCCTAGAATAGATTATTTAATTTATTTAAAGATTTATAGGCCAGAAAGAAACATTACTGGTCTTTAGCAGATACTAGAGCCCCCCTATTGTAGTTATAATAGGAATACCATAAGAATTACCTCTATTGCCTATACTCTTCCTCTTCTTTATAAGCAACCTGCTTAACACCTTTAAGGAAGGGGCGACCTAAGGAATAGGCTTCGTTAATAACATAAACCTAATTATATATAGGCCAATAGCCGCAGAGAACTATAGGACACTAGAGAAAGCCTATAACACCTATATAGAATAGGCAAGACGATATAGAGTCTAATTCTTACTAGAGAAATACCAGCTAATCTATTTTATAAGAAAATGTAACTAATCTGCAGATCTTTAGCATAAAATCCATATCTAAGGCTTTGGGGGTTAACCGGTTTAAGGCCTAAGGGTATTAGGAGTATAGGTAGACAGTAAGCTCTAGTAGAGCGTATATACGGCGTAAGCAGCCTATAAGGGCCAAGTATAGTATATCGCCATGTCCAGGATTGTTAATTCTATATAAGGTCCATGCTTCTAGAGGTCACGCCTACTATATATAGCAGTTATCCGGCTAACCATAACGTATAGATCTAGCATTTGGGCCACTAGAGAAACTAAGAAAGGCCCCCCTAAATTACTCCTTAAACTACTCTAAAAGGTCTAAATAGCCTGCCTTAGGAGTATAATAGGCGGGTATAAGCGAACGGCCACAGCACTACTTAAGAAGGAAGCCAATATTCCCCCCCTATAACTATATATTGAAGCCGATGTAATATAAAGGGTGTAAAAGGAACGCAACTCTAACGTTATAAAGTATATTAAGACACGCCTAAATAAACTATAGAGGGACCCTAGGGTGCCCTATAGGAGAAGGAACTAATAACCCCAAAGTAGGGAAGATATATTAGGAAAACAGGTAGAGAAAGTAGAAGAAGAATAGTATAGCGCTAGGGCCTAGGCCTATATAGAGGAGGAAGGGAGACGCGTAAGAGGCCAGTAAAGACAATAGTAAGGGAGAGAAAGGAGCTAAAGTAAAGCATAAAAGAGTATTAGAAAACTATCTACCGCAATATAATACTGGTTAGACCAACGCTGGAGAGACAAATAGGAGTTAAAGGTATAGAGGTAGACTTAGGCAAGGGGAACCCAAGCCATAGCATAGGTAATGCCATGGGGGGTAAATACCCAAGGGCTCCAAGAGGGCCTAATAAAGGCAGAAAATATAATAGCAACACTCTTAAGGACAGGAATAATAGGACTAAAAGATTGGCTTTACTAGGTAGGTGTTCTAGTGGGTAGCCTAAGATATAAATATGGCTAGCTAAGACAGACACCAAAATACGTAATACTATTATACCCCTTACGCACCGGCTGAGAAGCAATGCTCTTAGCAGCTAGCACAGAAAACTATAATATACTACTCTTAACATAGAAAGGCCTCAAGGCGGCTACCCGGTAGCTTATTGGCTAAAATATGCTAGACCAGTTCCGGGTTGCAAAGGAAATAGCAATAGAAGGTAAAGGGGCGAGTAACAGGCGCCCCCTAATAACTCTATAGAAGTAGAGTACAGTGTGTAATACTAGCGCGTCTATAGGTTTGTTACGGCAGCAGTGGTTCCCAAGGAGGTTAAAAAGTAAAGTAGTAGAGCACCACTGGTAACTTATAGGCGACTTATAAGCGAGCCCTAAAAGGCGGGGAGACGGATCACGGGGTTTTCTTAAATAGAGTTTTCTCCCCACATGTATATAAGGAGTAGTCCGCGTGGGCCCAACAGGGATCCGAATCGGACGTTAAGCAATGAATAATATATATAAATACTTAAGGCATTAGAATGCGTAAAGGACTAAACAGCTTATAAGATTCTAAGTATTCTTTTATAGTTATATAAGGGAAAGTATATAAGGGGTGTATTATATAACACTAAAGGGGTAAAGGGGGGTATATAAATAAAATAATTTTAGGTAAAAGGTAACCACTAAAGGTGTATAGGTGGTGTAGGTAAATATATACTAACTTTAAATCCTACTAATATCGTCCTTTATTAAGAATTAGGAAATATAATTATCTAGTATACTTGCCGCCCTATTATTGTCACGGCACTGGCAAATTGCTATCAGATCGCCGCAAACTGCCGTCACATAATAGCAAGTTGCGGCAAGTTGCCATTATGTAACTAGAAGATTATATATAACTTTAAGCAGTATTTCCATTCTTTAGCTTTAGATCCTTGTTTATAGACAATCCAATTATATAGGCTTGCGCGTCCCTTTTGCTGTGCTCATACCTTAATTAACTAAGTCGCTAATATTATCTAAAGCTTATTACCACTATTTCTTCCTAAGAAGGAACTTAAATATATCTATAAGGCTATAAATAGGACAAGGATATAGAATAGGACCCTAAGGATATTATTAGGACTATAAGGACAGGATAAACCCTAAGAACTAAAAGAATATAAATAGAACGTAAAACCTAAGAATAGGATATATATAGACTAGAACCCCTAGGAAATAAACAAACACTAGAAATTACCTAATACCCTTACCACTATGCTAAGAAATATAGTAGCTAGTAAAGCCGCTATAGAACCCATAAATACCTCTAATAGTAAAACAGTCGCCGTCTTGACCCCTTAGGAAAAACTTATAGCAGCTAATACTAAAGTTAAACAACTTTAAGAGCTGCTTAAAACTAGAGATACCCCTATACCCTCTAAGGGGTTATTAGATACCTAAAGACTTACTACAGTCCTTAAGGCCCTAGCCTAATATATAGTATTAGCATTGTCGCGGTCTATAAAGGTTATAGACTATAACAAAGCCTTATAGGAAATACCATGGTAGACTTACTAATAGGCTAGGTATATAGGTAAACAGGAAGTCAATAATATAATAGTAACAAATAATAACTAGTAGAGTAGTTGCCTAACAGATTAACTCTAATTATATTCTAAGATTTACTATAAGGAAAGGAACTATCTAGGTAGGGACTGTGGGTCCTTAAATACATATCCGTACTCCTAAGAAATTCTCCTTATATATAAAGTATATGTTATACATATTATATATACATTCCGTCCATATACCGCGTACTCTATATACAACATTATATAACCTTAGTTACTATTCCTCATTACATAGTTCCACCAGTTTTATCCTAGACCGTGCCCTTATTAACTAACTAGCTTCTTTTAACTCTTCTCTAAATAGTTATAATATTGTACTTAAAGCGTCCATAACACTATCTCCCTTCTCTTTATCTTCGTCCTTAAAGATTTCTAATATCTCTAAGTCGTCTACTAAAGGTGTAATATCCGTTTAATTAACTTGGTTAATATCTTTACTTATTATACCTAAAGCTCCTTTTTCTTCGCAAGCACAACGCCGTGCTTATACCGTTGCTGCGATATTATCTCTTAGTGAGATAATACTATCTCCGTATTCTTATTATGCAAAAGAGGGGTTAGTCTATGTTGCGTTAGCAAGTCCTTTATCTTAGCAACCCTTTTTATGCTTAAAGTGCACTAAAGTGAATGTTTAATTATCTTACAATATTCGCTCTACTTTTAACGCTAAGTATACGCGTCCTATTACTCTTAATAGTCTTTAAGTACCCTTATTAATTGCTACTAGGGTCCTAGGTTTAATCTGCCGCTGCGAAGCTTAATAGTAACCTAGTATAGGCCCTTACTAAGCTTAAGCGTTCTTAGAATGCGGAGCAGAAGGCTCTAAATACTTGCATTGCGGCGTCCGCTTAACTGCTTTGTCTTAAAAAGGTTTGCAAGAAGGTGCATTCTAAGGAGTAGAAACTTATAGAATAAGGCCTTTGGGAACTTAGTAATAAAAGAACGGATTCTCTTTTAACAGAGAGGGAAACAACTCTAAATACGTTAGCAGGTGCTCCTCTTAGGTCCCCCTTAGGTGACTCATTCTTTAGCAATCCTTCTTTATTAATAATACCTAACCCTTTTTCTTCTAATACTCCTATACCTTTCCTATAGCGTTCTTTAAATTGTTTAGTAGCTCCTAGGTAGTCTCTTTATAGCCTATCCACTTTACTTTATACTATGTTTTATTATTAACGTCCTTATAACTAATAATCTTTAAAACTTCCTATTTGTCTTCCTTTTAGCCTCTATATATATCTGCCTTATAGGCTAGTAGCTTAACATTCCCGTGTGTAACGGAGCCTTGTAGTAGGTACTACGGTGGACTCGTTAATGGGCTGGGTATGTAGGTATAAACAATAGTCAACAACGTAATAACAATTGGTGGAGTGGTTGCCCAACAGATTAACTCCAATTGTATTCTGAGATTCACTACGAAGAGAGAACTATCTGGGTAGGGACTGTGGTCCTTTAAATACACAACCGTACGCCTAAGAAATCCCTTCGCTCCGTGAGGTACGTGTGCTCTGTCTGCTCTGCTCCACAGATCACACAGATCACACAGATCACATCACGTGACCTCGGCTACCATTCCTCGTCACATGGTTCCACCGGATCCATCCTGGACCGTGCCTGTATCAACCAACTAGCTTCTGCCGACTCCTCTCCAAGTAGTCGTAACATCGTACTTAAGCTGTCCGTAACACCGTGTACCGGCTCTAGCATTGCGATATACTATATAGAGTAGATTTTTATTCTCTCTAGTAAGTTAAGTCTATATATAACTTCTAAGATCTTTGTCTTAATTATAAATAGTCCTAGTCTAATATAATCTAACTTTTTACTTGGTTATTAACTCTTCAAATTTTTATATAGTAGCCACATTTTATCTCCCTCCTTAAGATCTGGTCTCTTAGATTTCTTAGCATTATAGTACCTTATTAGTTTTTTTATACTAGTTTAGCTGTTTCTTTAAGGTAATTATAAAGACTTATTAACGTCTCTATTCTTTCTTTAGCTATAATACTCGTTTTCTTTGCTTATTATGGTAATAATAACGTTCTTAGCTTATACCCGTAATTTGCCTTAAAAGGTAACATGCCTATCCCTTTCTATAGTGTTGTATTATATATAAACTATATAACTAGTAATAACGATACCCAATTATTCTATGCGTAATTAATATAATGCCTTAGGTATTGTTCTAATGTTTAGTTTAATCTCTCCATTTAACTATCTATTTGTGGGTAATATGTAGTTAATATTGCTACTTAAACCCCCTATTTGGCTAAGAATACTTCCCAAAACGCTACTATAAATCTTAAATCTCTATCCAATATAACCTTTATTAGTGCTCCATATCTTATAAATACTTCTTTAATATAGATTCTAGCTATATCCTCCGCTGAGATTTCTTCTGTATACGCTATAAAGTAACCCCACTTAGTTAGTTTGTCTACTATTACTAAGATTATATTATAATCTTATCCAGTAATAGAATCTCTTAACTTTAGTAACTTAATAATAAAGTCCCACAATATAATCTCTTACGGTCTCTCTAGTATTTTAATTAGTTATAGCCCTCTATACAGCTTATATCTTATTGGTTTGTAGACATTCTCTTATAACTTATCTTGCTAGCCCCCAGATTCCTTAAATAATGTACTCTTCCTAAAGTCTTAATACTAGGCTTATAGCTCCGTTATATCCTTAAGTCATTTCCCTATAGAATTCTTATATAAACTCTTCTGTAACTGCCCTTAGCATATATATAGCCTCTTAATGCTCATATTGCTCTAAGTCTAGATCCTTACCCTATACTTCTTAGATCTTTTATACCCAATTACTTTTTAGTGTCTTATAGACCTTTTCTTTAGTTATAGCTGCTAGTTTAGGGTGATTGTACCTAATTAACCCGTCTTTGTCCTTTCTTAGCATAACGCCTAATGGTTTCTCATCGTTTTGTGGTTTTATCTTTCTACTAAGTGCATCTACTCTTGCATTTTCAGTACCTTTAGTATGCTAAACTTTAAAGTAATATTCTATAAGCATCTCTGCCCATCTAACCTGTCTTTAGTTAAGTTCTTTTGTTATCAGGAATCCCGTTAAGTTCTTATAATCCGTTTTAACCATAAATGGTTTCTCTATGCCTTGCAAGAATACTCTCCACTCTTTAAGTGCTATAACTATTCCTAACAACTCCTTATTGTAGATGTCGTAGTTCAGTTCTAGTAGTGTTATTTTTCGACTGTAATATGCTACTAGATGCTATGTTTCTCTATGCTTCTATAGCAAATATGCTCCTAGTGCGAAGTCTAATATATCTATTTTAACTCTCGTTTCCAACTTTGGTTAATAGATCTTAAGAATTAGATCCTAGGTAAATAACTCCTTAAGTTCTCTAAATAACTTTCTCTATTTACTACTCCATGTCCATAGTTCCTCCTTTTTGGTAAGTCTTATAAATAGCTTAATGTTTTTTAACTACTGTGTAATAAACCTCCTATAGTAGTTGCAAAACCCTAGGAATAATCTTAACTACGTAACATTCTCTAGTTCCTACCAACTTACTATAGCTTTAACTTTCTTTGGGTCCATGCTAATTTTTTCTAGTTTAATAATAAATCCGACAAAATCGGTTTTCCTAGTAAAGAACTCGCATTTCTTAATTGCTACTGGCATCTTTTCTTCCTATAGTCTCTTTAAGACCCACTTAACGTGTTCTCCGTGCTCTTCCTTACTTATTAAATAGATAATAATGTCGTTAAGGTATGCTATAATAAACTTATTAAGGTGTTCTCTTAACACACTATTAATTTATTTCTAAAACGTTACTAGTGCATTTATAAGCCTAAACTGTATAACTAATGGCTTATATAGTCCTTCCTTTAATCTAAAGGCTGGCTTCTATTTATTGCCTTCCTTAATCCTAATCTAATAGTATACCCACCTTAGATTTATCTTTATGAAGATTTGCGCATTGCCAATACTATCTTAGATTTCGCTAATTAAGGGTAAAGGATACATATCCTTTCGTATAATACTGTTTAACTATCTATAGTTAATGCATATTCTAAGTTTTCCGTTTTTCTTTAGAACAAATAATACTAGATATCCCGCCAATAACTGTAACGGTCTAATATACCCCTTCCGTAAGTTCTCCTAGATAAACTCCTTAAGCGCTACTAACTCAGTTTTAGTAAGCTTATAGATTAGAAAGAACTTTAGACTTATTCCTGGTTTTAACTCTATCTTATAGTCCTATACTGCGTACTCTAACAGCTTTTTACTTTCTAGCGACTATAGTCTTTTACCGTACTTATAGTATCTTTTTAGTACATAACTTAAGCCTTACTCAGTCTCTTTATATATTACTCCGACTTAATACCATACTATCTTAGTTTATTATTACATTTTACGTTATTATATACCCCTAATATCGACCTAACCTATAACCCAATTAATCCTTAGATTGTATTCCTAGTATCGCCTTGTCCTTTCCCAACAGTAGAATATTAAAAGATATCTTAACTTGTCTCCCTTTAATAGTTAACTAAATAGGTCCTATTTTAAGATTAATAATACCTCCTCTATAGGCTATTAGATCTCCTAAAATCGTTATTAATAGGTATAGGTGCTCTTTCTGTCTATATAATAACCCCATCCTTTTAACTGCTGTTGGCGATATATAGTTTCTTATTACTCCACTATCCACTAATGCTTTAAATTTCTGATCTTGCCATTCAACTTATAAATTTAGATGTCGTCCTATAATTCCTTTAAGAGTCTAAGGCTCTACTACTAGCTCCCTCTAGTCCTATAGGCCTCTACTTTTCCCAACTACTGGCTATTAGATCTTAACTATACTTAGTCCTCCTTAGGCCAATACTTAGTCCGCTTCTTTTCCTCTACGTGCTATAGATAAGTATTCTCTAGGCACTTCTACCACTATTATCCTTCTAGGTATTTTTCCGTAAGGAACCTTTCTGGTTAAAGTATTAAGTCTCCTAACTCCTAGACTTTTACTAGGTGCCAACTATATATATACTTTGCGTTTCTATACCATTTTTTGTCTATTATCTAATATATTCTTATTAGATACTTGCGATATTTGTCCTTGGGTATCCTATATATATTGTACATATTATCCACACATGCGATCTACGCCAACGTGTAATATACTAGGTGCTTTAGGTTAACTCTTGGCTTATCTTTATCCCTAAGTTTAAACCTCTCCTATATTAATCTAAATACTACTATCTTGTTTACTAGTACTAATATCTGCATTATTTCTCTCTAATTTATAGCTTGTTCCTCTAAGTTCTTTAATATTATAATTAAAGCTCCCTTAATGTAACCTATCTATCTTTCTAATATAGCTTAATCTGGTATAACCTTTTTATCTAGCTATATACAGAAATCTTCCCTTATGCAATACCTAGTATTTCTACTGCAAATATCCAACGTCATTCTTCTATGTTGTTAACCCCGCCAGCCTATAGTAAGCCCAACCTATCCCCTATATATATATTATAATAGCAATCAAATTCAGTAAAGTGGTAAGGAAAGCGTAAGTATAGATATAAGGATTGGGTGTTAGATACTAAAAGCAAGCCGGAGACAGTGTTAATATATATTACCTTAACAAGTTTACTAGAAAGAACGGGTACAAACCTTAGGCTTTATTGTCCAATCCCCTTAGGCGTTTTAAGAATGCTAGATAAGTCATAAAAATATCTTAGGTTATATTATTCTGAGACTCCCTCGCCTAATAGCACACTAAGGGGCTCTATTAAGCCGTCTACCTTTATATATAGTAATCTATTAAACTAGTAAGTATTCCAAATAAAGCAGTGGCTTTAAGGCGTATAATCTATGCTGCGGTTATAGTTTCCTTTGCCTTTTCTATTATAGGTTAAGGTATAAAGTAAGGGCTCTTTTTTAACTAGGAGAGGTTTTTTAGGACAGCTGTAGGTTAAGTATCGCCTTAGTATTAACCCATTTACCAGTTCTACCTATTCTTATATATATAGAGTACAAGTTATCTAGTAAAGGCAAGGGTGCAGAAATAGAGGGTAAGTAATTACATTATTCTTAGCTGGCAGCGCAGACTGCAAATATAAGTTAATAACGCTGGCTTAACTTTAAGCAGTAACCTACTTATTCTTCTTTGTTCTATTATAAATAAAAACCTATCCATTTCTTATAGAAATATATCCTCAACTATACTACGCCATTTCTCTTTATTTATAAGCTAAATTCGTCCTCTAGCTATCTTATCACCAATATAGTAGCAAAGCATTTCGCTTTTAGGGTTAAAGTTAATATCCTAGCCTAGCATATCTATAAATATATTAAAGCTTAGATTATTAACGTGTATATCTAGGGCGTCATTCTTACTAGTCGCTAGCTTTTGGGTTAGAATAATTATTAGCTCTTCGTTAGCTACCCGCTAGATTAATATTATTGTTGTTTTATATAACCTTAGTGTTTCCTCCTACCTTATTGCCTTTAATATACCAGCTAGTAGGTAATACATAATAGCGGAGTATGGAAGTACTAGATTGCCTATTATAATTTGCCTAGTAGGAGCCGTTTTGTTTATTTAACGCGTCGCGTTATAGCTGCAGCGCTAGGCAAGCTGTTTAATATATTTAGTATATAGGTTCTCAGATAAACCTAGAAACATAGATAGGAATTTATTGGAGATTTTGTTTAATATTTACCGTATTTATACCTTGCTTATAAGGGAGCATAGTAGCTATCTAAGAAGCCCATGCATTAACATTTTAATTTTAACATTATAGTAGATTGTATTATATTGTTTGTTCGTAAGCCCTAGATCTCACTTAAGAGTGTCTTTAGTGTTATAGCTTAGGTCCATTATTAGTGCCATAATTCCAAAAGCATTAGTGGAGGTACGGTAGGAAAAACGTCTTAATTACGCGCTAAAACCAATAAACAGAATTGTATAGACAGGTATATTGTTTGGTTATTATATAAAACAATCAGTTAAATGTCTTATAAGAAATAAATAAGTATATTAGTAAACACTTCTCTACCTACTATACCACCCGCCATACCACATAGACTTACAAGCCTCCTCTTATCCCTTTTACGTCTCCTCTATCTATAAGCTCAATTTAGCACCTAGATTTATCAATACTTTTTATATATATATATTATACTACGTACAATACTGCGCATACAGCCTCTAGGCTATAGCGCTATAGTTTTATATACATAAATCCTTTCTAGGCAGCTTAATATATACTAGTAACTATATTTGCCAATACTTTAAAACGCCTAGTTAGCCCTTAACTGGTGGAGCCTAGTTAGTATAATTGGAGGTCCTAACCTCTACTAAAATACTTAATATCCCTAATAAGGGCCAGAATATTATCAGTAAAAATGGAAATATTCTACTATAAGTTAATAAGATCTTAGGTCTATATAGCTTGACAAAGGAGTATCTAAGCTCTTAATATAATCTTTTAAGAGAAGACACAATCAAACTGTTAAGAGAGGTAGTAGGTTAAATTAGAGCAGACCCTTTTAGTTTACTAGAATCTAAATATAGTAATAAAGTTGGTATATATAAATAGGTAAGTATGCTATAATTCCAAAGTAGTTATTCCCTAACATCTGCAAGGTCTATATTAGCTTAGTAATATTTTCACCTTAAGGGCTAGTAATCTGTGTAGCGTTCTTACTTAGGAGAGTAGGGAAGATAACCCGTTGGAATTAGTTAAAAAGACTAGTTGCTAGGTCTCTAGTTGCTTTAACTCCTAAGACTAACAATTTTTAAACAAAATATATACTCGCGATAGTAGTAGCAAGACTATTAGCCGTATTAAAACAGAATCCCCTAGAGGTTAACTTATTCTTTAAGACCCAAAGAGATTAAGATTAACTTATCTATATTATGGACGATGGTTAAGGAACAAACTGGATTTTATAAAGTTAGTTACTATACTATATTAGCATTACAAAAGCTAATAAGAGAGCCATAAGTATATAATGTTTTCTAAATAAGAAGATATCTAACTATTAATAGATTCCCGTTATTAGAACACCTTATTTAAGTTTAATAGAATATTAAAGCACTATAATATATCATAAATGGGCCTTATACGGATCTTAGTTTAATTATAGTTATTAAGGATACTTCCTTATTTAAAAATGTTTACATTCTTAAAAACTGGTTAGATATAACTACTATAGGGCTTAATAAATCTCAAGCTACTATACTAAAATAAGTTCTTATAAAGTGTTTTATAATAATCCAAAGACCTTTAAGCACTAGAAAAATATGGCTTTAAAGGTGTTACTCAGTAATATAATAATAGGAGATCCCCTATTATTGTCATATATTATATAAACTATACACTAGACTAGTTATTTGGGTATATTACTTAAAGTAATATACTTTATAAAATTTCCTAGTATTTCTAACCGTCTTAATACTATCGCTTATATGGATAGACAATATTACACTATATTAGGCGCTAGGGCCGTAGGAGTAAAAAGAAGAGGAAGCATTAGGGCTCCCTCTTTTTATATCTTATATTTTAATTTTTATATTATCTTATATTATCCTGCTATTGTCCTGCCATTATATTATATTATCCTATATTATCCCATAGAAACACTCAACTCTGGAGCTCTTGCTGCACCTAGCCTAAAAAAACTAAAACCAACCAAAAGAACCCTAAAAAACACCTAGAGAATCCCCCTAAGATGCATGCATCGTAGGGGAGGCATATGTCAAATAACGGTGGTTCGCACTCGCGCGTGACCGCCAGAACCACACCCAGCAATGGCCCTCTACAATAAAGATAGGCGAATACCACACTATAAAGCGGAAATACCTTTATTAAGAAGGCATCTAATAAAATATAAAGCCTATTAAACGCGTCTAGTATCCAGAATTATGGGGGAGTAACCGTTAGCTATAATAATCTAACGCAGCTAGCAGAATGGCTCTGCCAGTCTAGTAAACCTTAGGCGCCCCTTTAGCAAACCCTTAATTAAATCCTCTAATAGCTAAGCAAAATTAAAAATAAATAAAAACCCCCCTTACTAGCAAACCGCACCTAGGCCGCTATAGCTGCGCTTCTATAGCATAGGGAACTTAACCCCCTTAAGACAATAACCGGGTATATAATTATAATATAACTAAATATAGAAAAAGTAGAGGGACTTAGGGGACAATTAGAAACAGAAGTCCTTATAGAGATTTATAAAGAGGTTTACAACGCTATTACAGTCTAATACCTTAGAAGTGGAGATATTAGAGTTACCCTAAAGGACTAATAGGTAAAGGAACAAGCCATAAGGGTAGGGGATAGGCTAGGAGAGCGTATTAGTATAAAAGTACTCTATAAGGACTACCTAGTTAAAGTCCTAGCAGTTCCTATAAGCCTTAGGATAGAAAAGGGACGCTAGGCAAACAATACAGTAATTATATAGAAGATAGTAAGACAAATAGAACACCTTATACTAGGACTTAAGATCACCCAAATCTAATAGCTTTAATAGGAAAATACAAACCAAGTAAATAATAAACATAATAAGAGGATATAAGGGTCGCTAGAGACTTGCTAGGGAGACGCTAGATAAACACATAGCTCCCTTATTATTAGTATACATATACTAAGAATGCAAAAACTCCTTATCTAGAAAGGAATAATTATAAATGGCCTTATATACAATATAAGGCTCTATAACCACAGACTACGCCTAGAATAATACTACCGCTATATATAATAGGGACACACCTAATCCACATATACAGCATAGGTGTGCTGCGGCTACTATGCAGGCCCTTATAATATAAGACACTACTTAAATTAAGACTAAATAAAATACATAAACTGCTATTAAAGTATACATAAGGCATAGGAGAGAGAAGACTGCATTAAATATAGGAGATAAAAGGTAAGGGCTTAACAGCTACGGGAACAACTGCACGCTAGGTTATATAAATAGAAATAATAGGCAATAAGCTAGGGGGGCGCAGGTGCCTTTCTAGCATTTCCTACCTTTAATACTAGGGGGCTAGGCCAGCCATCCTAAGCCTTAACGGGCTAGAAGCGACGCCGTATAATATTACCAGACTATATAGGGACACAAGGGTTATAGGGGATATAAGGGAGAGGACGCCCTATAGGAAGACCCTTATAAACAGCTATAGCAAGCTTAAGACCAGGATAATTAAGAATTAGATTTAATACGGCAAATATAACATTTGCAGCCGACTCTTAAAGGGCATATAGCTAACCAGCAAGAATAGGGGAAGAACTAGAGATAATAACAGATTTAGATATAGAAGCGCTAATAGGAATATAAAACACAGGAATAGAAAGCTCTATATAAAATAAGTAGTAACTAGGGTGTAAATATAAGAGATAGAAGTTCTAAATGTCTTAAAGAAAGTAGAAATAGAAAAAGTAAGAAATAAAAAAGAGGCGAAGGACCCTTACTAGGGGTCCGCTACCTATCTATTATATAGTATAACTGCGGTAATACAAACCACTGTCTTGTAAGGCCCTTACTAGACAGCTTAGACCTAGAGAGATACTATATCCTTACTATATAAGAGCCATATTATAATGCCTATATATAATTAATATACTGCCCCTAAGAATTCCAGCTCCTATATAAACTAAAAGCAGCTATACACGTGTGCTTTATAATTAGTAAGGCTATTAGCTTATCTTTATAGTTATAGCAGGCAATTAACCTAGATATTATAGTTATAATAATCCAGACATATAGGGAACTGGTATAGATTATTAATATATATAACCCTAAGGTTAAAGGGGTCCTATAAATAGAGAATATTATATTAGTAATAAGCTTACTAGGAACTAAAGGCACAGAGTCTATTCTATTAGGAGATATAAATCTCCACTACCTATAGTAGGGGGGTATCTCTATTGCTGCTAAACAATAGGTAGAGTGCCTACTAAGAGCTATAGATACCTAGGGCCTTAAGCTAGCCACCCCCCCCAGGAGCAATTATATAGCAATAAGGCACCGCTAGAAGTACAATTAACCTTACATTTATAGACAAAGGCCTATACCAGAGACTTAAAAGGTGTAACCCTAAAGAAGAATAGGTACTCGCTTTAAACTATATCCCTATCCAGATATAGCTAGATTTGGATATTAAGGCGTAATTAAATAGCAAAAGATATGTAATAAGAAAGCTTAAGACAGACAGCTTCCTTAATATAGTTAAATAATAACTTTAAAACCTAGAAGAAATCTACCTAATATTAAACAAGTAAGGCTTATTAGCTACCCCTAAGGAAATTAACTAAAGGCTAGAAAGAATCCAGGCAGTAATTAAAAATAGGCTAGAAGAGCACTACCTGGTCTTAAAACTGGGCCCCTACGCGCGATATGCATAGTCCGCATAGTGCGCAGTTCTTATTACCAGCTAATAATAAGTAAGAAGAAAATATATAAGCAGCCATAATTCTAAAGATAAGAGATAATACAAAGACACAAGAAACTAGCTAAAGAATACCCTAAAAAAAGAAGTAAGGAATAGCTGGAGATGGTTTATAAATAAGTATATTACTAACCTAAGCCTCCCCTATAATAAAGGTCTTTAAAGGATAGCAAAATAGGTAAAGAGAAAGGCGGGATATTTAGTAGAAGACCTATACCTTCCGCCCCTATAAAGACCAGGTAAATTACTGGCTATAAAAGACAATAATAAGAAGGCAAAGATTCTTATAGAAAGATTTTTCCCTTAACTAGCTTTAGTAGACCTTAGTAATATTACAGGTAAAGCACTAGTAATCTACCTAAGGGTTAACAGTAATATAACAACTAAAGAAATAGCTAGAACTATTAGCCGCCTTTTAAATAATATAGCACTAGGACTAGACGGGATCCTAAATAAAGCCCTAAAGACCTACGGACTATTAATAGCACCTTAGCTTGTAAATATAGCTAAAGTATGCTTTATAATAGGCTACTACCTAAGACTTAGAAGAGCTATAACAATGTTTATTCTACGTAAAGAAGGTAAAGTAGACTACTTACTTCTAGGGAGCTACCGCCCTATTGCCTTAGAGAATACCCTTAGTAAGATCTTAGAAAGGGTAATAGCGGACTATATAGCAGACACGGCTAAGGAATACGCCTTACTACTATAAAGCTAAATAGGGGCAAGAAAGAACCACTTAATACTATTAGCACTTACGCTACTTACTGCCACCATTAAATCTACATAGACGATGTAAAGGGACTTTATAGTATTAATGCTCAGCTTAGATATTAGTGGTACCTATAATAATATACCCCACAAGCGTCTCCTATATATCCTTAGGGTAAAAGGCTTTCTAGAATAGATTATATAATTTATTTAAGGGTTTACAGATTAAAAAGAAATATTACTAGCCTTTAGCGGATACCAAAGCCTCCCTATTATAGTTATAACAGGAATACTATAAGAATTACCCCTCTTACCTATACTTTTCCTTTTCTTTATAAGCAACCTACTTAACTCCTTTAAGGAAGGGGCGACCTAGGGGATAGGCTTCGTTAATAATATAAACCTAATTATATATAGGCTAATAGCCGCAGAGAATTACAGAACACTAGAGAAAGCTTATAACACCTATATAGAATAGGCAAGATAATATAAAGTCCAATTCTTACTAGAGAAATACTAGCTAATCTATTTTATAAGAAAACGCAACTAATCTGCAGATCTCTAGCATATAATTTATATCTAAGGCTTTAGGGGTTAACCAGTTTAGGGCCTAAGAGTATTAGGAGTATAGGTAGATAGTAAACTCCAGTAAAGCGCATATGCGGCATAAGCGGCCTATAAGGGCCAAGTATAGTATATTATATTATTTAGGATCGTTAATTCTATATAGGGTCCATACTTCCAGAGGTCACGCCTACTATACACAGCAGTTGTCCGGCCAACTATAACATATAGGTCCAGTATTTGGGCTATTGGAGAATTTAAGAAAGGCCCCCCTAAATTGCTCCTTAAACTACTCTAAAAGGTCTAAACAGCCTACCTCTAGAGTATAACAGGCGGATATAAGCAAACGGCTACAGCACTGCTTAAGAAGGAAGCTAATATTCCCCCCCTATAACTATATATTAAAGCCGCTGCAATATAAAGGGCGTAAAAGGAATATAACTCTAATATTATAAAGTATATTAAGACACGCCTAAATAAACTATAGAGGGACCCTAGGGCGCCTTATAGGAGAATAAACCAACAACCCCAAAGTAGGGAAGATATATTAGAGAAATAGGTAAAGAAAGCAGAAGAAAAATAGTGCTGCTTTAGGGCCCAGGCCTATATAGAGGAGGAAGGGAGACGCGTAAGAGGCTAGTAAGGATAATAGCAAAAGAGAGAAAGGAGCTAAAGTAGAGTATAAAAGAACGCTAGGAAACTATCTACCATAATATAATACTAGCTGGACCAACGCTAGAGAGGTATATAGGAGTTAAAGGTACAGAGGCTAACTAAGGCAAGAGGAACCCAAGCTATAGCATGGTTAACGCTATAGGGGGTAAACACTTTAGGGCTCTAAGAAGGCCTAATAAAGGTAGAAAATATAATAGCAACACTTTTAAGAACAGGAATAATAGGACTAAAAGACTAGCTTTACTAGGTGGGTATCCTAGTAGGTAGCCTAAGATGCGAATATAGCTGGCTAAGACAGACACTAAAACATATAATATTGTTATACCCCTTACGCACTAACTAAGAAGCAATGCTCTTAGTAGCTAGCATAGAGAATTATAAAATACTACTCTTAATATAAAAAGGCCTTAAGGCGGTTACCCAGTGGCTTATTAGCTAAAATATACTAAACCAGTTCCGGATTGCAAAGGAAATGGCAATAAAGGGCAGGGGGGCGAGCAATAGGCGCCCCCTAATAACTCTATAGTAGTAGAGTAAAGTTTACAATACTAGCGCGTCTATAAGCTTGTTACGGCAGCAGTAGTTCCCAAGGAGGTTAAAAAGTAAGGTAGTAGGAGCACTATAGGTGACTTATAGGCGCCTTACAGGCGCCTTATAGGCGAGTCCCAAAAGGCAGGGAGATAGATCACGGGGTTTTCTTAAATAGAGTTTTCTCCCCATATATATATAAGGAGTAGTCCACGTGGGCCCAATAGGGATCTAAATCGGACGTTAAGCAATGAATTATTATTATATTATCCTGCCATTATCCTACTATTATATTATTGTTGGTTATACAAGGGGATATCACGTAGCTACGGTTCGTAGATAGTATGATGGTTGTTCTTCTTTTTATTAGGAATAAGGAAAGGGGTAAGGAACTTAAGGTTCCTTACCACGCTAGGGCCACATCAACACGTAACAGCAACTTGCCTCATTCCCAACACTGGCAACTCTTCTTTTTGTGGTTGCTATCTACATAGATATAAACAGACAGGATGCGACAATACTAGACAGTATACAACAATACCAAACAACATGCGACAATATGCGACAATGCGGCAGTTGGTAGAATTTGGCGGATAATATAAAGACGGGTAGGCCACTAAGGCGCTAGTAGTAAGCGAGCCAATAGCAATTTTCTATCCCGGGGATGGAAAATCCTAATTGGCTGGTTTAAGTCAGGGTTTATAGAATGTTATACTCCTACTCCCTTTTAACCCAACCTTTAACTTATATATGTAGAGTGTTTGTGTTAACAAACGTTTCTAGAGCCTTGTTTGGGTTTGCCTTTGTTATTACGTCTGCTAGGTTATCTTAACCGTTAATCTATTAAATCTTAAAGAGTTTTTGCCGTTTGTAGGATTAACAAAGTGCTATAATATTAATTATAAGGCGCTTCTCCTTTGTAGTACTAAGCTTAACTAAGCACTTATAGAGGGAGTATAAATTGGTGCATACGATTATAGGGATAATATAAAGTTCGAGTTAATCTGTAATTATCTTTAGGGTAGTTCCAATTGCAATTGCTATATTAACTCCGCTAACTATTTTATATATCTCTAACGCCAAAACACTTTGGGTGACGCGCTTGCTCTTAGTTAAGCTCTAATAGATAAGGTTGCTATGGATTATAAAGTCATTCTCTCTAGTAAACTTGTTTGCGATAATAATCTTATATCCTAGCTAGGAGCTAAAATCTTTATTATTTATGAATAATCCATTGATAAATACAAAGAGCTTAGCGGTGGGAAGATTAATAGGCACGTAGTGTAGGCCCCGGTTAAGATGGTTCATTTGCTAGGAAAGGCGTTTATTTAGGGCAAGAACATTGTCCTTAGTTAGTTCCTGGTATTGGGCGGCAATAAAGAGATTAAATAAAGCCTTAGGTTAACAGATAGAAGTAATATAAGCTCTATAAGCGCGTTACTCTACATATCCTTGCTTTGGAGAATTAGCGTTAATAACGTTAATCTTCTTACCTTAACCCTTCTGGCGTAGAGCAATAGAATCCTTGTTTAGGGAGAGAATGCATCCATTAAAGAGTAATAGTATTATTAAACTAAGCTTTTCCTTTAGCTTTGCTATAAGATTTGCCTTTACTAGCTCGTCTTCTTTAAGAGCTAAGAATTAGTCGTCTCCTAAGATAATTATAT
>Ga0307507_10005710_pt1 | contig 20101 bp, 15 predicted proteins | sample 7_EM_MG_FD_207223 | JGI IMG/M metagenome (GOLD analysis project Ga0307507, IMG submission 207223) | Populus trichocarpa ectomycorrhiza microbial communities from riparian zone in the Pacific Northwest, United States - 7_EM | ecosystem: Host-associated > Plants > Roots > Unclassified | place...
CGTACAAGAGAGGATTTCTTAGGAGTATGGTTATATATTTAAAGGACCTTAGTCCCTACCGTAGATAGTTCTCTCCTTATAGTAAATCTTAGAATACAATTGGAGTTAATCTGTTAGGCAACCACTCCACTAGTTATTATTATGTTATCATTTTTATCGTACCTATATACCTAGCCTATTAATAGAACCTACCGTAGTTCCTGCTATAAGATTCCGTTATATATTTACTACCAAGGTTACGGTATTGGAATAAAATCGAGTAATATGCCACTAAGAGCAGCACTAGTTACGACGGCGTTAATGGGAGCCACAACCTTAGGGCTAGGTGATACCAATATGGACGATAGGGATTCTCAAGTGGTTACGCGAGGTCAGTTATAGGAAATGGTTAATCACTTATAAGATAATAATAGGATACTTAAAGAACGCATTAATGGAATTGGAGTAGCAAAGATTAAGTTACCTTTAATTAAATGATTCTTAGGAGAAAAGTTGAAGCTTAAAGGATTTCTTACGCAGATACACTTTAAGGTAGTATAGGAAGGAGCGAAGTTAGCAATATTGTTGGATTAAGTAGCCTATGCAGGATTGTTTCTAATGGGGAGGGCACTTAAGTAGTTTAAACCGTATCTTACGGAAATATAGGCTAATGGCATAACAACTACTAACCAGGATGTACGGTATATATTTACCAGTTAGAACGGGTTTATAGAGCAACTAATATAGATATTTGGAGACCCGGAGGCTATAACTATAGCGGAATAAAAGCTTTAGAACTTAGTACAACGCACTTTAACAATTAAGTATATAACACAGTTTTAAACACTAGCTATATAGGTTGAGTGGAACAATAGGGTGCTTATAGCACAGTATAAACAGGGACTTAAGGCTAAAGTCTAGGACGCAATTATTCTAATGGAAGATGCGGATACTCTAAGAGAGTTAATAGATTAGTTAATAAAGATTAATAATAGAATCTATTAAAGGGAACAAGCCAAGAGAGGGCAAGACAGAGTTCTATAGTCGTATAAGGCGCAAAGTATGTAATAACAGACATAGAGTTAAAAACTATGGAATAGTACAGAGCTAATGGACCTAAGTGGTACTAAAGAAACCTAAAGATGGGAAAAGAAACTATGGAAACCTAGAGGTTGAGGATTAAGTAATTAAAGGACTAAGGAGCAGAGGCTAAACCAGGGATCTTAGCAGCAGAAGATATTTAGGCGGACTCCATAGCAAGAAAGATAGTTTAAAGATGGAGCTTATATGAATTGCGGAAAATAGGGTCATTTTACCAGAGACTATAGAGGTGGTTAGAGTAACTACGCGGTAAAGGGAACCAGACCAGCAGACGGCGCGTACGTATAGAGGGATGATGGTGCACTGCGAGGAATAAAAGAGTATTTAATTAATAGTTTTGCGTATTGTTACAACAACGCATACCGAATTTATAAAGACGCTAAGTACGGCGTAAGCTATTAGCCATAAGAGCTAGAGTTAAAAGGACTCTAAGGAACTAGAGAGTTAGATAAAGAATAAGATTAACTCTATAAGCTAGATTAAGATGTTACAGCAATATACGGATAAAGATTAGTAGTAATAACAATAGAGTCGGAGTACTTATTAATTAATAGTGATGAGGATAAAAAGGAGGCTAACTAGGAGCACTTAAACCTTAATAACGTAATAGAAGTAGAGACTGAGACCATCACCGAACAAGGTTTAGTAACGGGCATAGCGACACCATTGGATACAATTTCCATCGCTTTACAAAATAATAGAAGTAACATTTAGAAGAAACTAAGCAAGTAGACAACTGCTAGTACTAGCTTATTATTTAGTAAAGGTAAAAGGCCACAGGCTTAAGATTTTTAAGAAGAGATAAGAGAAGCTTAAGATTCTTAAAGTGAGATAAGACACACCTAAGAACCCACGACGGACGAAAACTGATGGGAAAGGGTAGTAACTTAGTTTAGTAATAAACGAACGAGTATAGGACGTAAGTTTAAGAACTACGAGTTTGGGGAATAAATAAGAACGTTAGTAATTCCAGGCGAACGTAGTGCTTAGCCTAAAGATTAAAAAGTTAATACTAGGATCAAAAAGCAAGACGACTATAAGGATCCAGCTGCAAGACGCAGAAAGTAAGAAACTATGGATAAGTTTAGGACAAGAATCATTGTATGGCAAGAGTAAAAGCTAGATAAGAGATTAGCTATGCTAGGTTGTATAAGGGACAGAGCACCTATATAAAGAGTTACTAATAGGCCAAGTGTAGGGATACCTAGGGCAAAGTGGTTAGACGAACTAGAACAAGAAGAGGATCTAGATATTCTAACTAGGTTTAAAGAAAGGCATACTAAAGGATGTTATAATATAGCGATAACAAGGTATTTTCTAATGGATAGACCATATACACTAAACCAGTTGTATGGAAAGTGGTATAGGCAACGACATAATAATAAATAGGAAGACTTTTATATATGGCTAGATAAAAAAGTTGTCTAAGACCAACCCATTATAGAAAAACGCATGAGTTATATTAAAGGAGTATTAATTATAATATTAAGGAACCTAGAAGAGGGATCCAGGGACTAAAGAAGTAAGTGGTAAGTCTTAGTACCTGTAGCAGAGATACCAGTGGTCAGGTTAACTAGGTATAGGTTTAAACTTAAGGATAAAGACAAACTAAGAGTTAACCTAAAACATGCAGCGCATTATATATTATTGTGGATAGCTTATATGGATGATATGTGTAACATATATAGAGCACCTAAAGACAAGAACCGGAAGTACCTAGTAAGGATATATTGGGCACTAGAGGAAAAGCGGTTTAGGAATGCTAAGTATATATATAGTTGGCACCCAGTAGAAGTATAAGGTTAAGGAGACTTAATACTTTAACTAGGAAGATTCCTTACGGAAGAATGCCTAGATAGATAATAGTAGTGGGAGTGCCCAGAGAACACTTGTCTATGGTATATAGAGGAAAAGAAATGAACTAAGTATTGGCTAAAGTTAGACTAAGTATAGATAGGATCTAGTAGCCAATAGTTAGGAAAAGGGGAGGCGTATAGGACCAAAGGGAACTAGTGTTAGAGCCTTAGACCCTTAAAGAAATTTAAGGATAATACCTAAACTTAAGAGCTAAGTGGTAAGATCAGCAGTTTGAAGTGTTGGTAGATAGTAGAGCAATAAGGAACCACATATTACTAAAGGCAGTGGAAAGGATAGGGTTACTATATAGACAGAAGGAACATCTGTATCCACTTATAATAATTTTAGGAGACCAGATAGCCTATAGAGGAGGTATTATTAATCTTAAAATAGGACCTATTTAGATAACTATTAAAGGGAGACCAGTTAAAATGTCTTTTAATATCCTACTGTTGGGATAGGATGAGGCGATACTAGGAATACCTTAGTTACAGGAGTACAATCTAAAGATCGATTAGGTTATAGGTTAGGTTAATATTAAGGATATACAACGATATAAAGTGCGACAGTAAACCAAGTTGGTATAGTACTAAGTTGGAGCGATATATAAAGAGACTAAGCGAGGCTTAAGTTATGTACCAAAAAGATACTACAAGTATGGAAAAAAGTTATGGTTACTAGAAAGTAAGAAGCTATTAGAGTATGCAGCTTAGGACTATAAGATAGAATTAAAAGAGGGAATAAGTCTAAAGTTCTTTCCAATCTATAAGCTTACTGAAACAGAGTTAGTAGCGCTTAAGGAGTTTATCTAAGAGAACTTATAAAAGGGATATATTAGACCGTCGTAGTTATTAGTAGGATATCCAGTACTGTTTATCCCAAAGAAAAACGGAAAACTTAGGATGTGTATAAACTATAGATAGTTGAACAGCATTACCAGGAAGGATAGGTATCCTTTACCCTTAATTAGCGAAATCTAAGACAGGATAGGTAATATAAAGATCTTTACAAAGATAGATCTAAGATGGGCGTACTACTAGATTAGAATTAAGGAAGGCGATAAATAGAAGGCAGCCTTTAGGTTAAAGGAAGGACTATATAAGCTATTAGTTATGCAATTCGGGCTTATAAATGCACTAGTAACGTTCTAGAAGCGAATTAACAGTGTGTTAGGAGAATACTTAGATAAATTTGTTATAGTATACCTTAACAACATTATTATCTACTCAGAAAGTAAGGAAGAATATAGAGAATATATTAAATAGGTCTTAAAGAGACTATAAGAAGAAAAGATGCCAGTAGCAATTAAGAAATGTAAGTTCTTTACCAGGAAAACTAATTTTGTTAGATTTATTATTGAACTAGGCTAACTTAGTATAGATCCAAAAAAGATTAAGGCTATAGTAAATTAGTAAGAACCAGAGAACGTAACACAGTTAAGATCGTTCCTAGGGTTTTACAATTACTGCAGAAGGTTCATAGCGCAGTGGTTATAGGACATTAAGCCGTTTACGCGGTTAACGAAGAAAGAAGAACTATGGGTATAGGGGAAGGAACAATAAGAACTGTTTAAGAGAGTTAAAGAGTTGTTTACCTAGGAGCCAGTTCTTAAGATCTATCAACTAGGGCTAAAGACGGTTGTAGAGACAGATACATTAGACTTTACACTAGGGGCGTGCTTTCTATAGAAATATTAAGATAAATGGCACCTAGTAGTATACTATAGTCGAAAGATAACACCACTAGAGTTAAACTATAACATCTACAATAAGGAGTTGTTAGGTATAGTTACAGTACTTAAGAAATAGAGAGCGTTCTTATAAGGCATAGAAAAACCATTTGTGGTTAAGACAGACTATAAGAACCTTATAGGATTCCTAATAACAAAGGAACTTAACCAAAGACAGGTTAGATGGGCGGAAATGCTTATAGAATACTATTTTAAAATTTAGTATACTAAGGGTACAGACAATGCATAAGCAGATGCTTTAAGCAGGAAGGCTAAACTATAAAGTAATAAAAAGCTATCGGGAGCTTTGTTGCGAAAGGATCAAGACGGATTAATTAGGTATAATTATCCAAAGATTACAGCAATTAAGGAAAGTTAGATCTATAAATTACCAGAGAGTAATTAGATATAGAAGATCTAAAAAGCATAGGTAGAGGATCTAGACTTAGAGTAATACAAAAATAGAAAAGTAATATATATGCCTAAGTCTGTTATAGAAGAATTTATTAAGGAATTCTATAAGGAAATAATATAAGGACATAACGGAGCTATAGGCTTAGTGTTAAGACTTTAAGAGGAGTATATTATTTAAGGAATCTAGGGACTAGCAAGATAAGTTATAAAGAAATGTCTAGATTGCTAAAGGAACAAACCAATAAGGTATAAGCTGTATGGAGGGCTATAACCTATTAAGACACTAGGAAGACCATGGGAGGTTATATTATAGGACTTTATTGTTAAGTTACTAAAGTTAAGAGATCCTATTATAGGATAAGATTATAACGCGATTTTAGTAATAGTGGATAAGCTAATAAAGTAGGGATACTTTATAGCATGCACTAAAGAGATATTAGTAGAAGATATCGCTAGAATCTATATAAAGGAAGTGTTTGTAAGATATGGAGTACTAGACAAGATTATATTGGATAGAGATCTAAGATTTATAGTAGTATTTTAGGAAGTGTTTCTGGCAGAATAAGGGGTTTGCGTAGTAACGTCTATAGCGTATTATCCGTAGACGGACGGATAAACGGAAAGACTAAACTAGACACTAGAGTAGTATCTAAGGTATTATATTAATTACGTATAGAACAATTGGGTATTATTACTACCAGTTATATAGTTTGCATACAATATAACACCATAAGAAGGAATGGGAACATTACTATTTAAGGCGAACTATGGGTATAAGCCGAGAACATCGTTATCGCCATAATAAGTAAAAAAGACGAGTAGCATAGCCAAGCAAAGAATGGAGACGTTAATGAATCTTTATACAGACCTTAAAGAAACAGCTAAACTAGTACAAGAACGAATAAAAAGGTACTATAATGCTAAGAGATCTGAGGGACCAGATCTTAAGGAGGGGGATAAAGTGTGGCTACTATATAAAAACTTTAAGAGTCGACAACTAAGCAAGAAGTTGGACTACGTTAGACTAGGACCTTTTAAAGTTAAGTAAAGAATTTTATTGGTTATATACAAGTTAAACCTACTAGCCAAAATGAAAATCTACCCTATATAGTATGTCGCAATGCTAGAACTAGCATACGGAAATGTTAAGCTACCAGTCTATAAGGCAGACATGTATAGAGGACAAGAGGAAGATAAATAGCAAGTTTTAAAGATTATTAGTTATAAGGATATAGATGACGAAATATGGTATAAAGTAAAGTGGATAGGCTATAATAAGACTACCTAGGAACCACTAAGCAACCTAAGGAACGCTATAGGAAAGGTATAGGAGTATTAGAAGAAAGTAGGTTAGGTAATATTAATAGAGAGGAATCGCTAAAAAATAAATCGCTTAAGGGGGACCTAAGAGGAGCAATTACCAAGCTACTTGGAGTTATTTCCCTTGCAGGAGGAGAGTTAATCCTTTTATTACCCAGCTTAGATAAACCCTGTTGAACAAGTTTCCACTCCTTGGAACGGACCTTCTTACGGACACATTTAAGATAAAGAAGATGGGTAGAAGCGGATAGACGGGCTTTAAGGGCACGCTGTTAAGCAGCTATAGCCTCCTGCTCTGCTTCCCGCGAATAATAAAGCTTATCTAAGGCGCTTAAGAGCTTACTATTAAGTTTTGTAGTGGTAGATTAAACATAAGACCCTACAATAAGTTACTTAGGGAACTTAAAGACTGTTAAGAGTTATCAGACGCGCATACTTAGCGTTAGAAATAGAGCGAACATTATAGGACGATTAAATGTTTGCTTTAGTACACTTTGAGTAAGATAAGGGTTATTGAGACAAAGGACTTGCTAGCGCGATATATACCAACCCTACCTTTACGCAACGAGAATACGGAGACGGCATTATCTTACTAAGCGACAGTATGGCAGCCACGGTGTGAGCACAGCGCTGCACTTGTAAGGAAGAAGGAGCTTTAGCCATAATAAGTATAGATATTAATCAGACTAATTAAACGGATATCACACCTCTAGTGGACGACTTGGAGATGTTAGGAATCTTTAAGGACGAAGATAAAGAGGAGGGAGATGGTATTACGGACGCTTTAAGTACGGTGTTATAACTACTTAAAGAGGAGTTGGCGGAAGCTAGTTAGTTAATACAGGCACGGTCCAGAATAGATCCAGTGGAACTATGTGATGAGGAATGGTAAGCAAGTCATATAACGTTATACGCAGTATATAAGGAGTACATAGTGTACGCCACGTATAACACGTATAACACATACCTTACGTATAAGAGAGGATTTCTTAGGAGTATGGTTGTGTATTTAAAGGACCTCAGTCCCTACCGTAGATAGTTCTCTCCTTATAGTAAATCTTAGAATATAATTGGAGTTAATCTGTTGGGCAACCACTCCATTAGTTGTTATTACGTTATTGTTTTTGTTGTACCTACATACCCAGCCCATTAACAGAACCCACCGTAGTTCCTACTACAAGGTTCCGTTACACCTTAACTAGAGCCTTAACTAGAGCTTCAACTAGAGCTTTAACTAGAGCTTTAACTAGAGCTTTAACTAGAGCTTTAACTAGAGCTTTAAGTAAAGCCTTAAATAAAGCTTTAAGCAGAGCCTTATACAAAGCTTTATATAGAGTTTATATTCGTATGGGCGTTTATATAAACGTTATATAGGCTCTATGCAAGTGTTGTGTAGACTCTATATAGGCTTTTATATAGGCGTTTATATAGGCAGCGGAGGAGTAATAAAGTAGGTAATAAGGTATAGAACTAATCTAGATACAATATATTAGCTATTCCTAAAGTATAGAAGATATACTAGAAAAACAGGTAGAGAAAGTAGAAGAAGAATAGTACGGCGTTAAGGCCTAGGCCTATATAGAAGAAAAAGGGAGACGCGTAAGAGGCTAGTAAAGATAATAGTAAGGGAGAGAAATAAGCTAAAGTAGAGTATAAAAGAATCCTAAAAAAAACCATCGACTATAATATAATACTGGTTAGACTAACGCTAAAGATATATATAGAAGTTAAAGGTATAGAGGCTAACTTAGGTAAAAGGAACCTAAGCTATAGTATAGTTAATACTATAGGGAGTAAATACCTAAGGGCTTTAAGAAGGCTTAATAAAGGCAAAAAATATTATAGTAATACTTTTAAGGATAGAAATAATAGGACTAAAAGATTGGCTTTACTAAGTAGATATCCTAATAGGTAGCCTAAGGTATAAATATGGCTAGCTAATATAGACACCAAAATATGTCATACTGTTATGCCCCTTACGTACCAGCTAAAAAGTAATACTTTTAGTAGCTAGTATAGAAAACTATAGCACACTACTCTTAATATAAAAAGGCCTTAAGGCGGCTACCTAGTAGCTTATTAGCTAAAATATACTAAACCAGTTTTAGATTATAAAGAAAATAGTAATAGAAGGTAAAGGGGTGAGTAATAGGCGCCCCCTAATAACTCTATAGTGGTAAAGTAAAGTATATAATATTAGCGCGTCTATAGGCTTATTACGGCAGCAGTAGTTCCTAAAGAGGTTAAAAAGCAAGGTAGTAAAGTACTATAGGTAATTTATAGGCGACTTATAAGCAAGTCCTAAAGGTAGGAAGACGGATTACGGGGTTTTCTTAAATAGAGTTTTCTCCCTATATATATATAAGGAGTAGTCCACGTAGGCCTAATAGAGATTTAAATTGGATATTAAGTAATAAATAATATTAATATAGGAGGTCAAATGTTAAGGATTAGTGGCTTTAGCTAAATGTTTACTGTTTTAGTAATAATATTTAAGGCGAAATATAGCAGTGATCACCAGGCCGTTTGTAATCATTTTAGCAGGGTTAAAATCGCCCTATAAAGCTCTAAAATATAATATTAGCCGATTATTTATAAAGACGTTAGTTTATTATTAATTAATAGCTAAAAAATTAGTATAGCGCGCGAGACTAATAACTTTCCAAACTATATGCTAGATAATAATATAATTGGATTATTATCTGGGGCCGAGATAACCTCGGTCCTACCTGTACGGCTATACCAAATCCTCTACCAAAAAAAAGTCTGTTTTTAAAACGTTTTAACGCTACTATAAAATAACTTAAAATTTTAATATATTATATAAAACCCTTTTTTTTTAAATCCCCCCCCTAAAGGTATTTATTAAGTAATAATCTAATCTATATAGTTCTAATTATATTTCTCGCTATTAAATGGTGTTTAAGAGTTCGCTACTTAAGATTTAGTAGTAGGCTTTAGAGTTGCGGTAATGGCAACTTTAAAAGGGCCACCTAGTAGAGATGTTAATAATTTAACGTTTTCACTATCTTATATAATAATAATAATATGCCATTTTATTATATGCCTTGCTGCTTTAGTAGTACTTTTTAATAGATATACGCCCTTCTAGTATTGTTTAGAGATATAGTAGAGCTTATAAACCTAATAGCGCCTACCCTCTTTATCTTTAATATCTACACTACACTTGTAGATTAGTAAGGGTATAAAACTAGTATTAGCGTGCCGCTTGTGCCTGGCTTAATAGCGAGGTTCTTTTAATGGGTTTAAATTATAGCGAAGCTCATCTTACTTAATTATAAAGATATAAGAATCTACAGCGTTACCTAGTTATGTATTTAATAGAATTGGTTAAAGTAGAGTAGGTATTTTGGGTACCTTACTACCCTGTAATTTAGGCGCGTTATTAATTAGAACAGGGGGATTACGCGTTAACGGTATTAAATTTAATAATAATAAAGATGGTAAGTGTAAGGGCGAGGTTCTAGGCCTTGTTTAGCTCGTTGGAAGGGGTTAAGAGGCATAGTATTAGAGGTGGTTAAGGTAATAGAGGTTAAAAGACAATTAAGAAAACTTTATGGGGACAGGCGGAAGTAAAAGTCGGCTAAGGTTTCAATATAAATTAGGCGTGTGCCTATTGGATAATCTTACAATATCGATTCAAACATTAGCTATCGTTAACATAAATACAAAGATAATGAAACAGCCGTCAGAATGTGCCGTTTATCCCTCCACGAAATCAGAAGAATTGTATAAAGGCGATACATGAATACCTTCCCGTTATTCTACAGAAGAGATCAGATATCACTGCATCGCTGCCAAGGCTAGTTGAAATCTCCTACTCCATCCGCCGTAAATCCACCCAGCACGATCTATGGAATCGTAGTAATATGGCAGCCAGTCTGGAGTAGCGAGTGTCAGCAATGCACACCCAGTTTCTTTAGAGATGGCTACACGGATCATCATCACCTGGTATGTATAGACCTTTTTGCTTAACTTCCTCCCACGAGTTGGTCTTAAATACATTCTCAATACGCTGGTCAATCTTACTACCATCTTGAGCGTACGGAGCTTTTCTCCCTCGTCGAGCGACAATCCGTACCTCCCTATTCACTTGTTTTTCGGATATAATCCTAGCTGCCTCCTTGAGCTCATGGCCAGGAATTGTGGACCATGGGGTGCATTGCCCCATATCTTCAGTCATTCCAGTCCTTTCGGCTTCTTTGGCCAGGTACATTGTCACTCTGGCCCCAGAGTACTCTCCGTCGCGCTTCTGGAGTAGTTCATTCCACCCTGCAGGCTGTGCGGCCCTCAAACGTTGATGGTCCATAGAAGAAGTCATGAATTCAGTCGTAGGAGAAACATAGTGCAACTCTTTCCAACCGTCACTCTCCAGAAGGGACTCAACGTCGTAGTAAGTCCCAATATCACCCCAACCATCGTTTGCCCCTGAGTCATGAAAGCAATCCTCAACCACAAGGCGATCCAGCTTAAGCCCCGGAAGCAAAGCCAATGCATTACTAAAGTGGTATGTCGTGTAATATCTAATGGTCCCACTGGCGTACAGCGGGAATGGAAATGCCTTAACATGGATATGGCGGAGCTTGCTGATTATGGTAGAGCCCAGGTTCATCAAAGTATCCAGCATTACTTCTGTGCTGCGGAACTGGAACTGTACATTTGCTGCTAGAAAAGGTTGTGCTTCATCCTGGATTTGACGGCACGTGTGAAGAATTGCTGTGCGATTTGATGTTTTTTTGTTATAGCCAAGTCCGTGACGAATGGTGATTGAGCTAAAAAGGCACTCGTAAATCATCTCACGTAGCTCAGGTGGGAGAGTGAGAAATGTTGGCGCCATTTTGGTAAATGCTAATTGAGCCGAGGAAGCAGAATGTTGAGTGTCTTCGGCGACGTAATGGCCAATTCACAGTGGCTTCTGACGGAAAATACGTCGAGTGTTTGCAGCCACAAGACTTTTTTTCTTGGAAATACCAAATGCACAAGAGAATATTTAAGCTTATCAATAACGGGGCAGCTGTCATAATTAGAAAAGAAAAGAAACATCATAAGTATGTCAGACGACGTTGAAGGGGTCCAGGTCTCTTGGCATACGCCAGGCTGAAAACCCATGTGGGGGTAGGGTGAAGATAAAGACTGAAGCACCTCATTCGTCGTTTGCAGAACCCTAGTTCTTTCACAAGACCAATGATATTTTGTGATTCTGAAGCTGAAATGCCCGAATCTCTATGAATTGAATAACGCACCCATCTATCAGCTGGTCGCTACAATTGTGGCTGGGTATCATTGCAAAGAATCTACTTCCCTAAAGTTCCATGCATGTCTTTCCTATTTTCTTGAATTTTTACGGCTGAGTACGCCTGAAGTTCGTGGAGTTTTATTGTTGCTCTCTCAATCCAATTTGTACCTCAATCGACCTCGTTCTCGCTCCTCGAGTTTCTTTCTTTGCCATTGCCACTCCACTAGCACTGGCAGAAAGTGCCAGAGATCGAATTCAGGCCACAAGCAATTAAGAAAAACAATAGAGGTGTGCTGATGGCACTGCCAAAGCATAAAATCACTCAGTCGTTCGACTCCCGAGGTACGAACCAGTAAGTCTAATGGCGGCGCATCATTAGTGAACATGTTCGACGTCAAAGTCGCGGCAGTTATGTTTTCCGGATCCGGATACGTCACTGCGGGTGGAGCTTCACTTTTATCAGACTGGTTTATGAGTGTCGAAGCTGTTGAGGAATGTTCGGTGTCTGAGGGGTTGAGCCCCTTAGATGATGAAGGAGATGCTGAGCGAGAATCCGGGTTTTGGGAAGGGACGTCCTCGGGAACTGTGCTGAGTTGTTGTGCGCGAATATTACGCGTTATGTGAGTCTCGGAGAAGGGCCGTTTTAGTGGTGGTGGGTGAGGTTTGCTGTATGCTATAACAGTGTTCCTAACCGCCGTGGTAATCTCGTCCCGTGATGTGTAGGGGAAGCACACATTGAGAATAGCTCTAGGGAGCCTGCTATTAGTTCCGACCGGTTATGAAGAAGACGTATCTGTCCTACCTCTTGTTCCCTTGAGTTAACAGAACAGCTTTATCTATTGCTTCCAATACGTCTGGTTTGACGAGGTCACGCTGGCCGAGAATTCGAATTGCCGCACCATAGCGATCAAGTAAAGCTCCGTGTTGGGCCAATTGACCCAGTTTTGTTTTTGCCATCTCCATTAGAGCGTCCACCTCGTATTTTGAGCGTTTAAAGTTTTCGATACTAAAAGCATAGATAGTCACAACTTTTACACCGGACTTATAGCAAACTTCAAGAATCTGGTATTGACGGTCAGTACAAGTGTTTATGGTATAAAAGCAAAATGATGCCTCTATTGCAGAGGATACATACACGAGCAAGAGCTTCAAACCCAAGATTATGGCCTTCAACAGTCTCAATCTTGTGGCTCCGCGCAAACCGCCTATTTCCGTCCATCACAAATGCAACGTGTTGCGGGATCGACCCTTGGCGTAAAGCTCCAATTAGGAGTTCTCGAAGTTGGCGCATCCCCCATGTGACTGGAGGTGATGAAGCAAACCATTTCCGTATCTTAGAATTGTGGAAGGAGTCTGACATGCTGAATACGCTGTTGAGGGAGTCGATAACAGGTAGATTTGGGTTGAAAGTGGACGAGTCCGAGGAGCATGGGATGGAGTATATAGTCTTACGGGGTAAGGAGAGTAGAATTAAAACCCCGCACACCTGTTACCGTCCTACATGGGCTGGTGTTGTGTGGTTCGAGGTTGAGATGTGCTTTGACATGTGTACGTAACTTGTACCAAATGTTGGGAAATGCCTAGCTGTGCCTTAAACAGGAGGCTGAACGGCGCTTGCCGCTGACGCGAAACCAGGAACCAGCTTCCAGCCTTTTACCTCAGCAAGCTCAGACGCGATTCTGTTGGTGCGGAGTTAATCGGCCCGCAAGCGAATGACTAACCACGTTCGTGGTGCGCCACCAGAATCACTTTTCCAAGGTTCGTTACCCGCTCCGACAATTTCTACGATTTTCTTTATACTCGCGGTTGAATTACTTAACTACGACGGCTTAAAATGCTACTAAGAGTTCATCAATTAGAGAGACGACCCAATATTTTATAGATATCGGGTCTAAATTAGCTATAACTCCCCAGAGTTAAGATCATTTTCGTTAAAAAAAATACGTTATTAAGGATTATCCCCTCGTCTGGTAAGACATTACTAGCGCGAGCAGGGGGGTCTCGCTTGGATAGCACAACATAAAATTATATACCTTTGCATATAAATTTATTAGTAATCTATATTAATTGAATGAAATCGCGTCTAGCAGTCCACGCGATTTTATTTAATTAATGTAGATTACTGATAAATTTATATGCAAAGGTATATAATTTTATGTTGTGCTGTCCAAGCGAGACCCCCCTGCTCGCGCTAGTAATGTCTCACCAGACGAGGGGATAGAAACAGCTATAACGTCGCAACGGGTATATATATAAGGCCTAAAAATCCATTGATTATAGAGCTAGTTCTTGCGATTATTTTAAGCCTATATACAGCCCTAGACCTTACGTAGGTGGCTTTAACAATTTTGCTGAAGATTATATATAGCTCCCATATAATAAAGTCTAGAAAAGTCCCTGAGACCATAGAATCAGCTTTTTGACAAAAAAGGTTAGCGATATCCGCTTGCGGATATACGTATGTCCGCTAATTGATTCTGAGGTTGCTGAGGTAATGAACTTGCTGAGATAGCCTTTTTCTTAGACCTTTTCGCGGAGACAGAAAAGCCGATCCGAAGCCAGCACATTTCTGCTCTCAACAAACTTTGGCTCTTCTGTCTGGGGCCAAGACACCTCGTGTAACCGGAAGCAGGGAGGCCTGTATCTTACTCCACTGACTGGAAGTAACCCAGGCAACTTCTAAAGCAGCTATCTGCGCAGAAGAAGCATACACCTTCGTAATCCAAGCTATGGCTATTGAGCCTCAATCTAGCGCTGCTCAGTTAGCAGATCAGCTCTCAGATGGCTTTACGGCCCTCTCCGAAGAGTATCAGGTCTTAATTGATCAGCATCGGGAGTTGGAGAACAAACTTTCATGGGCAAAGCAACAGGTGAGCATTACAACACCTCTTCGAAACATTGCTCCTTCATGATGAAACAATCTTTAGCTCTAGATCTGTAGCTGCTTCGCAGCGTTGATAGAATATTTCAAATTGACTCTGAATGTCTCGATTACCTATCAAACATTCGCCATTTTTTTTTTTGACATTAGGCTAACTAAGTCTGCCAACAGTATCTAGAGCTTCTGAAGCGATTCACCCCTGATACTATATCTCAGGATCATCTAAGCTTCCTCCACAACCTCGAACAAGCCGCATCCACCCAGCAGAATACCAGGTCGGACTGGCTTGAGCAACTTTCGCAAAATGAAGACGGAGATCGGAGGACCCGGGCATATCTTATCAGGCAAGCTGGAATAGCATTCGAGAAACACAACGGTCCCGCAAAGGATACTGGTGTGAAAATATGGAGTGGATCCTCGGCGGACATGGATAAAACCTCTGTATCCGTACGTAGTAAGTCGCATACTGACTCAGCTCTAAACCTAGAGCGTGACTTCACAACTCCAGGGACTCCTAGTCGGCTTGGCTGTCCATTTGCCACCCCATGTGGGAGGAAATTCTCTGGTAGCGGTAGGCAAAGCCCTCTCGCTACTCCACGAAGCTCGGTATCACGAATGAGTCCGAAGGGAAGAAGGTCAAAGCGACCATCTTTCAACGACCCTATCCGTGCCGAAATTTGTGGCAACGATCCTGTATCGGCTTCTGCATCTGTTGATGGATCAGCTGCTGTCTGTCCCATTCGGTTCCTCGACCAACATTCTCCGGAAGAGGTTGCCAAATACTTTGAGAATCATAAGCACGAAATTCCTCGAAGCCATGAGGTCTGCGTAAAACGTTTCCAAAGCAATGCAGAAAGCATCCGACAGCTCGACGCGAAATATGGCAATCTTGTTAGCATGATTCAAGGGCTTGGAATGAAACACCAACCATGGCTCCCAGAGAAACCAGACGATGAAGTGGAAGAGCCCATAGACGAGCAAGAATCGACCGAAAAGGTGAAAAAATGGGCAAAGGCTGTTAGCGTAAGCCTACAAGAGGACCAACCAGGCGAAAACCAAGATGATGACCATATCCCGGATGAAGAGAGGGCTCCTCATTTTGACCGACCACTAAAAGAAATTAGAGTCGGCGAATCACCAAGTCGACCTTGGGGTATTACCGTACCTGCTAAATACACTAAGGCTGGCAGCACCTCCTCGGCTAAATCTGCTGCGACAGCTTCTCCGCTTTCGAAATCCAAAATCGAAGAACCAGCTCCTGATACCACTGTTAAGCCAACGGGCTGTCCTTTCGATCATACGAAGATGCGGGTAGGTTCACCACCTCATCCTGTAGAGCCTGATCAGACAAACTTCATGCCGGAGGAGCCATTGCAGGATTTCAACCATCCTACTGCGCAGCCCCCACCTGATCCCGTTACTGGAGCTGGCGAAGCGCCAAAATCTGCTCCACAGATGGTGTTCAATGGTCCGGTCTTCATCGGGTATCCACCTGAGCAGCTCATGGTGCTCCTCCAGCAAGGTGGGCTGGGTGGGAAATCTTGAACGTGTCTTGTACTCACAGCACGCAAAACACTTAGTGTGGCTTAAATCGCACACAGGCGAAAGAAGATTCGTTTCAAACGCCTAATGAGCCATCCTCCGCCAGGTCTCCCTGGCACAGATTCTCGCCACGTCATTAGTGGAAGCGCCGACTAGGTGATAGCTCAGGATATAACAATTCACGATGCCATGCATCTAATTTCTTTGGAAGCGAGTTCTAAGTGAGGATCGCTTGGCAAAGCACCCAGTTGGGTAGCCTGAGCTCTGATGTTAATCATCACGACGCTTTTGCTTGGCAGTCTTTGAGAATGCAGAAGGTGTCAAGTCTTGCAATGCTTTGTTGGGAAGGCTGTTATTTCAGACCCTCTTAGAACTTCGTTCTGAGAATGTTCACCAATCCAAAATCGGTCTTCTAGCAGTACTTAATAGTGTCTCATGACTGGGATTGTTAGTAAGCCACCCAATTAAGATGCAGATTTATATCCTTCCCTGCAACTACAACTCGATTACTTTATCGCTGATCTGCTTTCCGAACTTTGATGTTGAACCAGCCTACCGGTACTGAGAGCATTACCAGACATGTTTCAGAATCTTACAACCTAAAACAGTTCCGGCTGTACCTCATGCACTCCTTCTGTACACCAACACCTTGTCCCACTATGCCTTCTCACTCTTTTTCTCAAGGCTTCGTCTTCTGGGGACACAGAATCCTCAATCACACAAAGCTCCCAATATGAATTGTGATATGCCTCCGCATGTGGAGCATGTCCATCTTTTTCCTATTTGCAACACCTTTAATTACCAGTAGCTTTTTTTAGGCCCATTTATGAGCTCGAAAGACTCTCCCGGCTTTTGGTTAGAAAGTTTGAAAAGTAATATGTGTGCAATGTATGACGGACGAAGTAAGACATACTATTTTCAACGCGTATCACTTAAACGGAGAGCTTACCACTCTCTTAGCCGCGCTTGTTGAAGGCCAGATCCTTTTCATAGGTGACAACTACAGCTTCGTCAAGAGCCCAGCAAGCCTGCCAGAGCCAAATCTCTTTGCGCTTAAGCTTAAAACTACATTCCCTGTATATGGTCTGATAGACAGTGGAAGTCTCTGGGCTACCCCAGCACCAGGTGTTTTTCCGTACCAATACGATGGAGTCTTTTTCTATGGCAACACGACTGTACATCTGCATGCCGGACTTGGCAATCGCAATGTTACAGATTCCAATCAACTACGGGCATATGATGTCCAAGGGAGCCCTTGGAAGCAAGTGGATGTCAACAGAGAAACATTCCAGGTTGGGAATCGTGTTTCAGGTGTCACTATCTTCTTCACAAATGCATCTATGGCCCAGGACTGATAACTGTAGGAAGCATGCCAGTGTTTCCGCCATGGGTCAATCTTCCGGGGGAGTAAATAGCGATATTACCGTCCTTTTACGTTTTAACTCTTCTGACCCAGCCGCCTTATCCTGGGCGAGTGTACTTGGGCCTTCGTATCAAAGTCTAGGTTCGCCAGGCCCACAGCGCAGTGATGCTCAAATTGCGTACATTCCCATTGACAAGGAAGGCGTTTTGATCTATATTGGGGGTACAACGTATAAAATTATCCAGCGCTTCAAATCTAGTAGCATCCGCTGACCATGCTCAGACAACCGCGCCCGGAACAGAGTATTCAGATGGCTTGTTCGACGATGTGCCACTTTCCCCTGTTGACGTATATGACATTAACTCGAATGGGTGGTTTAATGTGCAAACAAGCGGAGATATTCCAAGCAATCGAGGCGAAATGTGCCACTGGGTTCACCGGCGTCAGATCTAAGCTCCTATTCAATTATGGGACTGCTTATGGAGATTTTTGTAAGTAAATACACCCCTTTCATTTCATTCACTCCGCTAACCGTGCAACCGCAGAAGTGCTGAGCATTCCGTACTTCAAATGGATAAAAATAGAAGACCAGAACAATGTCGAAGCATCTCAGGGCTACGGGATCGGTCGAACGCGGCAGCTGCATCAATTGGAGAAACGATCATTGGCGGCTATGTTAAAAACGGCATTGACCAAGTGAACCTGCAACCCTGCAATCCATTATTTCCCCCGCTCCGACTCCTAAACCTTACAACGTATGTATGGCAAAGCACCTATGACCCGGCTGATAACACCTCTTTCGAAAGCCATTCCGCTGTCAGCAACGTTATCGGTGGAGGGTGAGTCGATCCCAAAACTCCCTTCAACCCTAGAATCTAGGAGGTTGGTGTCGATCCAGGTCGGAATTTGCCGATTACCCTGTTCCTGTTCCAGTTGCCCATCGCCCTATGACTCACACTGTTTCTATTGCCTGTACCCCCCTTGTACCCCCCCTTTGTTGCCTATACCTTCCTCGTGTATATATCCCTTAACCCGTCAGAGTCCTACACTAAGGTCGCTTAAAGTTTGCGTTTGGATTTCATTGGGTGTCTTTCGCTAATCTAGATGCTTTAATTGGCTGATAATCGTTGGACGAATTTTAACGGGTTAAGGGATAGTTTCTTTTCTTCATAGTTTGAATAGACAGAGTCTTCCTCATCTTCTGATCTGCATCGGATTGACAGTTGGAGATATACATATATCTAGACCCCTTATTCTCGTGAAGATATGCTGACCCGCCTCCTCCAGCCCCTCCGGTGGCGCCACGCTCGCTGCGCCCCATGGAGGCTGGACCGTCTTCGGCGCCCAACTCTCTCGCTGCCCGCGGCCCCAACCAACGCCACCACCTCGCCCACAGCAAGCAGCACGCAATCCGCAGCCGCCTCATCCTCTTCCTCCTCTTCATCGTCCTCCACCAAGGCCATCATTGGCGACGCCATCGGCAGTGTCATCGGCAATGTTGCGGACAGCGCGTTAGGGGCCGCCGCAACGTACTTCTTCGTGTACCGGCCCAGAAAGCGAAAGCAAGGCGAGGTTTCAGCAGGGGGGAAGCTGCCCCTTCAATCCACGGATGTGCCGCCCGCAGAGCAGTATCGGCAGGAGGAGGAGGACGGACGGCGCATCCACGAAGCAGACGCGAGCGCGCTCGCACGAGGCAGCCGCTGAGGGAAATCTCAGGATAGCACAAACTCTACTTGATCGCGGGCCGGACGTGAATGCGCGGGGAGATCGGCAGGCTAGCGCCCCATCGCGGCCTCAGCGGCGAACGAGCTGAACGTGGTCCGGCTTCTGCTCGACTGGAATGCGGATGGGAATCAGCAGGGTGGGAAATACAATGAGAACGCTCTTATTGTCTTACTAGAGGGGACATGGGTAATTCGCAAAGAAGAGCTGCAGAAGGTGCAAATAATAGCAACCCTGCTTCTTGATCATGGAGTAGATGTCACCGCACATGGAGGGCGACATGGTAGTGCGCTAGCTGCTGCAGCGTATAGCAAGAATGTAATGATGATGAAGCTCCTGTTGGGGCGCGGTGCTGGAGAGTATAATACAAATGCTCTTGCAGCGGCACTCGAAAATCACCGCAAAAGTCTAAGTGCTTATTCCAGTGGGTGGTTGTAGATCTGCTCCTAGGCTTTGGATTCGATGTAAATGCGCACGGCGGGATACAAGAGAGTGCAATTGCATCTGCGACAGGATGACCGTATGGGTAAGGATGGGGCACGCAATGGATCGTTTTCAGGAGACTGGGGGTATGAGCCAGACCTCGGAGACATCGAGCACGAGGAGCAGAGAGGACTTGAATACTAGAAGGGAAACGAGGCTATCGCAAAGATGTTGCGTTAATGAGATACCTTGATTGTGGAGTGTGCTAGCTACCCTAAATCGAGAAATCGCGTTAGGTGGAGTTGCTGGGTGAAAAGCAAGAGCCAGCGCACGCGAAGTAGACGGAACCCACCCACTAATTCCTGTCTATTTTTTAATCAGATAGTGTACGGAGATCGCTAACATCTAAATTTGCACCTTCCTAATTAGGAAAATTGGCTCACCGCCCACCGGCAGAATACGAACCCCAACACTAGACGCATTAAATTCGTTCTTAAAGCTTTAAATAAAAGG
>Ga0307507_10005711_pt1 | contig 20099 bp, 17 predicted proteins | sample 7_EM_MG_FD_207223 | JGI IMG/M metagenome (GOLD analysis project Ga0307507, IMG submission 207223) | Populus trichocarpa ectomycorrhiza microbial communities from riparian zone in the Pacific Northwest, United States - 7_EM | ecosystem: Host-associated > Plants > Roots > Unclassified | place...
CTTATAGGAGCCTAGCGATCGACGTTGCTAGATAGGAGTCAACGGACTTAGCTATCGCAACAGCTATTGGGCCAAGAGAAGTGATCGTTAGAAGACTATCGGTTACCTGCTGCAAGTATCACCCGGAAAGGAGAGGATTGTAACAGTAGTGACTTCATGAGTTTTGATGCCACAGGGACCTAACTTATACCACTGGGTAGCTGGCGTTGAGCCCAGCATGATGCAGGTGTTGGATTCATAATCGCTCTTGTGGTACATCAGCAAAATGTAAAAACCACTCCTGGTCCACCAAGGGGGATTATGGTCCCCCTGGTCCTCCTGGTCCACCCTGATCCACCCTGATCCACATTTTCGGTAAAATTTCCAAAAGTGTAGATCAGGGCGGATCGGAGTGGACCAGGTGGACCACGGGGACCACGAACCCCCTTGGTGGACCAGAAACGTTCAGGACCACCTTGGACCACGCTCCGACATTTCCCTGATGTAGTGGTTGAGCCTTCTGGGTAGGTGTTAGGGGTAGCCAGTGTGATAATCTGTAATACCGGACTAGGCCTTATGATCGAGTGCTTCTATCAATGGAGAATCTTGTCTAGGAAGGCTTGTAGTAAAGTATAATTAAGTTACTCGCGTAATATAAAGATAATGAGGAAATAATAGTTTTCAACTTATTTGATAAGATCGCTTCTCCGTTCTGTGCTACGTGAGCATCCCTCGGAAGTATCTTAAATCATTTCCACCTTCAAGAATTATTAAAATAACCTTGAATTCAGTGAGAGTTGAACTCAGGACCTCATATCTACTGTCACAGAGTATACCAACTAAGCCAAGCTACATGTTCTAACCATACTAACTAAGTATCGACCGAACTAATTTCTCTGAACTCGTAAGTGCGAACACCTCTTGACCCTGACAACTGTTCGACTCCATACTCATATTATGAAGACATAGACTACCATATTATCGTAAGGGTGTGTCAGTCCCGTGAATAATAGGTCAGTCTAAAGTACACGTAGCCGACTAATGCCAACGTAATAATATTTCTTTACCGAACCGTATATGAAGCGGCCAACTCCAAAGGCGTCAGACCATTCAATGCCCGAGAGTCTGTTACTGTCTGCGCATCAGGTTTCCGAACTGACTTGTGGCAGCAATCGCTCGAATAGCAATTTGCGCTCACTTATCTTATGTTCGTACTGACTGGTTCTGAGCGGGCCCGGAGGTCTCCGCTATGTGTCTTCTGGTATCGTCATACGATATTTTACTTAAGTGTTTTATTCTGATTCTGTCCGTTATCTTAGAGAACTCTCGTTCCTACCCTATGGGCATCCTAAAACGGGAACACACACCTAAATCTCCCAGACGCATTTGCGCTATTATCGCCGTCATTTATGACTTGTCGCATAATTATATTTTAACTAATAATAACTATGACGCGGCTGTGAATCGAACACGTGACCTTATAGTCGGAGGCAGGTGACTATCATCTTAAGCTAGACCGAGATGTATCTTTTGTACTTAACTGATTGGTACGCAGGGGTCTGTGCGTGAGCTTTATGAGTCAACATTCTTGGTATGCCTAACAGTAGGCCTGATGGTGAGGATGTGGAGTGGTAAAAGAAAAGTGCGGAGTTGTGTCATGGCAAAGGCTGAGTGCCGAGAAACCACAACAATGAAGTGTGCTAGTAGAGACTGTCATAGCTCTCACTTGCTTGCAGACTGGAGTGAGCTGGCATTTTCGGTTTCTGAAAGATGAACTTCTGAAAATAAAACTGTGAAGTATCTTTTGCGCAAAATTAAAATTAAGAGTACAGTGGCTTTTTCACCTGGCGCTCACACTAACCCAATCATTTTTGCAAAGGGTACTCCCTTTCCAGAGATAGGGGGTAATATTCAAGAGGTACCCTGAATGCAGAGAGAAGGAGTGGTGCTGTTAGGGGTGGCTGGTATGGTAACGATAATACTGGGTTAGACCTTGTGTATTCGTAAACAGAGATACTTGTCTAGGAAGACTCGTCGTATAGTATAATTAAGTTGCTAGAATGAGAACTGATAAAAAGTGATAAAGAGGTAAAGATAATTTTCTAGCATGATAACTTTTTATATTGATAAGATCTCTTCTCCGGTACTTGATGATTCTATTTAAGCAAGAGAGGCACTTCGATATTTATATTCCGTGTCTGAGTGTTCGCAGGCTACATATTCTAACCATACTAACTAACTATTGAACGAACAATGTTCTCTGAACTCGTAAGTGCGAACACCTCCTGACCCTGACAACTGTTCGATCCCATACTCAGATTATAAAGATGTAGACTACTATATTATCGTAGGAGTATGTCAGTCCCGTGGACAATAGGCTAGTCTAGAGTACACGTAGCCGACTAATGCCAACGTAATCATATCTCTTCACCGAACCGTATATGAAGCGGCCAACTTCAAAAGGCATCAGACCATTCAATGTGCAGGAGTCTGTCACTGTCCGTGCATCAGGTTTCCAAACTTGCTTGTGATAGCAATCGCTTGAGTAGCAATTTGCGCACAGTATCTTAAGTTCGTACTAACTGATTCTGAACGGGCCCAGAGGTCTCCGCTATGTGTCTCTTCTGGTTTCTTCATACAAGATTTTTCTCAAGTGTTTGTTCTAATTCTGTCTGTCATCTTAGGGCACTATTGTTTCTACCACTTGGGCATCCTAAAACGGGAACATACACTTAAATTCTCCAGATGTCTTTGCGCTATTATTGCCGTCATTTATGACTTGTTGTATAATTATATTTTAACTAATAATAACTATGGTGCAGCTGTGAATCAACACCTAATCTTATAGTCAGAGGCTAGTGACTATTATCTTAAGCAAGACCAACTTGAAAGTGTATGTATTCGGGTGCTTGTGTTTCGGCTGGTTGGTCCGCAGGGGTCTGTGCGTGAGTTTTGCGGATTGGATCTCTTGGCATGCCTAACAGGTGCATCTGGAGGTGCCATGGTGTTGTCAGCTAAGTCTGGAAGCATGGGGTGTAAGATTGTAGAGCTACCAGCGTCCAGATGTAAGGCTGTATGACAACTGTGCCTCCTGACCCACCTGGCACAAGCAAGGGCGGCAACTCAGCTCAGGGCACACCTAACGTCCAGAGTGCAAAGCTACTATACCTTGTATCCTGATGCAACAGTAGTGCACCTGGCGCAAGGTATTTTTTTGCTGATGCAAGTAGTCACGCAAATAGTAAAAGTATGGGCACTTTTGTTTAACTTGGTCTAATAGTAATAGTAATTAGATATAGTGTATGTGGAACTTAATTCCATATAATTGAGCTTACCCCATAAATTCTTTAACTTGATACTTGAAGTATCCTCAATTTCATCTGCATCCTCAAGCCCTGGACCTGTCAGTCCCAACTCTCACCTTTTCTCTGTATAAAGCTTTATGAGTCTAGCAAATTTATATGATTAGACCACATATCCACTATTATTTATCTCAGAGTATTCCAATAATAAGTTGTACGAGCCTGGCTAATTTCTGTTTCACTTATTCTCCATATCTTACCAGATTTGCACCAACATACTTTGCATATTTCCCCGTCTTGCCCAGTAGTTCTTCTGATATTTCCATTCATATATGAATCATTTTCTTTCCAACTACCTTATCTCCTGGCCAGGACCAAATCCCTGCTTAAAATGTATCCTTTTATTGCATTAGTTCAATCAAAGCCAAGTTAGAGCTTGATTATTCCCTTCTCAATCAATACTTGGCCATTGAACATTCGCTCTCTTTGGGAATTTTCTGGGGTTTGGACAGGATTGGCGAGCACTCATAGTATCTGAACTGGTGGTATTGTGGTTGACTGAAATAGGATCAAATAAGCGAAACTAGAAAGAACATTGATAGAATAAAATAAACTCAGATGCGTATATTATCCATCAAGTTGTGTCACCATTTCCCAATCCTACTTCAAGTTGTATACCTCCTGTTAGGGGTAGCCCGTAATATAATTATATTACTGAACTAGACCTGTACTAGATTTATTTGTAAATGGAGAATATTGTCTAGGAAGGCTCGTAATAAAGTGTAACTAAGTTACTCATGTAGGAGTAGATAAAAACAGATAAAGAAGTAAAGATTTAGTCTTGGTAATAACTTTTTATATTGATAAGATCTTTTCTCCAGTGCTTGATGATTCTGTTTAAGTGAGGGAGGTATTTCGACATTTATATTCCATGTCTGAGTGTTCGCGGGCTATATGTGCTAACCATACTAACTAAGTATCGGACGAACAAAGTTCTCTCAACTTATAAGTGCGAACACCTCCTGACCCTGACAACTGTTCGATCTCATGCTCAGTCATCAGCAAAAAATTACTATGCGTCAGGTGCACTGCCGTTGCGTCAGGATACCAGGTGGGCTAACTTGGCACCTTTGACGTTAGGTGCGCCTGATGCAGTGTTGCCACTCTCGCTTACGCCAGGTACATCAGGAGGCACAGTTGCCATACAGACTTACCTCTGGACGCTAGTGGCTCCACAACCTTACATCCCATACTTCCGGACGCAGCTCACAACACCATCATACCTCCCGATTCACTACTCATTCATCCAACCTCCAGAGTACCACTTGAGTATTAGCTGCTGTGGCTTTCCAGCCATCCCTCCTAACTGGAAAGGGGGTACCCTTGGCACAAATGATTGGGTTAGTAATGAAGCCACCATATGCTTCATTTTAATTTTGCACTCAGGCTAAAGACACTTAGACTCTGCAGTTCTATTTTGAGAACTTCATCTTTCAAAGAGTGAAAATGCCAGCTCACTCCAGTCTGAAAGCGAGTGATAGCTATGACAGTCTCAAGTACACTTCATTGTTGTAGTTTCTCAGCACTTAGCCTGTGACACTGCGACGCGACCTAACTCCGGATTTTCCCCTCACCTCTCAATCTCCACACCACTAGGCCCACCCTGAAGGCTCCACCCAAACCTCAAGAGCGATTCTGAATCCACCATCAGCATCAGGCAGGGCTCGATGCCAGCTACCCACTGGTATAGGATACATCCCTACCTGACTACTAGTATTATTCATAGAGTTATAGGTATACAGGCTGGCGGAACTTTACTCAATAGCAGATTACTCCACAACCGCTGGATGGATTCAGATTCTGTTTGCTGGAGGTTATTGAGCTCGACGCCAGCTACGCAACGGTATAAAGGACGTCTCTGTGGCATCAAAGCCCAGGATTTCGCTGACATCTCTGGAGGGGGTCTTAGGTAGCATGCTGGCGGAATTTTACTTGATGGCAGATTACTCTACAACTGCATGACGGATTCCAATTCGGTTTGCGGGAGGTTGTTGGGCTCGACGCCAGCTACGCAACAGTATAAGGGAAGTCCTTGTGGCATCAAAACTCAGGATTTCGCTGACTTCTCTGGAGGGGGTCTTAGGTAGGATGCTGGCAGATTTTTACTCGATGGCAGATTACTCCACAACCCTGGGACGGATTATAATTCTGTTTGCGGGAGGGTGTTGGGCTTGACTTCAGCTACACGCCGGTATAAGGCCCATTTCTACGTGGTCAATAACCATGAGGTTACCAGTCTGACTGAGAGGGATACCTGGAGGAGCCATGGGGAAGCCATGTGGGTGGTGGCGCCTGTATTTAGATATCTTAGCTTTAGTACTACTAGTATTAGAAATTCAATAGAAAACTATTCAAATAGACTGTATAAGTGTATATTGTGACCTAGGTCGGAAAGCAAAGCGGGGACCCTTGACCTGATTCCAGAGTGAATCCGAAAGATGAGGTTGCGTATCAGGATGTGCCTGGCAAAAATGGTGGTGCCCCGGTGACGCCCTGAACATATGGTGGTGCGCCAGGTGACGCCCTGAAGATATGGTGTTGTACAAGTTGAGCCCAATGATAGTTAGTATAAGTGGTTGCGTCCTGATTCGCGGTTGACGTTATATGCGCTAGGTGCACCAAGGATTATTTTTGCTGATGCACATTATGAAGACGTAGACCATCTTATTACCATGAGGGTGTGTCAGTCCCTTAGGTAATAGACTAGCCCAGAGTACACGTAGCCGACTAATGCCAACGTAATAATCTCTCTTCACTGACACGAACCATCTCCCTTACACACCCGGCGATTGAAATCTCAACACCATGAGAATTTATCGTCAACATTCACCACCACCGCACTCTCCGTGAGCTGCACCCCCCCCTCCCGCCCTACTTCCCTCATCATGTCCTTGGGCCCTGGCGTCCTTGTTTCTAGGGGTTGTTTGGCTCTGCTCCCCCCTCTCTCCGCTCGCGTCTCGCTGCCTCGCTTAGCGCTCGCACGGTCGGCAATACCCTCTCGCCCATGCTACAGACGGCTGGGACTACAGTTCGCAGTAGGAGAAAACTTTTCAACAGGCTACGGTCGATTTCTCCGTTCTCTTCACCTTTGCTAGAGGCTGCCTAGTCAGACACCCACACGGTTACCGATAGTTTCCACGGTTATTGGGTCTACCCCTCCTCTCCTCCTTCAGGTTTCGTCCCGTTGCTCGGTTACAGCTACAATCCACTCACTTGGCTGGCACCCTACTGCCCTTTCGCCTCACCTTGCGATTTCTCCACGGTCACACCCCTCGGTTACGCTCAGTCGTCGTATTGCACTGCCTTAGTGGCGGATGTCAACGCCTTGGGTTCACGAGTAATGCCTGCAACGCCGCAACGGTTTTTAGTAGCTCCCGTGCCCCCATTGTTCTTCTTTTATTGTCGGTTACTTTGGGTTTTACAGTGGTTATAACAATTATTTCTTTTGTTAAATGGTGTCTACGGCAAGGGTTTTCCTGTTGATTCCTCCCCGTGTATTTATTTGACTTTCTTGTTCCGCCCCTTTAGTCGGAGTTTGATTTCTTATTTTGCACGGCTGGCGTGCGGTTGGTCTCATACCAGAGAGACTTGGGTTGATGGCTTTTTCCCTGGCGCCGGGTGGAAGTAGGGGAGGGGTTCTTTCTTTACCATAGCTAGCGCTGTACGTAGTCTTTGTCCCCGTAGGTTGTTAATACAAAGCACATGATAAAAAAAAAAAAAAAAAATCTCTCTTCACTGAACCCTATAGGAAGTGGCCAACTTCAAAGATGTTAGGCCATTCGATCTGCGAGAGTCTGTTACTGTTCGCACATCAGGTTTCAGAACAACATATCTCAAGGATCGCTCCAATAGCCTTTCACACGCCATGTCCTGTGTTTGTAGAGACCGGTTCTGAGCGGTCCCGGAGGTCTCCGCTATGTGTCTTCTGGTGTTTTCATGCAACATTAAGTGTCTATTCTGATTCCGTCTGTCATCTTAGGGAACTCTTGTTCCTAACACTAGGGCATCCTCAAATGGGAACAAACTCTTAAATCCCTCAGATGTCATGCACTATTATCGCCATCATTTATCACTTGTCACATAATTATATTAAACTAATAATAACTATGGCACGGCTGTGAATTGAATATGTTACCTTATAGTTGGAGGCATGTGACTATCATCTTAAGCTAGACTGAGATGTATGTATCCGAGTGTCTATACTTCGACTGGTTTGGTACGCAAGTGTCTGTGCATGAGTTTGTGGGTTGGATCTCTTGGCATGCCTAACACCTCTGTTGACTCCTTCTACTAGCTTGAAAATCTCATTCAACTTACTAACTTCATATTCTCTGGAACAACAACTAACACCACCCCACCATACATCATAAACTTGAATTTCTCAGAAAAATAAACAAAACTTCTCCCAACTCACACTAAACCACTAAAATCTTACCTCATTTCTGGTATCATTTATTGGTCTAAGATACCCTAATGGTCACCTATTTCTACAAGGCAACTATTCCCTTAGTACCACTGGTGTGAAACTAAAAGGTTGCTATTATCCCCTGTGCTACTGTATAACTCTATATTCTTACAGCTTCACAGAGGTGGTTTTGTTTATTTGATTGTTTCTTTTGAGCTTTTAGGATGGATTCTCATCTCTTAGGTGAACCTCCTTACCCTTTGGAGGGAGATGGACTTGTTCCCGTCGCTGATACTGTTTAGACTGTTCCTGGGGGCAATCAGTCCATTATGGAGTTTGCTCATCTCCTTGGTTATCTTCATACTGTTTTTTACAATAATGCAGTGGTTTGAGATCCTATTACCTGTATGGGCTTCTATGATTTTAGCCTAATGGATGTGGTTGCTAATGCTCTCCTTCTCATCAGAAACTGCTCTCCTGACTGTCATTTTGATTGCAGCTCTACCCTTGAGCTTTTTGCCTATAACTGTTCAGAGGATTCTGCCTTCGTTCTCTCCTCGTCCCTTGACTCTGCCTTCCAGCTTGCTAGGTCAGGGAGTGCTCTTCGCTCTCTCACTTCAGACCTTAGAGTTTCTTCACCTTTCTGGCTTTTGTTAATACCCTTATCGACCTCCACCCCCACACCTTGACTGGTTCAGCTGGTTCCCTCTTCAGGGGCTCCTCTATTATCGTTGACCAATCATGGTTTAGCCCCTACCTCTTCCTTCTTTGTCGGTTGTCTCCTGGTAAACAGTGTATTTACTACAACAGCTTCTGGTTGGACGTCATCTCTAACTCTGACTATCGTCCTTCTGGTGTTGTGTCTTCTGTCCTTCTCCCTTCTGCACAACTTCTTATCGAGGCCACCTCCCCTGTTACCCCTAAATCTGTAGCTTCTGGCTTTGCTGGTTTTGACTTTGCCTTCTTGTCACCTTTCTTTATTGGCAGAGAGGCCCCTAACCCAGTTACTCCATACTCCTGTTCTAATGTCCTGGAGATACATTCAATTTGCTGACACCATTGTGGCCCCTCTCTCTCCTCTGTGAATCATAGTACCTGTGGCTAATATAGCCACTAGTACCTCCTCCTTGCCACTTCTTGTAACCTATTGTAACCTGCTTTTAGGTATCATGACATTCACAGAGGGAGATCTAGCAATACTGAAAGTACAGGGAGGAGACACGTTGATGGAATCTCTCTAAGAAATATACTATATCTATAAAGTTCTTATTAGGCAGAATAATTACTTGCCTGGAATTCAAGTTAATAGATTATTGTTTTAAATTCTTACTTGTCTCAAATCTTCTTTATCAAGTTAGAAGATTTATAGCATAGTTTTCTGTCAGCCAAGAGAAAGGGTGAATAATTTGCTTTCATCTTTCTGGAGCATAGTAGAGGGGTTCAATGCAGGTGGAAGATGTATTATTCTATTTGCCACCAAGCATACTGAAAGGAATGCTGACCTACTTCTCTGTACCTTCGTTCACATAGGGTACTTATCACCAATACAAGCAAACAAAATCCTCCAGAGTACTCAAAATATGTGAACCGGTGTGGAGCTGTGAGCTAGGGCGCTCGTCATAGGGTAGTTTTTAGCAGTCAGGACAGCGTTTGGATACGCACTAGAACCCTATGTTTGTAGATAGCTTGGCGTGCAGAATTTTCTACCCATAAGCCTTTCCTCTCTTTCTTAGTTTAGACAGACGCAACCACACCGGGCAATCACCGAATAGACAACGTTTCCTTTTCTATCCCAATTGGTTCTCGCATCTCTCCTCTTATCCACTCTTTATCCAGCGAAATAAGCAAGTCACCATCAAGTCAATTCCCTGTCGATTTATTGTCCGGTTTAGTAGGTGGTCACGGTCATACACACGCAGGGTGGATCCGGCACGCGCGACACACCATCCAACTAAAGGGCAGTAGTCAGGGAGCTCGTCACCGGTAATAGATTTGGTCTCCAGATAAGGTTTAAGCATTTGTGATCATGAAAGAAATTTAAATCCATTGCCTGTATAAGTTTTATTAGCGTTGGCCAGCCTGCTATACAGTGTTGATCGATCGATCATATTCTTCTGTGTGTCGTCCTCCCAGCTCACTTATATTCTGAAGCCGCAGTTGGAGGAAAGGCAGTCCAGTGAAAACTTTTCTCTCACAAACACTCCCCACGGCAGTCACCTACACAAACCCTACCTATTGCTAACTGCAACTATGACACCTTAGCGTGCTCTAGGGAAGAGAGAGGACTCGGGGCTAGGTCATCCACATACCCTCCGGACACCATTACTCTCAGTGCGATGCCGTTTGATCAGAGAGGATATGATATGGCAGAGGTTACGTATCAACGCGCAGTTACTGAAGATAAAGGGTTAAGGCCAAGTCATGGAATGACTTTAAAAGGTTCTAACTACTCGTAATGTCCTGACGTTTGTGAACACAACTGCTATTGCATAACGCCAAAATTCAGCTTTTTGCCTTTTGCCCGGATCTTGGCATCATGCAATAGTGGTCCTGTTCACTAACATCAGAAAATTGCGAGTAGTTCTCTAGGCCCCAGGAATCGAGAGCTCTAGGCCAGATGTCACGCCCGATATGAAGGGTCTAGGCCTGTGCGAGAGGGGAGCTAAGGCTATTTTAGCTATTCTTCTCATTAATCCCTATCATACAACGATTGTTTTTATAGAATTTTTCAGCCACTCCGGGATATGGGGCGTCGTTTTCCCATCCAATGCCATTAGGCATAGGGTGCCGGCACTGGTTTTGTTCTCTCCAGTAAATCACTGTCATTGGGTATAGTACCTGGTGTAGGCATTTGGATTACTATAGTTTACCCTTTTTCCTTTCTACGCAGATTAATACGGGGCATCGGACACGGGCTTGGGTTTTACAATCGCTGTTAATTGTCTGTTTGTTTTTTTCTCTCCTACTGACCTCCCATCATTTCCCTAGTGTTTCTTTATATTTCGCTGCTTCTTTATACTCTGCTGAGCCACATTCGGTTTCCATGATCTTTAGCTATTTAGGGGGATATAATAATATTATACATTTCCCCTGACCTGCCCTTGGTTAACATCTTTATCAATTGTCCAGCTCACGACCTTTCCAAGTCTAGCCTGAGCTGTGCTTGGCCCGTGGTGACCTTATTCTCACTGCCTCATCCCCTAGACATTTCTTTTCTTTTTATGATAATATTATGACAGTTTCCTTGCTAAGTTAGTGACCAACTTTGAGGGGGGAGTATTGTGTAGGAAAATCGCTCCTGTTTATCTCTAACTAGACCGGAGGCATGATAGCTCGATAGGGGATCTATAATTTTTCTCTCCTAATTTCCTTAGATACCAGCCTACCGGGAATCTATGATATAACCTGGGAAATTTTGTTACCGCCGTGACACTACAATACGTCGACTTTGGACCATAAGTCCGTCCATTGCTCTGAGCGATGTAAAGGGTATGCATTGCTTTTGCACACTACAGCAGTGAAATCGCTCAGAGTGTATTGCCGCAGAAAGGCAAGACCTTATGTGACATGGTTGAAAATGCCGAGGGATTACTCTCTTTAGTGAAACCCCCGTTTTGCGATTTCTCTGTCCTTCCTCAGCAGAGCTATTGGCATCCGAACATCCTCTTAAGAAGAAAAGATAGCTAGTGGGGGGTACCATGAGGAATACATACCCAACTCCCAAAGGAGAAACGTGACTGATCATTGGGCACTGTTTATATCGTACCGAAGATAATTAGATAGAAAAGCGACAGTATCCGGGGTAAAGATGGGAGACTTCGTGCCCCAAAAAACCCTTGATTCAACGCCAGTGCTCACGGGTCATGTCTACCAATATCGGATCCTATGTTATCCAGCTAGCTGAACGATGCACAGAAACTTTAACCTCATTTCATCGATGTCTATCCTGCAGCGGATAAAGGACTAAAGGGACTAACGTTAGCATTAGGAAGAAACACAGCCTAAAAAGGAAATGCACATATACTAAAAACGTCTCGCTGCCCGTATGCCGTTCGTACGTTCTGAGAAACGTGATCGACAAGAATATCAGTACCGTGCCGTGCGATAAGGAGAGCCATATGTTTAGCTGCACACATCGAGAAAAAGGTCGAAAACTTTTGCCGTGACACTTAGATATAGACCGGTGAAGATTTTGTCAAATACACGGGGGACTGAAATAATAAGTATAGACAGGCATTACTAGCTATAGCTGTTCACGTGCGAGTGAGGGGGGCGCCAGGGTGGGTGAGTATCAGGAGAAAGGACATATTCCCAAGAAATGATTTTGTAAATATTTGTTGACCTTTGCCAGCAATATCTCTTCACCTCTTCACCTTTTTTCTTTTATTTTCTCTTTTTTGTTGGGAAACCATGGTTGGTTTACGGGGCGGCCAATAGTGAAGCCGTTTGATGCTAAATGACCAACCATTCCGACACACCTGTTCAGTCGTGTCCGTACCGGTACTAAAGAGCCCGTATAGTATTCAGGATTTTTTGGTACGACTGTAACAAAATCTAATCAACTGAGGAAAAGCCCCTTCCGCTTTCTTATTTATTTCCCGTCTTCATCCTATTTTCCCCTTCTTCTGCACCCCCCCCGATCCCAGACCTCACCCCAAGCGTTTGTCTGAGTCTCATTCTACCACTTGCTGATAGAACTCACTTCACGCCTACTTGCCGCCTTATTGATGAAAGCTATACTCTTCAACCCCCAGCCCCCATAAGGCAATATCTGTCAGTTTTCCAACACCACGCGGTGCATCGTTCAATAAAACTCACCTTCATTGGGGGGAATTGAATTCCCACACCCCTACTAATTTCACGGGGGGCTAATCGGTTCTTGACATCCCAGCCATTGCGCTAATCATGTATTTCACGTAATATCACCATGATCAAACGAATACTTATTCCGTAGTAGGTAGATTTTGCCTCTTTCTTTTATTTCCCTCCAAGGTTAGCGATGTTGTGTCACATTATTAAACATCAAATGCACCACAAGAGCAGATACATCAGGAAGAGAAGAGATCTTTTAATCACCAATTCCTGATACCTGACGAAAACCCACCTTTCGCGCGCAAAGCAATATTACAAGACTTCCCCATAGGCTCTAACGCCATGCCTTGATTTCTTTGGGATGTGGCTATACGAGTGATCTGCTGTGAATGGGGATGGGTTGTCCCCCCCCATGGGGAGCTAGAGTGTTTGGGTGACTGAGCGATTTGGGGGGGGGTAACAGGAGCAAGGGTACCGGAGTTTTTGTATCGATTCGGGTTTGCTTGTGGCCATTGAGGACGAGGTTATGGGGTATCAGGGGTGAATTATGGATTGCCGTTGGAAAAGTGCTAGTCGGAATTACGCGGGGTTGACGGGGTTTATTTTCCTCCCGTTAAATCCGTGGACTGACTTAGATATGATACGAGACGTGGGCTCATCCATTGCCTACGACCTCAAGTTATAACACAAGGGCCCCAAGTAGTATGATAACAATGGAAAAACATCCCACCCCTGTTCACGGCCCTCCGATCCAAAAGCCCCTCAGTCATTGAACCGACCACACATCCTCCTCCATAATACCGGTAAGCAGGAGGGCAGAAAGTAGAACAAAAGAAAAAAACAACAAGCAACCCCCACCTCCATCATCCTGGTCATAGGATAACAAGGCAGACACTTGCCTTGTTTTCAGAATCGGGAACCTTTGATGATACCTATGGCTAGGGCTAGCCCGGAAGTACTGGCCTCCGGAGGAGGGTTTTTGCTTCCCACAGACTAGGCGACGCCAGACTACCACTGGGGAGGAACAGGAGGTAACAATCGGATGCCAGCCATGGTACTTGTGCGCTCCATAACTTTCTACTATAAACCCTAGTGTCCTCAAGTATAGGAGGGAGCAGTATTGTTTTACCCAAGCTGATGAAGCTCCGGCTTGGGGGATCATGACACTTCGGTCGTTGCAACACGGGTTTTGGCCTAAAACGTGTGCTAAGATGGCTAACAGCTTAAATGGTTGCGAGCCACGGCCCTTTAGTACCCAGCAGCAATTAGAGATTTGATGCCAGAGTGGTATGTATCATTTACTTTAAGCCCTGAAATCACCCCCCCTAATTCATTCCTCTACACAGATTTCCTCGTATATACTTACAAACTACTATATCCTTGCATGAAACTTCGCATCGATCAAACTAACTCACAACACACCATTCTCCACAACTAATATATCGACGCGTTCATATATTACAACTTGCCCCAACGCTACTGCAACTAATTACACTATCGTGACAAAACATAAAATATTATTATTATAAAAGCAAATTATACATGGCTTCATAAATGGTGTATATAATATGTGTATATAAGAAAGAAAAAACATGCGATAACAAGGGTATTTGAGCATTCATACTTTGCAAGCGGATCAACAAATGATACAGCAACCCTGGAGCTTCTTGATAAGTTTTGGTGCAGCCGCTTTGGCAAGTTCTCCAAGTTCGTTTGGCGCCTCTTGCTGCTGGTGTTGCTGCTGCTTTCCATACCTCCCATGGCCCTGCCCTCCACCCCCACCATGCCCCGCTCCATCCTCTCCGAGCGTAACAATCAACTTCCCCTGATTCCCCGCCTCCTCCTCAACCTTCAGGCCCCGCTTCCTGCACAACTCTATAATCGCAGGCCCAATCTTCCTAACCCCACCCGCCGAATGATTCCCCTTGCCCACAATAACGTTCAAGTGCCCCTCTCCCCTGCCCCGCGCCGCATTGATCCTCTTCTCGAGGATCTCCTCGGCCTCCTCCACGTACAGCCCGTGAAGGTCTATGGTGTCAGAGGGTAAGTGCGCGTTGTTGGCGCGGAAGATGTAGTCGCGGGCTTGGGCGTTGTACTCTTCCATAGAAGCTCCGTGGCGCTTGCCGGCCTCGCTCAGATCGTGGGCTGCTGCACCGTCACCGTTGGCGTAGGCTTCACGAGAGCGGGTGAAGCAGTCTGTGCGCAGGCGGGCTTGCTCGTGGGCGACTACCGTAGCGGAGGGTGTTGGTTAGGTTGCGTGGTGAAAGGTGAGAGAGGGCCACTTACGGGCGCGGAGGCGGTCGTATTCGGCTTCATCTACATCTGTTGCACCCCCGCTATAGTGATAGTTCGCTAAGTTGAAGTTAGGAATCCCACTACAAACTTTCTTTTTGTTGTTGTTTGGGATTGGGGCTTACCACTGCCACCTCCTGCACTGGTTAACTGGTCCATAACGTATGATGCCATTTTATTTCGATACCGTAGATTATGCCTAGATATTATCGCGCGAAACCTTGGGATATGACAAAAACCTTCCTTTTTGTGATTATTTTTTTGCTTCAATTAGAAATTTCAGGGGTAATCTCATATCAGACCAGAAGGCAAGCGAAATCTTCCCGTTTTCTACGATAAACGAGGGCCAAGCTTTCCTTCGGGTAGCGCATCAAGAAGGGATTCGATGTCTTGGCTGATCATTTTGGAACGGCGGTGAGCTGGCAACGTTCTTTCCTAGTTAGGACGGATGCCGAAGCCGATAATTGGGCCTAGAATTTACAATAATTCTAGCCTTTGTATAGGCTTAATTGCCCTTTTGTTAATGCTGCGATCAGACAGATGAGCTAGGGGCCAATGGACTAACGCCCGAGTGATGGGCTATGTTGCCTAGTCTGGAGGTGCATCCGCCTGCATGGGCGCTCACCCGCAGAACCTGGGTTGAGGGTTTATGCAATGCTCAGTCAAGAAGTGCAATTTGGAACCCCGTGATTTTCCCTCACCCGGACTATTTGAGCTAGGTACTACAGTATCCCTTCGTCTCCATTTGTCGCCGTTTAGTTGCCGTAGAGTGTTCCGAGATTAGGAATAGTTCAAACATGACATCGTGTAGATGACTTCCACAGATTAGGTCACGACAAGAGTTCCCCGGCTAGACCACCCCAGCAAAGGTCTTAGGCTAGCCCAAAGCCATTAACTGCACACAGATTCAGGGATGAGATCATCCTATCTTACATTTCCCTAAGTGCAGCACAGTAAGGGTGCTGGTTGACACGCCTCCAGGTGTATATCCAGGAGTTAAAGGAGATATCGGCTTTGCCCAATTGACCGAGAATTCCCTCGGAGCGATAGCTGATCCGAGTGGTGCTCATGGGGGCTACATGCGAGATCATGTTATCGTTGCATCCGATAGACCGATCATAGATCCGTTGAAACGGGCTTTCTTTCCTCCGTGTCTAATTGCACGCTAGGGGACTCTGGGGTTTTCTGTCCCTAAAAGAGTATTCACTTTGTAGACATTGTTGTTGTTTGTCGTTGTTGTGATGTGTGCTGAGGCTCCTTAGTATTCTCGATGGGAGCCCTATGGAGGTGCGCAGGGCAACTCTAGCGCTACAACACAGTATAATACCAGTAGCCGCACCGTGAACTAAGTTGAAATCCACCGGAGCGTGAGAGAATTATTTAGAAATTTGCAGGTTATTATTATAATCATTCAAGTGAAATCACGACTTTCTTTTCTTCTTCCTCCTCTCCTCCTCTACGGTGTTTGGCAATTGCACTTCTACTTTCTACCCTCTCCGCTTTTCCCTTCTGGTGCAAGTATTCACAGTAATCAGATACCTTTCCACTTCAAGAAGTCGTACAGTGCATCACCCTTCTACTCCAATTGTTTTGCCCTGGCTTTGCTTGATAGCTGCAGGGCCACGCAGTCAGTTTTCCCCCCTCCACCAACATTCTTTATCTTTCCCCATAATCACCATCATCATTGCAACCCAAAATTGGTAGCCCCGTCACTTTTTTCGCTGGCAAGCCCCACCCTTTCTCACAACATCTCACGGGCCCCCTCTCTTGGGAGGTGAAAGACAGCAATTAGACAAGCGAGCGGGAGAGGGTGGAAGGGAAAGTAATAAAATATATAAACGGGCTTATATGCGACTCCGTCCGGCTTCAGGTCTCCCCAGATTCCTGCAAAATTTGCGTTCGTGCTTGCTGCAGAGCTACCGCTTTATTCCTAGGAGTTTGTTTTCACATAGCCAAATCTACTGCAATAACGTCGTACCACATCTCAGCGCCGTCTCTTCTCCCACGACAACCCCCACGAAGATGTCTAACACCCAAGCAACTATCGCTAGCGTCTATAGCGCTTCCGTGTCTACACCACAGAACCTCTCGAGCTCGCCAGAGGGCGTAACTAACAAGTCTCACCACTTGAAGAATGGAAAAGGCTTTACAAACCCCTGGCCGAGGTATGAGTAAAAAACTGTTTACAAGGATGGGTGATATTCTGAGCCCGAGCACGCCTTTTCCCCCTCCTCCTCCCCTCCCACTCTTTCTCGAGTTGTTTGCCTGTTCGCTCCAACGCTCCTGCTATGCAGTTTTGTCAATGTTTCCTGTCAACGCAAAATTGAGCGTACACAAAATCCCTCCTTCCTGCAATACCGCTTACCCCCATCCCTCTCTTGCGAAAAAGTAGACTTATTTGAAACTGAGCGGCAATGTACTGATATCTGACAAAGCTGGAGAGATTTAGAGCCGGTCAAGGTTCTGAGCGCCGTCGTTCGGTAATATTTTTCCTCTTCCTTAGCTTTATCTCTCGTAATTCGAATACCGACCTGACTGGCATCTTCTGCTTTTTTTTCCTCCCTTATCAGACATCGCATGGGCCCTGACTCCCCCGGAATTTTGGGTCCCCCGACTACCCCGCCAACAGTTCCAGTCGTAGCCCCTCAATTCCTACCAACCCGTTCCACTTTCTCTACTGAATTCCGTACGACATGGCTCGGTCATGCTTGCTTTTATGTCGAGTTCCCTGGTGGCTTCCGTGTTCTGTTTGATCCAGTGTTTTCAGAGAGGTGTAGTCCCGTACAATTTATGGGTCTAAAGAGATACACCAAGATGCCATGCGATATCGTGGATATCCCTGTTGTGGACGCTGTGGTCATTAGTCATAATCATTATGACCACTTGGATCATAACACAGTTATAAAATTGAAAAAGCACCACCCAGATGCCTGGTACTTCGTGCCGTTGGGTAATAAGGCTTGGTTTGTGCTCCCCCTTACAGCATGCGGCCCACTGGCGAAGATATCTGTTTGAAGCAGGCCTTTTTCTAACAATGTATCGGTGTCGACAGGTTTACCCATTCCGGCGTCGAGAAATGTATCGAATTAGACTGGTGGGAGGAACGAGATATTGTGCTCACTCCATCCAGTTCTCAAACCTCAGCTGGAGCCTCTCCCTCTACCAATCCCAATGAACCGCCACTGGAAGTGCAAACAGAGCCCGCAGAGGAAGGTCTCAAGGCTAATAGCATTGCTGCGAGGATAGGCTGCCTTCCATGCCAACATACTAGCGCTAGGGGATTAACTGATCGAGGTGCGACATTGTGGGCTAGTTGGAGCATAGAAAGCGGTGGAAGAAAGGTTTACTTTGGAGGGTGAGTGATGATATCATTTCCTGGAGCGTTATCTCTTTGGTGTTGTTTTCCTTTTTCTCCCATGATTTCTTTTTGCAGCTTGTCCTTGTGTTAGTCTTCCCCTCACGAGGGCTCGGGCTTTTGATAACCAAAATGCCCCTGCTGCTCGTGCTAAACCCCTCATATTGGCTATTTGGTTGTGGCGGGTTCCCGTGTGATACCGGGGCCCGAGCTGTGGGTCGACCGACGGCCCTAACGATCTCAGCAATGGGTTGTTCATACTTTGGATATAGGCAATTTACTGGGCTGGGGCAATGGCTTCGGATGGATGACGGAAGTCTACGGTTCGGGAGCGGTCAGCGGCGTCCCGTTGGGTGCAATATGAGGCAGTCAACCCTTCCAAGTAGAACTCTCTGTCAGGTTGAAGCATGGTCCCTTCCGATGTCGGGGAATTTTTTATAATTCTTGCGAACACCCGGCCCCCCCCGCCTTGCTCGCTCTGTTGATCACTTGTTACTCGAGTGCTGGTAGAAGGGGATTTGTCTATCCAACCTTATTGTAACCCCCTAGGCTACCATTGCCCATTGCTTTAACCCAATTTGTGTCACGACCGCAAAGGCCGAGTTATTTTTTCCCTTGATGTTTGATTTCAAAGCTCACTTGGTGTTTTTTTCTTCTTTTCTTTTTCCCTTTCCCTCTAGCTGACAGGAAATCATACACAGCGACACCGGGTACCGTGCTGTCCCTCCGGACCTTCCGAAATCTGTTGATGATTATGGCGAAGAGTTCAAAGACTTGCCAGTATGTCCGGCTTTCAAGCAGATTGGGGAGTTGAGAGGGCCGTATGTGCCTGCAGTGGCATTCTGGTTTTCATGGATTCATCAAACTGATTACCTTGACCAGGTTCGATGTTGGGCTGATACCCATCGGTGCCTACGCGCCAAGATGGTATGTTTCTTCCAACAATGCTTTCTTTATTTATTTCAATCTCAACTGAAGGCTTTCCTTTTGCTTCTGCCCTTGCTTTTCTTTTATTCCCTTTGCATGGAATATCCCAGATTCTGCACCCTGTTCGACGCATGAGATTTTGTCCCCCCCATGTATGACATTGAAGTGCCTGTAAGGTGTGATTATGTACTCGAACTCGAAGGTAGACGCGGTGCGTACCGTGCTCGAGTACTTCACCTCAGCATACCCAGCGCGACGGCTCGGTCGGGAATCTTCCAGAAATCCCTCGTTTTTTGCATGGATGAAAGGAAGGTCACAGTGTCGGGCTTAATTCTTGCTTTTTCCCACTTTTTGACTTTTATGGAGCAGATGATTTCTTGACTCACGCGAGATTTTGAACCCAACTAACTTTGGACTGTGTGCCTAGGGTCATGAGCCCCATGCATGCAAATCCATACGACGCCGTGCGAATTTTTGTTGATACAAAGTGCAAAATGGCACTCGGAATCCACTGGGGTGAGTCACCTGAATATAATTTCTTCCTTCCTCATTTCATCCTCATATCCCCCCGTCTTTTTTTTTGCCATCTCGGGATCATTTTTGAGGTGGAGTAGGTGGGGGGCAAACCGAAACCTCTTTCACCTACGGTATACTTGGTCTGTGGAATTGCCAAATTTAGGCGCTTTGGATGGTTACCCCGCATTTCATCTCGATGGGATGGAATCCATCTTCCCATCACCAGCATCATCATCGGGGATGAGGGAGAAACGGTGTAATGGGGGTAGAGTTTTCCTGGGGATCAAGACGGCTAATTTTGATCACTCTATTTACGGGGGGTGCGTTTAGGGACGTTTGTATTGACTGATGAGCCTATACTCGAGCCACCGAGGTTACTAAAAGAAGCTCTCGGGAAAGAAGGGATCGAGAAGGAAGGAGTGTTTGACGTTCTCAATATCGGAGAGACTAG
>Ga0307507_10005713_pt1 | contig 20095 bp, 20 predicted proteins | sample 7_EM_MG_FD_207223 | JGI IMG/M metagenome (GOLD analysis project Ga0307507, IMG submission 207223) | Populus trichocarpa ectomycorrhiza microbial communities from riparian zone in the Pacific Northwest, United States - 7_EM | ecosystem: Host-associated > Plants > Roots > Unclassified | place...
TCTTACTTTTCGAGAAAGAGAGCAGCAAGTCCGCAAGGCGAATAACAGCAAAGGGATGGCTCGGTGGCAAATAGCCACCCATAGACTAGTTTAATGATCTCTGTCCTACTTGCAGAGAGTCTCTAGTATCAGGATCCACATCTGCTTGTTTCTTCTAAACTAAAAGAGACAAAAGATTTTTTTCCTTCTCTTTTCTGCTACCCCGCCGATCGCGAACCTCACCCTAAGGCGAGGTCCAGAGTCGGATTCTCCCGCCTCGTAGCAGTGCTGATTTGCCCTACGGTAGTAAGGTCTTCAGTCTCCCAGTTCCCATAGGGCAGGTATTCTTCGTTCTCCTACCCTACGTGATGGATTGTTCAATAATAACCCATGATGATGAGGGGAATTGAACTCCTGGGCTCCCGCTAATTGCACAGGAGGTTAATTAGTTCATGCATATTAACCACTGCGCCAGCTAGGTATTTCACATAGCTTTACCATGGGAACCAATACTTATCCTGCTGGCGTGTAGATTTGTTTTTTTTTTCATCCATCCCTTCGTCTGTATAGAATTTCACTCACTTTCAGCGCAGCGAGAGGCAAGACCATCACCCTGATTAGATCGAATGTCGCTCATTAAAGGAATAGGCTCATTCATAGAAAGCTAACCTAGCCAATCAAAGGACTTGCCCTTCCCCTAGCTCAAGATAAACCACCGTTTATACCTTTGAGGGTTAGGAGCTAGAACAAAATCAGTGCCTGAAAAAAGGTTAAGGGATTAGTCCAATTTCCAATTTTCGATGTGGTCTCGTTGTTTAATATGGTAGGGAATCTGGGCTATTGTTTTTTCTAGTTTTTGGTGACCCCACCACCTCCTTCCCTAGGAATATATGGGATGTCTAGAATAGACATCAGGCCGTGCGAGATAGTAATGTTTATAGATCAGGAGTTGCTTGCCCGGGCTAGGGTACCAGGGGTAGTTGAAGAGCAGGTGGAGGTTGTGCCCTGGAGGGTAAAAGTGAGGGTGTTTAGTTTATGGTGGCGGCGGAAGGGTTTTGGGGGGTAACTAGATCAGAGCCTGGAGCCTGGAGGTCTGGGGTTTCTTGCTAGGAGGTTGAAGAAGAGGGAAGGGTAGGAGCAAGGATGATGTGCTAGCTAGGTTGGTGAGCTTGGGCTTTGAGGGGTGGAGTATTACCGGTAGTATCTGTAGTGGGTACTCGAGCAGTACAGTAGCTCATGAAAAGGAATTTGTCGTACTGATATCTAAGAGGAATCAATTAGACCCTCCCTATTGAGTGCCCCCCATCTGCCCTCTGCCGAGCACGCAATCCATCTCTCCTAGAAAAAAAAAACCTCAAACCCGAGTGACGCACCGTGACATGACTCACTCTACTTTCACCCCCATTGTTAACCTCCAGAGACTTAGAAGAAGCATATGGAAGGTTAAGGGATATTTCATGCACAGCTAGGATAAGCTATGTGTTACAGAGTTTCATCGTTTACGTACCGTACTCCATAGGCAGGGAGATCTAGGCCTCGTTTTAGAGGCAAACACAGATGATAGGAATGACGTACAGCCATGTGCCAAAAGTTCTGGTATCCTAGCCAGCACTGAAACACAAAAAGGCTATTATCATACAAGCCTGGATGCCAGAACCTTTGGCGCATGGTCGTAGGCCGTACTCGATTCGATGGGTTGTACGAAGGGCCGTAGAGTGCACGCAGAGTACGGTAGGCAAACTTCGAAGACCCTCAAGTAGACTCAGCAATTCGCTATTAGTCCAATGCGAATACTGCACAAGAATTCCTACATATCACCTGCTCTAACACCTCGCCCAAATAATTAACCCTCTTCAACCATACCTGCACCGCCATTCACTCAAACACCGGGATTGCTCCGAACTTACAACTTACAATATAAGTAGTTCTTATTTATTACCCCATACCTAGGGATTCCCAAGATCTCCCTCTAAACACTCATCCAATGAATTGACTCATCCCCCCATTCCCTCATAGAGCTCCTCTCCTCGATCTCAATATGCGTGATATCAGATGTGGAATACGGGGCGTAGATTACAAATCCATATATTACACCACCCAGAACCGACACGCGGGTTAAGCTTATTCCGAATCGGGTAAGTGTAGCATGATTAGAAATGCGATGGCAGTGGGTTTGCCGAACACCACTTGAGTGGAGGGAAGTGCCAAGTTATTGTTAGGCTCACCGAAATTTGCGGAGGGGGAGGGGGTGAGTCATGGGGGATTTTGGGTAGAGAGAAGGTTTCTGAAATTCGATGGATGTAGCGGACGGGATACCGTACTGGTAAGGCTTCGGGGGATCTCGGCATAATAATTAGCAAGAGGTGGAGTGGACTGCAATGTTTTTGGTTGATTCCTTACTTACTTGTCGGCACTGGCCGTGCTGTAGTAAACTTGAACACTCAAAATTGTCTGTCGGCTCCAGCGTGTCTTTGCCAAGAAGGTCTCAGCGAGCCGAATATCTGGTGAGGGCTCCCGCGGAGTGTCGAAAATTCACTAACATCCGCTAAGTTAACTAACTGCTGGGGAGCACTGAACTGGTGTCACCCCATCTGCATTACCGTATTTTCCATGGGACAAGCCAACTCAAACATTCGCCTATCTCGCGCTATATCTGGAAAGTACTACCCGCGCGGAGTGTCGGCTGGCGGAGCCTTTTTTGCTCTACCGGCGGAGCCTTTTTGTTCTCCCAAATTCACCCGCTGCTATCGCCTGGTACCTGCGCGCCATTATATAGTACTGCAGCAACAACCCCCCATCATATTTACCGTAGCACGTGGGGATAAACTCGTAGTCCCAAACACAGATATTCACACTAACTACGATTTTTTTAGTTGCCAGCAATTCTTTGACAGTTTAGTAGATGGATAAATCGTACCCAGATATCTTTCCGGGAACTCTGGCAAAGGGGGGCACAAGCCCCTTCCCACCAATTTCCATTACCCCGCCTTTCGCCTTCCTAGTTATGAGAGTCAGTACAGGGCAAAAAAACCAGACTGCCTATCACAATCCTCCCCCCAAGCTGAACTTGGGCCTTCACAGGCTTGGGTCAAACAATACCGCTGCCTCCTACTCGAGTATACCGTACTTAAAGATATCAGCCTTTAGAGTAGAAAGTTGTGGAACACACAAATACCACGGCCAGCACCCAACTGCTAGCTCGCGCCCATTCCTGTTGGTGCTCTCACCTAGGCTATGGGAAGCAAAAGCCCCTCTCTGGAGGTTGGTATTCTTTGAGGTTGGCCTTGGCTACTAATATTATAATAATATTATCATCAAAGATTTCTTAGTATCGTACTGTCGAGCGCGCGGATGGCTTTAGGGGCTTTTCGTACTTTCTTGAGTAGTTACGCATGCCCTTGCGTAGTAGAAAAATGTGTAGTTTCGCTAGTAGTATTCCTGTTATTTAAGAGAGGTGGAGACTCCTCAGAGGAGGAGAGAGGATCGTGAGATTTTTTTTTTTGGTGATCAGAAACTGTTCTTTCAGTCTCCACTCTTCACCTTTCTTGTGACTTGATCAAACCGGCCAATTACGGCCATCCTTCAGTTTCCACAACGAGTCTTTACTTCCTTCTGTTCTCTTCTGCAGCTCATCCTCACGAGAACCTTTACCATCAAGATTGCCAATATCTATAAAAGAACGCCGGCCGGGGAAGACCCGCCGCAGTACTCGTACAGTACGGTACTCAACACGAGGCAAGGGTCTGTCGCATTGCCCTGCGACTGAGACAATCAAAATGGATATGGTTATTTCTCTCCTCCTTTTGTTGGTGTCTACCGGTAGCGTTTTTCTTTTCCGCCTGCCTTTCTTCTTTTAGAGAAGAATGTGCAGTTGGTTCCATATCAGAGGAACTGTAGGCCTTGAAGACATTGGACAGCGTAAGATGCTTTTCCTTTGTTAGAGTTTTGGGCCTTTACGCAATAGATGAACCCTAGCCTTGGGCTTAAATTAATCCATGGATTTAACAAAAAAAAAATTTGGCAGAGGGGAACACCGCGGCAATTCTCTTCATACTGCTTCTTGCTTTTGTTTCCGGTTCGCCTCTCGCTATCTACTCCAAATCCTAACTTCCGCAAATTATCCTATTCTTCAACACTCCCGATAGTGGTGATGACTTGTCTATCCTACCTTCTCATCTATGCCCTCCGAGGTCTAGACACCCAGTATCCTCAGACCAAGAGACAACGCCTACATAGGGATTGTGATATCGTATAATACCGTATACAACTCCCCTCGTGCCAATACCCACAAAAGCACGCAGACCCTACAGTTGCCCTCACAGCACATTACAAAGCACACTTACAATACCTATTGTATCATGAAACACCAATTCAGCACCCCCACCTCTCCTCTCCCCTCCCACTCCTCTGCCCTTCCCCAAAAAGTGCCGCCTCGCCCTCCTTCGCAAAAGCCCGAGCATCAACAAAGCTCACATTATCTCCTAAAAACACAAAAAAAAATCAAAAACCAGGCTAAACAAATCCGGGCAGCAAATCCAACCCTTCAACGTTCCACACACGCACTCACCTCATTAATAATCCCCCTCCCCGTCGTTGGCAGCCTTTACCGGTATTCCCTCAACCAAGCTCGTACCCCCGCTCAAGCTCATGCTCAATGACACCCCCCCGGGTTCCAACTATCCAATGTGGTACGATAATAAACAGTGAAAACCAGGCTATCATTTTTTTTATTTATATTTCTTTTTTCTTCTCCCTTCCTTTGAAAGCTAGAAGGAAGGGAGCTCCAACAAGAGTGTCGTACCAGCTCTCATGATTGCCTGATGTTTGCACTAAAACGGACTACTATTGCATACACCAAAATTCAGAGGTTCTGGCCATTTTCCTGCCTGTATGCAATAGCAGCCCGTTTTGCGAACGCCAGGCAATTACCGTAGGGGTGGGGGTGAGTACCGGTAGAGTGTCGGAATGCCCTTACTGGCTGGCTTATCCTACCTACTGCTAGACTCCGCTTGGGATTATTCATCTGGCGGCACGATGGACTGAACTGTAGTCGCTGTTGGTTTGGAAGTGCTGTGAGTCAACTACTAATGTATAAAATCCTTCCCGCCCTCCTTCCTTCCAGAACTTCGGGAGGGGTTCTTTTTTTTTCCATCTCATTTGGATATCGTCATTGCGAATTGAACTACAAATAACGGGCAATCCTACATAAACAATTGCGAAGAAGAAGAGTGGAAGACACCCTCTTGGGAATCCATAAGATTTTGAAAAGCTACGAGACTGGGCCTACGGCATTCGCTAATACCGCCAACACTTCTAGTGAGCGTTACGGACAAGGCGGCCGGTCAATTGATATCGTTGCCGGTCAGTCATCGAACTGGAGAGCAGAGTACCAAGATCATACGATACGGTGCCGGCTCTCACCATTGCTCCAAGTACCAAAAGAAAGAGAAAGAGGGAGATCTTTGTGCTTTATCACCCCACCGCTACTATCTATCGTGCCCCATACTTTATATAATACCTCCCAGATCCCCGGTTTCCCTTAACTTGACATTCCCACCCCTACTACAAACCAACCAACCAAACCATGCCCTCCTCAATATCAACCCACGCCTCAACCTTCAGCACCTTCCTCACCAGCACCACCAACCCATTCTCAAAGCCTCAAACAAGCATAAGCATAAATGGCGACAATGCCCTGAGCGCATATCGCACGCAGGCAACCTACACCACGCGCTCGCGAATAACCGGTACGGTGCAGGTAGTGTCTCCGCACTGCGACGTTCGCTTCGACGAGGTAGTTATCACCTTCGAGGGGACAATAAGTACATGGTTAGACAGGTTTAACCCCACACCAGCAAGTGGTGGGCGGACGTACGCTGAGAAGATGGTTAGTAGTGCTAAGTCCCCCACCCCACCCAACCCCACCCCACAACAGCCGCAAAGCTAACAAATGATGCTCGGAACTATTGTAGTTCTTGAAATTGACACAACCAACCGACGACACCCTCCTGCCCATCCCCCGCCTCCTGACGAAATCAAAAACCTACACATTCCCCTTCGAATTCGTCATTCCGGAAAAACTCCTACCGAGCGCCTGCTCCCACCACCGCTCCACCTCTTCCCAGGAGACAGCGGAGCGGGAAGAACACCTCCAACTCCCCCCCACCTCCGGCGACCACATGCTCCCAGATGCGAACGGGGTCCTCGTCGACGACTCGTTCCCGGACATGTTGAAGATCGCATACTCCATAAACGCACGCATCATTCGACGGCGCGAGAGAGACAACAAACCAGTAGTACTATCCTCCAGTGTGAGGAAAGTCAGAGTAATGCCTTACGTGGAGGACGCACCACCAATAATGCTCGACGGCGAAGTCACCGCCCCCCCTGCCTTCGGAGGAGGAGGAGGCGTTATGGGACCAAGATATGTATTAAAGAAAGAAAAAGACGTCAAAAAATCCCTCTTCAAACCCCGCCTCGGCCGTCTGCTCGTATCGGCTCAGCAGCCAAACCCCCTCCGCCTACACGATCCAAACAAAGCCGGACCTCCGAGCACAACAATGGTCCCCATTTCCCTCCTCTTCACAAAAACCACATCTTCCTCCTCCCCTCCACCAAAACTAACAACCATAACCACAAAATTACGCATACACACCACTTTCTCCACAACCCCATTCCCCCACCCCCCCCAACGGGAAACGGCGGGGCCGATAGGGAACTACTCCACAACGCACACTCTCTCCACCCGCTGCATCTCGAACACCCCCTGGACCGGGAACGAAGCGAGGTTGAGCGTACCGGTTTCCCCGCCAAAGGGGGTGATGTTGGTGCCCAGCTTTAGCACATGTCTTGGAGCGAGGAGTTATTCTCTTGAAGTCGTCGTTGGGGTGCAGAATTCTTCGTCCATCGCGCTGAATATTCCGCTGCAGGTATCATTTCCTGCCCCTGTGGAGGCGGGGGTGGAAGTGGGGGTAGGGGTGGAGGAGTTCTTCACGCCAAGGAGCGTCGCGCCGCCATCATCATCAGTGGCGGAGGAGGAGAGGAGGGGGGGACAGTTACCGCCGCATATGAGGCCTCGAGCGAACCTCCCGCCAGAGGGGTTGCCAGCGTACGTATTTCCCCCGGTGGGTGGGGAAGGCGGGGTCGCTAGGATTCCATCCCCCGTGGGGATTTCGCCGGGGTGTGGGTAGATGTCAGAGTGATAATTAGTGATTTTCATTTCCATTTTCTATCTATCTGTTTCAGTTAGGTTATTGGGGATGGATAATATGTGGAACCAGTTTAACGAAACACAACGTACTGTATCATATCGTAGCTCACCAAGCTTTGTCATGGCACAGCATAGCATAATGTAGCTTAGTCTAACTTGTAATTTCAACAATTTAATATCATAAATATCACACCGTATTCACCATTCATTCACCCGTTCACTCACTCACTCACTCACCTCCTAGCCCCTTGTGAGACCCCTAGCGTCACATGGTATCACCAAGCAAGCCCCAACAGAACTTCTCAAACTACGATATAGTATCGTGCGGCGAAAAAAAGAAAGAGAGAGGTTTAACCATCCCATCCGGCCAAAGTCAAAAAGTAATAAGAATCTAAAAATTCCAAATATTACTTACATGACCAAGACCATGCCAGCCCTAACCCCTTCTCACGGCAAACTATAAAGAAATCTCAAGCCGTTCTACCAGCTCTGCTGTATCGTTTCAATCATTTCATTCGCTTGCTCGACCGAATGCGCCCGCAAGAAAAGGAGAGCAAAGACACCAAGACCCAATCCAACCCATCTCCAACTAAAAAAGGCTTTTTTTTCTTTCTTTTCTCTTTTTGTCCATTTTACTTTTGATTATGATTTTCTCCGGCAATCCAGACCAGCAAGAGGAAAGATTTCGTGAATTCAATTCCCCTCCATTTATCCCTATGAGCTCAACACGCGGTCCCAATAGTAACGTAAAAATCAAAGGGAGCTGCAACGAAAAAAAAAAAAAAAGAGAAAGAGAAACATGAGCGAGTATCAAAGCAAAAAGAAGCGGTCATCCATCCGAGCACCATCTAACATATCGTCTTTGGAGTAAGCTAGTGAGAACTTTTGTTATCTGGATGACACGTTTACAAATCTCTATAAACTAGTTAGTTTCGACCCTTCCGATGCTAGCATCATAGATTTGGTATACGTACGCATCATCTTCGTCCGGAAGAGGGTGCTGAGCAGCATCCTCCATCTCCCGCTGGTAGGCTGCCAACACCTCGGTGTCGACAGTAACCTCAGGAGGAGCCAGAGCCGGGGAAGCAACGAACTCAAGAGTCGGGTTTCCGACAAGCTTCCTAGCCAACCACAAGAAAGGCTTTTCAAAGTTGTAGTTCGACTTGGCAGAGATATCGTAGTACTGGAGGTTTTTCTTCCTATGGAAGGTAATGGTCTTGGCCTTAACCTTGCGCTCCTTAACGTCGACCTTGTTTCCGGTAAGAACGATAGGGATATTCTCGCAAACGCGGACGAGATCACCTATCGGATCCAATACTAGTGTTAGCTTCTATGCCGAAAAAGGTAATTATGTACTCCGGGGTTGTTGTCACGCACGATGCCAGTTGGGAACGTTCTTGTAGGTAATTCTAGAAGTGACGTCGAACATGATGATACCGCATTGACCGTTAATGTAGTATCCATCTCTCAACCCGCCAAACTTCTCCTGACCAGCGGTATCCCAAACATCGAACTTGAGTTCACCAAAGTTGGTAAAAAAGCCAAGAGGGCTGAAAGGCAAAAGGTGGAAAAGTTAGCTGAAAACACCAACAAAATTTATCGGAAGAAAACCTCTAAACAAGCTCGGAAAGGTGCACTATTAAACAAGGAACGAGGAGACATACTGAACCTCGACACCAAGAGTAGCGATATATTTTTTTTCGAACTCGCCGGTCAAGTGACGCTTGACGAAGGTAGTCTTCACGAAAAATATATTAGCAAACCAATACTCTCCAGTAAAAGCTTAAATATTTTTATCGTGATACAAAACACCTCAGCCCCCAGCTATTGCCATATGGCCGAAGTAGGGGGAAGGGAGATATCGAAAATATTAGGAAAGAAGGTAAAAGATCAGAAGCGAGGTAAGAGAAAATACCTTTCCGGTGCCACCATCACCGACAAGAACAAGCTTAAAAGTCGGAACTGAACCTGGAGCAGCCATTATGATTGTATTTTTCTAAATGTTCGTATGTAAGAGACGCTAGCGAAGACGACGATGGAGGAGCCCTTATTATAGCAGAGTAGAGAAGTCAGTAACTGGAGGCAGCACCGCTGGGAAACACCAGAGGAAGGATGGAATGGGAAGGCTGCGGTGGCGGCGTTGGTGAGAGGAAAGGGAAGAGAGAGGAATGATCACCTTTGTGCGTGGAGATTGGAAATTAGAGGTCGAGGTGGATGAAGTGGATGAGGTTTTTGTTTGGGTGAGGGGCAAAAAAAAGATGGGAGAGTGAGAGCGAAAAAGAAAGGGGAGGGAAGAGGGGAAAAAAAGTAGAGCAGGTTGGAGAGAAGACAGCGCGACAACGGCGAGCGAGAGGGAATAGGATGGGTGGCTCTCCTGCAACAAGAAAAAGGTGTTGGCGGGGCTGGCAGCCAAATCCGATTTTTCGACAGCCAAGCCCTCTCTCTAATTGGTCAGCGAGTCTAAACATAACCCTAACCCTGGCGATCGAGAAGAAAATTAAGGCATGTTGGTGCTTTCCACGATCTTCTATGGTAAGGTTCCGAAAGTTGAATTATTGAGCAAAAAAACCGCTCTTCCCTCCCAGGAAAAAGCCTTAGTTTATGATATTTGCTACTCCCCGGTCAAAGTTTGCCGGTTCCAATCATTTATTCTCGCGATATGTCCTACATTCAGATCGTCCTATCCCCAAAAAAAGCCCCGTTCAAAATTCTTTCCTTCGCCATAACCACTTTCTCTATCAAACTCGCCCCCGCCGTGATACAAAGCCCGTAGGTAAGGAATCTAACTATATAAAATCCCCCATAATGGGCAGATTGTCTGGGTACCAAAGTTACTAATTACATGAACTTATCCAGGGAATAAAATAATATCCATCTCGGAATCGCCCGAGACGCTGTGACTAACACAGTAGAGAAGGTAAAATAAAAGAACGTCATAACATATTCAAAAAAAACCGGCTGTCACCTCAACAAAAGTACCAGAAAAAAAGAAAAAAAGAAAAACAGCACCAGACAACGCTCAGTTATTTATGCTTATCATCCAGAGAAGTAAAGGAAATTCTTCCGCTGCGGCAGCAGCAACACCAACATGCAAGTCAGAGATACAGAAAGACAGATCGGGGGGGGGGGAATATCGAAGGAGGACAATATTGATTTAAAAGCTATTAGAATGTCAGTATAATTTGATAATTTGATGTTTGTATCGGTGATAACATACTGTTCCTTCCAGAAGCCAAAGTTAACTTCTGGTGTTGAAGCTGTTGCGCAAGCCTTTCGGATGCTTCTCGCTGCCGCGCTAGGCCCGCAGAAGTATACACCGACGTTTGTCCTTAATGTCCCCTCCAATCCAGTGATGTATGATTGATCCATGATCCCATCCCTCATTGTCGTGAAGAGCTTGGGGAAGTCAGGACGGCCGTATTGTGTTCCAGTTCTGAGTTGCGTCAAGGGATCAACCTCCATTCCGACGCTGTTGAGTACAATGTTTTGAGCCGTATCGACATCGAGTCTCTGGGTGAGATACGTGTGGATTCTCAAGAACTCATGAGACTTGGAGTCACTTTGTCGTTCTAATGAGGATAGAAGATTCTGGAACCATTCGAATGAAGAAATATCACGGCAAACCCAAATAAACTCTACACGACGAAGACGCAGTGGTGTTGAACCGGGATTGTCACGTTTATGCCAGATGTTCTTCAGAATAGAGGCCCACGGAGTGACACCAATACCTGTACCAATAAGTACAGCAATCTCGTTATCAAACACCTAATAATGATGTGTTAGTGTGCAAAGGGAAAAGAGGATCAATGACTCTCTATACGCACATCTTCAGCTGGCGCTCCGTACGGTCCGTCAATCCTCAAAGTGGGCATCCTCATTCCATTTCGTACAGCAATCTCATATTGGCCCATGGGATCGAGCCCTTCTATCCCTTGTGCGTCTGAGCCAGCGCCAAGCATCTCGCCCAGTGCCTTGGTGAAATCACCAACCTGGCGGATATGAACGGAAATGTATGGATCTGATGGACAAGAAGTGATAGTAAATGGATGCCACTGGAACCGAGACACAGCAGGGACCTGAAGGAAAAGATATTGCCCGGACTTGTACTTCATCGACGGTTTAGTAAACTGAATCTCCATAGCACCATACGGGTGCTTGATGACTTTGGTGATTTCCGTCTGCTTTCGTGATCGGACCTCCCTCCATACTCGTTCAAAAAAGTAAAGGCCAAATGTCCAGATAGTAAATCTCCAACCCTGGTATCCAATGCAATGCTTCCAGAAGATTTTTCCAGCGAAGGGGGAGAATGGCTCGGGTGTGTCTCGGACGAAGCATCCAACGGCGTGGGTATAGAGGGCAAGGAAAAAGATAAGCGCAAGGTGATGCGTATACCAGAACGCCTCGAAGCACTGCTGTCTTATTTTGTGATGGGCACTAAACGAATGTGAGAAAAGATCATTCAATCTCCCGATGAGGAAGGCTTACGTCGTGTACATCAGCATCATGCAGAAAAGCATAACGTGCCCTGTGATTCCTCCAGGTTGGGTATAATGAATCTGAAGAGCTGTCACTGGTCGAATCTGGGTCTTTTCGACATTGTAGAAACTGCGAAAAGGGGTTAGCGATTGGGGATATTAAAAATATTAAAAAAAGGCCAAGCTACTTACTTGACATAATGTGATGTTGTGTGAATGATAGTGAAGAGCAGCAAAGAATAAGCCGTCTGTCTATGAAGCCACTGGCTCTCGTCCAACGGCAGCCACTTGATCTTGGGTCTGACAACTCTCAAGATATTTCGGCACATAGGCAATACAATTAATCCACCATCAAACAACAGAACTAATCCAGCACCTCGCGACATCCACACCGAATACTGAAGGGTGTTGAGACCAGCAAGTCTGGGGTCAACGACTTGCTTCCACCTAAACGAGAATCAGCAAAACGAACAGAACCGAAGCCAAATTTCCAATGAACCCACCATCCAAAAGCGAACAATCCCCAATGCGTGCCCCACCAAAATATCCAAAATAACAATCTTCTCCCCGTCAGCTCCCGATGCCACCACGATTCTTGACCCATTTTCCTTGATTGATTTTTATCAGTTCTGGGCCTACAAAATCCCCAGAGGGCGGAAACCGGACTTTTTAAGGGCAAGCGCCGGGCAAAATGGCCAAGACAGTTGCAATAGTCGGCGGCTAGACTTGGGAGTTGTTTGGTTGCAGTTGGCAATTAGGTCGGCCAGCGACGAATACAATCGGAGAAAATGAAGTCGAGCTCACACTGCTGAAACGGGGTAGAAGCGGAAATGGGAAATAGAAAACTACCAAAATTGTAGAAATATGAATAAGAATAACGAAAGTGAAGTAGTAAAGCGAAGGGTCCCCAAAATCTGACGAAACCAGCGTTGACCACCAAGAAAGAAAGAGAAAGAGCGGTGGGAAGAAGGAAGGAGAGGGGGTGAGTAAGTGAGAAGAGGTGAAAGAGTGAAAGTCAAGAAAACCAAGAAGAGGGTAGGGGATATCTATGATAATTTGGAACGGTCGAAAAAGCTCGGTAAGTGGATGAACCTTGTTTTCCCCCCCCTTGTCAGGCCGAAATGGCAACACAGAAGATCAAGTTTATGCAGATGCTGGTAACCGGTGAAGTCGTGTTGGGATTGAACACGGGGCAGAAGCACAGATCCAGGTAAGGAGAATAATAAAGCTAAAGGACGGCAAAGTGACGAGGGAGAGAAGGGGGAGGCCTCCTGTGACGGAAGTGATGTTAGATTCTGAAGCCTAATCTGCTGCAGAATGTACCCGGGGAACACGATGAAGGGGTCGAAGGAAAAGTGTTCTGGATATGAAGCAGAGAGAGGGGGATCGCACGGACAACAAGCTCACTGTTTAAGGGTCAGGAGTTGAAGTGGGGCCATTGCCTGTCGTCTTTAGGAAGGAGTGCAGAAGGAGTTCTGGGACAGAAGGGAGAAGGGGCGGGAGGAGCCATGATGATATTCTTCTCTGGGGGTGGGTTTAGAGAAGACTGGCTGATACTGCGAGTGAAACTTTTACAGGGGTTGGTTGGGTTGGGAGGCACTCGTACCGCAGTTCGACTGTGTCCTGAACAGTCACGGAAGCGAACGGATCGATGGGTGGTGATTTGGGAGAAGAGCGTGAGGGGAAGGAATCCTACGAGCCACAAGTTGACTGCATCAGATTGGACAGGAATGGTGAGCGATGCGCGAAGAAAAAAGAAAGGTTACAACCAGAAAAGCAATGGGAAGTTGGGAACCATGATTATTATTATTATTATTATGTTCCAAGTACAGCATACTCTCGTCCCTTAGGCTGCTAGGCCACAGTACCAACACAAGCATCCATTCATTTACTCGAGTAGTGACCGTGGCCCGTTACTAAGAAAAGGTCAATTCGGTTCGCTTGTGTGCAGTGTGCCGGCGGTTGATGGTTGGTCGAGCATCATCGAGTTTAGCAATGCCAAGAAAGGGAAAAAAACGAAGTCAGGTACGCCGCCCAGCATGCCAACCAATTCCGTCAGACAGCAGCCACACCTTTTCCTTCCGAAAGTGCTGATAACTGACAAGGGTCCAGGGTTGCACTCTACCCCAACTCCTACTAGTACACTTCACACACAAATGTTATCGAACATCTGCGCCCCAACACAACCATCTTTGTGCTCAAGTACCGGTAAGGTGTGATAAATACTGGTATCCTCACCTCTGCACACACACACACACACACACCTAAGAAAATTACTATTGTTGTGCAACATAGCCACGAGGGGTCGGTTCAAACCTTCTTTATATTGACTACGGCACTCGTACAACTTACAAGTACCAGTACGAGTACGGTATAGTACGCCATCCCGCACCTCATATTTGCCCTGGTTTTGATGATATCGTAAAGCCCGGCTTCCAGGTTCCCCTCTTCGCAGCCGAGCTATCCTATCCGCACCCGCCTGGGCCCAACCGCTTTCAATAAACACAGTAAGTTTGCGATAGTCATCTCTCCGAAGGATATCCTTCTATTCTTAGTTTTTGTTGTCTGTCTCTCTCTCAACACCCATCGTGCTGCGGTATTCTTGATTTGACGAACCTCACCTCTTCCCCCCACTCCCCCTCATTTATCACACCAGTTCCCGCACCGGTGCCGATGCCCGATGGAGTCCTGCCGAGTGAGGGGCGTGATGGGACGGTGTCGCCGACGGGATAATGTCACATCTCTATCAAAATTGAGGGGCTGCTAGAGATGCGACATTATCCTGTCCGCGACATTGTCCTATCATGCTCTTTATCAGTAGGTGACGAACAGGGATTAGTAGCAAGTATGATATTATTATTTTTTGTTAAAGTTACCCTACTTTGACGAACTTGATTTTTTGTTGCCAAATACCCCCTGTTCGTCACCCGCTGATATTCGTCAGGACCCCATCGGGGACTGTATGCCGATACCGGTATGGCGACTTTAGAAATTCTCGAGGAATGAGGGAAAGCTGTTTATTTTATTTTTTCGTTCTCATGTCTTGGATAAATGTTATCATTTGCAGAATTAATAAAAAGAAAAATATCTGCCCTTCCGGCCCTCAAAAACCAACAGCCGACCGACCCTGAAGACTAGTAATAATTCCAATGATCACATAACGCCATCACAATAGCCTGCGATGTGTCTAAATCGTAAAGAAGGCTTTCTCAACTTTCCCTGGCTCCTCAAGAGTTTCTAAAGTCGCAATAACACCAAGAAATACTAAGCACATGCAGGCTCCGTAGTTGTGATATCGTATAACCTTTGGCCCCCCCCCTCCAACTTCTAAAAGTGGAGGAAGGCCAGTAATCCATAATCATCATCACAGTCCCACCTAGCACCTCTCGCAAGCTTCGGGGCTAAGCCTGGGGGGTTTCCTAAATTCTAGTTTAAGGTATTAGTACGGCGCCGTGCGATGTTGGTAACGTGTGGTAAGGCTGGACTGATGACTGAGAGGAGAAAGAACTCTGGGGCCAGGCATGATTCTGCACTCGAGTATCAGTCCAGTACGAGTACTTTCCAACCTCACTTTTAAGCGCCCGCGAAACAAGTACCTTTTGGGGTAACGTAATTTTACCCCTCACGTGCCCAACATCTGCAAGTAAGCAACCCCTGTTCAGAGACATTTGGGGCGCTCAACCTTGTCACCGCCACTGACGAGGAGGAGAAAATGGAGGAGGTGGAGGTGGCTAGTAACGGAGGTAATTAATTCATGCCTTACTGAGCACCCAAGCCCCACACAACAACCCTTTCCTCTCATGACACCGCGAGCGTCTCAAGAATCTCAACTTCTCACAGTGCACTGCTCTAAAACCTCAGACAAAACGACCGTCTCAACATCAAAGAGCATTCCAGCACTACATTCTTTATACTATCTCAGGGGCGAGCGAGGGAATTCCCCTGCGGGGTAGCAGTGGTATTCGAAGTTGAAAAAGTTGAAAAAACTCGGCTTGCTTTTCTATTTCATGCACGAGTGCTGTACCGTACTAGTACGCTTGGCGCAGCCAGAAACGGTTGACTTTCTATGATCTAAAGACGCTTTTGTTGATAAGCTGGTAACTCAATCATATCACAAAACTTGGTTTGTTGAGCGGCCATAACCTACTGGATATCTGATGAGAGTACCTTCGCTTTACATGGTCTCTTGACCCCGCAAATTCTTCACATGTTTGAATAACCGGCTTTATTATACCGAAAGTAAAACCCGCTACGGTACTCGTTAAGGATATAGCGCCGATATTTTAAGGCTTCCCGTGGTCAGTCCCGGCATAGAAATGAGGATATATTATTTGGCAAGAGCCTTTGAGAGTCGGCCCGGGAGGCTTGAACCATTATCTAGAATCCAGACTCGGTCGGCAGATAAATTATCCTCTAATAACTCAAACCTGCAGGTTATAATTTCTTCAGGGAAGCTGCTGGCATTCTGTTTAACTTATCTGGAGCTGCTTGTAGTACACAAACGGGTGAGAAGTTTTGACAGATGAAGCGACCATAAGTGATAGCAATAACGCCTGGTCTTAAGAGTACTGTATCACAATTCCTCAATCATCTGTACTATACTCGTACTTGAAAGTGTGGAGAAACGAGTGGCTTGCTGCTGCTACCGTCGCCGTTTCTTATGGCAACGTGGGGGTGAGTATTAATTGTATACTCTAGAGTGTTGTTCACATGCAAGACCGATTAAAGCAGGTACAGTACCGTAGGCACGAGAACTATCGACTCCCCCCACCCTTGATCCATGGATTCGTTCTTTCGGCTTCCCCGAATGTTCACGGCTGTGGCTAAATTAGCCCTTGTCGGTGTAAACAAAAAAGTCCAACAAGCAGAATCTTGCGGAATCCTCGCTCAGCAGCCAATGGTTGATGTCTCGGCCTCTTTTACCGAACGAATGTGACGAATTTAGACTTTACTTCTCTTCATCCAATCGACCAGCGCAGACTGGGATGAGAGAAGAGAGACATCAACTCGATGTCCCAATACGAGTACTCGAGTACCGGTACTGTACTCGTACAATTGGTGGGCACCTCCCACCTTCTAAAATAAAGCACTATTACTGGAGTACCGGGTTCCACTGTTAACCCCATCAAGAGGTTGAAATTTGGAGGCGAGGCGGTTGGGCAATCTGATTGATGGATAGATGGAAATGTGAGATGTGGGTGGAGAAGTGCAGATGCACATCAACCAACGCCGCACATGGATATCCCAGACGGCTCACCAGTTGTATCTCTCCATTCAAAATGAGGTGTGGGAAGAGGCGGGAGATGATGATGAGTGATTTACACTTTCTGCTCAAGGATTGGCTTCAAGTGTCAAATATCCTTGTCTTCGAGCTTAAGCGAAGTGGACGAGAATGGACTCCCACAGAGCAAGGTGGTGTGAAACCCATGCAGTTTTACCGTTATAGCATCAGACACTCTTCCGTTTTAGGATCCATGAACAACATTATGCAAGCCTCCCCACGAGGGTTCTCCTCGTTTTGGACCACTCAACCCCCGTAAACAGAGTCCGAGTGACCACTGGACCTGGCTCCACTTCAAAGCCTTTTTCTATTCCCATCTCCCACCTCCAGTTGTCGAGAAGTTCGGATGTCCTTGCCTCTCCATTCTTTTCCCAACTCGTTTTTTGTGTGCTAACTTTGTATCTTTCACTTCTTTTTCATCCCATCTATTTCGGTTCTCTTTATTTTCTTTTCTTTTCTCTAAGGCAAGCCCTTTCTTTTTCTTTTTCTTTTTTTCTTTTCTTTCGATCTTTGTTGTCTTACTTATTTTTTTCGCCTTTTGGCTCTTTTTTTACCTGCAACCAATACTGGCAAGCGATTCGCCTGTTGCTGCTGCTGTTGTCTTTGCCAACCACCCAACCACATCTCTTGCCCCGGCAGTTCTAATTTTGTACTCCCCCGCTCTTTGGCGAATCTGCCTTATCCGTCACGCACACAAGCATCTCATCATCTGCAATAGCCAATCACATCAGTACTACCGGAGTCTCGCTCTTTCTTAGAGGTGCCCAATCTTTTATATATCTACGATACTTCCGTTCCTGTGCCTGGCGCACTTGTTCTTCCGGTATTCCCACTCCACCTTCAAACTCGCATCCCCTCTTGAGGAAAGAATTCAAACTCTTTCTTTGAACTCTCTACAATTCGCACCGTTCGGCTAATTTCCGTAAAACGAAGTTGATCGACTCTTCTGCCGTACCGGTACGGTAGCCTATACATTTCGAAAGAGGGACGCTAGCTCGCCGCTTTTTTCGCTAAATTCCTTTAATTTTTCCCTCCCGCGGTTGAAAGCTTAGCACACATCGAGAAAACAAAAATAAAATAAAAACTACAAAATCTCTTAAAAACCTTTACAAAAAAAAAACTTCAACAAAATGGGAAAGCTCATCAAGAACCACTTGGCCCGTCTCATCATCCTCACAGCAGCAACATACCAGATTGCAGCTGGCCTTCACGGGTACTTCTGGCCTAAGATTTTCTGGGATACGTGGACTAAGTAAGTTACTGCTCAATTAATCATTTCCACCTTGCAAACAACAGACGAACTAACAAGCTCGCTTCTCCAGGTCTCTCGACTCCGCTGTCAAACCGGTCCCCGCCCTTCAAACCATTAATCTGCTGATGGGTATAATCGGCGTATGCTGGGAATACCCTCTCCCATTTCTCATCCCCAACACCTCCTTCCACCGAAGTATCGCCGCGAGGCTCGTCCTTTACCCTCTCAGCGTCCTCAGCGCCGTGCTCCTGTACCAGGGCACCAATGCAGCAATCTACTACCTCGTCGGGATCATCGTCTACTTCTGGGCCTACAAGGATGGGGAAATCGTTTGTATGCCGTGGAAAGTCCCTGAACGCCCAAAACCCGCCAATGGCCCCGCCAAAGTATAAAGAAGAAGAAAAAAGACAAAGTTTCGAGAAAGGATCAAATCGAAATTTGTACAACACTTCACTTCGTTTCTTGCACAAAATTATTTATCTAATATGATGAACTTTAACTTTATTCTTTCTTCAAACCGGTCTGGCGGTCGGAGCATCAATTTTTCTTATGGGGGTTTTCACTTTTTCACCACGGTATCGATCATGCATGGCATAGCATATGGGATGGGGCATTAAGGGGTGGAGCTGGTAACAGCGAAACAAACAACTTTTTTTTTTTTTTCCTACCGTTTTCCTTTTCGCTTCTTTATTTCCTTAGCATTTTTCAAATTGGTTTTGGTTTTGGGAGGGATTTCCTTCAAGCTTACCGGTATCCTTGCGTCTGCATAACGTTTCACTTCTTCCCTTCTTTACTTGCACGGGATTCATAGTTGAATCTTGGACTTATATTTTATTTTATGCCTTTCTTGACGGTCCTTTCATTATTACTCCTAACTCCTGCCTCCTGTCTCCTTCTTTCAGAGACCCAAACAGTCTCTAACATCCTCCTCCTCCTCATGTGTATATATTACCTGTGTTATCACCCCCTTCCCCTTCTTCCCCCTACGACAACTACAATCATTACTCACCGATTCCCCCTACACTCATTCATTCGAAAGAGATGCCATACTACCTATATCTCTATACACTATACAACGGCAGGTGTTTTATTTTATTTTATACTAAACGGTGTTTTTCCCTTTTTATTATAACTTCAATGTATATATTCTCCCTAGATACCGGTTTCGCACATATACATCTGTACTTAAAATTACCTTATTTTATCCCATCACACTTACCTAGCCCAAATCTATCAATAAAGGGGAAGTTTAGGGGATGAATCACAGACTTAACTAAACCAAAGAACAAATTTCCTCTTGTTATGATACAGTGAACAGAACGGAATGAGACGAGACATCCTCCGCATCAAACACCCAACGCACCAGAACCTTCCTTCCTTCCTTCCTCCTACCGCCCTTAGTACCTCATCGCCGTCGCCAAGTTGCGCACTGATACCTCTTACCATAACTCGTGTGCTATTGAAACGTCGTGACATGCCCCATCACGCAATGCATAAACCCACCCCAGTCGATTGAATCGAATCGAACAACCAACTTTCTTTCTTTCTTTTCTTTCCCCCGATCACGCCCTGACCATCCATCCATCCACCTGCACTTTAAAGGAGAAGCGCATGAGGAAGGTATATACCGGTACTTACTAAGTACAGTACAGTACTTTAGCGCCGGGGTCGGCTCGGTTCGGCTTGGCTGCGCTTCCCCTATCTGGCCGTGTTCAGTCAGGGATTGGCGCGCGCGCGTTTATTATATCGGGTGGCTATATTATGAATTTGTGCGGCGGTTGTGTTGTGTTGTGGCTTGTGTGTATGTATGGGGGTCTAGATACTTTGCTTTGTAACTGTAGGGAGAGACGGGTGGGGAGGGGGTGTGGTGTACGGTATGTTTGGGTCGGGTTGGATGG
>Ga0307507_10005714_pt1 | contig 20094 bp, 18 predicted proteins | sample 7_EM_MG_FD_207223 | JGI IMG/M metagenome (GOLD analysis project Ga0307507, IMG submission 207223) | Populus trichocarpa ectomycorrhiza microbial communities from riparian zone in the Pacific Northwest, United States - 7_EM | ecosystem: Host-associated > Plants > Roots > Unclassified | place...
CTCAAACCTGCAATAGTCCCTTTAATACCTCCGGTTCCACTTCCAAATTGAAACCTCCAATTATTTTTGCCAGTGGCAGCAAAGATGCCAAGCGCAAATTAAATATTTCTTTTTCAGAAGATTCATCAAGGTAACTCATAATTATTTCTAGTATGACTAAGAGAAATATATATGGCTAATAATGTTTTTCCTAGTTCTATACAGACTCCAAGAGTACAGCCTAGAAAGAGGTTGATATTGAAGTCAACTCGCGAAACCAATGATACCAAATAATGTATCAGATAGGTTATGTGCATACAAACTCCCTCCATGACGGGAAGTTTGCACAGGCAATAAGCCTTCTCGAGAACACCTTTGACCTCTTGTTTATTGCTGAACACTGGTATCAGCATCACTAATTACGACTTTCTCATCCTCTTGTTTACTGTTCTACATCAGTTCCCGTGCGCTCTACAATCCCACCTCCCCGTGGCCGCTACCATGGTGGGATCTACCTTCTTGTCCCACCACATATTCGGCCCCTTATTCAGTCTACTGTCTCTTCTACCCACTGAATTACAGTTTCACTCCCAGGTCTTCGTTGTGCAGCAGTTTATTATCCCCCATACTCCCTGACTGACGACGCTGTCAATGCCAGTTTACTCCAGATTGGTCCGGTTGACCTTCTCCTAGGTGATATCAACACCACCTTTCACCTTGATAACAAGGTCACTGCACACCGATCCAATTTTGCTCTATCTGCCCGCTCCCTGCTCTTTCAAAAATGGGCTGTGAATTCCAATATGATTCATGTCTCAGATCAGTTGCAGAAGACAGTTTCACACATAATTCCTGACCATGTCTTCTCCTCAATTGCTCTTCGTACGAAACTCGCTCTCAGCCTTATTAGTACACGATCAGTCGAATTTCCCACTAATCACAAATTCTTACTAGATGTTCAATTTCAGAATAACCTCCAAGGTTCCTATCCTGACCCTATTCGGCCGACTCAATCTCAACCTTCAAAGGCTGTAATTCGCTTCCATGTTCAACGTCTCAAAATACCAGAAATCCGGATTGGGTATTAGAAGTATTGGATGATAATAAACAATCTCTTTACGTCTTACAAGCAGTCTGAAACGTTTGACATTGATATGCTTGATTCAATTCTTTGTTCAGCAGTGCAAGCAGTGGCGGACACAGTTGTACGTGTCTATCAGCCTGCAGAATCCCCAAAAAAATCAGATATTACAGCAAAACGGCTAGCAACACAGTTGGAGATGCCCTCCAGCATCCAACTTGTAATGCGGGCACAATGTCCCTCTACCATGGGGGTAAACCTTGTTTGCTCAAAAGAACATTCAACACCAATGGATGAGTGCATTGACCATTATTCCGCGATGTGTAATCCCTCATCATTATTCTCCAATAACAAATCGCGAGAGTCATGTTACCAGGATGATCATTGTGGGGCAGAATCCCTCTGACCTACTACTTCAACCATGACCCCCAGTTCCTTGTGTGCTATTCCTGACGAAATTACCTTACATGAGTCCGGACTCATGGCTCTCATTTCAATTGACAAGATCAAGTTTCAAGTTTGTCAAATGTGTACCACTTCCGCCTGTGGTAATGATGGTATTACCGTTATCATGCTACTCCACTTGCTAGAAACATCTTTTACCGAACATCTTTGTCAACTTTAGTGGGCCTGTTTGCGAACAGGACAAACGCCAAAGCGGTGGAATGAAGCTTTAATATTCCCATTATGCAAAGATAAGAAGAAGCCTTATACGGCAAACAACTCGCGTCCAATCAGCAGCTTTTGTCTCTTTCGGAAAATATTTGAATCATTGATTCTCCCATGTGTAAGATCCTCCAGCAACATGTGCTATTCTAGTATCCAAGCCGGCTTCCCTTCCGGTTATCCAACCCTAACCAATTTTTTAACAATACATCACCTGATTGAGTCTGATGCTGGATCACATATTGTCTTTCTAGACTTTGCCTCCGCATTTGATAGTGTGGGTAGGCCATTCCTCCGCCGAGAACTCGACAAACAAGGCATGAATCTAGTTGTCGTTCAAATTATATATCAACGCATGTATCACGATATGAGCTTTTCAGTTATCGTCAATGGTACTCCCTCTTCAAATCAACACCGTACCGGTGGATTACCTCAAGGCTCACCACTCTCTCCCACTCTATTCAATCGCTTTATCAACAGCCTATTAGAAACTCTCAATTAGCAGAATACACCATCATTCCCTTCTGCCCTATTCTTCGCTGATGATGGAGTCCTCATTTCACCAACCTTTCGCAAGGCCCAAAATCTCCTGAACATGGCTTCCCACTGGGCTGATGAGCATGGTATGGCTTTCAATATAGCCAAATGTGGATATCTGATTACTCATTCCGCTTCCAAATTACCGGTTGCGATTCGTCCTTCACTTTCCCTGAAACAACCGTCAATTCCTCTTGTGAAATCATACAAGTATCTTGTAGTTCAGTTTTCCAATAAGGGTATTGACTTTCTTGCTCAAGGCTATCTTCTTTGTCATCGCGTAGAACGAGTGCTGAGAGCAATGCGATGGTTTTCGAATACCTGGTGTCCTAGAATCCGCTACAATATTATGAAGAGCATAGTCCTACCAACACTTGAATATTCTTTACCTCTCCTGTACGCCCAAGTTCTACGAGATCGCAACGCACCAAGTTGGCAATTACTCAATACAGCTGATTACAACTGCCTACAATGGATTGCTGGAGGATAGGCAAATCGCCTTCATGTTACCAGTCACCTGCTTGGCTTACTCTCTTTCAAGGATCGTGCTCAACATCTTCACACCAGGTTTTATCTTCATCTGATCTCCATGGATTCTCGCAATCCCCTTCGTTCAATCTTGAACTGCAAAGGGTGGTATCCCAAATCTAATAACTATCTCCCCGTGCATAAATATGATCCCCACCTTTACCAGTTTGTCAATCCACCATCCGCTTTTACCAAGTTCTTACCAATATTACGAGACACACGAATTGCCAACCTACGTCAAATGTCCTTTAGGAACTTGTCCTTCAAAAGTACTACCAGATACATTCAATCAGCTCTCACTCTGCAAAGCTTCTCCAGATTACCATGTTTGCCGATAGGGTTCCAAAACTTCACTGTGATGTTGTTCTCACCGCCCCTGCTGCGGACCAACAGAGTTTCCTTGCTAGGTGTCCTGGTATTTGGGGTTGGGGACGAAAGTGTGTCTTTGGTACACGATTTGACAGAGGTCATACTCGCTGCATGCCTTCTCCATATACATCTCTTACCGATTTGCAACAACGATTATACAAGACCAATCATCAACTCCTTGATACTGATATCAAGTACCTACTTGTTGACTTTCTCCTCAATGAACGTCTCCGGGACAACATACGTACTATCCTGGATTTTTGGACAATCTCTATGTCACACATACCAAGATCAAATCCTCTTCCCACCTAGTTCTATTCTGTCCTCATATTCAAGCAACCGTCCAAAAATACGTCTTCTGTCCTGGATATAGCTTTCTCACTGTTTCATGCTTTTATCATGCTACAGCCATATTTCCTTTCACTTTTTATTCATTCTCGATCTGTTGCACATTTATATTTACTCGTTTCTCTTCTTCCTTCTTCATTCTGATTATCTCAACTGACTGCTGTCTATTTGTGTTTTTTCCAAAGTTTGCTACTTCTCTTTCATGTTATTTCCAGCAATTTGATTCCAGTACTCTTTTATCTTACTCTGATTTTACAGTTCATGTGTCTCTTTAAAAGTTCTTATTTATTCTGGCTGTTGTTTTTTGTTATTTCGGCCATCAGTGTGGGGCCATGTGCTCCTGATCTCATCTGCCTCCTGGTGGGCATCATACACCTGGTCGTTTTGCTTTGGGTGTCAAGCCCGCCTGCTCCTCTGGTTTCTCGAACAGGTTCTAGTACTGCACTACTTCAACTCATACGTCTACCTGATGGGGGTATTGTTCTCATCCTCTTCTAGTTACTGGTTGTTGCCTTCATCTCAGTTGTCTTCTGCGTTTATGTAGATGTCTTCTCACTTGCTGTGTGGCTGCTGGTTGGCTACTTGCGGTCCGTGATGGAAGCGGCTTTGGGTCCTGTCTCTAAATCAATATACTTAACTCCTAACTCTAACCCTAAGGTTGATTTCTCCATTTACTTGAACTACGTTAAAGGCTGCCTAGTCAGATATGCACAAGGTTACCAATAGTTTCCACAGTCATTGGGTATCCCCCTCCTCTCCGCCTTCAGGTCTCGGCCCATTACTCGGTTACAGCTACTGTCCACTTACTCGGCTGGTGCCCTACTGCCTTAACCGCCCTGGGACTTGCCACAGTCGCGCCCCTCGGTTACACTAACTCGTCGTATTCCACTACCTCGGTGGCGGTTCTCCAGGCCTTGGGTTCTCGAGTAATGTTCGCAACGCTTTATCGGATTCAGTGGCCCCCATACCCTCTTTGTTCCTCTTTCATTGTCTGTTACTCCGTGTTTTGGAAGTGGTTTATCAATTATTTCATTTTGTCAAGTGTCTACGGCAAGGGTTTTCCTGTTGATTCTTCAACATGTATTTATTTGATGTTTCTTATTCAGCCCCTTTAATCTGAGTTTGATTTCTTATTTTGCGTGGCTGGTATGCGGTTGGTCTCATACCCGAGAGACTTGCTTTCACGGCTTTTCCCATGCAGCTGGTGGGTTCACAGAGGCTTTTCTTTAGTATAGCTAGCGCTGCACGTAGTCTTTGTACCTAGATGACGAATAAAACAAAGCACCTCAAACCAAAAAAAAAAAAAGAGGTTTAAGGGATTGCGTTCTTGACGCAACTATCTAAGTTCTTTCATACACTATACTTTCAATCAAAAAACCTTTATCTACTACATCTCCACGAACCAAGACCCGACGGTCTTATATGAGCCTCGCGATCGACGTTGCTAGATAGGATTCAAAGGACTTAGCTATCGCAACAGCTATTGAGGCACGGAAGAAATGATCTTTAGGAAAATATTGGTTACCTCCTGCCAGTATCACCCAAAGAGGAAAGCATTGTAACAAAATTGAGGCATTCAGCTTCTAAAACGAGTACAATGTGCCACCAGTATTGGTGTCAACCTGGGCAGCGCAACCAAACATTCAACATCACTTGAGGAATGTATTGCATATTTTACGAATATCTTCGGTTAAACATGTTCCTTATCCAAATTTGAGTCCAGACTACAAAGTCACCGATAGGCTGCTTCTGTTCACGAATCTTTACTACATGCGGAATCTCACTCGGACGCCCTTCCATTTTTCCAAATTTCCGATTAAACCATCTTGCCTGATTCTGGACTCTTCAACCAGATTTCCACTACCAGTATCAAGTTCCAACTAGGACAAATGTCTACTACCTTCTCATGCGGCAATGATGGTATCACGGTTATCATGTTACACCACTTGGATAATACATTGTTTGAAGCACATCTCGGTCAACTCTCTTGGGCTTGTTTGTGGACAGGCACGCACCAAAGTGGTTGAACGAAGCGTCAATATTCCCTTTGTGCCGGGATGAGACAGAGGTTTATACAGCCAGTAACTCGCACCAAATCAGTCTTCTTTTTTCTCTCGCGGCAAACATTTGAATTCTGGATCCTTCCATACGTATGATCCTCAGGCAACATGACATATTCTGATATCCAAGCAGGTTTTCCGCTCGGGCCACTGAAGTCTGACTGATCTTCTGACACTACATCATCTGATGGAGTCTGATGCTGGATTTCATATCATCTTTTTGAACTTTGCCTTGGCATGTTATAGTTGTGGCTGGCCCTACCTACGTAGGGAACTTTAGAAACAAGGCATGAATCTGGTTACCATACAACTAATAGATCCCCACATGTATTATGCGATGTGCTTGTCAGTCCTCCTCAATGGTACTCCCTCACCAAAGTAACCCTCCACCTGTGGACTCCATCAGGGTTCACCCCTCTCTTCTGTTATATTTGATTGATTTATTAATAGCCAATTACAAAGACTCAATTGGGGAAATAAACCATTATCCCTCTCGGCACTATTTTTCGCAGACAACGGAGTTCTCATATCACCAACCTTTAGCAAGGCGCAAAGTCTGCTGAACCTGGCCACTGGCTGGGCTGATGAGCATGATATTGCTTTCAATATAGCCAAATGCAGTTATCTGATCAGAAATTCTGCTTCCAAATTAACAGTTGCAATTCGCCCTCAACTTCTACTCAAATAACCGTCAATTCCTGATCTTGAATCATACAAGTATCTGGGAGTGCATTTTTCCAATAAGGGTATTAACTTCGCTGCTCAAGGCGAGATGCTTTTTCAGCGTATTGAACAAGTGCTGAGACCAATACGATGGTTTTCGAATACCCAGTGTCCTAGAATCCGTTTGAAGATTCTGAAGAGCATCCTCCTACCAGCACTGGAATATTCCTTGCCCCAACTTTATGCCGACTCTTGACAAGATCCAACCCCACCAAGTGGGCTATTACTCAACACAGTATATAACAACATTCTACAATACATGGCGGAAGGACAACCAAATCGCCCTCATGGGACTAGTCACTTGCTTGACATACTCCCTTTGAAGTAGTTAGCCCAATATCCCCACACCAGGTTTTATATTCATCTGATGGTCATGACATCTCGCAATCCCCTTCGTTCACTCTTGAAGAGCAAAGGCTGCTATACCAAATCCCATCAGTATCTCCCTGTTCATAACTATGATTACCTTCTTTACCAATTTCTCAACCCACCTTCTGCCTTCACCAACTTCTTACAAATATTTTAAGACAAACCAATTGCTACTATCTGTTAAAATGTTCTTGAAGACCTCGTACTTCAAAAATACCAGAAGACTTATTCCATCAACTCTCACTGTTCAAACTTATCCAGATCACTATGGTCACGGGGCGAATTGTCAAACTTCATTATGATGTTGTCCTTACAGCTCCGCCTTCTGACCAACAGAGCATTCTTGCTTGGCGTCGTGGTATCTGGAGTTGAGGACGAAAATGTGTCTCTGGTATACAATTTGACAGGGGTCATACCCACCCCATACCTTCACCATCTATACACCTCAATGAAGTGAAATAACAGGTCTACAATACCGGGCATGAGATTCTCGGGAATCAAATCAAGTACTGACTGGTCGAGTTTCTCCTCAATGAACGCCTCTCGGATAAAGCATGAAACATCCTAGATTTTGGAACACTCTCTATGTCACATATTCTCAGGTGAAATCCTGTCCCTCCCTAGATTAATTTTTTAGTCCCATTTCTTAAAATGTCACAAAAAAGCCTTGTTTTCTGTGTTGGTTATCCTTTCGCCTTCTTAATTGTATGCTTATCCTATATTCTCCGGTTCTATTTGGTATTTTTCATTTCACAATATTGAATGTATCCGTTTAGTCTTTTCTTTATCTATTGTTTGTACTGACTCCATGTACTCGTCTTTTTGTAAAGGTTTGCTGCTTGTCTTTGTCCTGAGTTGATTCCTATGTAGTTCTGCTTCCATTTGATATTGTACGGATTTTAAGCAATAATTTCTCTTCAAAAGTTTATTCTTATCCTGATTCCTGCTTTCTATTGCCTTTGGCTGTCAGTGTGGGGCCTTGTATTCCTGATCTCAACAGGCTTCTGGTGGGCTTTGTTTACCAGTTCGTGTTACTTTTCGTGGTAGATTCTTCTGCCCCAAGGGTTTCTCGAACGTGTTCAAGTACTGAGATACTTGGACTCTTTCCGCTGCCTGATGAGGGCATTATTCTCATCCTCTTGTAGTTGCCAGGCGATTTCCTTCATCTCAGTTGTCTTCTACTTATACGTAGTGGTCTCCTCACTTCTTGTGTGATTCCTGTTTGACTGCTTGCTCTCTGTGCTGGCTGTGGCTGTAGGTCCTGTATCTAAATCAATATACTTAAATCCTAACCTTAAGGTTCGATCACATCTGTGAGTTCCCTCTTTACGAAACATCATTTGTTTACAATAGATGATACGCAAGGGCCACTCCCATGAGCAACATGGTTCAAAAGAGAATGAATAACGCTGATTTCTTCGAGGTTGTGTCTCTTAGATCTTCAATTGCACTATAGATTACTGCTTTGTGAGGCTGTGGCAGGGTCTTTATTTCCATAGCGCGCCCTCATCCTACCCTGTTGAGTGGCGTTCTGCCGTCATCATCTGGCTTGTTAAGGCCGGCCTCTTCTTGCGCGAGTAGTATTTTGACCCCTCCCTGATTTCTTTCCGTAACGGCATACGAGAGCGGTGCCCTGACGGCATTTTCTAGCTTGTAGGGGTTGACCTGTTCTCGCCTGAGTAGTTTTTTCACGACTTTCTCATTGCCCCGCTCAGTGGCACAGGAGAGCGGGGTTTGACCGCGATTATCTGGCTTGTCGGGTTCACTTCTTCCAGTCCGAGTAGTATTTTCGCTACTTCCTCTTTTCCCCGGAAAGCTGCATGCAAGAGTAGTGTTCGTCCGTTATTATCTGGCCCGTCGGGGTTGACCTCTTTTCGCCCGAGTAGTATTTTCACCACTCTCCCATATCCGCTCTCAGCAGCATAGTGGAGTGGTGTTCTGCCGTAATTATCTTGTCGGGATCGGCCTCTCCCCGTCCGAGCAGTATTTTCACCACTTCGTCATGTCCCTTCCGCGCAGCCCATTCAAGCGGCGTATCCCCCTAGAAATCCACCCCACTCAGATCGCAACGTCCCTTGTCGATCAAAGCGAGCACAATCTCAACTCTTCCGAGAAGCGAGGCAGAGTGCAGGGGGAAAAGGTACCCGAATAGTCTATATAGTCTATTGCGAGAAACTGGCCCTCTCTTAAAAGAATATTTGCGGATATGTGACCCTCGTATTCCTGAAGCAGCTGTAGGGTCAGTGTTTTTGAGTGTTCAGAGGGATCCTTTTCGTGTGGGCACTCCAGTATAAAGAGCAATATTTTAGAAAAGGCTTGTCATGGAAGACGTCACTGGGATCTGCAGGGGGACCGGCAAAGAAATCCGCGGGAAGAGCCTTGACCTGATGGGAATTGAGATATGTTAAGCAGATCTCTGCCATCGTCGAGTGAGGCCCACTGAAAAGAGCGGCATGGGCGGAAAAATACTCCCTAAGAGTAAAATGGATCAGTCGCACTCTCGATACTTCCCTATCCACACTAATAAGCCCTTGACAACATCCCACTAAAGTAGCCATTGAAGGGATGTTGTCGGCATTAAAATCGTTAGAGCTAATCTCAATAGCTAAAGCATGGCAGAGCTCATCAGGGCCTAATGGCCCCTCCGGATAACTAATCCACATCAAAGCTCCCATTCCAAGTGGCGACCCACACCCAGCCTGCGCCCCCACCCGCCCGACCGCCGCATAGCAGACAACCCGCAACCCCAACCCATCCGCAATGCCACTGAGTCCTCCTCGGCTCCGGCGCATTGTCGGTTCTTGCAAGATTTCTTCGATATGTAAGGAAGCGAGTAGAAACCTAAATAGAGATATTAGCTGATGAAGTTGGATGAGATTCTCATCACAATGGCCACGACCCACATTTCCAATATATTTCGCAGAATCTTCTCCAGAATTTGAATTTCGAGACTTTCATTCATAGCATCTCGTGTGTCGTCCTTGCTCAGTCTGACACGAAGGATTTGGACTATATCATCTCTAGTTAGAGCAAAAGATACACTTGTCACCCTTCCGGCCAGGTGGGTTTCAATCTAAGCGCGAATATGGGGCCTTCCTGTCATGAATATTCGGGCTCCCGGGGACTTCTCAAGGATTTCTTGTAGCGAATCCAAAAGCCGAAATCGTTGCTGAGCCGTACATTCGTCCAGTGCGTCAATGACCATATATGTGGGTTGTGAGGACGTGATGAGTTGCAGAATTTTCACCATTTCGCCGAGTTGTGGTCTGCGTCCACTAATCGCCTTCTTCTGCTCTTGCAAGGCCCGCCATATCTTCTCCGGAACGCTTTCCGTTCCACCGATCACCTGTTTCAATATGCCCAGTATAACAGTAGCGGTCTGTTCCTTGAGAGCCGCAAAGTCGAAGTAAAAGCACGTAACGACCGTGTGCTGTCCTCTGGTCTGATCGCACAACTTATCCACTGCCAGTGAACTGTCATCGCAGCCTGTTAGCACCGGATCACTTCTCTCTCGTGGGAACAGTCCTTGTTACCAAATAAACGTCTTTCCCACACCTAGATTTCCATAACCAAACAGAACTGCCTTATCGTAAACTTCCCCATCCAATCCGCACCGTCTTCTAAATTGCTAAGTCCCCATGAACCACCCCCCGACATTGTCCACACGGCGCTCTTGAATGTCGGAATGTCGCAGGCTGGGATCCAGTGATGATAGCCAGGTTGTGAGTGGAGACAGATCATTGCCGACCGTATAGTAGTTCGACATATTATTATTATTAGTCTTATGAGAGTTCATGGTATTGAAGGAGTTGCTTCGATCGTTGGTAGTATATTGCAACATATTCGACTCTCTATTGCTTGTTCTGTTTATGTGGAGGAGTTGTTGAGTCTGGTTGATTCATAATACTCTTAGAAGGTGGGAGGAGAAGAAAAGCAGTGATAGTGAAAGCAAACCGGAGGGCTATTAAAACAAGATGTTACCTCGCGCTGGTTAAAGATACTTCATCACTAAGCGCATTCCACGCGGCCCATTTTCTTCATTGATATTAACCTAAGCGGACCACTAATACCGATAGATTAAGCAAGAAAGGGCATGAGGAAAGAAGAGGTACCATAGCCGACCGTCTCAGCAATTCTCCTGCAGAATGCCAGAATGGCAACGGTGGAAGATCATTAGCCAAGACCCCAACCCTTAACCGCCAACCAATAATAATTCCGGAGGGCACAGACAATCCCCGCTGCCCGCATCGGCTGAATCGTGCAGAGACAACAGCAACAATTGCGAGTTCGACCTTCTCCCAATTGTCAACTTCACCTCCACCCCGTGGTGATCCTTACGAGTATTGTACGGTACACACACCACCCTTCACCACGTGCGCAACACTCTACAGCTCCAACGATCGTGTAACCACACTCCTAAGCCTGCTGAGAACTGATACTCATACCCTGCCTACTTCCCTCCAACCCACTGCTCCCCTCGCGGCAGATCCCTTATCTCCCCTGGAGGTAAGCAACCATCAGCGCTTAGACACCGAACACTAGTATGCCCACAGATGATCTGAAAAGAATTGTGGCATGAGATACATGCCTCGAGGTGGAAGATAGCAGGAGCAACATTAGAGAATTTTTTTGTATTCCTCTTGCCAAGACCAGCATAATTCCTCAGCAAGATATATATCATCGTTCGCGTTATGGAGATGCTGGGGATTTACTTGGGCGGCGGGATTTTGATTGGGAGGGGCGGTGACTTCCACTCGTAATATGAGTGGCCACGTATGTAGCGCGAAAGCTTCCTATACCTAAACTTGTAACACAGGATATTATCATTGCCTGTAGTATTCGAAGTTTTGAGCAGAAAATGGTTGCGCAGAGTCGACTAACGAGGCTGTAGAGGCCTCTGGATGCGTAATGATGGAATAGCTGGGGTTACTCCGGTGGTAGGGCGGAGTTTCTGCCAATGGCTGTAGGGTGCTGTGTGTGAGGCCTGGGTGATAGGCTAGTATTTATGGTATAAACTAGTGCAGATGACGCCTCACGCTGCCACACCAATAGTAGCTAGAGGAGTGGTACTCAAGTACAGCTTTCACAACTACGCCTGCTTGATTGGAACGTTCTTTTCACCTAAGATTAGATAAACCTAGGTGATATATCTCTTAGTAGAAACGGGTTGTGTCTCTTCGACACTAGAGACCTGACCTTTTGTGGTAGAAAGGGGCAATCAGGATCATTCTGTTAAACTTGGGCATGCTTCTCCTCTCCTTGGCTCACTAGGCGACTGATTACCATATTAGGAAGCTTCAGAGCGCTTTTGGCCACAGGTGTGGGCTAGGTTGATTTGATAAGGCAGTTATCAGTCGGAAGTTTTTTCGCAGCTTGTAAATCACACTGGAGTAGATATTTACGGCAGCTTGCGGCACAGAATTCTCTGCATACTGATAGGGGCTATCGTATTTCCTTTGTTTGACAAGTACTGTACCACCACAAGTTTCTCTCGATGGCGAATTAGATCAAGAGTTTCCTCTCAACTAGGCCTATCCTCATCCTTGTTTTTCTCCTTCCCTTTTAGCAATGTTAGACCATATTCATCCTGGTCAATTTTATTTTCTCTCTCCCGGTAAGGTGAGCGGGTCACAAGCCTATTTCTCCCTTACAAGAGGAGCTAGTCGAAGAATCATTCCCCTTAGGACAAATGCATCGCACCCCCCAATACCGGTACAGTATCAGCTCCGCAGGCTGCAGGGGCATCTGTCCAGTTTCTATCGTAAGTATTAGCCTATCCTGAAAATGGAGGACAAACCTCAATACCCAGGGTAAATATTTGGGAAAATCTGACACTAGAGGCTATTCTCTACTCAAAGGAGTTCCTGTATTTCTTCACTTTCTTTCAACCTCTTAGGGTGAAAACGAGTTTCACTAGAAAATATGGCATTACCCTATTCATTCATAAGCCACTACAGCCTCGGTAGCCAACACTGCGAAACTATCCTCTAAGAAAAGCCACAAACGCCCTCAGCAATGAATATATCGCAGGTTTCAAGTTCTGGCATACCAGGCTTTCCCACCAAGCATGACTGAACCACGCTTAGTACATAGCCCACATAGATATTGTGGTTTCTAGCAAAATTCACAGCCTCTACAATCCATAGGCTGCCGTCTCAGGTATCCTAAGCACGCTGTGATAATGCCCTGCTCTAAATTTAACCGCGATATCGTAGAATCTAGTGCCATAACCCCGTGCCCAGGTATTATCTAGCCCCGATTGCACTGGAGTCCAGCATTCAATATCACATGCTGGCATTAATTCGAACCCCAACTAAAACTTTAATATTAACATCAGATCATGATTATCAAGTAACAAAAAAAGCGAGAGAGAGCGGAAAAGCAAGAAACTCCAACTTCTCCCCCCCCGCTTCCAATTCACTAGTAACTGGAGTCCTATATCATGGCGGGTTCCTTCTCCCCTCCTCCCCCAGCCAGTATAAGCAGTGTTCGCAACGGGGCAGTTTGTCGTCCCGTCCGGTCATTTTCTAAAGTTGCCCGACAAGTAAGAATCAAAGACGAGGACGGACGGCATTCTGTCGTCCCGTCCGGTTTTTCTGGAACTTGCCTCACACATCCGAGTGAAGGACCGTCCTCCACCGTCCCCGGCCGTCTTCCGCAGTCTTCCGCTGTTTTCCGTTGTTTTCCCCTGTTTTCCGCCGTCCCCGGCCGCCCCCTGCCGTCCCCTACCGGAATATGTCTCACATCGTGGGGCTTGTCGTCCTTCCTAATGACGGCCGTCCTGGGAATTCAAGGGCGAGGACGGACGGCATTTTGTCGTCCCGTCCAGTCATTTTCTCAAGTTGCCCGACAAATAGGAATGAAAGACGAGGACGGACCACGTTTTGCCGTCTCGTCGCGTCCCGGGCTCTTGGCAGTCCCCCCGCCGGGCCCTACGGGGGCCCCGGACGGCTGCGAACACTGAGTATAAGAGCAACCAATACAAGAGCTGAGAGACTCCCTCTTGCTTTTCCCTATTACGTTCTTATGACAATTAGGAAATAGCTCTGTTATCGCCGTGGAGACTTCCGGGGAACCGCCCTCAGATGCTCTTTCCAGCCCGTCTCACAAAAGCTTATTATTACGGTTGCTAGCCGGCAGCATTAGCCCTGCTTTTATAGTGACAATCTTGTAATCTCTGGAAACTCGGATAGAATTTCTACTTGTATGTGGTTTTCTGACCGGTATGTTCCCCATTATTGAAAAGAGCGGGCCACAAATCCGGGTGATAAAGGAAAGGAAAAAGTTTATTTGTTAGGTCTGCCTCCCCTGCCCTTTCGCCATACTGACGCTCATACCGGGTCTCTGGTGGTGATCTACTACGTATGATGTCACATTATTCCCTAAGCCTATCATTTATGATGGCCAGTTTCCTATCCCAGATACGCTCCTTGAGTATTTTGCAATCACCTCAAGAATATTTATTTAATCCTGTAGTGTTTTTTATATATCTAAAAAAGAACACTCTATAGACGGTTGACCTAAGTTATGATGTACGAAAGATGGTGGGGGATAGATGGAATGTAAAAAGGAGAACAGAAAATCACCCATACCAAAAGTAAAATATATAGGGAAAGCAAGAATTTACAGAGAATGTAAAATTAAATACAATAGGAGGGAGAAAGACTACAAGTTATATAGTAAACCTTTGAACAATACCGGTAATCAAATTGCTTCATCCTATCGACTAAGTTAGGCCCTCCTTATAGCTGCGCACTGTAGACGGAAATTCATAAATCTTAACCCGACTAAGGTAGATAGGAAGTTTAGGATAGGCGATAACAGATATATGCACTCTCATCTCGTAGGATTCCGTTGGTGGAAAAAAAATGATATTTCAGGACAACTTTCGTGAGCAACAGGCTGCCAAGCACAAGAAATGGCGCCGGTTTCGAGGTGGTGCCCCGCGGGGCTGTAGCAGGGCCTTCAGCCTCCAACGGCGCTGCGGTGTTGCCCACTCGAGCGGTGTTTTGCCCTCGTTATCTGGCTTGGTAGGATTGACCTCTTGTCGCCCCAGTAGTATTCTCACCACTCTCTCATCTCCTTTCTCAACAGCGTATGAGAGCGGTGTTCGGCCGCCATTATCTGCCTCGTCAGGGTTCACCTGTTCTCTCCCGAGCAGTATTTTCACCAATCCCTCACGTCCTTTCCCAGCGGCATACGAGAGCGGTGTTCGGCCGCCACTATCTGCCGCGTCAGGGTTCACCTCCTGCCCGAGTAGTATTTTCACTACTTCCGCAGTTCCACCTGAAGCAACAATGCTATACCCAGAGCCAGCGGCATAGGAGAGGGGCGTTCGACCACGATTATCTGACTTATCGGGGTTGACCTCCTCTCGTCCAAGCAGTATTCTAACCACTCCGTCAAGTCCTTTCCCAGCAGCATACGAGAGCGGTGTTCGGTCGTCACTATCTGCCTGGTCAGGATTCACCTCTTCTCGCCCGAGCAGTATTTTCACCAATCCCTCACGTCCTTTCTCAGCGGCATACGAGAGCGGTGTTCGGCCACCATTATCTGCCTCGTCAGGGTTCACCTCCTCTCGTCCAAGCAGTATTTTCACCACGCCCTCACGTCCATTCTCAGCAGCACGTGAGAGCGGTGTTTGACCGTTGTTGTTTGCCTTGTCAGGATTGACCGCTTCTTTTTCGAGTAGTAATTCCACGACTCCATCATGTCCATCCACAGCCGCATGAGAGAGCGGTGTTCTACCTTGATTATCTGGCTGGTCAGGGTTGACCTCTTCTCGTCCAAGCAGTATTTTCACCACTCCCTCACATCCATTCTCAGCAGCACGCGAAAGCGGTGTTTGTCCGTAAACGTTTGGCCTGTCAGGGTTGACCTCTTCCTGCGCGAGTAGGATAGTCACCACTTCTTCATTTCCCCACTGAGCAGCATGCGAGAGAGGAGTTTCGCCGTCGTTATCTGGCTCATCGGGGTTGACCTCTTCTCGCTCGAGTAGAACCCTCGCCACCCGCCACCCCCAAAAAACAGCTGCCCAAGAGAGCGGTGTTTTGCCGTCATTATCTGGCTTGTTGGGGTTGACCTCTCCCCGCCCGAGTAGTATTTTCGCCACCCCCTCTTTTCCTAAAAAAGCTGCCCAAGAGAGCGGTGTTCGGCCGTCATTATCTGGCTTGTCAGGGCTGACTTCTTCCCTCCCGAGTAGTATATTCACCAATCCCTCACGTCCTTTCTCAGCGGCATACGAGAGCGGTGTTCGGCCGTCACTGTCTGGCGCGTCGGGGTTGACCTCTTTCCGCTCGAGTAGAATTCTCACCACTTCCTCACGCCCATACCCAGCGGCATGCGAAAGCGGTGTTCGGCCGTCACTGTCTGGCGCGTCGGGGTTGACCTCTTTCCGCTCGAGTAGAATTCTCACCACTTCCTCATGTCCATTCTCAGCGGCATGTGACAGCGGTGTTCTGCCTTGATTATCCGGCGGGTCAGCGTCAACCTCCTCCAGCCCGAGTAGTATTTTTACCACTTCCTCACGTCCCTTCCATGCAGCCCATGCAAGTGGCGTACATCCCCGAAAATCCCTGCCGTTTGAATCGCAGCCTCTCATGTCGATCAAAGCGACCACAATCTCAACAAAGCCTAGATACGAAGCGCAGTGCAGTCCACTGAACGGGGACCGGGTATTGGGCTGCTCAGATAGCAGAGACAGGTCGTCTTCACTGAACTGGGATAAGGCACCAAAAGAGTTATATGGCAGAGACATGTGGTCTCCTAGAAGAAGTTGGGCGGAAATGTGGTCATCATACACCTGAAGCAGCTGCAGGGCGAGTGATCTTGAATGGTCCGAGAGTTCTCTTTTCGCATGGACAGCCCAGTATAAACAACAATATTTTAAAAAGGGCTTGTCATTGATGACGCTACCGGCATTGGCAGGAGAATTAGCCGAAAGAGCCTTGACCTGTTGCGAATTGAGATATGTCAAGCAGATCTCTGCCATTGCCGAATGAGGTCGACTGAAAATATCGGGATGGGCGGAAAAATACTCTTTGAGAGTAAAATGGATCAGTTGCACATATGATGCCCCTTTATCAACAACCATAAGCCCTGAACAGCAGCTGACTACTGTAGTTATCGAAGGGATGTTGTCGGAATTAAAATCCGCAGAGCCCAACTCGATTGCAAGAGCATGGCAGAGCTCATCCGGGCTCAAAGGCCATTCCGCATAACTAATCCACATCAGGGCCCGCATTCCGAGTCTCGATTCATACCCACCCTGTGCCTTTATTCGTTCGATTGTCGCTTCGTAGACATCGCCCAGCCCCAACCATTCTGAGATTTGGCTGAGTCTCTCCCGTCTCCGGTGTATTGTCTGTTCTCGCAAAATTGATTTGATGTTTAAGGAAGCTAGCAGATACCTAAATATAGACATTTAGCCGATATGGCGAGATTGGATCCTCAGTATCATCGCTGCTACTCACATTTCCGATATACTTCCGGGAATCATCTCCAGAATGTCTGCTTCCAGACTCGAATCCATGGCATCGGGTGTTTTATCTTCGCTGAGTCTGGCACGAAAGAATTTGACGACTTCATCTCTCGTGGGACCTAAAGATATACTTGTCACTTGTCGGGTGAGGTGTTTGGTAATCTCGGCGCTGATACGGGGCCTTCCGGTCACGAATATTCGAGCGCCTGGGGACTTCTCGATGATTTCTTTCAACGATTCAAAAAGCCGAACTCGCTCCACGGCTGCACATTCGTCCAGTGCGTCAATGACCATAAATGTGGGTTGTGAGGACGTGATGAGTTGCAGAATTTTCACTATATCGCCAAGTTGCGGTTTGCGTCCACTAACGGCCTTCTTCTGCTCCTGCAAAGCTCGCCATATATCCTCCGGAACGCTTTCTGTTCCACTGATGACCTGTTTCAGTATGGAACCCAGAATACTAGTAGCAGTCTGCTCCTTTCGCGCCGTAAAGTCGAAGTAAAAGCACGTAACAGCTGTATGATGTCCTCCCGTCTGATCACACAGCTTGTCCACTACTAGGGAACTTTCGTCACAACTAGTCAGCACCAGCTCACTTCTCTCTCGTGGGAATAATAATTCTCGTTACCTAATAGACGTCTTTCCGACCCCAGTATTTCCATAACAAAACAGAACTGCGTTGCCGTCAACTTCCCCACCCAATCCGCACCATCTTCTAAATTTCTCAGTCCTCGTGAGCCACTCCCCGACATTGCCGACACGGCGCTCTCGAATGTCGGAATGTCGTAAGCCGGGATCCAGCGGTGATAGCCAGGTTAGGAGTGGAGACAGATCATTGCCGACCGTATAGTAGTTCGACACAGTATTATAAGACTTCGTGGTATTGAGGCAGTCGCGCCTATTGCTAGTGGTATATGGTGACATATTTGACTCTATTACTCCCCCTGTTGACGAGAAGGAGTTTCTGAATGTGGTTGATTGATGATACTCCTGGGAGCGGAAGAAAAACGGGATATTGAAGGAAAAGCGGGGGTCTGCTAAAACAGGTGCGCAGGTTCGGCTAATCTTAGGTGCCAAGAACATTCCAATTAAGCCATGCGCCGCCAGCGAAACCAATACCTGTATCACTCTTGTGGCTACAAGTACGGTACTATTGGCACGGTAGGATGAGGAGCATGTGTCCAGGAATAGAGACTACGAGTTTCTATTACAAATCCTAGCCCATCGCACAAGTCTCGCACCCCCAACCGTAAAGTTACTAGCGCGAAAACTCCCGGCGACGGCTGGAATAACTCTAGCTATTATATCTACACATGTACCGCATAAGCCTGCAGTAGCGGATACTGCAAAACTGATTTCCGGTGGAAACTACAAACGCCACGGGCAATGTTAATATCGCGGGCTTCAATTGCAAGTATCCCAAGAAGCTGTCCTACTTAGATTACAGAAGCTCACCCACTCTTATTATTTTGTATATAGATAGTGATTGTATACGTGAATACTGGTTCAAAGAAGAAGGAAGTGTAACAAAGATTGAGGATGTTCAGTGACTTGCTTTACAATAATCGGGCGTGAGCAAAACTCTTAAGTACACAAAACAATAACTACTTGTGCGGAGGTATCATGCCATTTCCCCTCTTTCTCAGGCCATTCTCTTACCCCGCATACCCCGCTCTTCTTCCCCTCTTTGCTACGTGTTCCACCCCTCTTTCCGCTCCTTTCACCGAGTCTAGACTTCACCCAGAATCCTCCAAGAACTTCTAGCATCTTCTCTTTTCGAAATCAATTACCAATACAGTAGGAGTGATTGGTAGTGATGGGTGAGCGCCGGTGACTAAGAAGACCCACTACATACATGGGGACCACTGTTATGAGTTAAAGTCTCAGCCCCCAACTCATAGCCCACTACCTTAGGTTAATCACAAGCTCCTTCATAACATGACCATTCATGATATATCGAGCTAAGGATTTGCCACTCTTCACTAGGGGTATAAGAAACTTTCCAATGTCACTCGCATGAGAACCCATCCGGGATATATTTCATGCCAATAGTTTTTTAGATTCTCGGTATACTACCGGTATGGTTTTGTATCGGAGCGCTCACTGTTGTTGACCTCAGGGGGAGGTAGGACATCGGCCGTGAGGGGAGTGGTGAGTTGGCGAGGGATAGGCCGGATGTGAGTACCGGAAGAACTGGAATGATTGAACCTGGCGCTAAGACGTCTGAAATTCCCTCTCTTGGATAGAGGTTCGAGAGCACTGCGAAAACTGGCCCCTTAGCCCCGGATTTGAGGCAAAAAAAACAAAAAATAGTTGACCTTACCAGTAAAGGCAACTCCAACGTCAAAAATTCAGGTTCAATTATTCCAGTTCTTACGGTATGGGTTCTCAGCAGGCGTAGAGATAAGTGCTAGAGCACTATGTAGGGTCTGTTTGTTGGGTGTTGTGGGAGTGGATGACGGTAGTTTGTGTAACGGTCGACATGGGGTAGACGTGTGTTAGAAGATGGTGAGTCAATATTCGAGAGAAGGCAGGTCGTCGCTTAGGGCTCTGAAATCGGCAAGGAAATCAGCTGGGAGACCGACTGTTCGAAGTCTTGCTGCCTTGACCTGTTAGGAATTGAGATATGTCAAGCACCTCTGCCACTGCCGAGCGAGGTCTTGTAAAAATATCAGGGTGGAAGGAAAGATACTCTTTGAGAGTAAATGGATCAATCGCAATCTTCATCGGGATGAATCTTTATCCAGACTGGTAAGCCCATGACAACGGCCCACTAATGTCCTTATCGAAGGGATGTTGCCGGCATCGAAATCCACGGAGCCTCACTCGTGAAGTTATTTGGGAACGAGCACCGATTGTATATATGAGACTTGGAAGCGTATGAATAAAGCGCGAGAGCAAAAGACCAGTTAGATTGAATGCGTTCTATGCACTGACTCTTCTTCTACAAGTGT
>Ga0307507_10005715_pt1 | contig 20086 bp, 15 predicted proteins | sample 7_EM_MG_FD_207223 | JGI IMG/M metagenome (GOLD analysis project Ga0307507, IMG submission 207223) | Populus trichocarpa ectomycorrhiza microbial communities from riparian zone in the Pacific Northwest, United States - 7_EM | ecosystem: Host-associated > Plants > Roots > Unclassified | place...
TTCGTAGACCCTACACCTCGTTCCGAACCTCAGACGACAGCAGGCTCATCGTCAGGGGGTGAGAGACGTTCTGGCCGTGAAAAGCGGCCTACGGCAAAGAAGAAAGATATGCCAAATCAGGATCTACGACGACGAGCCTTTGCGGTTCAAGTCAGTGACGGTGATGATATCATCAATCCAGATACGACACCATTGGCTCACGCTTTCTATACTGCTGCTACGAAGACGTACGGACATCGAGACGAATTTCCACCACCACCAAAGTCATGGAAAGAGATGCTCAATCATAAGTACGCTACAGAGTTCAAAGCAGCTGCTCACACCGAGATAAAGGCCTTAACCGGAAAGCAGACCTGGGACGAGGTACGGCTAGTCAAGAAGGTTCATCGACTTCCTACTATGTGGGTCTTTACGTACAAGGAAGATTCGGACGGCTTCATCACGAGATTCAAGGCTCGTCTAGTCGTCCGCGGAGACCTTCAAGCAGTCTCACAAGAGGAGGTCAAAGCTATTACGGCAGCCTATCGGACCTTCCGTCTGCTCTGCGCTCTAATCGCTGGCTTCGACCTAGACGTCATACAGATTGACGCCGTGAACGCCTTTGTCAACGCCTTGGTTGACGATGAGGTCTATCTCATTCCCCCCGAGGGTATAGACCTACCACCTGGATTCTCTCTCCGTCTGAGGAAGGCAATGTACGGACTACGGAAATCTCCTAAATTGTGGTTCTTAGAAATGTCTGCTGCTTTGCGGAGCATGGGTTTAAAAGCTGTACCGGATGAGCCATGTCTCTACGTACACCCTACTAAACCTATCTTTGTGTTCTTCTACGTCGATGACATCCTAATTATAGGACACCCGAGCTGTCATCAACAGATGCAGGACATCCTACAGCAGCTACAAGATCGATTCGAGATACGCCAAATACCTCAATTCACGTCATTCCTAAATACTCGTGTCGTGCGAGATCGACAAAAGGGAAAGCTCTGGCTCTGTCTAGATCAGTATCTCGAGAAGCTAGTCTCGATATACCATCTAGAATATCTAAAGCCATCAGCTACACCACTATCGGGCCAGGAATTGACACCGTACGAGGGAGAAGCTACGCCGAATCAGATGAAAGGATATCAACGCCGTGTAGGTTCTGCAACGTATCCTGCATCTACTACACGACCAGACGTTGCTTTCTCAGTCAGCAAGCTAGCTGAGTTCTTACAAAATCCGTCGCCAGCTCATCTTGCGGAGATCAACAGATTGCTTACCTATCTCTACGATACCAGATACCTCGCTCTCGAGTTCTCTACTATCACGCCGTATGAGATAAACCAGGTTCTGAAAGCTGCTTCTGATGCCAGCTTTGCTGACGATGCTCCAACACGTCGGAGCTCACAGGGCTTCTTGATAAGCCTGTTCAATGGGCCTATAGCATGGCAGGCAACTAGACAAAAGGCAGTCACAAAGTCTACTACGGAGGCAGAACTCCTAGCTCTCTCACATGTCGGTGGGGAGGTCGAGTATATGGTGCGGATATTCAAAGCCATCAGATTCGATCCAGAACAGGACGTTATCATTAATTGCGACAATCAGCAGTCAGTACGGATCGTGACGAAAGAGACTCCTACGGTATCTACAAAACTCCGACACGTAGATATCCATCAATTCTGGCTTCGCCAAGAGGTAGAAAACGGAAGCTTCGTCGTACAATGGGTACCGACGAGCGAGATGGCTGCAGATGGACTAACTAAAGCTCTCTCAAAGCAAAATCATCAAAAATTCGTCGAAGTAGTAGGGCTTCGAGATATCAGACATCTGATAAACTAACAATCGAATCATAAAGCTCACCACCAGCTCGTCTATCACGACTACCTAATCCGGTAATCCAGCTCTGCCGCTCTACGCCAGATCTGAGGGGGTGTGTTGGCCACGGAGGTAGCTTTACCTATGGGTAATATTGACCTGTAACGACGGCTGTCAGACATCAGTATTAGCCTAATATCGTCTTGTTACACCACCCTCTAGGGACCCCTGTAGGGGGTCAATTCTCTTATGTATATTAGGGCTCTTAGAGCCACCTTGAATAAAACAGATCACTCATTCAATTCTGTGTCTCTACCTACCAGTCAGCTAACGTCATTTGTCTTGATACCTGCCTGGCTGAAAGTTGATACGGCGTATTTTCGGCAAATTAACCCTAATTACGCTAGACCACAAATTGACAAGTCGCCGGGAACACTGGACTTGTCGGCCATCTTTGATTTCACAGAGGGCTCGATTGAAAGGAAAGACCAAATTAAGAGGACAGATATAGATCCAACTGAAATGAAGGATCAAGATTTCCTAATCAGCAGCCCAACTGTGCTAGGTTTTAGTCTAGGTGATAAGCTCTGGCGTGCGTTATCTTTACTCACACGTAAGCGGCATTTGCTAACGCATCATAGTTGAGTTCGCAGTTGCTAACATCAGCAACATCACGTGGAACCCTTCTTCCTTTGATAACCTTAGGATTCCTGCTCAGCAGAAGGAGGTTATTCAAGCTCTCAGTAAAACCTACTTATCTCGGGACTCTCACCCTACCTTAGATGATTTTGTATTGGGCAAAGGACGCGGACTCGTTACCCTCCTACAGTATGTTACCATGCCTCTATTACAAAATAATAGTCACACCATCACCTTACTAAGATAACCAAATTAGCGGGCCGCCTGGTGTTGGTAAGACCTTAACAGCAGAGGCGATGTCAGAATACCTTATGAGACCACTTTACGTCGTACGTCTCTATTCCCTTGCAATTGCAGTTCTTTCTAACCGAGTAGATCTCTGCTGGAGAATTAGGCACGACCGCGGATGCACTTGAGGAGAAGCTTTCTCTTATCTTTAAGATAGTAACCCACTGGAAAGCCACTCTACTCCTTGATGAGGCGGACGTGTTCGTAGAACAGCGTGCTACCAATGATATCCATCGCAATGCCCTTGTTTGTGTATTCTTGCGCAAGCTCGAATACTACGAAGGAATCTTATTTCTCACGACCAACCGGGTAAAGACGATCGACGAAGCTATTGCAAGCAGAATACACCTCGCGCTCCGGTACGGTCCATTAGATCGGAACGCTCGAGAGGCAGTTTGGAGGAGTTTCCTCAACAAGGCGAGCACGACGAAAGGAGCCGCAGATTTCACGGAAAAGGACCTCGATATTCTGGTAGGGAAGGATCTTAATGGCCGAGAGGTAAGAGCCTTTGCGTCTACAGTAGCCGAGCTGATTGATTTTCCGATCTAGATTAAAAATGCTGTTTTTACGGCTCAAGCATTGGCTAGCCATAAAGAGACGCAAGTGTCCTTATCACATCTAGAATTCGCTATTAGTGCGAACGTAGAATTTCAGCGTGATTTCATGGGAGGAGGCAAGTTTGACAATATACAGTCCTACGCTTAGCTCTCTTTAAATTACCAGGGCATTGGGGATCTACAGAATGCATACCTTTTTGGCGCGTGGGCAGATATACGTTCGGGATTCAGCTATCTTTTTCTTTTCTTCTTTACATTTTTTCCTATTTATACGTAACATAGATGCATAGCCTTAATCCCGAAACGTGGAATCCAATATCACTGAACAGAGTTGGTCACGTGAGCGGGTTTCCACAGCAAAAAGCGATTTACTCTTGAGATTCCCATACGGGGCATAAGCCCATATACTTGCTTGCTCCTGTAACAACAAGGCCCATACGGTAGGCTGTGGCGCGGGCGAATCGCTCGTGGATCCAGGAACAGGAGAACGGAAGCTGTAGGGCATTGGTTCCCGTAAGGGAGTGGAAGATATAAGCGTTAGTTCCCGTAAGGAATTAAAAGCTGTAAGGCGACGAAGAAAGCGGGTATTAATCCCCGCAGAGAACCGCAAGCTGTAAGAGATTAGTGCCTGGAGGAACGTCAGTTCCGAAAGGAGTTTAGTACCGCCCGAGAAAAAATTGGGTGCGGCTCGTCTTTGCCCTCTCATTGGTCAAATCTTTTCGACCTCGTTGGTTAAATCTTCTCGCCCTCGTTGGTTAAATCTTCTCGCCCTCTCATTAATTAAATTTTCTCTCCCTTTTATTTGTTAAATTTTCTCGCCCTCTTTATTTGTTAAATCTTTTTCGCTTTTATTTGTTAAATCTTCTTCGCTCTTATTTATCAAATCTTCTCACGCTTTTATTTATCAAATCTTCTCACGCTCTTATTTATCAAATCTTCTCGCCCTCTTATTCGTCAAATCTTCTTGCCCTCTTATCAGTTAGCTTTTTACCTTTTTAGACTAATTAACGTATTCCCTTTGGAATTTCTTCGCGCCGCGCTTTACTTCGTCTTAGGTTTAGCGTCGCTTAACAAAAATCTCAACACCAAATTTTTTAATTTTCATTTTAGGAGTTTGGAATTGAATCTACTCATTATCCTTCAAGATTTTCCACCGTTGAAACCATTCTCTAAGCGTACAGTTCTCTGACGAAGTACAAATTCGTTCAAAATCCCGAGATGTTTCCTGTGCATGTATATCTAATTTATCCAGCCTTTCCTTTATCTCCTCATCAAGTCTGCACTCTAAGAAGCTTTTCTGGCTTAGAAGATAGCTGATCTTAACTCCATTCCAACTTGTAGCTCATAACAGTTGGACGTAAAGACTTGCAAACCTAGAAGATGTTATTGATGACTCAGATAGAGTTCTCGAACTTGACTTTCTCTCATATGGAGAATGAAGAAGGTCTACCAGGGTCTGTGAGAAGGAACTGCCTTGAGCTTTGTGACCAGTTATAGCAAAAGCTGGTATGCATGGTAGGCCAGTTCGAGTACACATAATTGGAGATCCCTTCTTTGTTATTGTTATGGATTGTGGTGTAATCAGTAAGGTGCCGGGCTGCAGACCAGGAACTTGAATATCCTTAATATCTTTAGATGTTACTAGGAGTCCAGCCGGAGGGCCAAAATGTACCGTCATTTTATTCGATATGGGATAGCCTGGATATCGTGGATCTGGAATCACACCTACACTCTCAAATTCGGCGCCATTGACGTATTTCAGACCAACCCTTTCATTTATGGTCGTCATAACTGGCGTTCCAGGTACGTGTATGTAGAACGGAGGGACCGTAATTTTTGAAGCATCTGGTGTTGAGAGAACCTCGTAAATGTCGTTTTCGTTTTCTGTTTCCATCCCTTTCCGAGTTCCCTGTTTCTTCCAGTGATGCTTCGATAGAAAAATGGACATGTGTTTGTTGAGCTTTGTTGTATATTGAGCAGCAGCCTCGATATTCAGGAGTAGCCTTGGCTTGTTTGTAGGAACTATAGCTCTTACACCAGTAGTGAAATCCCGTGTCGTCGATTCTTTTGCCCTACCCTGCAATCTATCGTAGTCAGCCGATGTCTGACTTCCAGTCCTTAGTCTGCTAAGCATTCCCAGTAAAATTGGACATTGACTGGCGCGAACTTGTTTTTGGAGAATCACAACGTTGGTAAATTTTTGAAACAGTCGAAATCCTTACACATGCTTCGAGTCCTCTTCCACCGCTGGTAAAGTTGACTCGTTGACATTTGTCGGTAACTTTAGTAAACTCATTCCCATGACTGGAGGAAACTGATAGAAGTCGCCAGTGAAAATAACCACTGGAATTCCTCCAAAAGGTTGTTGTTTCTCTCCGAGATCCCCACATTTCTTGTTGATTTTCGAAAGCGTTACGCCGGAAATCATGCTTATTTCATCGATGATAAGCATTCTTCTGTACTCCCAAAGTTCAGCGGTTTTCAACTGCTTTTCTGAGATGCCTGATATTTGTCGTATCTGATTATCCGTGACTGATGTAATTTTTCGGGTTCCGCTTTCGTCGTCTATCGGAATTGATAGAGCCGAGTGAACGGTAACGCCTTGTATCTTTGCTGCTGCACTTCCCGACGATGCCGTTAAAACAAGTTGTCTCTCGCAATTCAGAATTCTGAAAACATCGTGAATGGCTTCAATTACTCTTGATTTGCCTGTTCCACCAGCGCCTCCAAGATACATAAGGTATTGTCTTTGTTCTTGAGCAGATCCATTTGCTGTACATCTCTCCAGAAATTCAAACGGTTGCATAACTGCTTGACTCTGTAACTTATTCAAGCTCCAGATCTCGCAACTGTACTCAGCAGCACTAATATACGATTTAAAGGATCCCGTTCGCAATTGTACAGTAGATCCAGGTCCTAGGTGTAAGATCTGTTCGACTTGTAGGCTCTGCTGAATTGAATCTTGAGTATTCTCTCCACTGATACGCTTGGTAACTGCTTCATCGAGAATTTTCTGTAGCTTGTCCAAGCGCTTTATTTGAGACTTTCCCAGATTTGCCATGCCGACTGCTCGATCATTGTCTCGTTGAATTTCGTTATAGAAATCTCCATTTCTTGATCTGGAAGTTTGGGTTAAGAGTTCTGGGAAATTGCCAACGATAGGATTTGTAGCTTGAATGATTCGCATAAAGTCTGGTGATCTTTCTGTCACTTCTCCTTTTCTTATAGCCTTTTCGAGTATCTTTCGAAAAGCCATAAAATAATGCTCCTTAACAACAACATCATTTATACAATAATCTTGTTCAGCAGCTTCTTCATCTTCATCTTCAAAGGCTCCTTCCCCAGTTTGATCCCCATCGGAAAGCTTTTTCCAAAGTCTGGCATCAGCTTTGGCATCCTCTGCGCTTTTTCGTAGAAGACAAATGTTTCGGACGTGAAATTTAAGTCTTGAGCTTAAATTTTGCGACAGCTGTGTCCATAGTGTGGCAAAATCGTCTGGTATTTCATCTAGGAAAGCTTCCCAGGGAATAAACAGGGCAAGATGTAAGATGGCGTTTCTAAGACTAGATATTAGTTTGTGCATTTACCTTACAAGTCGTTAACACATATAATAATTTTAAATATCTTAACTTACCTTTGATAGAAAATGTCGTGCGTCGCTTCATTAAAATCATCTGTGATAGCGCCATCGAAAACAACAGTTGCTAGATTCGCTGCGCTGCGCATATATTGAACCGAGTTCTTTAGATTCTCTGATGGATCGTGGAAAGGTATCCAAGCCGAAGGATTCTGCCTTTTATCAAATTTTCGAATCACGATGCTGGCTGCGTAGTCGTAAAGACAAAATCGTCGTAGAAGAGGTCCTCGATGTTTGTAAGCTTCTAAAAGTGAAACTTTTCTACCATATTGACCCAGATTGACCGTGTTAGAGAGATCTCTAACTTTGGTTTCTAGAACTGCCTTCTCTCGAAATGCTGTCCAGTGGCCAAATATTGTCCAGTATAGCTGATTGAGAGAAATGAAATTCCAGTTCGACTTTCGGACGTTGCTGAAATCCGTGTGAAATCCAAGAAGATAATTGCACGCTTCAACCGCCGATACATTACGTTCTACGGTAATTTTATTAGCTAGTTTTTGTAGAAACCGTATGCATGGAGTTTTGCGCTAAGGATATACAATTTAGTATAATATCGTTGAATAATTGAAGTTTTAATATATACCTGATTTCCAGTAACTTCCACGTTATCTTCGTGAGGTTGACTAGTATACGTTGTCTCTTCCGCCTCGATCACTCGAAGTATTTCTTCAGCCAAGGCAATTCTCTTCCATGTTGGAGATTCAAGCTTTGTGGCATAGTTGGTGATGTAGTATATCATGGACAAGCTGTAACCTTTGGATACTATCATGGAGATATCATGGTTGTGCCTCAGGCCTATTGCCATAGCTTCATTGTAGCGATTTACCATACCATGGTTTCTTACCACTTTAAGAAGACCTTCACTGAAGTGTGTGTCTTCTACTAAAGGCCAGGGTGCGTGAAATCTGCAAGGCGTTCGGCCGTCTTTGCTGATATCGTTTGCGAGATCTCGATAAGAATACTTGACGCAAGTCTGGCTGTGTTCGTGAATTTGACTTTGATATGCCACAAAATTTGCTTCTTTCTTGAAATTTTCCTGCAAGAAAGAACAACTGTTGACAAGCTCATGCGACATGGTTCGTGCTGACCGATTCTGACTCTCTATTCTAGCACCAGCACTATTAAGGCTTTCCGTAAAAACATCGTCCACATAGGCAATAATTTTATTGCCATATTCTCGCTGCTCTGGATCCTTCATCGTTGCACACAGCATCGGCAAGTCGATATTGCCCTCTAGCCACATCAAGCCGTGAAGATGCAGGGCTCCACGATTGTTCGTCTCAACCCCTGCATAGTAGTGACTAATCTTCCCAAACACAGAATCTCTTCCCACTTGAACATAGTGCTCGAAGAACTTCTCTATCTCGCGGTGAAAGAATATCGCCGAGCTAACAGGATCCATCATAGTTTGACATTGAATTTTGTAGCGCTGTTGACTTGACGTAATCATGTCATTAAGAATTCTCTCTGCTTCTGCGGCTGAAGCAGCGTCACGATAAACGGCCATTCTGAGCTTCACTGCATTTGTGATATCATTTGGGTTTATGGTGAACCAAATTGCAGGCAGACCATTTTGCACACATAGTGCCTTGATCTTTTTCCGCATCTGCAGACGACTTTCATTTGAAAGAGGCTGTGAGTGGAAGAAAAGTGAAAGCTCGTTAAGAAGCTTCCAAACTTCTTGATTACTCGTTCGATTAGTTTCCTCCAGCTCGATACGAGCTTGATGTAATATATCGGGACTTAATCTGGAGAATGTATCCTGTGCTCGCTTGTAGTTTGTCGAGGACATTTTTATGGTACTGATCCTGTTAATCCCATGTCGTAGTATCATATTGAATGCCAGAAAACAGAAGATGGGATGGCATGCAAATCTTCCCCCATGTCGATTGAGCATAAGATTCGTCCATGTCTTCAAGGGCATCTTCGCATTAGGTTGATATAGTGCTTGGCATTTAGTACATTGATTCGAGTCACTTATTAACGAAGAAGTATTTGCAGATCTAATAACATTTAAAGGTCGTAAAGTTTGATCCCGAGTTGTCTCCTCATCACCGACATTATCAAGTTCTGCTGTATGTCTGCAAATACTCGGCACGGATTTCAATCCTAGTGGACCTCCAAGGCCAAATGGAAAGAGAGTAGGAAAGGTTCTAGGAAAAAATTCAGGATCCATACTATCCGCAAACACTGAATCACGACCGCGAGACGTTCGAATGTATGGTGTTTCGGATAGAGCATTTCGGATAAACTCTAATCTGGTGGCACCATGTTGGGGATTTGTCACATGGTCCATATCTAGCATAGCGGATGATGTTATTTCATGAGTCAAATTCTCATCATAACCAAGTTCCATTTCGGTGGACAGAGTGGGTTCGTCTCCGTTAGGACCAATATCGGAAGTACTTTCACTCTGATAATCAGCGCCTGTCCCGTCCGTTGTGGTTTTAGACGCTGCAATACGATCCAACTCTTCAACAATGGCAGTGCAATTTGCACTCGGTGTTTCTCCACTTCCCATTCTGTCGGTATCTCGAGTATTGATAGTGGACTCTTGCATGCGTTCTTGTGCTGTTGGTTCCACGTGCTGAAGAGCTCCGTAAAGATCTCCAGGTACTTCCGAATTCGCCATGTAAGAGAGCTTGCTGATTTCTGTCTCAGTGATAACAACGTCCCGGTAGAGATAGTTATGTCGTTTAAGCCATCGAAGAGCTGCTAAAACAACGGATTTTCTGACCTTCAAGAGCTTGCTCACATCCTGTGGTGTGGGTTTGTCAGCTCCGCTCCAGGATACATGAATATTCTCCATGGTTTTCAGCAAAGGATGTGGAAGGACGTTTGCAGTAAGGCCCTCCACGTCATTTGGAAAGACGATAATGTGACCTTTAATGCGTCTGCGATAATGAATTCCAGTGCAATTCTTTTTATCGACTGTGAATCGTGCAATGTAGCCGTAAGCAGTGTTGAGAGAAATAAGTTTTTCCTCGACCGGAGACAGATTATGCAGCTCTGATGGGTAGCAATGTTCGCAGCTAATGTATGCGTTGTTGATCGAACAATTCTTGGGGATCTCACATTCGAGAAGCGACGTTTCACATGCTTGACAAATGAGCACCGTGGCATTTTCGCTGCGTGGAAAACATTGATGGCAAGAGAATATTTCTTCCATTGAGAATCTATCTTCTTCTGAGTGAAGCTGTATCTCGCGCCATTGACAGTCATTCAAATCTGCTGGTGGCTTTTGCTGATAGCAGACGACACAATGCGCCGTTGGAAGAGTGTCTGCATCATAAAAATCCTTCAGAAATCTTTGAATTGTCGTTACTTTACGCTCCAATGGAATTGGATTGCACCAGTCCTTACTACCTGTCAGGGTTGACTTCTGTTCAAATCTTGATGTGAGTATGCTTGCGATATTAGCAATTGCCGCCCGTCGCGCATCGTCTGTTGCAGTGTTGGAGAAATCACTGCTGATATCTATGCCAATAGATGGTATAAATGCTCTACAGGTTATTAGCTTTACTCTTTCCAGTCTAAAACATGAGTATATTTAATAGAACATACCTTTGCTGTTCCCGTGCATGTAGTTGATACAATTCTGGTTGTGCTATGGGCCCTCGTGCTGATGTAATTCCTGAATCCGTCTGTTCTGAATGTACAGGTAAGAGTTGGGACGATCCTGGTAAAAGACTTTGAGATGGATTCGACCATACCGGTAGCTTACAAAAAGTCGAAGTGGATTGTTGCTTCCGTGAATACAACTGATGTAATTCTAGTTGTGCTGTGGGTCCCTGTACTGATGTAATTCCTGAACCTGTCTGTCCTGACTGCATGGGTAAGACTTGGGACGATTGTTATAAAAAATTTCGATGCGTTTGAGCTGGCTTTGGCAATACACCACGAACGGTCGAAGCCGATCGTTGCTTCCGTGGATGTAGTTGATGCAATTCTGGTTGTGCTATGGGCCCTTGCGCTGATGTGATTCCTGAACCTGTCTGTCCTGACTGCATGGGTAAGAGTTGGGACGGTTGCTGTAAGAGATTTCGATGCGTTTGAACCGGCTTTGGCAATGCACCACGAACGGTAGAAGTAGATTGATGCTTCCGTAAATGTAGTTGATACAATTCTGGTTGCGCTATGGGCCCTTGTGCTGATGCGATTCCCGAACCTGTCTGTCCTGACTGCATGGGTAAGAGTTGGGACGGTTGTTGTAAAAAACTTCGATGTGTTTGAGCCGGTTTTGGCAATGCACCACGAACGGTAGAAGCAGATTGTTGCTTCCGTGGGTGTAATTGATACAATTCTGGTTGCGCTATGGGCCCCTGTGCTGATGCGATTCCTGAACCTGTCTGTCCTGACTGCATGGGCAAGAGTTGGGACCGTTGTTGTAAAAAATTTCGATATATTTGAGCCGGTTTTGGCAACGCACCACGAACGGTAGAAACAGATTGTTGCTTCCGTGGATATAATTGATACAATTCTGGTTGCGCTATGGGCCCTCGTGCTGATGCGACTCCTGAACCTGTCTGCCCTGACTGCATGGGTAAGAGTTGGGACGGTTGTTGTAAAAAATTTCGACGTATTTAAACCGGCTTTGGCAATGCACCACGAACGGTAGAAGCAAATTGTTGCTTCCGCGGATGTAGTTGATACAATTCTGGTTGTGCTATGGGCCCTTATACTGATGTAATTCTTGAACCTGTTTGTCCTGACTGTACAGGTAAGAGTTGGGATCCTAGTAAAAGATTTCGAGTTTGATTCGGCCATATTGGTAGCCTAGGAATAGTCGAAGCAGATTCTTCTCTCCGTGGATGTAACTGATGTAATTCTGGTTGTGCTATGGGTCCTCGTTCTGATGTAATTTTTAAACCTGACTGCGTAGATGAGAGTCGGGACGGTTGCCTCCGTGGATGTAGTTGATTCAATTCCGGTTGCGCTATGGGCCCTTGTACTGATGTTATTCCTGAACCTATCTGTCCTGACTGTACAGGTAAGAGTTGGGACGATCCTGGTAAAAGATTTCGAGTTCGATTCGGCCATATTGGTAGCCTAGAAAAAGTCGAAGCAGATTGTTGTCTCCGTGGATGCAGCTGATGCAATTCTGGTTGTGCTATGGGTCCTCGTGCTGATGTAATTTCCAAACCTAACTGCGTGGGTGAGAGTCGGGACGGTTTCTGTAAAAGATTTCGATGTGTTTGAGCCAGTCTTGGCAATACACCGCGAACGGTCGAAGCCGATTGTTGCTTCCGTGGATGTAGCTGATGCAATTCTGGTCGTGCTATGGGTCCTCGTGCTGATGTAATTTCCAAACCTAACTGCGTGGGTGAGAGTCGGGCCGGTTTCTGTAAAAGATTTCGATGTGTTTGAGCCGGTCTTGGCAATACGCCACGAACGGTCGAAGCCGATTGTTGCTTCCGTGAATGTAGTTGATGCAATTCTGGTTGTGCTATGGGCCCTTGTACTGATGTAATTTCTAAACCTAACTGCGTGGGTAAAAATTCGGACGGTTTTTGCAAAAGATTTCGATGTATTTGAGCCGGTTTTGGCAATACATCACGAACGGTCGAATCATAAGAGGTCGAAGCACAAGGTATGGGAACCTTTCTGGATCGCCTCTTCACAGCGTGCTGAGCTGTTTCTCTACGCCGCTGTCTCTCCTCATTTGTGTATTGCTCAAATGATGCTGGAAATGACGAAGAATGGCTAGAGTTTTCAGATAATTCAACGGGAACCGGCATATTTGACGGACAAACACGTAGAAATAGAAATTTCTACTGTAATTTTTTTCTATTATAATTTGAAGTTATATTTCGTGCAAGTATACTATTATAAGGTTTTATCACATGAACCAAACCCCGTTTCACGAGTTAATCTTCGCTAGCATCTTTCATTTCTTAGTACACCGTGACGGTTGGAACATGATTGTCGCAGTTCTATGAAAGACGCAAGGTTTCTCGCTAAGTCCCAAACTGATTAGATCATTGTTCCGATTCTTGGCTTTTGGGGTCTTCCTTTGCGCTAAATAAATCGGCACATGTCCCCTTCGCTTAATTGGACTTAGCTTCATTCTCTGAAATTATCCGGCCCAATGACATAACATAATTTTTGTTCCACATGACACGTCGGACATTTGCTGTTTTACTTTCACTTCAAGCCCATCTTCTTCTCTCCCTGTGTCTTTCAACTTCATCCGACTTCCCCGCGAATGAGTTCCCAGCCATTTCAGACTTTGGCTTGATCTACTATCCGAATGACCGCTCAATTATGGCGCTACGTCGTCGGATCACATTTCCAGTATCCGAGATACGGCAGCTATAATGGCAAAGAAGAGACTAGGCCCTGCTTAAATCCCTTCTTTCTCCGGATGACCAAGTATCATTCTAGAAAGTGGGATTTTACCTTGTTCGACGTATCTCTTTAATGTTGTAACCAATTACAGTCATGGGATATGACAATCATCTGATATCTACAAGTTTCGCTAAGTCTAAATATCGCGAAGTTCGCTCTTCCGGTGATATACCATATTCCTTTATGGCAGGGAAAAGTATCAGCTGACACTTTTACGAGCTTAAAACTTGTTGGATTCCAAATATCAAAGACGTAAGACACAGGAGAAGGTCACAACGACTAATCGAAGGGAGAGAACATCACAAAAAACGAAAGTTTCGACCCTTTTTAGACCAGAAAAATTCGCCAGCTGACATTCTTACGGCTTCTAAACCTGCTGAATTTCAAATACTAAAGACGGAAGATGTAACAGAAGGTCACAATGACGGCAGATTGAAGGAGGGGAATATCACAAGAAACGAAAGTCTTGAGCCTTTTGGACCAGAAGGATTCGCCAGCTGACATTCTTACGGCTTCTGAACCTACTGAATTCAAAATATCAAAAACCCAACTCAGGAGAACATCACGATAACGGCAAAATCGGCAATTCTAAAAGAGGGGAACATCACAAGAAACGAAGCTTTGAAACTTTGACGGCAGATGATTTGCTAGCCAACTTCTTTACGACCTCAAAACCTGTTGAATTCAAGATATCAAAAAACTAACTCAGGGGAACATCACGATAACGGCAAATTCGGGAAAGGAGATGATTACAAGGAAGTAAACCACGGCACTTATGCTTTCAAAGAACCACCTAGAGAGCATTTAAATGGTAAGAAACTACCCGTCAGTTCATTTCGATTCCTAACTGTACTTGTCTCTCACCTCTCTTTATAATGTCTATCAAAACTACTTTTTCCAAAGAGACTAAGCAGCGATGTCTGAGCGGAGAATTGTCTCTCTTTGCTATTGCGACCTTCGGAGAGGATATGGAGGTCATACAGGAGGAGGAACGTCGATTTTTGAAGGGGAAGAGCTTCTCTATTGATTGTTACTTTTCTTTTTGGAAACCTTTATGGCTTTTCGAAGCTCTTCCTCCACCCCTTTTTGCTCAGCCACAAGACATATACTGGGACGACTCCACGAATATGGCAGCAAAGCTGTACCTGTTTCGCTCACAAAATCATTATGATAATGATTGGACCAGACAGATTCGTCTAATCTATGGAAATTATTTTCCATACGACCTCAACATTATTCGTCCTGCCGACGTTTCCGACGTTGAAAACTCTTTACAAGAGGAAGCTTTTCCTATCATTCAAGCACAGCAAAGTCATCTACAAGAGTAACCAATACCCAACAACCTTTTTTGGATCTTCGCTAATCTCTTTACTAGACTTCCTGTACAGCAGGCCACGTGGGAATGTTCTTGGCCTAATTTCGTCAGTGGTTTGGGAGAGGTCGACCACAAAACCTATAGTCTGAAGCCTGGTATTCTCAGCGATATCCAGACGAAGGCTTCTGGATTTCTTCGCCTGCAGACATACGTTAATAACACCAACAAAACCGCTCCCAGAACCGGATTGCATCCCTTTCACATTTTTATGATCTTCCCAATTGAACAAGAACCCTGGAAATCATATTTTCGAACTCTCCGAGAACGGTCTACCAGTGCTGGTCCTTTTCAATACAGCCGCTACATCTCTTTTATAGGAAGCGTTGTTGGCACTTTGTCTCTAGAGTGCGTGAATGAGGAATTGTCTGACAGTGAGCCAATTCTTATTGTTGTTCCTCACACTCACAATCCTATCACGTTAGACAGGCTAGGATCTACCCCTTCAGTGCCTAGTACACCAAAAGCCTCAACATCAAAGAAGGTTTCACGATTCAAGGCTCCAGTTCCGGTGTTCGGCACGGATAAACAAGATCTATTGTCACCTTCAAAACTGGCACAGGAGCGAGGTTCTCCGTTTAACTTAACTGCAAAGCTAAGTAATGTCACATCCACTGCCAATGACAATCCTGTGGAAAGTAAGTTTATTCCCTTTTTCTTTTTATTGTCTTACTAAATTCTAATACTATTTTAGATGATACTATTTTAAGTGAAGCACTTGTATCCGAGGAAACCCGCGATAAAACACCAGTTTCTGCACACTTAATTGACGATTCGGGGGATGAACTTGTCGACATTGACAAGTATAGTGACACAACTGGTACCTTTCTAGACGGCTTTATGTCTCTTCATTACATACTAATAGTATTCTATAGCTAAAGAACCGGTGGAGGAAACGGTGGAAAGTGCTCGCGCTGGGAAAAAGCGCAAGTACGCAACTCCAGATCCTGTAGAAGTTGAAGAAACTGGCTATTTTACTCGCAATACAAGTAAACGACCAAAGCTTTTCAAGTAACTTGAATCACTTTACCTAGTTTTCTGACTTTGGTAATTCTTTATCATGTTTTTTTGGAATTTTTCTAGGTTTTGTTGGAAGTACAATCGTTATTCTCTATTTAGGAACCTCAACTTTTTATAGAAGCTAGGCTTTCTATTCTTATCTTTCGATAGTCTAGCTTGATTCTAAACTACGGATCGGTATTGTTGTTCCCTACATTACTTCTTCTCGTGATTGTATCAAGCACTTTAACACGTACCGTCTACCCCAAGGATACGAGCGTAAGTAGCCAAGCCTCCAATCAGATCAAACCGGCCGATACTCGGACTAGAGTTCCTCCAGGCTTCGCGGAGCCTCCTCTGGGGGCGATCTCTTGTATTAGAGCAGGGGATTCGTTGGCGCAGGGGATTTGTTGGCGCAGGGGATTTGTTGGCGCAGGGGATTTGTTGGAGTAGGGGACTGGATCCCGTAGGGGATTTGTTAGAGTAGGGGACTGGTTCCCATAGGGCGGCGAAACACGTGGGCATTGGCTCCCGCAGGGGATTTGTTCGAGTAGGGGACTTGTTCCAGTAGGGGATTGGTTAGAGTAGGGGATTAATTCTCCTACGGCCTCCATTCAGGCGGCACAAGGCTGCTTCTGATAGGCTAGGGAGTGGATTGCGTGTTTTGTGGAAACATGAAGCCCATACGGGATGGTGGGGTGTGGGGACCTGATGATCTGGCGGAAGATTGGGTTATCCGCTTTCCCGGGTTTATTCAGCCCAGGCGACTCGCCCTACGCTGTTTCACATGCGTTTCGATCACCCAGCTCGTAGGATCGCCTAGCTCGCCCATTAATATCCTATTAGCACTAATGGTAAGGGGCCAGTCTTGGCACCTGGGCGTTCTGCCCACTAAAATAGAATGCCTAAATTAGTAAGGGGTTTTGGTCGCTCTTCGAAGGAGGGTTTTCCGGCTACAGAAAACAAGCATTTGAAGTGATGATGTCACGGCATACCTGGCGATAATGCCCCTTTGAATGAATCGAATAAAAGTCATATTGCACATTCAGCTGTAACGGGGGAGACGATCCATCGAGCACCGCTGTGCCATTACTAAGTCACATCCAGGAGCTTCTCAAGGCCTGCAGTATATCCAAATTCCATGTCTTAATGTCTCCTATCCTTCCTATAATATTTTCTCGGTAAACATCTCTTATTGGGTCTCACCTTAAACGAGGTCAAGCAGCATCTCCTTTAAACATCGAACTTTCTCCGGATCGTCACAAGCGTTGCAGTGATTAATAAGGTTTTGGAAAGCCTTATCTTCTTCATCGTCCGTCATCAACCCATGGCCTTCAAAATGAGAGTGAATAATATCGCGTTGTCTCTCGAATTCCTTCTTCCAGTTGTCGCTGATCCCACTCTATTCTAGCGTTAGAAGCCAGATCAGCTGCAATATACAAAGCTATAAAAACTTACACACAAAGGCTGGCAATCGTTCCATATATTATACACGGAACACATTGCTAGGGACACGATTTCGTGGATGTTAGAAACGCTAGGGGAGTGTTCTTAGAGCCGAGCGTACGATTGTCTTCGATTAACCGTATGCTGTATCCTCGACCTTAACTCGGACAAACCAAAAGACTAAAAATGTTGAAGAGCGAAGAGATTCGTGCGAAAGTATGCGTAGGTCTAAAATCGGAGGCTTTAAACAACCTAGAAAACGAGAATGGAACGCTGATTGCCTGCAAAAAAATTCATCAGCGGGCTATTGCAGGCATATAGGCGTCCGGATAGCTGAGCTAGCAAGTACTAGAGTGCTAGATCATACTGATATCCTCCCAACTCCAAGCTAAGTGATAGGCTTGAAGTATGGGGCTGCATGCCGGGGCCCAGTTCCGGCCCTACTTATGTGCAGGAGCTAGATGTACGTCTTATATTGACGAGTAGGAGGGAGTTAAGTCGTGGGGCGTATGCCATTTCGTCTGCGACGCATCTCACAGCCTGCATACCGATTGCCGGTTCACATCATTCGTGTGGCGTGCGAGATGGGTGCTGTAGGATATGTAGCAGCGAAACGAGGCATATTGTCTGCGTGCGCGCCTTGGCTGTGAGATTGCCGTACAGCTTGCATTCGGAAGGCTGACAAGAAAAGATGGAATGAAATGGAATGAAATGAAAAGGGGATTATATCACCACAACAACCTTAGCCAACCCTTGGCTGACACGTAGCTCGTAGGATAGTGCAGTGTAAGCCGGATGTCAATATATCAATCGCATCCATTTCATTCCACTTCACTCTATTCCTTCCATGACATAACTGTGGCCAAATTATCTTTTGATTTCCAAGTAGAAGACGCCAGCACATTTTAACCAGGTTAAAGAGGGTAGGCCGACGAAGGCTAATTCTATCCTCCACCAGTAAAAGAAGACGCCAGCAGAGAGCGACCAGACTTAAACACGTGATAGGGGAGCGTGGTTCTGCTCGCTTTGGACGCCAAGCTTAGTTAGATCTGCTGACTTATTGCTGATCAAGCATACAAATGCGGCAAACACTCGCCATAAAGGGCAGGGCTATCCGTGGCCTTTGTAGCTATGCCTTGACCACCCAAATCGCCAGGACAGCTTAATCGCCACTATTAAACCCACCAAAAATTAGAAAATTTATACCTTAATATCTTAACAACCACTAAATAATAAATTCTAATAATTTGGATTTAGGCTTTTATATACACTCTATAACTTTTATTAAAGTTATAAAATAAATAGTTTAGTAGTTTTTAAGATATTAAAATTTGGGGGCCAAAATGAGGCTCAAATAAGGCCAAAATACTATATCTTTAAAACCACTAAACTGTTTATTATATAACTTTAATAAAAGCTATAGAGTATATATAAAAAGCCTAAATCTAAATTATTAGAATTTATTATTTAGTGGTTGTTAAGATATTAAGGTATAAATTTTCTATTTTTTGGTGGGTTTAATAGTGGCGATTGAGCTGTCCTGGCGATTTGGGTGGTCAAGGCATAGCTACGAAGGTGTCGAACGGACAATTAGGTATGAGAACTCTGTCTATTAAAGAGGGCTTCTAGAGCCTCTATATATACACCAGATAGGTGACAAATAGGTTGCAAATAGAATGACGACTACGTCGTCATTCTGTAATGGAAACAAGTATTTAGACATTCGATGAGACAGCAGATGAGACATACGAGGTAAGGAGCGGGGTATTGAGACATAGGGTTCTAGACTTGAAGCCTGTATCAAGATGGTAGTAAGGAAATACGATCCAGTTCGACAGAAGGCCACGGATAGTTCTAGCTTAAATCCAACATACAGATTTCCTTCAACAAGCAATAACTAAAGAGCGTGCCATTTAAGCCAACAATTTTCCTCCTTAATTCTCCAGACTTCTCCATCCTTAGGCTAAGCGTGCCCTTTTCCTCTTAGATGCCATGATCTTGTTTCCAGTCTTTACAACCCATTCATCTCCGTAATCTGAAGTTTCATCACTGCCTCTCTTAAGAGTGTGGATTTCGTTTTGAAACCGCCTAATGGTATCTCTTGTTTCTTTCCGGTCACTTCTCAGGCTGTCGATCCGATCGTCAACCTTCCCTAGATAACTCATAATGTAGCGGTCGTTATTTTCGAGGCTGCTAACTTTCCCATCGAGTTGGCTAAGCCTGCAGCTGAGTTGATTAACTAAGCTACCTAGTCTCTCTATCGCCCCTACTAGAGTAAGCTGGGGGTCGATAAGCTGAAACTGATTGTAAACCCCTGGTGGCTGCGTTTAAAGCTGCATTCAACGGATCAGCCCTTTCGATTAATCAGTTTTCGCATCCGGGATTGGAAAAAGAGGTGAACGACACTGTGAAGATATCAAGGCATCAGAGAGCTATCTACGGCGCAAGATTTCCTAGTCGAACCGATCTTCGGAAACATTCAGATTCTCGAGAAAATGCAAAAGCGGTGAAATTGGTCTCTAAATCCTCCATGTAAGCTCTCGTGCAGCCAATACTGTCGCAACTCAACTGCTAAGAGTACTATTGACAGGACTTCCCATTGTTCCCAGTGTACCACCTGATGTCAACCTTTTTGTCGACAGACTGTTCGGTTTGGAGTTTGGCGGTGAGATCATGACGAATTCGTGCGGAGATGCTGTGTCGATGAAGTTTATCAGTATGCAACGAGTCTGCGTTGCGTATAGGTCGAACAGAACCTCCTATATAATTTCCTCCCGGAACTGGAACTGTATCGAAATAGCATAAACGTCGACTCTGAGATCAAAGTGTATTTGGAACATCTGAACCTCTTGATCAGATTTATTAAAACCACCTACACGTCCACGACTGAACGCCTCTAACCCCTTCTTAAGAACCATGAAATCACATATGATCTGCTCTGGACCCTCTTTAAGCCAAATTCAGAGGTCTACACTACCTGTCCTGGTACCGGCGAACCAAGAT
>Ga0307507_10005716_pt1 | contig 20085 bp, 12 predicted proteins | sample 7_EM_MG_FD_207223 | JGI IMG/M metagenome (GOLD analysis project Ga0307507, IMG submission 207223) | Populus trichocarpa ectomycorrhiza microbial communities from riparian zone in the Pacific Northwest, United States - 7_EM | ecosystem: Host-associated > Plants > Roots > Unclassified | place...
AACTATTTTTTAATTTATTTATAGGTTATTAATTTTTTGATTTAGATTTAAATTGATACCCTGTCTCTTTTTTATTTTTTAAACTTTTTTTTTTGTTCATAAAGTATTAGTTAGTTTTTTTTTTTTTATAAAAAAATATAAGTATTAATACCGTCTATCCCTTTCTCCCTGGCCGAGCTCGCCCTTCACCGAGCTCGCCCTTCAAAATTATGCAGAGTTGAATTGAATTGAAGAGCAGGTAAATGAATCCCACCCTCATTTATAACCTAACCTAGCCTAGGGCTCTTCTATTTCTTCCCCAAATTTCCGTTTATTAAATTGCTCTACCTGGTGTTAAAAGAAATTAGGGATTGGAGGAAGAGGTGGTTTAAACAGGCAAGCTTTTCACAATGTCGGTTACAGCGGGTGTTAGTGATACAGCTTTAGCTGTTAGAGATAAACTTAGAGGTAAATTGGACAGACCAAGGTTAAAAGGTACTGGCCTGGCAAAGCCCCTGAGTGGGCTGATGATGCTGATGAAGATGGAGATATTAGGATGGCGAGGGCTGCTGCCTTGGATAAAGCTTTTCCTATTCGTGATGATTCCTATGATGTTGCTGCGTCGAAAGATGATCCCAGGCTGCGTCGTTTGGCTGAGAGCAGGATTGATAATCGTGATGAAGTGAGGGCGGATCATAGGAGGATTCGCCAGGCTGAGATTATTTCGACGGAAGAGGAGGAGATGCGGAGGCAAGAATGGGCTGATATGGAGGAAGAGGATGAGGATGCATTGGAGGAAAGGAGGAGAAGGATTAAGGAGAAGTTGCGCCATAGGGAGCAAGAGGAGGCTGTGCTTCTTCCCATAGAGGAGGAGGAGGAAGTGGAGGAAGAGGAAGAAGAGGAGTCTGAGTACGAGACTGATTCTGAAGAGGAAATGACAGGAATGGCTATGGTGAAGCCTGTTTTTGTGCCCAAGTCGGAAAGAGATACTATAGCTGAGCGTGAGCGGCTTGAGGCTGAAGAACAAGCTCTTGAGGAAAAGGTGAGGAGGAAATTGGAGCAGAGGAAGGTGGAGACGAAGCAAATATTGGTTGAGGAGATACAGAAAGAGGAGTTGATTCAGAAGAATCTGGAGACGGAGGCAAATATTGCTGATGTGGATACTGATGATGAAATTAATGAGGCAGAGGAGTACGAGGCTTGGAAGGTCAGAGAAATTGCAAGGATTAAAAGGGATAGAGAGGCCCGTGAGGCAATGTTGAAGGAGAGAGAAGAGATTGAGAGGGTGAGGAATATGACCGAGGAAGAGAGGAGAGAGTGGGAGAGGAAGAATCCAAAACCTGCTCCACCATCGAAGCAGAAGTGGAGGTTTATGCAGAAATATTACCACAAGGGTGCTTTCTTCCAGGATCAGCCTGATGACCGGGCAGCAACTGCCGGAACAGATGACATTTTCAGACGTGATTTCTCATCTCCGACTGGAGAAGATAGGATGGATAAATCCATATTGCCCAAGGTTATGCAAGTCAAACACTTTGGTCGCAGTGGACGAACGAAATGGACCCATCTTGTCAATGAGGATACGACTGATTGGAACAATCCGTAAGTCCATTCAAACCATTATTTTTATTTTTATAGTATTGATTTTCCATCATATCTGCTGTTTTATGAGCATAGCATTTATTTCTCTGATGTTGATCATTTGCACTTTGAGTTCAAAAAGGTCCCATTCATTCCCCTGTAAGTTTTGTTTATGAATGGGGATTAGTTTAATCCATACTTGCACTTATTGAAATCCAGCCAAAGCATTTTACACCAGCTTAAGGGCATGCATATCATAAATAACAAGAAACAGAATTGGTTCTATGCATGTTCCTGATGCCAGTCTTTGTAATAAATTATACATGCTCTCAAATTCTAATTTCTTAGTCTCAAACTCGTAAGTTCTTTGCAGTACATTCTTGCTGATGGAAAAATTAAGCTCCAAATCCGAAGAAGATGCTTTATTCTATTAGTGGAAGATGATCACAATCTAATTCAAAAACGTCGCCAAGTTTAATTGAATCATTTGGACTATTACGGTCTCATGTAGTATGACAATCCATTCTCCTCCTTTTTCTCCTAAGAGGCATCGACTCAAAGCTGAGGCCTTGGGAGTTGGTCTGTTGGAGTCCCCTGGTTCAAATGCCCACCCCCCACTTCAAAATTTAAGAAAAAAAGAAGCGTCCTCTTTTCCATGTGTTTTCATGCATGTCTTCGGTGAAATAATTTTTATTTTGAGGGAAACTAGAATCAGAATCTTTTGATGCCAAGGGTAGTTACTATCTCATTCTTCAGTTTTATGACCTTTGTCTTTCAAATTATAAAAAATATAGGGGATGTGAAAATGAAAATCATCTCCTTTTTCCCTGGGAGATGTTGTTTCAAGTTTGCATTGATGGGCCATTTTGAATTAAATTACTTGGACAACTGTGACAGCATGCCCAAGACATCTTTGTGCATTTATATTATTTTGCTTTTTATCTTCTTTATCAAATTGGCCACCTAATGGATCCTACAATAATCGTTGTTTCAGTGGGAATACCAGTCTATTTTTGAGACGCTTTACTGTTTTTTTTTTCCATCAAGAACTTGTTGAGCTAACAAAATAAACAATTCGGATATGTAAGTTGTCATATTTTTTCTCTGAAACAAATGTTTACTGTGTGTTTGTTTTGCAGGTGGACATTCAATGATCCTCTGCGGGCAAAGTACAATGCAAAAATGGCTGGAATGAGTGCTGCTATAGATAAACCCAAAGGAAGCAAAAAGTTGAAGGATTGGGAATCCCGGTAACCAAAATTTTGAAGTGTCATTAAGCTCAGCGAAGAAACTGTTTATTGGACTCCATTTGTCTGCCCTCATAGAGCTGTATGGTGTAGGTTCTCGTTAATCATGGTGCAGGCAGATATCTGTGTAATTTTCATCATTGGGGAATTTCATGCACTGATGATCTATTATCATTTTCACCATTGGCTTTTTGAGTCACCATTAAAGTTGACTCCTCAAATGGTTTGTGTTTCCTATCCTCCACGTCCAACTTTGTTGTGAAAGCAGCTTTTGTTTGAAACAAATCTCAGTTTTCCCCTATCAATATCTGCTTCATCTAAGGTTTTATCTGTCACTTGATAGGAAAATTGCAAGGCCTGTTGCTGTCTTATAATCACAGGAATGCTTCTCCTCTCTAATCCTATCTCCTTGGATATGTAGGCTTCTTAAATAGGGTCCAGAAATGCAGTATGTGTCCGCATTTTGATACAAATTATAAGACATGTTCCTGGTTTAGACAGGGTGGTAGTTTAGAAACCCTCCTGCTGGCATTGTTTGATGCACTACCTAGCAAATTACAGCGAAAACATAAAAAAATCTCTCTGATTTTGTCCAAGAAGTGTTTCCTTTTCCGGATTCCTAACTTCCTAATCCTACCTGTGTCTTTGCATACTCGAACTTTTAGATGTATGGTTTCAGAATCCTTAAGACAAAACAGGCGATCTGATTAGAAGATGAAAATTGTTGCTTGAAATCATGATTCATACCCACCACTTCTCACAAACACGCAAACGATGGAACATACTTATTCGTAACAAAGGTCTCCTGAGTTTATACAACAAGCTGTCTTAACGTTCAGAAGGGGGAGGACAGGTACTTAGTGACTTCTTTGTACAATATCCAGATGATGTGCCTTCAACCTGTCAAATTAACATAAGCCAATTACTTAGAAAACATGCTGATAAAAAAAACAAGGAAAAAAAACCAGAAAACATGTCGATTAATATTAATGATTTGATAGGATAACTCTGTGTTGTCACCAAAAAATAAAAAGAAAAATCAAACTCCTCAATATAGTAAGAGAGGCCAATGAAGTTACTGCTGCACCACAACCTAGCAACTTCCATGCACGAAATCCATGCTTATATCCAGGCTTCCATCTTTTCATCACTATCCAACCACCTTACCATCATCTCGCCATTACTAATACCACCAGTGCCTTGGGTCATGGACTTCTTTGAACTTTTATTAGCAGAACTTTTGTCTCTGGCAAAAATCATTATCGTTTTGTCTCATGCAGTGAGTGGCTGGTGGGATTAATTTCTGGATCACTTTACTTATAAATGAAATTACTTGGAGAGCAGACTTTACATCAAATTAGACCATGTTGCTACAAAAAGGAAACGCACACTTCTACACACAAATTTTAATTCAAGCTTGCCGGCGGCAATTGATGTATTTCAGAGTTCTGACTCCATGCCAAGGCCTGTTGTCCCTACATCCTTCTTCAGACTCCATTACCCCTGTTTGCAGCATATCATTGACAAAACATCTTGCTGAATAAATCAGTCAGACTTTAATATCCTTGGTTTCATTCCTCTGCTTTAGATAGAAATCTCCTTCATAAGCCATTTTCTTTAAGATCCCTGAATGTCCATAATGACACCTTTAAATCCTAAATCTTCCTCGACAATGTTTTTGATTGAATTCTAAGCAGTCCCACTGCAAACATCTCATCCTACAAGCAAGAGGCAGAACTTTTCTTATGGCTTGAGTGGAGATTAGCAACTTGCCACTCCAATTTCTTGTCTTCTATCTTCATTTCATAGCACATGCTCCTTGCATCCAAGTTTAAAAGCAAGTTATAACATTCAGATACCCTGTTGTGCATTATGGGCAACCTTACCTTTATTGTTCATGCTAAATTATTAACCATAGGTTGGTATTCCCATCCTCTTTCCAAGAACATGACCTGCCTGCTCAACAACTGATATCTAAAGGAGATATGTATCTTGACAAGATGAAATAGACTATATCGATGCAGATGAATATCTAGCTTGCGTGAAAGAAATGGTAGAACTACTATCTTGGTGTGAACTATCAATTAAAATACCACTTAATCCAGTTGAAGTATTGAGAATTGACATGAATTCGCTCATGACTGGTTTAGCCTAATGGTGCACTTTCTAGCATGCAAAATACAGGCGGGGTTAGATGGCTGTAGTTGGATTTGCAGGTCTACATTTGGATCCATAACACCATAAAATCTGACAATTCTAATGAATTCTGAAAGGGAATAGGAAACAATAAAATTTCATTTCCCAACATGAAATCTAACTGGGCTGCTTTGCCAAAAGCAGAATAAAGCAGTGCAATTTTCTATATGAGCAGGGGTTATTACTACGTCAACAATTGTTGTCATACGGAGCATCATTCATCTCTAAATGTATGCTGGATATAATGCTTAAACTGTCAAAGGCAAGGAATTTGTGTGAAAATTAGAATTTGTGCAAGATAAAAATTACTGAAAACAGCAAGCTGATAACTAAATACCTGCCAAAAAGTGTTGATCAAACAGAAACGAGGGACTGGAAGTATGGATGGGCTTGACATCCTTCATAACGCCATGGTACTCTAGCAATATCCGAACGCCCAGGTCTTGGTTTTAAATCACAGATCTTGATTGATGTCCCATCACAAAGATTATAGGACATAGCTCTACCGTCCACAAATATCACAACCTTCTTCTCCTCATCCTTTTCGCCCTGAATAATACTCAATACTGAAAACACAGCATGCTTGTTCATGAAGTTCCATGTTAGTTCAGGAAACATCATTCTCATAGATTGCAGATTTACATGGTAACTTAAAGACCATCCTGTATATTCGAATTCCATCTCGAAAACATCAAATTCTAAAGAGGAACGGTTCTTGGTCAGTACCAAATGCATATGACCTCGGGATTCCCCAAAGTACATAATATCCCAATCCATACCTTCCCATGAAAACATAAAAGGCATCGGCATTTTCTTAACGGACTGACTATCAATGTGAAAATACAGTGAGGTCTCTGCATAGCTGTACCAATGAACAGAACCATCCAAAAATACTCCATTAGAATAAGTCATTCCCAATGGCATTTCGAAAAGGATAGGAAGTAGACTCCATGATTCAGTCTCTGATGAATAAACATCTATTTGAAAATTTTGCTTCGATGAATTCCCTTTGCAAATACAAACAACCTTGTAGTAAGGTGATATCAAAGGATCAAACGCCAAGCTCAGCGACAAATATGCAGGTTTTGGAGGAGAGAGTATCTTGAATTCCTTAGTAGTGGGATTACAAACAAAATATCTGAACTCATAACGACCATCATTTTTCATTTGTGTCGTCTTTACAAATTTGGGTTTATCCAACATCAATTTACAACAGCAAAGAAGCAAGCCATTGCAAGAATGTATTATTGTGACCTCAGAAACATTAAAATAATCGAAGAATGGGACTTTAGTGGAGTGTTTGAGAGGGACAAGATGGAATTCAGGAGTGGATTTATAGCCATTGCTGAGCATGAGAGCATCGGCTGTACGGTTTAGCATCCGTTGACAGCGGGCGTGGCTAATGCAGAATTTGGGGTCAGAAATCAAAGAGTGCCATCGTTTTGATACGCACTTGAATTTCAGGAGAGATTTTGCAGGTGCCCACAGAAGGATTTCAGTTAAGAGGTCCAGGTTGCTGGCTATTATTTCTGCTGACCAACAAATTTCCAATTTCCCTTTGGGGTTCCTCATTTCTGCTGTTTTCCTTTTTAACTCTTCAACGCACAAACAAACTCACTCCATAATTTATTGTAATTATAGAGATCAAAACTTCACTTGGAACACATCAAATTCTAAATCAAGACTCCAACAAGCATAGCCACCCACCAGAAATGAGGAAAATATTACCTGTCTTTGGCCTCAACATGAACATCGTACAAGACCTGTTGAATTAAAACTGCGGATCTCACAAGTGACAATCCCTTCCAGCAAGCCACGCACATCCCCTTCTATTTTTCTACATATGAGAGTTAGCTTCGAGAGTCAACTGTCAGGTCAATGAAAATTATGAAATATCAGGTAGCCTGGTAGAAAGAACAGCAAAACAGTAGTGCGGGATAAGGCTTAAGAAGAAAGTGGAAAAGAAAAAACATAAAGAGTTAATGGCCAGCTGTAGGGCATGAAAGAGAGAGCAGATGCCTGAGCTTAACTCAGATAGGACCTGAAGGAATCCAATTGGTAGTAGGTTTTCAACGAAGTTGTTCTTCTTGTTAGCACTACTCGAGTTAATTGCCTGCGTCTTCTTACATTTATCATTGTTTTGAAATCCGGCCGGCCTGCCGGATCGATTTGAAGTTGGAACTAAACCGAATTTTAAAAAAATAATAATAAAAAAACTCCACAGATTAATTTAGAAAAATCTATTTAAAAACTCGGTTATAACTCATTGTCTTTTATTTTTTTATTAAAACAATATTATTTTAATTTTAAAAACAAAAATTGACTTAAGTGATCTAGTAGCCCGATAAAAACTTGGAATCTAAACTTTGGACTAGTCCAGGTAAGGTAAAAGACCAGGATGAGCAAAACCCAGCAAAACCTGGTTGATTTGCGACCTGAGTGACTCGGTAAAATCCGATAAAACCTGGTTGAGACTCGTTTTTTGTTTTTTCAAATGTTTTTTTTTTCTTAATTGACATTAATTTGTTCTTGAAATCTCACAATTTTGTGGCATAATTTTTGGGAGTCAACAAGCATTATTTTCAATAGAGTAACGGGCAAGATTGATGTATGAATTTAACTATAACTCATTGTCCTGTTGAACTGTTATCTAGACGTTTGTTTGGAGCAATAATACACGCAAATATTCCTTCCCTTTGGCAAAAAAACAAGAGTAATATGGTGAATGACACAAAAGCATTGTTATAGGAAACTCCACTTCAATAGAAAATCTATTTTTATATAGAACGTTAAATATGATAGAATAGAACAGGTCAACGCATATATATATATATATATATATATATATATATATAGACTCAAGTTAATTCATCTAACATGTGATATTAATTATGATAATATTAACAGATTTAATAATTTTGTTTTTTGGAATTTGCTTTTTAAAATTCATTTTTTTATGTAATTAAATAATTATAAAAAAAACAACCACTTTCTATTTTCTCCGCTGTTTTTCAACATTTCTCTCCTCTTTCAAACTCATTTTTTTAAATTTAGAGATTAAAATATAAACAAAATAAAGTTTTAAATCAAAATACAAAAGAAAAAAATGAAAAAAATATAGAGGCATTTTTTTAAAAAAAAAGCATCTTATGAACAGTGTAATATAAAATCTTCATTTTTGCCTCAGTGTCAATTTTGGTTTCACATTTTTAAATTTTCATAAATGATAAAAATAATTTTTTTAAAAAAATTAATTATCAATCAAATATCAAAATAATGTTTTACACTGTAATAATATAATTAAAACAAATTATAAAGCCTAATATCCAATTAACATAATGTAAAATGATAAAATTAAAAAAAATTAATGACAAGAGAAAAAAAAACATTAAAAGAAAAAACAGAGAAAAAACTATTAAAATCTATAGTGTTTTTCATGAAACAATATTTTCCATGACTCTTTTAGGTTTCTTTTAATTTAATATTTGTAATTTTCCATAATTGAGGCAGCTCTACGAATGGCCAACGACAGGAAAAATTGATCTTGGTCATAAATTAAAGTGGGCAGATTTGCTTATATAAAATAAAGAAAATTTGAATTAGAATATAAATATAATTATTGATAAACTAAGTGTTGTGGTGGTCAATTTTATTATAGGAGGTTGAATTATGTTGATATTGTAGGAGGGGTTGCTTGTTTGTTGCAAAAAAAATACATAAAAAAAAAGGAAAAATGAGAGAGAGGAAGAGTAGGGTTGATCATCAAGTCATAAATTAAATATTATTGATGGTATGACCGACAAAATTCTTTTGTTAGTAACTCTGTTGATCATTATGTCGGTAAAAATATCACGTGACCGTACAATTTGCTTTTTTTAAATCCCACTATAATATTCTCTGTAATTCCTTCGGTATATATCAATTTTTTTTTTCTGTCGGCATATTTAATGATGTACTTTATTGTCGGGTTAATTTCGTCGATAATATTGTATGTAAAAGTTACACTTCATCGTATAATTTGATTATTTTTTTCGTTCTTTATTTAATTTCCTACTACGATTCCCTTTATATATACCAATAGCATTTTTCTATCGATGTTTACCAATAAATATAGGAATAGAAAATTTCATCAGTAAAGGTCATTATAATATACCAACTAATAAAGTTTATCAATGTTTTCGTTTGTATTTGTTAATGTTCTGGTAGTGCTAGCAAACACTAAACAAACAGTGGTTTTTGTTTGTATAGTTTCATTTGTTAAGCCTTTAGCAGTCTCAGGTTTCTTGTTAAGATTTTGGATACAGAGAAGTGGAAATTCAAAATATAAATTGATGATCAAAGCTTGGTACCTGGTTTTGCAATCCAAGATAAGGTCCCCCAGCTAACAATAGTACTATTCATGATTTGTAGCACCTTTGCAACGATTTCCATGTACACGGTCAACGTTACGTGAGCAGAAAAACACACTCCCAGATTTATTGACGAAATAAATATGAAATGCAATTCAAGATCATAGCACTGTCTGCAAGAAACTGGTTTTAAAACTAGAGATCAAATTAACAGAGGAAGTTACGAAGACATTCTTTATTTTGTATCTACTTAATACTCCAATTGATCAGAAAGTTTAGGTCTCTTGGTTCTAGCTAAATCAAACATCTTGTTTTAATTTCCTATCATTTGTTAACCTTCAGCAGTCCTTCTTGTTTTTCAGCCCAAATTAGGCTCAAGAATGCACCAAGCCTTCGCTCATGAATTGCCCTTCTTGTATTCAATGTCTTCTCTCAAATGTAAAACTCAGAGTGGTCAAAGTCTGCTGTTGTTCTACATGCAAATGGGACCAAGATTTGCCGTAGAACATAGCATCATTAACTCTGACCTTCCCCAAAACACAGAAGCATATAGGAGGTGTAGGCGCTCTCACCAGCAGAACACAGAAGCATATAGGAGGTGTTGGCGCTCTCACCAGCAGCGTCAAAATAGAGGGAGTTGTAATTCTAAGGGATCAGTTTAATTAGTTAAGTTTTAGATTTATTTTTTAATTATTATTAGTTTGAATATCACAAATCTTATAGTCACTAAAAGTTTTTCTGGTAGTAAATTTCAGGATCTCGAGAAATTAGTTGAGATACATGTAAGCTGAGTCAGACATCTACAATTAAAAAAGAAAAAGAAAAAAGAGGGAGGTCCCATCACTGCTTCACCATTAGAAGAAAAAAGGTTCCTCCATGTAATCTATTTTAACCAGAAATATTCCCATAAGAAAGGCATTAACGAAATTGTAGACCTAACAACAGATAGAGTATATATTGTCATCCAGCTTTCAATTAATTAAAATACTAAGACAGCTCAATAATCTATATGCCGAAGAAATACCGACTTTTTCTTTCAATATAATTTGTTGAATAACTTGGAAATCAGGAAACTGTTTTTTTTTTTTAAAAATCCTTTCTTCAGTTGGATTAGAAATACAAACCTGCACCATTACGTGGTAAAGTCTTCCTGTTATGAAAAGGATTAAAAAAAACTAGTTAATTAAGTCCAGATAGTACAAGGATTTGCATTGCCCTATTATATACAAAAATCTATTTAAAAAAGTCCGGATTGTACATGGATTCGCATGCACATTTGCCCTATATATATATGCAGTGCGCAGCCAGCCAGCTATAATACCCCCAACATATTCAGTTCTTTAATTTGCTTGTCTTTTGAGTTGTCCCTGGGTGATTTCTTTCTTCGAGTTAGAGATTTAGCAAATATATCCCTGAAGATATGGCAGGGCTTTGCGGTTGCGGTCAAAGTGATCGTCATACATTCATTGCTGATATGATTGATGAATATGACGATGGGTCTTTTGATCAACTGTTTGAAAAGTATAGACAAGAAACAGATGACAATGATGAGGCATTTACGTTGATGGAGAAGGAAATTGTCAAGGGTTTGTTGTGGATGAGGAACAATGGTGCCAAGAAAGAGTCTTCCAAGTCCAGAAGTACAAGCCCCGCTAGTGATGGTAGTAGCTATGCTCAATTTACACACCCACTTGTGATATTGCCTGTTATACCCAAGAAGAAGAGAAGTGGAGATCAAGGGTTTATATATCCCAAGAAAAGCCCAAGTAGTTATGATAACAGACAAGATGATGACGACGATCATCATCGTATTCTTGAGGAGGAGGAGGGTACTGTCTTTGGTAGGAAAGAGAGAGGATCTGGAATTCCTAATGGGTTTGTCAACAAAAACAAGTACTCTAAGACTAGTGTTGCTCATGAAGATAAGAAAGAGGGGAGACAGAAAGAGAAAAGGATCAATAGTACTAATAGAAAACGATGCTTTGCACTTGAAGATAATGACGAGGAGGAGGGAATGAGGTCGACAAGCAAACGAAGGAAGGGTGACTCAAGGGCACTGGACTTGGGTTTTGATTTCTCTGATGAAATAAAAGCTCTAATCGGAGAAGATGGAGATAAGGATTTCAAGTTAAGGATAAGGAAAAAGTTGTACCAAACTGATACGAGTGCACACCATGATCGTTTCACAATGCCTTGTAGACAAATTAATGAATGCGAAAGTCTTTTAATTGGTGATGAGAAGACGACTATCTGTCAAGGCGATGGCATAGGAGTAACATTGGTAGAACTGGGTCTTGGTGATGAAAAAGATAGCACGTCCACCAGTCAACTGAGGCTGAAGCAGTGGAACATGAAGAACAGCAGTTCCTATGCGCTAAGAAGTAGCTGGAATGACGTTATGGTTAGGAATGTGGGAGCGCTCCATCAAGATGACTATGTGCAGATTTATTCCTTTAGGCGCAACGAGGAACTATGGTTCGTCCTCATCAAGGAGTCTGATCATGAAGAAGGCCGCACAGATGGTGTCTTTGGAAGGACTAGTACTCAAGGGGAATGATGGAAAAGGTCCTGCTACAGTTTTGCTAGCCACCAGTACGCACGCATGATAATAGTATCAGTCAAGAGAAGGAGAATGGAGATGGTGCTAGCTAGTACAAGCCATGCATAGATAGATATATAGGGAAGAGCAACCTTAAGCTTAATGTTTAATTACAGTCATTCATGTCTTTTATAAGTAATGGGTGATGAATTTGCTTTTAATAAATATAGTTTGAAGTACTTTCTCAGAACAATTTATTAATTAGTTCTTTATATATATATATATAGAATCAAAGTCATTTATTTAGCCAAAAAAGTCTCATGGATTATGAGCTCATGGTCCTGAGTATAAATTGAGCCCATGTATTAGCTCGATGGCCCATATTGGCCTAGTATTAAAAACACGAGCTGAAAATCTTCTCTCCCTCTGGATTCATATCATGGCAGAACAACAAGAAGAAGATTCAAAAGTCAATTCTCCTCCTCCTCCTCCCCCTGTACTCTCTTTCTCTATCTTTCTGATACAGTCTTGTTGTGTATGTTAAATTGCCAAGTTATCCATTGGCTTTACTCAGTGTTATGTTTTTTTTTTTGGCCTGTTATTATTTAAGAAATAGTGTTGAGCAATTCACTTTATAAGCAAAAAGAACACCATTCTCAATGAAATTGAAAGAAAACCATTCATCTCAATTTTAAATTTGATTTTTTATTGCATTTGATTTAACAAAACCTATATGGGATTTGTTGAATTATGAACCTTTTTTTTTGTCAATGCATGGATAAGATTTGGAGCCCATTTACATTTATTAGGAGATGAACTATGGGTTCATTCATTTTATTTATTATTAATAGTGTTTCTTCTTCTTCTCAATAAAACTCATTAATTAATATTTGACAATTTGCTGTCACCAATAGTTTTTGGAGGTCATATGCAAAAGTTTGGGAAAGACGAGTCGCTTTGCAGCAGGCACCAAGGCGGGATTTGCAGTGTCTTTGATAAACAGGAAGTTGGATGTTGGGGCACCTTTTGTTTTGCATATTGAAGCCGTTAAGGATGGGGAGGAGCCCATTAGCTTTGGCCCAGATGCGGTGCTTGTTGATTATGGCAATGACTGGAAGTTGCAAACATTTACTGTGTTAGATTATGGTGGTATTAGCTTCTTTTAGTGTAGATTATCTGGTTGTCTTCTCTTGTGGTTGCTGTGTAGAGTTTGCTTAAGTGTTGGTTTTGCTAACATGATTTCTTTTCTGAAGTAGGTGTTAGACAAGCAGAACACTTTCAGCGGATTCCAAAACAGGTATGGATTTCTATATTGTCTTCATCAAGTTTTATTTTTTATTGTATCCATTAAGTAGAAGTTGCTGTACATACATATACTGTTTGATAAAAGAAACTTGGATGTATTTACAATATCGCTATATAGGGTACTGGGATAGTCTTCTTTCAACTCATAATCCATTGCAAAACTTGAAAAACTACATCTCAATAAGTTCTATTGAATTTTTTTGTTTGAGTCAATATTTATTTCGATACCATGGAGTTGATGAACTTGATTTTCTGAATTCCTAAATCTGTTGCTAATGAATGAGACATGGAAGATAGTAGTAGAAACTAGGCTGTATTTTTGGGTAAAACCAAATATAGGAACCTGACTTCAGCTTTTCTTTCAAATATGTTTACCAGAAGAGGTCAAGATGAATGATTGCATTTCAGATTTCAATGAATTTATATTATATAAGATTATTTTAATTAAAAATAGGATTGTGGCCTGGCAATGTGTTCCCAGCACTGAACTACTACCTGTCTCAAGATTCTAGACTAATTTGATGCCTGTCTGTCAGAAGAAATTTGAATGGAATCAAATTGGAAATAGGACAGCCTTTGCTTTTTCCTTCTTTTAATCTATGCATAGCTTGGTTTTGGTAGACAGCCAAGTGCTGGCTGCATTCATTTGAAGGCTGTAATATTGGCTTGGTTAAAAAATGTGACAAAAGACAATAGTCCGTGTACCTTGGTGAGACCTTTTTATTTTCGAAGAACTATGATTTGATCTGTAGTCATAGTTGCTGCCTTACTATATAAATACATACCGATATATAGAGAGACTGGTAGGTTTCAACCCACAAGTTCACTCTGTTCTGTATACCATATGGCACCATTTTGTTGATCTGTCTTGACCCATACCAGCCTACTTCAGTCATAATGGATGACTTTATATCAGATTGATTAAGAAAAGAAACAGGCAAGATTCCTGTGCAACATTGTGAGAAATCTTGTAATGTGGTGCTAAAAGCACAAATTATTGGTTGTGAGGAATACATATTGTGACCGATTATTAGGGTGACACCCCTTTGCCTGTTATTTGCCAATCTTGTGCGGTTGTATGCTAGTTGTGTACCAGTATATTTGTGATAATTATTTTGCTTTGTTGGTAAATACATTTCTTGTTGGTAAATGCATATTCTTGGGCCTATATTAGCATATATGTATCATGTCATAAATCTGTATAAAATGAACTGGTAGCAGGACATCCATTCCAATATTGTATTCACAAACTTGCCTTAATTTGATAGTTATTCATTAGAAGAATACTAAACTCTGATCTTGATGAATATGAGGTTAAAGGCCTAATCTGATAATGATCTATTTATGAACCGAGTATAATGCTGCTTAGTGCCATAATTTTTCCTCTGTGAGAGAAACTTTGGCTAATTAATTATTCTCCTCGTGTAAATGTTTACTGGGATTTGAAAATCGTGTGCTTAGCTAAATGATCTAATATCTTCTTTTACTTTCAGCAGAGTTCTGATGGTTCACGTCCTGCAAAGACAGCTACCAACCCAGGCATCAGTTTTTTGTACATGGCAAAGATACTAGTAGCCTTCGTTTTGCTTTTTGTGCTTGGTGCAAGTTTCACATTAGCTCTTGAGAATCTTCCTAGACTCATATTGTTCATTAACTCGTTCATGTAAATACTTGCTGGCATTCTTCTAGTGATGTATGGAGTGAATGATGCTGAGTTTGTATTTCTTTCTGAATAATTTGAATTGAGGCCCTTGAGAGTTATAACGCCAGAAGAGAAGAGCAACAGCAGAAGAAGGCCTCGTAACAGGATGATCAAAATCTTTCAGAGGACCAGTGAATAAAACCTTGCACTGACAATGGGGTTGGAAAGATTAATTCTGATTCCCAGTATATATATTACAGCCCAGGATTTGTTCTCTTCTTGGTTGAACCATTGATTTGCTGTTTGATTCGTTACCTTGTCAAAATCCTGAGTGTCTGTGGCTTGAGTTGAAAAAAACCATAAACCCGAGTTGCAAATACAAGATGAATTGTGCCTTTTTGTAACAATTTTAAGATGGAGGGAAAATCACATTGAAACAAATCAACCATGGATGGAGGGGTTTCTAGTAGACAATCCAATAGAGGAAGCTGTCACTGACCATTTACAAAAACACTGACGTAATGTGTGATTTCTCGAGCAGTGTTAAATTCACTGGATATTATATTTGTATGGACTCTCTAGTATGCTCAAGCTGGATAGATTAATAATAATAATAATATGATATAAGAGCCGTCATGACCAAGACCAAGTGGTTACGTGTGATATAAGCAAAGCAATTTTAATCTTGGTACATGAACAATCTTCTGATAAGCTGGAGACATGAGCTGGTCAAAGCAGCCACCATCTTTTATCTTCAATGCAATTATATCACTAAAGAGGTCAGCATGTTAATGTTCCCCTGTTCTGTTCATCTGAGTTTTTTGAAACAGGGGACCAATCAACTGCCTGACTTGGACGGCAAGTTGTAGACCCTGTATATAAATAACCATAGAAGCTCAAGCGAAAAGGAGTATACAGAAAGTGATAGCTTTTATAAAAAAAAAAAATGGAAAATTCAAGGCCTGGTTTTTATTTCTTGGTTCTTTGTTGTGCTAGCCTTCTCTTCCCAACATGCTGCAGCAGTAAGCATATTCCCTTGTTTATATTTGGAGACTCATTTTTTGAAGCTGGAAATAATAACTATATCAGAAATGCATTTGGCCGGGCAAACTTCTGGCCTTATGGTGAAACCTTCTTCAAGTATCCTACTGGGAGATTTTCAGATGGTCGAGTAATTCCAGATTTTATTGGTAAGATAAGAGGCTGATTTTTATTTCTTTATTTTGGTAATTTTTCTGCTGCTTTACTTCGTTAGGAAATAATTAATGGATGCTTGTTACTGTTTGACAGCTGAGTATGCGAAGTTGCCATTCATTCCTCCATATCTGCAACCTGGCAATCACCAGATTACAGATGGGGTGAACTTTGCATCAGGAGCAGCTGGTGCTCTAGCTCAAACCAGACCTGCTGGATCGGTATGCACTCTTACTCACCGCAGGCTTCGTGCTGATAAATTATTTAGGCTAAACTCCATAGGTTTTTCCCTTTCTGTCACAGGTTATAGACCTTAATACGCAAGCAATTTATTTCAAGAACGTGGAGAGGCAGATAAGTCAGAAACTGGGGGATAAAGAAACTAAGAAATTGCTGTCTAAGGCTATCTACATGTTCAGCATCGGTAGCAATGACTACGTAGCACCTTTCACAACAAACTCCAGTTTGCTCCAGGCCTACTCCAGAAAGGAGTACGTCGGAATGGTTATCGGCAATACAACAACTGTGATCAAAGTAATCAATATATAACATCAAGAACATCTTTTCCTTTTCAGCTATCTTCCTTTTCCTAATTAGTTGATCATAGCTTATGGCTACATTTTGATGTTTCAGGAAATATATAGGAATGGAGGAAGGAAATTCGTGTTTGTCAGCATGGGTCCTTTGGGTTGTTTACCATTTCTGAGAGCATCAAACAAGAATGGCACAGGTGGTTGCATGGATGAAGTCACGGTGTTTTCAAAACTACACAATAGCGCACTCATTGAAGCCCTCAAGGAGCTCCAGACACAGCTTCGAGGGTTTAAATACGCTTATTTTGATTTCTACACTTCATTAAGTGAAAGAATTAAGCGCCATTCAAAATATGGTGTGTTTTCCTGCCCTATCAACTAGTTACACAGCTCTCTGTAAGAACTAACTGCACACATTTGATTTACTTTCTTGTGTGTTTGCTTTGTAAGGTTTTGAGAAGGGGAAGGTGGCGTGTTGTGGCAGTGGTCCATACAGAGGAATCTTGAGTTGCGGCGGAAGGGGAGCAGAAGACTACCAATTATGTGACAATCCTAGTGACTATTTGTTCTTTGATGGTGGTCATCTCACCGAGAAAGCCAACAATCAACTTGCAAAGTTGATGTGGAGTGGGAATTCTAGTGTCATATGGCCTTACAATCTTAAAACATTATTCCAGGAGTAGTCCAAAAATAGGTCATGCAATCATATGTATGGTAGTTTTCCTAGGCTTCAATAAACATATATTCGATATCTTGTTGTTCTATCATGTATCACAACCTTCATGGTAATGACTAGAATGGTAGCTAATGGTAAAAAGGTCTTTTCAATGGACCCATTTGTCACTCTTTAATTGTTTAGGGTATCTTGTTTTTTCCTTTTTTATTTCACCCAATTCTTGCACATTTCGATCGAGTAAAGTCATTTAATAAGAGATTAGTCAAAAACGTTTTTTTGTGTTTATTATTGAATAATTGATCAGCAAGGACATTGTTTTTAGAGAAAAAAGAAATCACAACACAAACATAGACTTAATAGAATTCAAAATTGTCTCAATGTTTTTTTTTATTATTATTATTGTCAAAATATTCAAAAGCTAAGACCATTCTAATGCTCATTTTCACCATGCATAAACTAAACCAACAATTAGGATAAACATAATAAAAATAGATGGTGAGTACCTGATCGAATTGATCGGGTCATATAGGATGCCTCAACTGCACACATCACTGCATTTTCACTTTATATTTTATCTTATCATATCACATTCTATTCTATGATATTTGAGAATTGCCATCAATAACAAAGAAGGAAGAAAAATCATGGCTCTTTGTCTTCCTATATGTTATCAAACAAGCATAACAAACCATATTTTAAAACATGGATGAGGAACTTTGTTGCATCTGACTTTTTTCCCTTTTCTAAAAAAAAAAACACTTAACTATTGTCTAGAGACTTTTATAATATTTCAGTTTTTTAAACATAGTTTGATGACTTTATTGCTTTTAAAATCAAAATTCTCAAAGCTTAGCTATATGAACTTATTTGTAATTTCATAATGATTTTTTCATAATAATTATATGGTCCTAGAGGTTATGTGGTATTTTGATAAATAAAAAAAATCAAAAAGTTGTTGATGTTAGTGTGTTAGTCGCTCCACTACCTTTGAGTTGCGTGTGTGACTAACTCTGGTGGTCAAAATCATTGTTCCGTCGCGCCATTAGATTCGTAATGAAATCCTTTTTCTCTCTAGATTGCGTGTTTGGTCCATAGATCTATAATTCTGTGTCGACAACTCTTTTTTCCCCTTCTTTTCTTTGTCCTCCTATAAATTCACATATAACCCTCCAAATTTGCATATCAACCCTTCAAGGGTTTTTTCTTTGGATTTGCTCCCTCTTTTTTATTCTTATTTGTTTTATTTTAATTAATTTCCAAAATTAGATTTTTTTTTTCTCAATTTCATCCTCCTTTGATTTTTTTTATTCTGTCAGATTTGGTCCCTATTTTTTATTTTTTATTTTTTTAATTATGGTAATTTTTTATTTGATTTGTTTTTCAATTTCACCCTCCATTTTTTTCTTCAGATTTAATGCTCATTCTTTTTATTACTATTTTATTTGCTTAGATAAATATTTTAAATTGAGATTTGTTTTTCGATTTCATCCTTCAACATTAAATTGGTTGATGATAGAGCTTTTTAATTGAACCCGTGTCTATGATTTCATGGGTTGTGAATTTAAAAAATTAACTTATTTTTAAAAGATTTTGTAAACCCTGGGATAAATTAAGAATAATATAATAAAAATTATGGTGCAATAAAATAAAATAAGAAAAAGAATAGAATAAATGTGGAAAGAAGAGTTAAAAAAAAGAAGCTTATGGTCAAATGTGTATATTTTTCTAGAACTAGAAACGGTTAGACGAACTTAATAAATGGTCAGACCGTTTCCCAAAACAGTTAGAATGTTTTTACTATTATCCTTGTTAAAACTCGATGGTGTAGCCAAAAGAGAAAGATTATTTTCTCTTATTTTTCTTTCTTATCACCTAGAGGGGTTAGATAAGGGATGATTAGGAGTGAAAAAAGAGGATTTTGAGAGAGAAAAGCATATTCACCCTAGAAATTTAGAAAGATCAAAGTGAGGGTTTTGGAGAGATTTGAAAGAGAATAAGAAAGGTGAAGGGAGCCAAGGTTATTCTAGCATTTTTACACTTGAATTACCATCTAACTAAGGTAACAAACTCATCTCATCAATCAGTTTGATTGATTTTGTGATATGTGAAATATTGAGTATGTTAGTGTGGTTTGAATCTTGAGTTATGGATTTTGGCTAGTTCAATTGTTGTTTTTATGATTGATTTATGTTTGTTAACATTAAAGATGGTTGGGTATCATCCGATTGAAAGAATTGAAGGAAAAAAAACTATTTTTTATGGGATAATTTTGACCTAAGATGGGATAAAAGGAGGGGTGCAGGAAAACCATTTTATTACTAGGTTTGGGGCATTAGACTTATATATGTAAGCCTAAATGAATTCGATTAAGAATTGATATTTAAATCATGAATTTTATATTAGGGTTTGTAGTAGAAAGTTGAGGGGAAATGCAAGTGGATGGTGAATTGAACCAATTGAGTTAAGTTAGCTTGTGATGAGTGTTAAATCATTAAAAAGTAATGAAGAAAAGCATGGTGTCTCAAAGAGCATATAGGGCCAGCCAAGAGAGAACAAGTTAGCATGCAATCAAATTGTGTTTGCTTAAGAAAATTATGAGAGGCTAATACATAATGTTGTGTGGGAAATGAATTTTGAATGAGTTTGGTTATGTTATATAAAATAAGCAAAATTTGCATATGGTAGTGATCTGGAATGTTGAGGAAGGTTATTGTATTTAAAGATAAAGATTATTTTGCAGTGCTTGATTTCTCATATAAGGGAAAATTTTGATTAAAACTTTTAAGAATAAATCATGGTATAAAAGAGGTTGTAGTGCCGGCTAAAGAGGAAATAAATTGGAAG
>Ga0307507_10005717_pt1 | contig 20084 bp, 26 predicted proteins | sample 7_EM_MG_FD_207223 | JGI IMG/M metagenome (GOLD analysis project Ga0307507, IMG submission 207223) | Populus trichocarpa ectomycorrhiza microbial communities from riparian zone in the Pacific Northwest, United States - 7_EM | ecosystem: Host-associated > Plants > Roots > Unclassified | place...
TGTAAAGATCAGAGCTCTCTTGCACTCATAATGATAGATAGCAAGGGTAGAAGGTAAAAGAGCCAAGTGGGACTGCAAGAACAAAGGGGACAGGAAGAAAGACAAAGGGGGAAGGGAAGAAAGACGTGGGAGGAAACAGCAACTTAAACAGACACCAGTAGGGCAGAGGGTTTCTTTCAAATTTCCATTTTGGGAAATTCTAATTTAATTAAAATTTTACTCTACTAACTACATTACAAGTAACAAGGTGACATGAAAATGCTGCCTTGTTTGATTCTGGGTGTTTCGAAGGTATTGTACAAGGGAATGTGAGACCATACAAACAAATGAGACGGCAGGTGGGATGCCTGTCGTCTTGTTGTGTTCTGGGGCTCAGGTTGCTATAACAAAAAGAAGAGGCAGTGGATGGATCCACCACCTTGTTGGTATCTAGGGAAATGCATAAGTATTGCCATTGTCGATAGGGGGAGATTGTGGCATGGTGGTGGCTGGCCATGGTCGATTGCCGCTGTTGATGGGGCCACAATTGGGTGGGGAAGTTGTGCCGTTAGTGGTGACAGGGCATGCCGTGGTTGAGCATGTCATTGCCGTTGTTGATGGGGCATCGTAGTTGACTGGGTGGTAATTGCCGTGGTGGTGACGTGGATGTTCTGGTGTGGTTGTCAAGCTTCGGCGTGTGTCGTGGGGCCTAAACGGTTCTGTTGATGGTTAGTGGACTGGGTGGTGGCTGCCATGGTGGTGATGTGGACGTGGACGTTCCGGCATGGTTGTCAAGCTTCAGCATGTGCATGGGGCCTAAATGGTTATGTGGATGGTGTGGTTGTCAAGCTTTGGGGTGCGTCATGGGGCTAAACAGTTTCGTTGGTGGTGGGCATCGCAGTCGACTGGGTGGTGGTTGCTGTGGTGGTGATGTGGACATTCTGGCATGTTTGTCGAGCTTCGGCATGCGAGGTGGGGCCTAAACGGTTCTGTTGATGGTGGGCGTCATAATTGACTGGGCTGTGGTGGTGACATGGACGTTCTGGCGTGGTTGTCAAGCTTTGGCATGTGAGGTGGGGCCTAAATGGTTCTGTTGATGGTGGGCATCATAATTGACTGGGCCGTGGTGGTGACATGGACATTCTGGCATGGTTGTCAAGCTTCGGCATGCAAGGTGGGCCCTAAACAGTTCTGTTGATGGTGGGTGTCGTAATTGACTGATGTGGATGTGGACGTTCTGGCATGGTTGTCGAGCTTTGGCATGTGAGGTGGGGCCAGAACGGTTCTCTTGATGTTGGGTGTCATAGTTGACTAGGTAGTGGCTGCCGTGGTGGTGATGTGGCATGCTGTGGATGACCTGGCATGGTTGTTGAGGTCCAGGGTGCAACGTGGCAGTCAATGTGGGCATTGTTTAGCCCATCATGGGCAGTCACAAAGGGCAGTCACAAAGGGTGGTGGAAGTGATGAGCATGGTTGGCGGCGGTGACGAGCATGGTTGGTGGTGGTGGGAAGAAGAGATGGTGGTGGGAGAAAGAGAGTGGCTGTATTTGGTGACCATCATTGCCAAACAAACATTGTTTGTTACTCATTAGAAATAAATAAACTATAATGAATAGTAAATATATGAACAGATTCCAGTGGAATTCCGTTCCTGCCCATTCCGGGGAGCAGCACCATTCTGGGGACCATTCCAGTATAAATTCTGGTATAATCCAATTCCACTGGAATGAGAAAACACCAGAATCCACAGGATTCCACAGGAATGACCAGAATCCTGTAGGAATAGGGGGGGCACTGATAAGACCTCCTCTTAGCATGGAACACAAACTGGCTCCTCTGTGGTTGCCACCACACTGAATTGCAGAGCACCTACTGAATTTGTATAGGCTAGAAGTGTTGGATGGCACCCCCCTGAAAGGATCATTCAGCATGAGGTGGCTCCAACACTGAGAAGACCAGTGCATGCAGGAGTGGGGCAATGTGCGATGTGCGAACTGAACAGGTGCATGAACCACACCTAAACAACACACACACACTTTAAACCTTAACACACTATCACCCACTATACGTGCGCGGTGCTTCGAGTTCAGGGTTCTCAAGGTATTAGAAAATACCCAAATGTTTTGTATAGTAGAATTAACTTTATTGACTGTTTCACAAATATTTGTGTATAAAAATCACAAGTGGTAGCCCTAAGGCTTGGATTTGGGTTTGTTAAATCAGGTGTGATTTATAGATTTTACTAGCTGTGCTAGAATGAATTTATGGCTTTGTCTACCTTGTCTTTAGCTAACTTTCTGGCTTCTATGGCAAGTTTCCTTAATTTGCACAAAACAAACTGACTTTTAGACTTCTGACTCTGTATAGCCCCCTTGAGCATTTACAAATATCAATACGATCTGACACTGTCCTTACAAGTTCGCTGCCTTGTCAAGAATTCTTATCCTTCAAAACCTTAAGCTTTCTTAAAAACAAAGTATGTTGACACCTAAGCATGCTGGCTTTGTTCACACAATACTTTATCTTAAATCATGAAGAAAACTCCTTAAATTTGATTACAACTGTCCACCTCCTGAGTCTCTACTCAGAGTGCAACTAGCTGGGTCAATGTGGGATGATTTCTTTTCTTTTGACTGAGTTGCACACTCCTTAAATACCCAAATTCCTTATCTACATTTTTACATGTGTTTATCTATGGAATAACTGAATGTCCAAGGTATTTTACTAGGGTATTGTACATATTTTATAGTCTTTCTCAAAGAACACTACAGATGTTGTAGTGTGTTGTATGAACACATCAGTATTGATGCGTACACAGTAATAGCCAGTATAGCTATTTTTATCTTTCTTTGATCTCTTGTGTTTTCCTTCTGAATGGCCTCAGTTACTATTTTGATACATGACATCATAGTAATGATAGGCTTGCTGATGCGATGATCTGCATTGCCATCAATCATTTGGCCTATGGGTGTCTCAGTCAGTTTTCAATAGAAAACTTCTTATCTTATGGCTTGGAGCATGAGAATGCTCTTCAATTATTTTATCATATGAATTTCATATGGAACAAAGACATTCTGTTGTGTGAGATGCAACCAGAATGGTATTCTTTCTAAATTTATGTTTTCACATGGTTGTGGCTGACCATGCATCACTTTTGATGCACATGTGGGAATTTCCGTACATGGCTTACATGCTCATAAACTATGCACTTTTTTTATATTTCTCATTTATAGCACATTGTCTTTATTTTCTTTAGGCAAGAAAGCTAAAGGAATTTCCTAAGGCTTTGCTTCTCATGGTAATATAATATCAGAGGTGTCTTTCCTGTGTGATGAGCTTGACTAATTGAGCTTGCTTGGATAATCACTTTCCCACACATGACTTTCTGACTTCTCGTGTCTGACTCACGTCACATGTATACACCTACACATCTTGGCCTGAATTAAATCATTTTAACCCTTGTAAAATATATGCCCATGTATAGTCCAACACCCTGTGCCAAGGTGTTTCTACTCTAGGACACCTTCTTAGTGTACTATTTCATGGTGGTGTTGTCTTTTTACAGGTCTTCGAGCATATTGAAGTGGCCCAGTCTGCGAACTGACCACAATTTCTACTGCCTTAGACTGCACATTGCTTGGCTGATACTTTAATCAACTGGACAGGGCTTGTCCATTGACCCTTATAATCATTGCAATTTGTATTAAGTGCTACTACAGGGATTTATTGGTGAAATGCTAAAAATTCGCATTTTTAGGAGTGTATTGTTACACTCTGTATCAACATTTCACGCCAAAGAAAGGAACAAAGTTAGCCATGCAACAGAAGGAGTTTGAGGAGAAACTTGCATTGCAGGAAGGAACAGTAACACCAAATGAGGACGAGTTGGTGGCAGCGGTGGAAGGCGAAGAAGAGGAGGTGGCTGAAGAAGATCCAGGCAATTTGGAGTTGGAGGATTCAGAGTTGGGAGGTCTGGAGATAGAAAGGAAGGATGATGAAAATGGCAGGGACAGTGGGGGTTTCTTCTATGAGGAAGAAGAAGAGGAAGAGCAGGAAGATGTGAACATGGGATAGGTGCTAGAGTGGCAGTGAGGAGGCAAGGACACCTCCATAGTGGAGGGGGGGCAGATGGAATAGGGAGTGGGGCATCTCCCCTGGGGAAGCATGTGAGCACTAGATTAGTCAGCTTGTAGGTTAGAGGAGCAGGAAGACAGGGAGAATAGACAGAACTCACGATGCATCCATGTCCTTGGAGGCATTTCCCCCCATTCCAATGCCCTGGTCAGTGGAGGGGGGTTCTCCATGGATGGAAGGGTCACATGCTTTCAAAATTGGGGGCAAATGTAAAACATGCACATGCAAACTCAACAAGACTTAAAATACACATGCACAACCTAAGAATCAAACACACATGGTACATTGTTTTGTAACACACTCTGCAATTGTCTACACATGGATGATTAATATACACATGGGATCCCAATTTTATAATACACATGGGTCAAGTTATAATACACATGGATAAGTACTTTTTATTTTTTGTGCAATTTGAACAGCATAGGTAGACACCATGAGTGTATGCTGTATCTTGGTGAGTTCTCCATCATTCTCCATTGCTGAGGGCTCATTTACAATGTATTATAGTGTCGTTTGAAGGCCCTGAAGAGATGAGAGGTGTGCATGTCCATGTTCCAGAGATATCCCATATTATTTGGTCTTGGGGGGTTAAGCTGTATCTTGGTCAGTTCTCCACTCTTCTTTATTGTTGAAGGCTCGTTTACAATGTATTATAATGTCGTTTGAAGGGCACAAAGAGATGAGATGTTCGCGTGTCCATTTTCTGGAGCTATTCCACATTATTTGGTTTTGGGGGGGAGGTTATGCTGTATCTCAGTCAGTTCTCCACCATTTTTTATCATTAAAGACTCGTTTACAACATATTATAGTGTCGTTTGAAGGGCCTGAAGAGTCGAGAGGTGCACATGTCCTTGTTCCAGATATATTTCACATCATTTGGTTTTGGGAGGGTTGTGCTGTATCTTGGTCAGTTCTCCACCGTTTTTTATCATTGAAGGCTTGTTTACAATGTATTCCAATGTAGTTTGAAGGGGCCAAGGAGACGAGAGCTTCGCATGTCCGTGTTCTGGAGCTATTCCACATTATTTGGTTTTGGGGGGGAGGTTATGCTGTATTTTGGTCAGTTCTCCACAGTGATACAGAGTGTAGTCATACACTCCTAAAAATGAAAATTTTTAGCATTTTACCAATAAATCCCTGTAATAGCACTTAATACAAATTGCAATGATTATAAGGATCAATGGACAAGCCCTGTCCAGTTGATTGAAGTATCAGCCAAGCAATGTGCAGTCTAAGGTGGTAGAAATTGTGGTTGGTTCACAGACTGGGCCACTTCAATATGCTCGAAGACCTGTAAAAAGACAACACCACCATGAAATAGTACATTAAAAAGGTGTTCTAGAGTAGAAACACCTCAGCACAGGGTGTTGGACTATACATTAAACATGGGCATATATTTTACAAGGATTAAAAAGATTTAATTCAAGCCAAGACATGTAGGCATATACACATGATGTGAGCCAGACACAAGAAGTCAGAAAGTCATGTGTGAGAAAATGATCATGAGCTCAACTAGTCAAGCTCATCACACAATTAAAGACACCTCTGATATTATATTACCACAAGAAGCTAAGCCTTACTGCCGTTTGCATAATTCTGTGAACACTGTGATTTTTTTTTTCAGGTGTGATGTGACATAACTACCATATTTGTACGCCTTCTATGATCACTTTAGATAATGATTCTATCCACGATCCCCCTATGACACCTCCAATCTCTGACGATTTAAAGCAACTGATGGTAGGTTGGTATTTTGAAGAAGGCCTGACCTATCGAGAGATATGCGAAAGGGCTGATTGCTCGATTGGCCTCGTATACAAAACCATTCGCAATTTTCGAGAACACAGCCAAGTGAATAATCCCTTCACCAAACGCACTGGTAGACCCTCCACTATAGAGGACGGTGATATGGAATATATTTCCACCCTTCTTGAGGCAAATCTGCTGCTATATCTTGATGAGATACAGAGACGATTGGAAGCGATGTGACATAAATCCATTTCCATTTCCACCCTTGACTGCCTCCTTGTTCAATACGGTTTGACATGCAAAAAGGTTCAGAAATCTGCAGCAGAAAGAGATGAAGAGCTTCGAACTATTTGGGAGGCTGATATGGCCCAATATACAGATCCTGATGTATTTGTTGCCCTGGATGAGAGTGCAGTCGATAACAAAACAGTACAATGTGAATATGGCCATTCTGCTGTTGGTACACCCTGTGTATGATGGGCAACATTTCTCTGTGGTGTGCGATATTCAATTCTTCCAGCTCTCACAACAGAGGGAATCATTGCACTTGATATCTTTGAGGGTTCCGTAACAAAAGAAAGGTTCATGACTTTCATCCAAGAGCAAGTGGTATGTATGCCCTTATATCTCATGGAATGGACCAGGTTTAATGATTCTTTAGTGCCCACAACTGAACCCATATCCGCAGAAGCAGAGTGTTGTTATCCTCAATAATTGCAGTATTCATCACGATGAAGAGCTTCGAAGATTAATTGTTGATCAGTGTGGTCAGTACTTTTTTATGCAACTCAATAGTGACTTTGAGAGTTTTTAGGCGCACATCTTGTCTATCTTCTGCCATACTCACCAGACTTCAATCCAATTGAAGAGGCCTTCTCAGCTATCAAATCAAGCCTGCACCATAGTGAAGAAGAGTTTTCCAATGCAGCAAGTTTGCAGTGGATGATTCACCAAGCTGCAAATTCCATTTCATCAGAGGATGCAGTGGGCTGGTTTGGGGACTGTGGATATTTGTAAAAACATTAGGAATTCTGAGCTATGGTAACAGGGTTAAACAAATGACAGTAGTTGGGAGCTTATGAGTGTAATGTTTGAATGAGTCAGAAAGGCTAGCTAACATGATCTACAAATGGCATGCACGTTTGGCATCAATTTTACCACACCACTCATGAGCAAACTTGTGAAGAGCAATGGCATGGCCTTCAGGAAGCCCTGTCAGAGCTTGCAAACACTCAAAGGTAACCTCGCCCATAATGTCTGGGGTGTAACAAACCTTGTCAAGACCATCAACTGCTTTATTAAGAGAATCAGCAGCCACACCGTGAGCAGCTGCAAAAGCTTTCATGCAAGCAGCTAGCTCATGTTCAAAAGCAGGAGGTGGTGACAACAGACACTTGGCATCACGACCAGAATTATGTGGTGAGGATGATGTTGGTGCAAGGGAAGTCAAAGCGGTGGTAGTGAGCGATTTGAGAAAGGGTGTCGCACAGGCAGTTAGGATGGTACCAATTTCTGAAAGATGATAGCCACTGGCCAGAGCCAGGCGTGGTCTGTTCATTCCCTGAGCCTTGGGAGTGGCAAGCTGAAGTGGATTCTTGACCCCTTTCCACTCAGCCAGCAACTCCTCAGGAGGTCCATCAGCCACATCAAAGTGGTCTGTCAACTAAAGGTACCCATCAGGCAAGAAAGTCATATCATGAACTCAACTGACCAATGCTGTGCCCCAACTATTGAGCTTGAAGCCATTCAACGTGATGTGCTGACTGTCAGCGTCAATGTAGCAATGGCTGTGTTTGATGCACGGCCATGCAGCCTTGATGGCTGCAATTTTAGCCCCAAGTTCACATTGTGTGTTGCTGTAGGCATGGATAGATGGAGCCTATATGTTGTTGATTGTATAAATGTATCAATGAGAAGAGAATGCTACAATTTACATATGTTCTGCAGACAGATTCTTCAACAGGATCAGGTGAAATGGGCTATAAGGTGGCACAATTAGATAAAGCAATCAAAACATCAATGGATATATACCCTCTTATGGCTCTTGTATGGCTCAAGCTCCTTCATCAATACAATCACCTGAATGGAATCCACAGCAGCCTTCATCACAGCAAGCTGGCCTTTCAAACTAGACCAGTTGTCATCTCGATGAATGGTTGGGGCACCCCGAGCCCCTCCCCTACAGCAAAAAGAACAAATTTTATTCAGTATAAGCATAAAGAAAGGAAGGAAGATGAAATGTACGTCAAGCCCTTGTAGGTAACACGAAACAGAGGGCTGGCAGGCACACAAACATACCACTCTTGAAGGCCATGCACTTCTAGAATGCTCTCGATGATCGCTTCATGTGTTAGCTTGAGGATTTGCAACTTTGGCCCTGGCTTGCTCTCAGAAATGACCTTAGGCTTTCCTGGTCCACAAGTAGTGTACGTGGGCTCAGTCCTCTCCAGGTTGACATTGAGAAAGAACTTGTGGGGTGGGTCTGTATCTCACATGAGCGAAATAGTAGCCTTGAAAGATAGCAAATGTTGCTTACCAACATCACCAGGAGCATTGGACTGAGCCTCAGCCTCCACGGCAACCATAGAGGAAGTAGGAGGTGTCAAATCAGTCACACTATCAAGTGCTACCAAATCTCAAGTCAGAAACAACACAGCACCTGTATGATTGGGTGTACCAAACAGCAACTGTCCAACAACTGTTACACCTTCCTCAAACTGCTGGGAGTGAGGCTGGAGCAGGACAATAGGTCCCTGGGTCGCACTGAGGTATTCTGGATGTGCAAGATGAGGAGCAAGAGTCGGAAGCATGACAAGTTTGTGAAACAGCGAGCCAGGGTGCTCACCATCATGGGTCCACCGATTGGAGCATCAAGGGGGCTTGGAGGGGCTTGGAGTAGAGTAAGGAGTGTGTGGGAGACTTGTTGGAGTCGGTAAAAGGGTGCTGGATAGCTCATCATTGTCAGTGGCTTTTATCTGGCCAATCCGCAACTCACTTTAAAAAGCTAGATCATCCTCATTGCTCGGGGACATACAAGTTCAAGATCTGGGAGACAACTCGAACACATGATGAGTATCTTTAATTGAAAAGATGCATACCAAAGGAGGTCAGCATCGTCGACAATAGAGACAGTGGTTAGTGGAGGCAATTGGGAGGCAACTAGCAAACGATATACATCATGATATTATTATCATGTGGATAGTCACATCACGCCTCAAAAAAAAAATCGTGGTGTTCACGGAATTATGCAAACGGCAGTAGGAAATTCCTTTAGCTTTCTTACCTGAAGAAAATAAAGACAATGTGCTATAAATGAGAAATATAAAAAAGTGCATAGCTTACAAGCATGTAAGCCATGTATGCCAATTTCCACGCATGCATCAGAAGTGATGCATAGCCAGCCACAACCATGTGAAAATACAAATTTAGAAAGAATACTGTTCTGGTTGCATCTCACACAACAGAATGTCTTCATTCCATACAAAATTCATGTGATAAAATAATTGAAGAGCATTCTCAGGCTCCAAGCCATAAGATAAGAAGTTTTCTATTGAAAACTGACCAAGACACCCATAGGCCAAATGGTTGAAGGCAACACAGATCATCGCATCAGCAAGCCTATCATTACTATGATGTCATGTATCAAAATAGTAACTGAGGCCATTGAGAAGAAAAACACGAGAGATCAAAGAGAGATAAAAATAGCTATACTGGCTATTACCGCATATGCATCAATACTGATGTGCTTGTACAACACACTACAAAATCTGTAGTGTTCTTCAAGAAAGACTATAAAATACGTGCAATACCCTAATAAAATACCTTGGACATTTGGTTATGCCATAGATAAACACATGTAAAAAGTGTAGATAAGGATTTTGGGTATTTAAGGAGTGTGCAACTAGGTCAATATGCAAGAAATCATTCTGTGTTGACCCAGCTAGTTGCACTCTGAGTAGAGACTCAGGAGGTGGACAGTTGTAATCAAATTTAAGGAGTTTTCTTCGTGATTTAAGATAAAGTACTGTGTGAATGAAGCCAGCATGCTTAGGTGTCAACATACTTTGTTTTTAGTAAGCTTAAGGTTTTAAAGGATAAGAATTCTTGACAAGGCAGCAAACTTGTAAGGACAGTGTCAGATCATATTGATATTTGTAAATGCTCAAGGGGGCTATACAGAGTCAGAAGTATAAAAGTCTGTTCTTTTGTGCAAATTAAGGAAAATTGCCATAGAAGCCAGAAAGTTAGCTAAAGACAAAGTTAATCAAAGCTATAAGTTCATTCTAGCACAGCTAGTAAAAATCTATAAATCACACCTGATTTAACAAACCCAAATCAAAGCTTTAAGGCTACCACTTGTGATTTTATACACAAAAATTCGTGAAACAGTCAATAAAGTTGAATTCTACTAGACAAAACATTTGGGTATTTTCTAATACCTTGCAAACCCCAAACTCAAAGCACCATGTACATATAGTGGGTGATAGTGTGTTAAGGTTTAAAGTGTGTGTGTGTGTTGTTTAGGTGTGGTTCACACACCTGTTCAGTTCATGTGTTGCACATTCCCCCACTCCTGTGTGCACTGGTCTTCTCAACAGTTTCTTATCATTGAAGGCTCATTTACAATGTATTATAGCATCGTTTGAAGGGTCCAAAGATACAAGAGGTTCACATGTCCATCTTCTGGAGTTATTCCACATTATTTGGTTTTGAGGGGGAGGTTATGCTGTATCTTGGTCAGTTCTCCACCACTTTTTATCATTAAAGGCTTGTTTACAATGTATTCCAATGTAGTTTGAAGGGGCCAAAGAGATGAGAGCTTCGCATGTCCGCATTCCAGAGCTATTCCACATTATTTGGTTTTGGGAGGGCTATGCTGTATCTCTGTCAGTTCTCCACCATTTTTTATTATTGAAGGCTCGTTTTCAATGTATTCTAGTGTCGTTTGAAGGACCTGAAGAGACGAGTGGTGTGCATTGCCGTGTTCTGCATTTTCTGGTTTTGGGGGGGGGGAGGTTATGCTGTATCTCAGTAAGTTCTCCACCATTTTTTATTGTTAAAGGCTCATTTACAATGTATTATAGTGTTGTTTGAAGGGCTTTAGGAGGTCAAATGTGTGCATGTCTGCATTTCAGAGATATTCCACATTATTTGGTTTTGGGGGGGTTACTCTGTCTCAAGCCCATTCCTAGCTATTTCCTATTATCTTAGATTCATTTACAGTATATTCTATTAGTAGTTGAAGCATATGTACAGAAAAGAGCCACATTTTATTGTTTTGAATGAGCTAGCTTGCCGTGGTTGTTGATGTTCAAAACCCCACCTTTACCCAGCTCAAGCAGCAACTGAGCCAGGTCCATCAGTGAGGCTTGACCCAGCTTCAATTTCATCTCAGCTGTGACTTAAGCCACTACAAGCTGAAGCTGCAGCAACACTAGCCCCAATCCCATAGTCCTGGAGTGCCTCATGGGTTTCCAAAGTGAGAGTGCTCATATAGGCCACCCCAAGGGTCTACCACCTTGCAACTGACAGTATCCATTTCCATGGTCCCACAGCCAGCTTTGCCATGGGCCAGGATTGAACCTGCAGCTGTAACCTCTCAGTTAACAGCCAATGCATCCTATATATGATACAGTATGTGAACTGTAGTAATCATTGGCATGATTATACCCTCCCTGTCTCTGGAACTTTGCCCCTTGTACAAGTTATACAGCTTGGTGTGGAAGCAGGTAAGTACTTGCACCAGGGGTCTTTCACACAGCCATCCTTGATTTCCTGCAACAGCAGTTTATCAGTGGATTGATGTTCTCTAAGGGCTGCAGTGACACGGCATTGATGAATGGCCAGGGTGCTTTTTAGGCCCATTGGCATAACAAGCCATTCATACAATCTGAGAGATGTATTCACTGCTGTAAAGGTACATGATTGGGTTGCATTCACATTTGAAAAAAACTGTTAGTCATGTCTATTGTGCCCAGATTTTACCCTTCACACAGTCCGATAAAATATCATTAATATGGGGAAGCAGATGTGAGTCCATAACAGTGTTTTTGTATAACTGACAATAGTCTTTGACCCAGCAGGGTAGAATGTTTGGATTAGCTTTTAGGACAATAAATGCAGGGGAAGCATATGATGAAGAGGATGGGTGAATCTGGCCAGCATCCAGATGCTGTTGTATGAGTATACCCCACACTTCTTTGTATTTATGCAGAGATGGGTATGAACAAGATTTGATTGTCTTTTCACATTTTTTAAGTGTATGGAAGCAAAGACTTTGGTAGGTAATTCATTGACATGCAGAATGGGTTCAAAAACCTCCTTAAAATCAGATTTCATTTTTGTTTCAAGTTTTGAGAGGGTTTCTATGTTTGCCAGAATTTCTATGCATTCACATATTGCACTGGCAACATTAAAGTTTTCAACTACCTCAGGATGCAGCTTATGATTTTTAAAGTGGTCATTACAAACCATTACAATCCAGCAAGGACAAGTTTCTTATCAGCTTTCATCTCCTTCAGTTGTTCCTGCAATCAAGGTTTAGGGGGGGAGGAGGCAAGATAGGTAATGGGTTCAACACGTCATAATTCATATGTTTATCAATACAAGAGCAAGCTGAATGATCAGTAACAATGGTATTGTGTATGAAGAAAGGAAGACCAAGGATTATGGGCATGCAAAGACTGGGTGCAACAAGAGCTTTAACTGATTTGGAAGTCCAGGTGGCATCTAATGAGGTAAGGGACAGCTTAACATATTTGTACAATTCAGAGCAAGACTGCTGTCTGTTGTTCAATGCAACATCTACAGGTTCAATTTTGTGACAAGCTTGGGATGAATGAGGACCAGGTGCACTCCATTATCTATGAGAGCATGTATTTTCACTGGGAAATCATTTGTCAGCCCATGTATTTGACAGTGCCAAATGAGATGTTTGGACCTAACAGGCACACTCACAGCACGGACAGAGAGATCATTGTCCTCTTCAGAATCTGAGGAGTGGTCATCGACCAAAGGTAAGATGGCTGTGATAGTGCTGGGTTTGTTGGAGGAAGGAACAGTGGCTGCAACCAGTTTTGAAGTGGATTTGGCAGGTGCAACAGTGTTTTTGCTCCTCTTGGTGGTGAGCACATCAGTGATCAACAAGGTTTTATGTCCCTTTCCCCTAGGGAAACCTGTAGGGCAATCCCTAGATCTATGACTGACATACAGTTTCCTGCATTTCATACAGCCTTTGTGCTCATTCAGCTGTGTGTGCTCAGAGTCAGGAAGAGTTGGTAAGGGAACATAAGAAGAGGATGAGGTGGTACCAGTAGAAGATGGAGAGGTGTAGTTACAACAGTTGTGATCGGTTTCATTGCATAAAGCATTGGCATCAGTGACCTGGCATTTCGAATGGCGCTGGTTCAGACTCTCCTCAATGAGCTCCTGATGGCATTTATTTTCACTAATCTGGGTCTCATCCAAGTGACACACAACATCAATCCAGGACTTGAGAGTCTTCTCCTTCTCTGCTTCACCATTTGATGTGATCTTTCAAATTGTCATCCAGGTGGGCATCAAGCTGGTTACATAGGGTCATGTCATCAAACAAGGAGGTAGTAAAATACAGTTCAATCAAAATCAGTTACAGTTGCTAATATATGCCAGATGGCTCAGCAATATGCATGATTTGTTCAATATGCATGTCCCCAGGGAAGGTATGGGTGATTTGGTAGAGACGGTGCTTCAAACTATTCAGAAAACATGTGTTAGGCGAATACAAGCACAGTTATATCTCAAAAAAAGTGGAAATCTATCCCCTTAAAAAGGGAGATAGATAACACTAAAGAAGGGACAGGAGAGAAAGACACCAAAACAGAGATATACCAAGAATAAGATAATTATTGCATTGTATGCAGAAATGAATAGATGAGCAAGGAATTTGTGTACCACATGAATACCTTGGTTGTGCTAAAATCTCGCCTGGACTCAAGAGGTGCAAGCAAGACTTGAGTGTCCAGTGAACTCAAAATGTGGTGAGTCCTTGCCGAAACCAACTGTACCAACCCAAGTGTAAGCTCACAATGACAGGTTGGTGAGGCAAGGATGAGCCAAGCTGGCTTCCCAATTGAGTGTCACTCGGAGTGAATTTCATTGCAGGAAACAATAAGGATCAAATTTAATGTGTAATTTAGTAATATGTGAGGGACAATAGAGGGTGTAGTGGAGACATGAAAACTAAGGAGAAGTAAATTTATCAAGTAGAGCGGAAGGGATTTTGTGGGCTATGTGGAATTCTTCAAAAATAGCAGTAAGACGATGAAGGTGTGCTTGGGTGTAAGCTTTTGATGTGGACATAGGTAGGATCTTGTCCATACGGTGCCAATAAAGAAGGAAGGCCAAGGAGGTCCATCCCCCAGTGGCGGCGACAATTTCAGGAGGGACACCTGCAAGCAGTAGCTCAACTGCACTGCCAATGCGGAAGCTATGCCCAAGAACATGGGCGAGCATGGCAGATGACCAGATTTTAGTGACGAAAGAAAGGAACTCATTTTTGAGGAGGTTCTTTGGTTCACCAGATGATGTGTTGTACGCGAAGAGTGCGGATGAGGCAGGGATGGAGGAATTGGTCTCAAGATGGTTCTTGAGAGCAGTGACAGGGCATAAGGGGTCGCCGTCATGACGCGCCATGAGAATAATGGTAGCACCAAGTTCTTTGGTAGTCTTGGTCCATGGGATATCAAAATTGGCAGAGTGGGTGCCATCACGCAGTACACGGAAAAGAAGTCTGAAAAGAAAGTAATGAAGATTAAAGTAAGGGAGGATGGTATTGGTGATACAGTAGAGGCAATAACACATACCTTGTAGAACATAGTACATGGAACTTGGGGTCGAAGGCTGCACTAACCGAAACTGTGGTTTCACTGAGACGGCAGCAGCCGAAGAAGGTCACGACAGCAACGGCCCAGACAGCAGCATGGAAAGGGGTGGAGAGGTCTAAGGAGTGACGGAGGCAGGAGAGGTGTTCAATAGAGACGGGGGCTCAAGGAGCTAGCTTATGGTTTGTGCCTTCTTTGTTGGCAGAAATTCGAGCAAGGTGAACCCAGCTGTCATCACCATACCAAGGCACGTGGTTTATGATGTGCCAGCTGCAGAGGCTGGAAAGCCATGATCGGATGGTGTTGCCTGATTGCAGGCCTTTGAATTTGCCTATGAAAGCGCAGAGTAGGGCGTAGTCAGCAGGCATGCAATCTTCTTCTGGGATAGCCCATTTGTCGCAAAATTGGGTGAAACATAATGGTCCCACACCATAAGTTGATTTGGTATTGGGAGCAAGAGCGCCACAGATGGCCATGAGTGCTGAATTGAGGAGGGGGGCAGGGAGTTTTTTTGCAACAGCGACATGATGACAAGAGCCAAAGGGTGTGTGCCAAGAGAAGATACAGTCAGCTGCAGGGACGTGGGGGCAGAGTTCACTGTGTGAAATGGAGCGGCCAGAATGGGGTTTGCGAGGACGTACAGTGTGTGAGGGCAGGGAGGGAGCGTGAGGGGCAGGTGAGGTTGGTGGTAAAGGAGGATCAGTGAGATGAGTTTGGGCAATGCAATCAGGAAGGGGAGTAGGGCGTGGGGGGGGTGGATTGGGTAGGAAAGGATGAAAAGAATTTCGAGATGGCATGGGGCGCAGTAAGATGGAGTTGGGAGGTTGTATCTTACCCATGGGCCTCTCAGCAACACATGTTGACAAAGTAAGCTTGCGGTCAAGACTAAACATGAACAAAGGAGTCTATAAGCTCATCAGGGAGCTTGAAGTCATGGGGAAGGTACTTGTCCACATCCCCCTGTTCTCCACGCAAGATGGGGTCAGCAGGGTTAGCAATGGATTCAACATAAATGATTTGAGGGGAGATGGATAAGTGGGAAAGAGTGAGATATGTGTGGCGGATGGAAAGATTGAGGTGGGAGTTAGGGCTATGGCCTTTGTCAAAAGTGCCAATGGTGCCTTGGTTGTCGGAATGGATTAGTAAGTGACAATCATGTAGGTTCATTTCTTCCAAGAAATAGATAAGGAGTTCGATAGCAACTGTCTCAAGCCAACAGATGTCCCTGCCTGTGATTTTACAGGTGGGGGAGAGCTTGAATGATGCCCAGCAGTCACCGATGATGATGCCAATACCCCAAGAGGTCGAGGCATTGACATATAAATGAAGGTCCTGGAGAGGCCCACGAGGGCGCAAGGTACATGTGGCAGTGCCGTCTTCGAGCTTTTCGAGCCACCATGCGAGATCTGTCAGCATGGAGTGGGGTGGGTACCTTGTTGCAAGTTCATTGTTGTGGAAGGAGGAGGCAAAATTGGACAAGGAGGGCAAGCAGGAGCAGCCATCAAGGTAAACAAAGGCGACATGGCAAAGGGAGCCATGAATTTTTTCAACATCAAGTAGGTGGCAGGGACAACCTAAGAAAGATTAAGAAAGTAAGAATGTCAAGAAAGAGAAAGGAAGACCTTTAAAGTCATTAAGGAAACGGCAGACGCGTTCATGAAATTTGAGCCACTTATCCTCGGGAAGACTGACAAGCTTCTGAGGAATGTCCCAGCGAAATCCAATGAAGGTGGTGACAAAAAGAAAGCGACTGTTGCCTTTTTCATCATGCCAAGGGACACCTAAGGGGGCAATGTGCCGTAACATTTCAGTGCGGTCGTAGTTATATGAGAAGTCTCCATTGTGGAAGATCCCTGTAGACAAAGGAGTATGGAAAATTTTGAGGTTGTCCTCGTATTTGGGGACAGGGAAGATGCCTTCTGCCCTCCAAATATTGATGATGGCATTGGCAACCATGCCAGCGTTACTGCTGGCACAAGCGGCGCTGAAAGGATGTGCATGGTCAATGAAGAATTGACCAGGGAGGCCTTGAACAATGAGCCATGGTTTGTGAGAAGGCAAGACAGGGCATGTACGATGGAATTTTTCAATGTCCAAGGTACAAGCCTGAGTCCCAGGTGGAGCAAGAGCGATCTAAGTGTGGCATGAGCTACGGTGCTTAGGAAGAATAGTAGGAGAAAAGAGAGGGGTTAGAGAAGCCCAAGAAATAGTGAACATCGTGAGATGCATGAAAATGAGGGAACACGAGTTGTTTCCAATAAGGAAAGCAAGGCAATGGACAAGAGTCTGAGAAAAGGAAGGGGATTGGATAAGCCCCAAGAAGTAAAGAACATCATGAGATGCTCAAAAAGGAGGAACATGAGTTGTGTTTCATGCGCAAAGTTGCATAGGAAGGTACATCATGAGATGTACAGAAAGGAGGGAACACAAGATGTGTCCCACAAAGCAAGCAAGGCATTGGACGAGCATCCGAGATAATGTGCAAAGAGAGCAAATATCTCAAACTGCAGAAGGCAGGAAAGGAGAAATGACCCCATGCACGAAACACAAAGGGGGCATGTAATGGAAAGAGAGAAAATGGGGAAAGGAACTGATGGGGAAGTCACTCACAATTTCTGCTACCTTTGATGCAAGGTCAAAGTGGGTCGGGAAATCCTCTTTGTGGATGTGGGAATTCACAGAAGCATGTAGTTTGGAAGCTTTAGAGAGATGTCTGCAAATCCTGATCTTGTCAGGCATGCTGCGTTGTTGGGGCTGAAGCGAAATGATAAGCGGGGAAGACTGGAATGGGCCATGCAAGATGATCTCTGTTTCTTTACGTGAGAAAGGGCCAGACATCCTGCTGGCCAGGACTTCTTTTTGGAGGTAGTGTTGGACATCAGACATGTAAGCATGAGTTGAAGGGTTGTTGGGGAGGATGACACTGTTAGTTAGTGCAGGCATGTGTCCAAGGGGAAAGCCGTGGCGCAAATTGAAAGGAAGAAGGGGATAATGAGAGAAAAGGCCGTGTTTAAGCAGGAGAGATTCGAAAGCGTCAGGATTATAAGGGTGTGGAATGTGTTCGAAGATAGACGTGTGAAGGGCAGTAGACGATGGGAGGGGAAGGCGAGAGAAGATGGAGTGCGAGAAATCGGTGTAGACAAGATGAGAGGGGGTAGAGACTGAAATGAAATCTTCAAACTGTTTTGGTACGGCATGTCCAGGAGAGGGCATGGTGGCTCTTACTGCCACAGAAGGAACATAAGTGGAGGCGGTCGTCTTTGTGGAGGGAGGTGCATTGGGGGGCTGCGTCAGTGCCTCGGACATTCCAATTGATGCATATGGTTTGGCCTTCTGGGGTGACGAGACCTGCTCCTGTGCTAAATTTTGCCCAGGTCGCTTTACCGTCAGCGAATTTGACAAGGGTGGTGGCTTTTTGGTGGAAGAAGAGGTTGTGCCCCCGCAGCATGCAGATGAGGCAGACGGCGCTGGAGGGAGGCTTGCCACTGCCTGATGAAAAGGGCTGGGAATAGGAGGGTGGCTGAAAAGGACCCTGTGGTAAATTCCTTTGAGAGGAAGCACCCACAATACTGCGGTATGGCGGCCCTGAATGCTGATTCGCCGTGTGGGAAGATGTAACAAATTCTTGGAACTCCTTGCGGAGTTTATGGCTTTCTTCAGTTAGACCAAGAGCCTTGTCATAATCTGCTGCACTAAATTTAAGATGGCGGCTCCTGTGGTCTTGTCGAAATTCAAGTTCCATGACTTTCCATGCATCATAGAGTTCATCCCTTTTATTTAGCATGTTGAAAAAATTAAAGTGTTTTTCAAACCATGCAGCATGTTCCCCATCAGCTCCAGATTTATCTCTGGAGATTTGGAAACTCCACATATTTGCAGCTGCTTCAGACCACTGGCTGCATGTGAGGGATAATTCCTTCCCAAAATGAGCTGAGAGTTTGTCTATATTGAGAATTTAAATACCCTTAGATTCCCCAGGCACAGGGTTTGATTTGACAGTAGGCAGGGTTGATGCTTCATCGATCAAAGATTGGAGATTCCAGGTCAGGAAAAAAGGAAGTGGCACTGCAACACAGAGTTCAGTGTCGTATAATGATTGGGAGAATTCAATAGGAATAGGTTCCCCCACAACTCTTTCAACATGGTTTGTCCCATCCATGCAACGCCTTTTGGAAAGTCTCAAATCTTCAGTGGAGACATCATTGTCCTTTCTTTTTTTCTCCTCCTTTTCTTTAAGTTCATCGTCGGTGAGGCGCCTTGCCAAACTGTTGTAAATAAGGTCACGAACGGAAGCAAAGAAGGACGGGATCTGTAAGCAGGCCAGATCGTTGGGATCATTGGTGATCAATGAGGTGGCTTCTGATCCCGGTTGAGGGTGACCCTCAGGGTCTAGAGCATTATTCAATGTCTTGGCGGATCTGGCGTTGTTGTCAGCCTCAATCTTCTTGTTCTTTTGTAAAATATTAGGCAAAGAAATGCTTTTTAAGAGTTGTATGATTGCAGGTGAAGTGTGAGTGTGTGGGATACGAGGCTGAGGGGTGACGGTGCTATCAGTCATTGTGTCAGTCATTGTGGAGGATGCAAAATTTGCAGGAGGTTCAGGAAGACGTTCGAAAAATTTGGGAAGGTGGCCAATAGGTAGTTTCTTCGCATCAGAACCAGATCCAAGTGGTGGGGAGTGTTCACTCCCCAAAACATAGACATATACTGCTGTTTGTATGTGTATATGTCTGGTTCTGATGCAAAACATTATCTTATCCTAATATGAGCATGTCTCGTTCCTCGAGCTTACTCATCACGGAGTATGATTCTGAAGGTCTAAGTATGGGAGAAACTACAGGGAAGAGAGAGGGATGATGATAGTAAAGAAGAGAGCAGAGCATAATCTGTGATTAGAAAACATCTAAAAACAAAGGAGAAATTGCTAGGAATATCCTCCCCAATACTGAAAAATAACAAGTTTTTTTTCGGAACTAGGACCCCAGACACCCCTAGTTGTCCAAAAGATATATCCTAAGTCAACCCCAAATGCAAAATATATCCTGAGGACATGCCAGTGAAGAAATATGTTTCTACAGTGTGACAGTCACAAGTCAGGGTCTAGGCAGAGGAAATATATTTCTACTCATAATTCAGGGTTCAGACAGAGGAAATATATTTTGGGGTGTGTGACATACTAGAAATATATTTTGTGTGATGTTGGTGCTCAAAATATATTTAGGTAAAAGTGCAGATATACACCCAGACTTTTAGTCCTGTAGCATCCATGAAGTTTGCAAGACTAATAGTCAGTTGTCAGTGGGTGACTGAAGTGACCATTTCCATCAGATTCCATGGGATTCCATCAGAATTTCCACA
>Ga0307507_10005718_pt1 | contig 20084 bp, 17 predicted proteins | sample 7_EM_MG_FD_207223 | JGI IMG/M metagenome (GOLD analysis project Ga0307507, IMG submission 207223) | Populus trichocarpa ectomycorrhiza microbial communities from riparian zone in the Pacific Northwest, United States - 7_EM | ecosystem: Host-associated > Plants > Roots > Unclassified | place...
GAGGGGTAGGTGTGCTGGAGCGGGAGTCTGACCGACGATTGGAATGTTGAGACCTTGAGGGGCGGGTGGACAGGGTGCCGCTGCGAGAGAGGCGGGGCTTTGAATACGAGATTGGGGATGGGGGTGTCTGTGCCGAGTCCGAGACTGGTGAGAGGTAGTCGTTCATAGCGGAGAGCAACCGGCCCGTTCTCCCGCAACAGTACATTAATTATTATGTGATACAACAAAAATAAGAATAAAGAAACCCTTTACACCAGAAAGTAATAATGTTAATAATATGCTAGCAGATGGTGTCAACGACCCCATGGTGTTCCACGACCATTCCCCGTACCTCTACGCGGGGCACGGTAATGCCTCCGATCCCAGTCGGCTCGGTCCCGCTCCTTGTCTCGGTCAGCGGATGGCCCCCGAGGGATGAAAGGTGAACCAGGGGCGATGTCGTGAGGTGGTAGCAAAAGAGATGGCGAGTGGGTTGCAACTATTGGTCCAGAGCCAGACCGATGGTGTAACATGGATTGCCGGAGTGCACGAGGGGCAGTGGGGAGGTTTGGTCGATTCCCGTTGGTATTGTTAGCCGGCACAGAAGGAACGGGGGACATAGATGGTGGTATTGGGCGAATAGAAGTAGGTGAGGTAGGTTGGTTCAGGTAAAATCGTGGTCCTATAGGAGGCGAGTGAGAAAAAGGGGGTGCATTTCGTGACAGTGTTTGCAAGTTAGGGTCCCGTTTGCTTGATGACCCAAGTGGCCCTCGCAAGGCTATTGCTGTCTCTCCAATCTCGCCTTCCTCCTCTTGTGCGATGCGATTGCCCATCGGCGTGGGGTCTGGGCTAATCGGAGAAACGGAACGTTCGACGCCAGAAACACGCTGCAGCAGAGGTGGAACCAGGGTTTCAATCAACTCCTGTTTCAAGTCCCGGGCGTTGGTTTTCGGAATCGCGGGGTGCTGGATGGGCCGTGGAGGGAGAATGAGAGGGGGTGGAGGCCGATTGGGCAGGTTATGGGCAAACGGAGGACGGCCGTTACTAGCAGCAGCCATAGGAAAGGGTGTTGTGGGAGATAGCGCTGGCTGATGGGAGTTGATGTCCGTCCTAATTTCATTCTCTTTCCGCATGGCGGTTGAGTCGTTACAAGAAGTCGAATTTTCTTTTGATTTGATTTCAAGAGTAAACTCGCCCCCGGGCCCGTTGATAACATGCCCATTAGGATTGTTGTCAGAGGTGATTACACATCCTTCTTTCCCTGAAACTTCTTGCTGCGTCTTGACTATATTAGGAGACTTCAGTTCCTCTTCCCCTTCCAGAGGTAATAATGGGGACGGAGTTACGGGAGAAGCTTGGATATTATGGGACAGGGCCTGCTCTTCTCTTTGCCGCTTCCTCCTCAGGGCAAAATCTTTGAGTGTCAGCTTGACTTTCGGTAGAGGAGGATGAGAACATTGTAATTCTTGGGAAGGGGCTTTCAGCGACGGTTCTTGTACGGAATTCGTGGGTTCAAGTCCCGGCGTCGCGATTGTGGAGAGAGGGGGAGACAACATGGGGAGTGGGGGGTTAGAGGCCAGTGCCGCTTGGACATCAACTTGGGGTTTGACGTCGTCACATTCATCCACATTATCTAGCACTGAGTGAGAGATGAGGTCGACAGAAGTATTTGGCTGCGGTAAGACTTCGCTGGATTGTTTGCCTATATTAGTATCCTCGAAAGAAGGCTCGGGCGAGTGAGGTGAATAATCGACCTCGTCATCTTCATCGTGACGGCGCGAGTAGGTTGGGAGGGTTCTTGAAAATTCGGGTGCATGCGAATTGAGGATGGGCGGAGGGCTGTTTATACTTGCATCCCCTAGCACGCTGTCCTCGGAAACAGAAGAAATAAGAGTTGTAGATGGATTTCCTTCCGGCAGACTCAAAACAGCTACGGAAGCTTCAGGTTGACTCTCTTCCGCTATATGAGTCTTCGGACCTTCCTGTGAACCTTTCTCTGGCTTCCCTTGGTCCTGTGTAGAAGGTTCTGGTTGGATCTCAGAGAGGAGCGCGGGCGAAAGGAGTGATAGTTGAGCGAACAAAGCAAGTGGTGAAACACCTGACGTGGATGGAGGTGGTGACATCGTGGTTACCTCGGCGGTAGTTGAGGGTGAGCGAGTTGGTGAGTGATGCGACGCGGAAACAAGTCTCGTCGCAGAATTTGAAGAGATGGTTGTAGGATCCAGTGCTGCGGGCATCGGTGGTGGAGGCATAAGCTGGTGCTCGTCTGATTTTTGAAATCAGCAGAAAGAAAGAATTACAAGAGATGAAGACGCACCGTATGAATTGACAATTCTTCCCAAGACCACTTGACAGTCCCTAGTCAAAGGTTCCTTCCGCGCCTCCAATTCGCGATGCATCCATTTTTTCCGCATTTTTGGGGGCATTCGTTCTTCTGTTTCATCGATGACGGGGTCTCCATCACCACCACCGTCTGGTGGATCTGGCGGTCGGGGCTCCGACGGAGGGTTGTCAACGGCTTCGGACGATGGCGTTGGTGACGACACAATGAGATTATCGTTGTTGGATCGTTTGCCTGCAGATGATGTGAACTCAGTGAACGTAGAAAGGTAGCGAAAAGTGATGGATGCTGACCCAATGCTAAACCATCCCCGACTCCTGTTGGCGCGTCAATCATATCCGCATCCTCGTCGACGGCCGACGACCGTTCCTTACCCCTCTTTGTTGGACCGGGTGAAAAAGGCAGAGTCGGTGACGATGGTGGAACACCCTCCTTGTACCGTCTCCCATCCCAAACAAAACCTTTACCATTCCCTAGGACATCTTCATCTGCCACCATTTGCATCCCACCCAAACCACCGCTATAAGGAATCCTTTCTTTGGTTCTAAAGCCTCGCTTCCTTCCAACGAGAGGACCAATGTCAATCTTGGCGATGTCATCGTCACTATCGACCTCGTTCGCTTGATCTTTTCTTCTGAAAAGGGATCCAAGATCGTGCCCATCAACGAAAGCTGCCATCTGAGTCAAAGCACAGTCCTTTGAGAGAGCGCCGCATGCGCAAGTGGTGAATGTTGACGAGAGGGCGTGAAGGATATTAGACATTTGGTTTTTGATATGTTGTATTTTGTGTAGTCTGTTGGTCGAAAGCGTCGTGATGAGACTAAGGGGTTGGTAAATGGTCAAAACTGAAACCTGAGAAGTTAAAACCTACGGGAACGTTTCTGGGGCCTCAAGGAGAGCAGGTAGAAGGTGGACAGCATTGCCGTCATCCCACTCCCATCCTAGTATTATTTCTTCGTTGGCCTTCATATCTTTTGTGGCAAAGACACCGAAGCCAAGGGTACCTCCATCATCCGTTTCGTTTGAACCACGCTCGCAGACGATTGGTCGGAGTACAGCATTAGGTTTACATCCCCACCGAGCAAATCTCCCGTGGTTTCCAACGATTCTGGCATCGAGAGCCACATCTAAGGGTGGACCCAGGAGATGGACATATGGTTTCGGCATCCCCAAATGGGCATATGCGTTCAATGGATCGGCGAGATAAGTCGAGGACGGTGTTATACAGGAGTGGAAAGGTGTTATTAAACTATGTGAGGGAATAGCTTGAGTTGTGTGTAGTGAAAAAGCGGGGGGTAAGACGAGCGGATTCGAATTCTGAGACAGAAAGGGGTTAAGGGAGGATTGAGGTGACAGCGGTTTAACAGAAACAGGCGGGGGAGTCTCCAGAGAGGATGGTGGGATAACAGCAGGATTTTGTGAGGAAGTCGAAACAGCAGTGACACCCCGCCAATGGGCCGCCTGGTGGCGGAGCTTTGCACGGGTATCATCGTTCGGTATGATGTCTTGAACGATGTGGACATAATATTCCCTCCATGGTTCGCTGTCAACGTCAATCTGCTCTTCGTCAGGGACCCCATTCGGTGTGGCCTGGATCACAATGGGTGTAGGGGGTTGCTGTGTCATCGAAGGACGCCGCTTCCTCTTTCCTGGTCCGGCGCCGTCAACAGGAGCAGCGGCAGTGATGGCACTTGGTCCCCTTCTCTGCCTTCTTTCCAGCCCCGGGCTGCTTCTCCGCCTCTGTTTGGCCTCTTTTCCATCCCCGTCGGCCATACCGAGTCTCTCTCTCTGCAAACGAACTGCCTTTTCCTTCTCCACGGCGGAGCGCGGCTTGCAAGTCCAACAAGTAAATTTCTCTGGTACGCTCCCTGGCGCAATATCGAAACATGCAGAGTGACACCACCTGGAGCATTCGTCACATGCAATCGAGAAGCCGTCGTCGACTGCGAAGCCACAGATGCAGTCTACAGTTTCGGTTGATGTATCGTGAGGATCGTTGCACTCGGCGCCGTTGCTCCGTGGTGATGGTTCCGCAGGGGGGGAATGGGTTAAGCGAAGATATGGATGCTGCTGTTGCTGGAGAGATTCAACATGGTTACCAGTGAATTCTGGTTGGTCGATGTCACTTTGCTTTCTCTTTTGTGGGATGACAGGGGAAGCCGTGGTTGTGAGAATGGAGTTCAACGTTGCCGACGATGTGCTCGGAATGGGCTGAGAGAGGTAGTTGTTGCCCATGGAGAGCAGGCCGAGAGCAGCCTCCTGCGCATCCACGTTCATCGACCGAAACAAAAGTAAGATTACCACAACCCACGCCTTTATGTAATAAACACAAACAACCACCAGCATACAATTTTACACCTTTATCACTACAATCTTGCCAAAACTCGACCCAAGCACAACCCTACCCCCAATTTCATCGTAGTCAAACGATGTCCAGTTATTCGCCTCGTTGATGACCACACTTCGAGAATGGACCTCTTCTGTCACCGCATCCACTGTCAGCGAACCTGGAAACACAGCAACTTTCAAACTTTCGTCCCTTTGCACCCAATCCAAGTCTTGCCATCTCCATACATCAGACATCGGAGGAACTAACCCTGTAACCAGCCCTGAAGAAAATCGCTCCTGTGGCTCTAACCACGCGGCCGTTCCAAAATTTCCCAACATCACCCGCTTGCATCGAAGCGCACCTCTATGAGACTTGATGTGATAATTTTTGCAGGGAGGGAAATTATAGGGTGATGGAAATGAATGAGGAACGTCATTCCAGGCAAAATCCGAATTAGTCGAGTTCATTTCCTGCTTTTGTTGGGCATAAGCACTATTCGGCAGTAGTGAATACAACTCAAGATAATGGGCATCCTGAGCCCAGGGATCATCGCTCTCGCCACGAACGAGTATCGATATCGGTGTTCCCGCACAACCCGATGTGGAAAGATGTGGACAGATAGAAGCAAAAATTCCGTCCACCCATCCAAAAGAGTGCTGAGCGATTTGCGAGCACTCTCCTTGAGCTGTTGGCGAGTTATTGTCATGGGGTCTGAGGTCGGGGTATGGGAAGAGGTGAACTGAGCGTGCTCGAACGACGAGGACACTCTCGTGTGCAAATAAGATCTGCAGACAGTCATTATGCTGACAGCTTGATGAATCCTCGAGCACTGAGCTGGTTAGCAGGAGTACTAAATCGCACCTGAATGTGAGAAGATTCTTCGGTGAGATGCTGGAGGATTGCGTATGTACCGTCCTTCCAGTTCCATATTGCGGTTTGTGATCCAGAATCAGCAAGTGCTAAGACATCACCGAGCAATGTAATGGGCTTCATATCCGTGGCCACGCTGTAAATTTCTTCGAAGGAGAATGTAGCGTCACTTTTTGCGATATGGAAAACTTTGACTGAAGAATATCTGCAACGATACATAGACAGGATAAGCACACAAAATTGGTAACATACCCGTCTAGTTGGAGTGAAACAGCTAGCGTAGCCTCCGAACCCATTGCATCATTAACAGTGTGACCCGTAAAGATAGCCCCACGCGGGCTCCACTGAGCAACTATTTTTGAATCCTGGTCAGACATATACCACAACGACATGGCCGACCAAACGGTCTTGGATATTGTCAAGAGCAACCTGTCATCATAACCTGGGACGAAACGGACATCAGAGACACGAGCCCCTGATGCCCCAGGGAAGTGATATGTCCGTTGGGGACAAGTAACGCCAGATATCCACCTATGAGCGAGGTCATATGCGGAAAGGACCTTGAATCTGAGCTCTGGCATCGGAAATGATGGAAGAAGGGTGGAGGCAAACGGGTAACCCCTGGCAATAACATGGTACTGGCAAGCGTTCGTCCAGACAATTCTGAGGTTGCAAATATGCCATATCTTCCTGCAAGTCTGAAAGATCTGTTACCTTTAAAATGCAGTCGCATTCTTGTCGGACACTCACCAAACTAAAGCGAACGATATCTGGGGGATCAAGAAAGGAGACGATGGTTATGATCACGTCCTCGCTTTGACCGAACAAAGAGGAGAGGTTTTCATCCATTACGCAAAAGGTGAAGTCAGACGGCAAACTCGGTCCGGTTTGTTGTTCCGTGACGTTACATTCGAAGAATGAGTTCAAGTGTCATGTCATTTTTCTCTTCATTTATTTCTCCAGTACACGCAGACACGGAGGAGAAGCAGACTGTTGAAAACCCACCTGCACAGGAAGAAGGTTTGGTTACATAACTTCTGTTTAAAAAATGTGTTCAAGTTGCCATTCATTTCTTCAGCACACACTGTCACGGAAGAGGAGCAGACAACCAAAGACGCGCCTGCTCAGGAAGAAGAGGAGATTCCAGAACCCGAAGATGTGAATCCCATTACAGTTCTCCACTGTCATTCCTGCTCATATGCCGTCGTTCTCTCAAAGCTACAGCCCATTATTCGAGAAGAATGCAGGAACTCCTCAAAGTGTGCTGCATTGACAAAACATTTTGAGCATTGTCAAGAAAAAGTTCACTCTGGACATGGATTCAAAGGAGAGGATTGTGTTGAAGAAATGTGCGTGTTCATTGACAAACTATTTCGTTTCTTTGTATTCATGGGTATAATTCTAGATGTAAGTCCCCATTTATCTCCAGCACTGTGTGCCTGATTCGAGCATCAATTTCCGTTACTAGTCCAGTACGCTGCATTCCAGGCCGGCTTAATCCTATTCTGACCCATTTTGTTATCATACAGTATGATGCATTGTGTAGATGTGGGTCCCTTTAGCTACCTCTGGTTCCCATTTGACAATAGACTTTCGCGATCGTAGAATTGCACGGCACCAAAGTTATTTGACGCACTCAAGTGATATAGGGATCTAGCTTGCCAAGAAGTGAGTCAAGGACAGTCGTTTTCTATTCTTGTGGTTCATTTTCGGTCTTGTTTCAGAATTCGGAGAAGTTCGGGCGTAGATAGTTATCCTCCTTTTGTCGATGGTCATGTCGCGTGAACCCCTTTGTCCTGCAAGTCGCGAATATAAAGTTTGGTCTTCTCCAAAGTCCCCACGGGCGCTTTTAGCATCTGAAAACAATCAGTGGTATTGACTCTTAGCTTCATGCATGCCAGGGCGGTGGTATTATATTCTCCCATTCCCCCCGTCATTTTCAGACCCAGTGCTCGGAGATTGGAAGGTCGAACTCAACGACAGACTTCCCACAAATCCGGCATTGTCTTTGCATTCTCGAGCTCCGAGGGAAATGTTGTCCGAACTTTTGCCTTGAGGCAACTGCTGACAGCTGGGTTACGATGACACAAAGTCGCCGAAGCTTGCCGAGAACCCCCGAGGCTGGCCATGCGTCCAAGGCGATGCTGGGTATTGGTCCTGGCCGGTACTAGAGAAATTTCAGGCAACATATGAAGCTGTACAACCCTTGCAAACGTGAGTCGGAACAAAACTTTGTAGGGCCCTGACACTGACCGAGGCTACAAGACGCCCACGTTGTGAAAAACTTTTACGGAACGACGTAGGTCTTGCCGTTATCTCAATGGAATGAACTGCCGGTGCAAATAGATATCAATACTACATTTCTGTGGCGTCAAGGGTCCGGCTGTGCATGTACAAGTCCGTGAGGATGAACGTCCAGTTAAAAATACGAGTCTCAATTGTATATCTTCATTCCATATCCCCACTCACTGCGAGCAGTCAGCTCTCGTTTCACTGCTTGGATTCAGAAGCCAACTTACGACCCATCATATTCTCAACAATTATAATACCAACAACCTAATACATCGAAGACTTCTTCGATCTTATTTAATTATGGCCCCACTTACAAGTTTAGCAACCACAACACTGGACAACACCCTAGGAGCTGCATTTCTTGGTGTTGTCGCCGCTTCGATGTACGCTCAATCAATTTCGCACAAGAACGCTACTGAACCATGTTGATAGATTATCTGGTTCCACATTTGCTCAAACGTACATGTACTACCACAATTACCCCGAAGATTCGGTTCTTAACAAATGTTCAGTTGGTATTCTCTTGTAAGAATCTTATTCGCTCTTGCAGCCAGAATTTTTGCTTATCTATTGATTTAGGATGTTGGATACTTTACACCTCGTTTTAGTCATTCATGCGATTTACTTCTACAATGTGACCGAGTTCGGAAATCTTCTGGCACTGCAATCCATACCTTTGTCGCTGAAGGTAACCAACTTGTAACTGTCAATTCATATTGCTCATTGCACCAATGGAGCAGCTACAGGCCCTCATCAACGTTATGATCGTCCTTTTCGTGCACTCGTGCGTTCAAATTGATTGATTTCGAGAATCGTTAAGCTGACCAAATCAGATTGTACGCCCATCGTGTGTGGATACGTTAGTTGTTCTCTCGGCGGAGAAACTTTCACTTACCTATGGAACAGTTGGCGGCTATCATAGGGGAATATTGGGATACCTTGTCGTTTTGGTCGTTTGCGGCGGTGCCAGTACGTACTCATTCAAAGTGTCAGAAAATATCTAGTCATCTGAACTGTTCTCTAGCTGTGGGCTTTGTCCTTGCGTATGTGATGTAAGTTGCAGCACGTTCTTTAATTTGTGACAATTCACAACCCTGATTTTTGCAGTTTTAAGTCGCAAACATTTTCGGAGGTGGAAGATTCGGCGGTTAGTTCTATGGGTCTTTCATTGTCTGCACCTGATACTTAATCATTTTATTGATGTGATAGTGGGCGGTATACGCCGCTTTGGGTACTTCAACTTCCATTGACTTCGTGATCGCTGCCGCCATGTGTCACTACCTGCGCAAGAGTAAGGGTGGTATTATGAAACTCAACTCGAAAATTTCAAAGGTCATTCAGTACATGATTAGCTCTGGTCTATTCACAAGGTACCCGTTGCATTCAATCTTTGCCCTTCATCTTACCCTATCGTCACTTTAGTGCTTGCTCGCTTTCAGCTATGTTTTCGGTGTGTACCATCGCGGTTTAAATTCTTTACTTGCTGATAGCTTCTTGTAGTATATCCTGATGCCCAACACGTACATATGCCTCTCTCTCGCATTTCTTGTCACCAAGCGTAAGCTTTTTTGCAAGTGCCTTGATGCTGATATTGATGGCTTTATAAAGTTTACACAGGATCGTTCCTCGCCATGTTGAACTCGCGAGAACGGACCAACAAGGGAGTGTCAGAATTCTTTAACACCATGCCGAGTACTTCATGGCCTCGGTCGTTGAAAATAATTACAAACTCGAGTGCATCTCTTTTTGGACCGAAATCCGATTTGTCAGGGGAGGTCAGGATTTTCAAAAAGCAAGGAAAGAACCACATTAAACATAACATTTTGATTAGGCAACTATTCAAGCCCCTGCAAAATCGGCCCTGATCCCTCAATACCCCACTTATTCTTGGAATTAGAGGAGTTGTCAGAATATTTCAATGACGTATTTCTTTTACATTTATCTTCCTCATTGTATAACTTCAAACCATCTCATATTGTAGCATATCTTACAATTTCGATACCAGCTCTTTTTCATTTCACCTAGTTAACGTCTATACATATGACGTTGTATTTTCCTGTAAAGGTTATCGACACATGATCGTGGGTTCTTACTATAAATATAGTGTCGTAGTTTCAAAAATTTCATCGATTCTTCCACAATCAATACCGCTGATGACGATGAACACGGTGCAACGCTCTGAGCGACCCCGCATACCTCTCCTTTGGATGTTGCTGTGGCCAGCATTGACAGCGCCCGTTCGGCACGTTACCTTGTTACCTTCTGAAAGGGACGGGCTTTGTGGACATTCTGATGGCGGTGTCATTGTACATTGTTCTGTTTAGTGTATCATAACACTACGAAATTATAAGTTACATGGACAGTGTCCGAAAAATCATCCAGTAACAGAAATGAGTAAACAAAACGAATGTGTATTATAAATTCTGTCCGCGAAGCGAAATAGTTACAGAACTGAATCTATCCGGTAACTATCCACCTGACGCCAAACACGCAGCCGACCATGGTCATCACAAGGGCGAGCACTTGCGGGGCACCAACTCCGACTGAAGCCTTCCAAGCGTTGCTCGCCAAAGCGGGAAAAGTGGTTGCAAACTGTTGTGTGGGGTTCGGCGATCCATTAATAGTGATAGTTGGGACGTTGGCTGCTGGTGAAGGCGGGGTTGAAGAAGGTGAAGTATTTGCGGCAAGGACAGAGAAGCGATGAGAGGTTGCATGCATGATTCCATGCGTCGAATTGAGGAAAATGAGGAAGTAGTCGTTCCCTGCTGGGGCATTCTGAATCATGATGTTAAGCTGGGGAGGCTTCGCTGGTACTGTTGGGGAGGCCATTTGAAATGAAATATGTCACCATCAAGCCACGAGCAGGATTACGACTAACCATTTCTTGCCACTAGCGTAAGACCATCTGTACTCATCCTTGCCAACTCTACATCAAAACCGTCGATACCATCAAGAAGGCCCTTCGACCAAGACACCAGGTTGGGTGCACCGTTTACCCATTCTCGTTGGGCGGAGGGCTCGTTGATAATAAAGTAGCCTGTAAAAAAGGGGTCAGTATTCAAGTTGAGGAAGAAATTCTGGCACGACGTACAGGAAGCCTGAACAGTCAAAAAGCCCAGTAAAATGCATGCAGCTGTCGGCCTTAACGAAAGCGTAAATAAGGAGAGCATTTTTGTGATCACAAATGGATCTTCGAATAAAGTAGAGCAAAGATGCCAATTGCTGTGCTAGCTGGCAAGTCAGGGGCCGGTCGGGCCGCGATTGTCATTCCGCATCAATTCGAGAACTGAACGCTAAAGTTGCGTTAAAGTCGGACAATGTCCAATCCATCGGCTGAATATTACGCATCTCTGCCCATTAATGTCACTCCTGATGCTTTACCTTCCTTGCCGTCTGAAATACAGCCCACAATTGGGCTCATTGGAATGGGTGCCATGGGCCGAATGTACGCAAGATATCTAGGTCAGGCGGGATGGAGTAGGTGTGTTCATATACATATTTTTCATTTATATAGCTTTGAGTTCCTCTCTAATCAGAATCCATGTTTGTGATCTACCTGAAAAATTAGACCAATTAAAGGTGGACTTTGCAAGTAGGTTCGTTTATTGTCTCATCGACAATCCATCTGAAGAAAGTTACAGACAATCCAAACATCTATCCCATGCGAGATGGTCATGCAGTTTCCCGATCGTCAGATTTCATCATTTATTCTGTAGAAGCCGAATTTATCGAACGGGTTGTTGCGGAATATGGACCATGTACGCAGACTTTTCTCAAAAATGGCTTCAGCCTGATTGTGGGCTCTCAGCTACCAAAGTGCATGCGATCGTTGCCGGTCAAACATCTGTGAAATCCCCAGAAAAGGCTGCTTTTGAAAAACACCTTCCGCAGGACGTCCATATTGTTTCTTGCCACTCTCTCCATGGTCCTACTGTTAGTCCAGTTGGACAACCCTTGGTAAAAATTACCTTCTTGCAAGCGGATTCACGTAGTAACTACTTTTTTCAGATCGTAATCAAGCATAGAGCCTCTGGTGATGCTGTCAAGCTGGTCGAAAGCATTCTTCGACCACTCGGCTCTCGTCATGTCCACTTATCCTACGATGAGCACGACCGTGTCACAGCAAACACACAAGCCGTAACACACGCCGCATTTCTCAGGTAGCATGATTTCGATTTCCCTTCATTTGTGCCAGTTTCTGACCAATTCAGTATGGGAACAGCTTGGTTCTCATCCCAGCGATATCCTTGGGAACAAGGACTTTATGTGGGTGGGATAGAAACTGCCAAAGTCAACATCACACTGCGCATATATTCCAATGCATGGCACGTTTATGCTGGCCTCGCCATCCTTAATCCAGATGCACGAATACAAATCAACAGGTTCGCTGCGAGCGTAACTGAGTTGTTCAAGTTGATGCTAGAAGGCGGCAACGGAGGAGACGAAGAAAAACACAAGTTCAAGGCACGTGTCGAGTGGGCGAGACAAGTTGTTTTCGGCGATATGCTGGACAGTAGTAAGGAGGTCAGCGTCCAAGGGAAAAGGAGGCCCATCTTGCTGTCAGAGGACATCCTCGATCGGTTTAGTCTGGGCAAAAGACCTCAGGTCGATGTTACGATTCCCGATGATTCAAATCCCATAAATGTCCCACCGAAATACCGTCCCAACTCGCATCTTTCTCTCCTAGCCATGGTCGATAGCTGGGCCCACTTATCCATCAATCCTTATACCCACCTTTCTCTTGCCGCAACCCCCATATTTCGTTTGTTTCTGGGTGTAGCCGAATATCTGTTCCTTTCTCCGACTGCCCTTTCATCCGCAATCCACTCAGCCTTATTGGATACGTGGCATCGATCCGATGATCTTGAGTTTGTCGTTGCTGCAAGGGGGTGGAGTCAATGCGTCAGTTTAGGAAATTTCGATGTTTATCGAAGGCGATTTGAGGAAACGAGAAAGTTCTTTGAGGGTAGATTTGAAGAGGCAAATCAAGTTGGAGGAGAAATGATCAAAGCCATTATGGAGAGTGAAATGAGGAGGGAGGAGGGATTTTGTTGATAATTTTACGGCATTCAGAACTGGAACCTTCGAGATTTGTTCAACTTTCTGACTTCTTGCTTTGCATTAAGAGAGAATTGAATTTATTGGATACAAAAAACAGTTAAGACCTTCGATTTGATTACCAATGCAACTTGTGCGTCGGGCATTGATATCCAGACTGGTTCTTGAATAGATAGAGCTGGTGATAATCTTCGGCATTCCACCATTGAGTAGCAGCAACTATTTCGGTAACGATGGTCTCTCCTGAAATGACGCAGAGTTGTTAACAGGTATGTCCGAGGCACAAAGGCTGACCTTTAGGAGTGAAATATTTTGCTTGAATTTCCTGTGTCACTCGCTTTGCGATGGTTTCTTGCTCATCGGAGTGAGTAAATATAGCGGAGCGGTACTCTGAGAAAAGCGCATTAGGGAACTGGGTGAGCATAGGAAGTAAGATATTCACGTGTGCCCTTGTCCATTCCCTGGAGATTCAAGGTCGTAGGATCATGGATACGGTAAAAAAACTCTAGATGAAATGGTATACGTAGCGTTCGAAACTTGACAAAAGGGCGGACATACCGACCAACTCTGCATACGAAACCTTGGAGGGATCAAACTCAATTCGAACGGCTTCTGCATGATCAGTCGCGCCGCCGCAGACGAGAGAGTATGTTGGGTTTGTAACGAGGCGATTACCACCTGTGTATCCTACTTTGGTGGACAAGATACCCTTGTTTTGCGAAGGTGGATAATGTTTGAGGAAGATGTGTTCTACGCCCCAGAAACATCCTCCAGCGAAGGTTGCAAATTGCTTTGACTCTTAGTAAGACAAGTTAGATTGTATAACTGAGAGTCATTCCAGGCATACCTGCAGGATTAGAGGCACGAAAGACGGCGGGATCGAATGGCGGCGATGAGAACATGCTTTTAAATCGAGCTAACATAACGAGAGCTGTAGAGTCTGAGTTTGAATTTATTCACGCATCATGATCGCATCTGAACAAAATATCGTCATCTTCCCTCGCTAAATCGCGGACTACGCTACTTCTGTTTTGGTCTATCTTATTTACAGGACTTTCTAAGTTATCGAAATTCAACCTTTCGAGTCCCAAAATGGCCAAATGTCCAGATCTAATATCTGTGGGACATCGCCTAAACCCAGAAGCCAGCTTGCTGCTCTCTTCCAGCTACCCTTCAGACAATTTGCCTCTGAAATCAACCTTGTATGGACCCATTGTTCATCCCACCAATCGGGTGCTGTGCCTACTTCCGCAAGCCATAGAAGTGCGAAGCATGTCAGGTCTGGGCGACATGCGTTCCCCGTGTCCGATACGCCATGGCCAAAGTAATTGATCGAGACGATCATTGAGGTGTAGCTCGCCCGATAGAGTGTTTGTAGCTGGGCAGAACTTGCCAGGATCGACATGCATTGGTTGAGTTCTATCGACTGCTGTTCGAGGTTTTGGTTGAGCCATTGCCATGTCACGTTGGACGGACAGTCAAGTAAGACCAAAGCTAGCTCAACAGCCACGTCAACGAATTCAGGACCCAAGCCCGAGTATTGGTCTTCCATCGCCTTTTGATAAAACGATCGCATTACTTTGTTGGGTCGTGGATACCATGCGGAGGTTGCTTCAAGCTCGCCAGTTACTTTATGTGTTGGGTCGCTTCGAACGATGTTCTTCTCTCTCTTTCGGCGATCATGGATATCAAATACGAGTTGGGAGGGTGCCAGACCTTTGTTCCTTCCCAAAATGCCCATTGCCAGACATAGTCCTGTCCCACTGAATCCATCGAACGTGGAAGGAACGGATTTGAGAAGGGTACCCGGCATGCTATTAATGGCCCTCGACACCCGTCGTCGGAAACCTTCATTCTCCCCCCACAGAAGGGACACCTGACCAGAGTCAAATCCATCATCGTACACACAGGGTTTGACTTTGAGAGGACCGTTGGTGGGAAACTCGGGGTAAATTGTTTCTTCGCTCAGACCTTGTAGCAAGGCGGTTGGGTCCTGCAAAATCCCATTGGGCGGACTAACTGCCCAGCCCCACTCGTCGGAGGGAGTAGGTCCGGTAACGCGTCCTTGACATGGCAGTTTTCGAATGTGCTTCCAGTTTAAATTTTTTCCGCGGAATTTGGATGGTATGCCAGTGCGACTCGGACCTGTCCACGACAACCAACGGAGTTCGATGTAGCTGCGATTTCGCCAAGCGGGGATGGCGTAGCGAACTATGGAGATGGCCGTGGCCGTAGAAAGAGTGAGGACACCAAGCGAATCGCTGCTGTTTCCTGAGAGGAAGGAAAAGACGATGAGGCAAAATGAGATGGAGAGCATGACGGATACAACAGTCCACCACCAGTGCTCGTAACGGGCAATGCGGAAACGAAACGTCCACATGCCTTGATCTTCAGCTATGGTGACGATGGTGACGATGACACCTTGCCAAAAGGATGTGACAACGGCAAGGCCAATGGATGTCCAGAGGAGCGCAACTTTGCCTGCTGGATTAACGAAAGGTAATGCTGGACCATTGGGGCTGGTGGCAGTGGGTAGCGCGAATACAGACACCGCGTACGAGAGGATCCTTAACGGAAGAATCATCGATTGTGAGGATTTTGGTCAAGGGTTTTATGGGCCCTGTGCTTTCAACAACACCTCTCTTTCAGGAAGGACGACCCTGGAGATATCCGATGACTTACTATTCATTTCCGCTGACTGCCAGGTGCCTGGAACCCCCCCAGTTTGGCCAATACACCCCTCTGTCGCCGACTCTCATATCGACCCATATTCGAAGTCCTCATTTGGACCCATTTAAATAAGCAGGAATTCGAAGGGTCCCAAGGGCCAGATGGAGGAAGAAGGAAGAAGAAGTCATTATGTTTTTGGAAGGATTATTACATAATTTGAAGGTAAGCGCCCTAAAATACATTACAGTAATGTTCGATTTTGATTCGATTCCCCCAAGCTTGTTATATCCAGACTCAGAGACCAGCAAGAAGCCGTACTTGTCGAGAGACATGCAACATACGATCCACAATAAACATGGATCAGTCTGGCGACAGAGCGATAACTGGGTTTGTGAAGTTGGTATCATTCGAGTTGAAACTGTCATGGAAGGCTAAGAGGAATCGCTGTTCAGATGGAATGAGATAGGTGACAAGGGAACACACAATCGTCTCTTTTAGATTAGGAGTGGTGGTACTGGAGGGTTGGGAATCCGTACAAGGGCACCAACACCAAAGTCTGAACAACCTCTACCTTCGAAACTGTGCTGCACATCGGTAATCGATTCTTCTCGTTCCCTTTACCGTTCATCGGAGTGGTTTTTGATCCGAATAGGCTTCGATCATGATCAGCGGCTTTTCCAACTTCCAACAAAACTCGAACCGATTAACCGCTTCCTTTACTCCCCTCTCTGACAACTCACTTTTTTGTCCTTACATTCGTTTAAGCGTTGAGATGCTCCTCATCTCCCCCTTCGTCCAAGCCATCTTCTGTTCCACCTTTTTGGCTCTCACCGCCCTCGCGCAAGTCCCATCGTAAGTGGTTATGTCGTTCTAATAGTGTCAAAACTTGAATTTTGTTCACAAGTTACACCGGGCAACTGCTCCTGCAGCCAGGTCTAAACAACGGCACGTGCCTTCTGCCCACCCCCTCCTAACCTGGTTCTTACAATATTTCCTCACCTAGGAAAATGCCTCACCTCCGCTTCTAATAGCGATGGTGCGTCGGTCACCATCCAGCCATGCGATGGCAGTCCTTCGCAAAAATGGACATTTAATGGAGGCATGGTCCAAGTTTTCGGCAACAAGTGCTTGGAGGTTCCCAATGGTGTCAATGCTGACGGCGTCAAGATGCAAATAATGAGTTGCTCGGGCCAGAACCGTAACCAGCAATTTTACTATGACAAGGCATGGTCTCCCATTTTCAATAGCTATGATATTTATGCCACTTCAAATTTTACCAGTGGACGAATCGTCTTGTCTGGACAGACATGAACAAGTGCCTCGACCTTGCCGATGGTAAACAAGACGACGGCAATCGTGTGTGTAACTCTTTCGCCTATCGACATGTGGGGCGCTTAAATCCCATCTAGATCCAAATTTGGACTTGCTACGCTGGCAGTCCGAACCAGGTCTGGAACACAGGTTATATGTCCAATGACCTCCCTCAGACGTCCCAAGATGGGCAATATGGCTACAACAAGTGCGGTACTGGAAGCAGTGACACATCAAAATGCCAGACGGCTTGGATAAAGTACGTGCCCGAGGATCGGTTCTTGTTTAAAGCAATAATATTAATATTAATCCCACAAGTTCGGCTAATGATTTCTGCGTCTTTGCTCCTCGTAAGCTCCTCTCCATGCTGTATGTGACACTGCTCAAACTCTCCGAACAGCCTACGAAGCCGCCGTCGGTGAGGCAGAGCGCGAAGCCGTTGCCTACTGCACCAAATCAGGACGTGGCACTCGTCTCATTCCAGATACGACTCTCCAGGGCGTCCACTTCGTCACGACTTCAGAATACGTTCAGGTTACGGGAGTTGGCGACTTGACAAAGATCAACATCCCTGCAGGTGATTCTGGGGGTGAATTGGACAACAGAGGTTCTGATGGAAAGGGCAACCCAAGTCCGTCTTATATGTGAATTTATTTCCCAGCTAATCTGGTCCTTTTTATTACTACAGTTGGAGGTCTTGTCTACGGCAACAGCTACGGCACAGGTCAACAGTATCACGAATGGACCAGCTTCATCTCCGATAAAGAGTTTTGCTTCCGTGCCTGTATCGGTGCTCGTGCGACTCAGCTCTGCAACCACATCTACGATCTCATGGGTTGTTACTGGGTAAGTATATTCTTCTTATAACATACCTAAATCTGTGACTTATATTCTTTTTCCTTCAGAATATACCTGCCAACTACGATGCTGGAGGATACGAAGATTGCACTGGGGATCCCGCGTAAGTTCGCCTACCATCTCTTGCATATAATAAAGGTCATCTTTCGATATCCAAGTGAACCAATGGGTGTCTACGGTACAAGCACATGGTCTCAGGGTGTCAGCCCTACCCCTCCTCCTCACCCAGCTCCTGCATCATCAAGCTGCCAAGCTTATCCGACTATTGCCGTCACTCCAGCTATGAGGCGACGTGATACCATGATCAGGAAGCGGGCTCCCGCTCCTACTCCTGTACCCTTGGTCTGAATACCTTTTATAACATTTATTATCTCGAGTGGGCAATGGTTGGACTTCGTACCTATATTATTTATCATCTAATATCAACATTCCTTTGTTATTGCTATAATCTAGCTGCAAGAGAATTCCAAGAAGAGTATCGCAAGAGAAGTATTTCAGGGGGTAAACTCAAATTACGAATAAGTCTGCGTTGAAACTGCTCGTTCACCGCGCTCCTCTCTACTACGCCAAAAAGGCGATGCGCTGGAACTGCCTGTGCGAGGGGACGAGCCATGTGTATGGCGCAATCAATTTTGTGGCAGATGACGTTGTGAGGTCGAGGAGCATCAGGATCGCCTGCAGCTGGTAAGCGTTCATATCTAATCTCGCAGCACGACTATTCCCTTTGACATGAAAAAAGAGTAGCTGAGTTACGATACATTATACTTCAATAACAAATTACAACTGTGGTTCCAATCTTTAAACTTCCATCCTCTGCTTAATATCTCCTTGAGTTCCTTGAGCTAGTGACATCCTCGATGATGTTATATCTCCCGCCTCCGGATCTCTGTCCCTTGAGATCGGATTCATAAACACGACTTCATGAAGGGGTCGATTGGGCCCTTGTAGAGCCCTGTCGATTATGGAGCTGGTAATCGACTGATCCTGGTAGAACCCAAGGCGCAGGTTTCGATACACATGTGACGACATGTTGTTTAACAGGACGAAGAAAGGAAAAGCGATAGCGCATGCAGAGATGGGTGATTTAGGTATGTAGACCAACCCACAAACCAAAAGGTTCAAAATAAGGAGTGCCCTACATGATAAGAACGGTTCTTGGTGTGAAGAACGAAATAAATAAGGAGAAAACTCACAAATAATAAGCCTGCCCATCCCTCAAAATGGACTTTGAAAAAGCAGGCAGATATCTTCCAAAGACCATGACTCTTATCCCATTCTTCACGTTAAAATCGTAGTGTGAATTCCTCATAAATGCCCACGACGTGGCGATGAAGATGAGACTGTCGTAAATGAAAATGGACGATGTGGTTAACGCATTGACTAGCTGCGTTCTCGTGATGGAACAATGCTGCGAGGTGCCCATCGGCATACCAACTGTGTACACCGGCGATACAATGTAACAACCGAGCACAAAGAGCCACATCGTGGAAAAGAAAGCGATGACATATTTGTTGTTGCCGTAGAGAGCGGAAACGCGCAGGAGGAAGGGTAGAACAGATAAACAGACGGAAAATGGAGACAGGATGCTGATTTGGTGAGCTAAATCACAGTTACCAATCGGAGCAGCTGATAAGAGATTTTTAGCATGCGTCGGTTGATTCTCGCTGAACAATAGGCTGACGAACTTAGAATAATAACGATCCCTAGTAGATGTCCAAGAGAGGTTACTCTGAGGCTTTGATCAGCTCGCACTCGTAAAAGTAGAACACCAGCGTATTCACCTTGCGACCACGTATATTATAAACGAAGGATTGATCCCAAATTTTAATGCCAGACTATAATCCTGGGCGACATGCAGGATGATATCCCACAAGAGAACCTGCCGTTCTATCAATTAAATCGATATCGAAGAAACCTGGCAAAGCTTACGGCTAAGGAGCCAACAGCTGCATATATCTCATGCGTCATGTTTGTTGCCAATGATGGAGGTACAAATGCCATGGGTGTGTAGGGATTAGGCAAAGCAATGGTCGTATTTCTGGCTGCCATGGTGTCGTCGGGCTAAAGGAGAGAAGGACTCGAGTATCTTAATCATTTTATTAGGTCGGCCAATTCCGAGCGTTGCGGGTCTACGATTGTCTTTACTTGTAAGCTTTAAGTTGCGGCACAAGTTACAACTTACATAAATCGCTATCATGATCACGGAGAGTTCCGTCGTCATTTACAAATATGATAACTTACCCGGCATCGATGATCATAGACGGACCGGTAACTAAAAGGAGGATAGGGATCCGTCACATGTCACAAGTTCGCGTTATACAACTGAATTCAAAACGATCTACATCACGAAAAATATCAAATTTTAGAATGATTGTT
>Ga0307507_10005719_pt1 | contig 20083 bp, 19 predicted proteins | sample 7_EM_MG_FD_207223 | JGI IMG/M metagenome (GOLD analysis project Ga0307507, IMG submission 207223) | Populus trichocarpa ectomycorrhiza microbial communities from riparian zone in the Pacific Northwest, United States - 7_EM | ecosystem: Host-associated > Plants > Roots > Unclassified | place...
GCGAAGTACGGCAAGACGCCGGCACAGATCGTGCTGCGCTGGCACCTGCAGCTCGGCACGGTCGCCGTCCTGCGGGCCGAGCAGGCCGCGACGAGCCGGATCCGCGAGCACCTCGAAATCACCGACTTCGAGCTGGCCGACGACGACCTCGTGGTGCTCGCCGAACTCGACGGCTGACTTCGGAGGCTCGGAGCTAGGACTTGATCCCGGCGGCGGCGAAGTCCGCCTGCTGGGCGGGCTGTTGCAGGAACTCGCGGAACGTCTGCGAGGCGCGGAGCAGGATGTCACCGGCATTGGGGCCGTTGAGCCCGACGTACGGGTAGTCCGCGGACCGCGCGTTGGCGACGGACTGGCCGGGGGAGCCGATCAGCTGCGGCTGGGCTGTGGTGAGTTCGCTCACCCAGTACGTCGACTCGGGCAGCCAGGCCGCGGGCATGCCGCCGATGGTGTCGATGTTCGCGCGCCCGACGAGGGCGTCGAGCACCTTGGCCGACGGGACGGCGTCGACGGTGACCTTCACACACTGGCCGTGCACGACGGTCGCGGCGTCGTTCCAGCGGGTCGCGGCCGCGGTCACCGGCTTCTGCACGCTCGGCGTCACGACGATCCGCATCTGCGCGGTGCCGCCGGAGCAGCTGGCGGCCTGTGCTTCGGCACGGTTGTTCAGCTCGTTGTCGGCCCAGTTCCAGCCGATGACACCGAGCCCGATCAGGGCGGCGAGCACGAGGCATGCGATCGGCCAGCCCGCGATCCGGCGGCGCGGGGCCTTCTTGCCCACGATGCGGTGTGAGCCGGTGGCCTCACTCGGCCGGGCCGGACGCTTCGGCTGGTCCAGAGGGTGCGGCACCGGCTCCTCGGCCAGGCTGTGTCGCCCCATCGACGTCCTTTCGGGTGTGCGCGCATGCCAAGCACGCGCAGCGATGCAATAAAACCGTTATCACCCTAACAGGTGAGTATCGACGGGGAAATAATGTGACTCACAGTTGGTCGGTGTGCGCGCCACCGAGTTAGCTTGCCCCGACCAGGCGATGGCAGTGCGCGATCAGCCGAGTACGTAGCGGCGCAGCTCGGCGGGCGAATCCGGCCTGCGCGCGGGCGTACTCCGCGCGTCCCTCGGCGGTCTCGATCCGGACCGGGGGATAACCGAGGTCGGAAAGGTCGTACGGGCTCGCCCGCATGTCCAGCTCGCGAATGTCGGCGGCCAGGGCGAAACAGTCGCCGACGAGTTCCGCGGGCACGAACGGGTCGAGCTTGTAGGCCCACTTGAACAGGTCCATGTTGGCGTGCAGGCAGCCGGGCTGCTCCAGGTTGAGCTGAGTCTCCCGCGTCGGCTCGAGCTCGTTGCGCGGCCGGGCGGGGTCGGTGAAGAAGCGGAAGGCGTCGAAGTGCCCGCACTTGATGTCCAGCGACTCGACGACGGCGTCGGTGCCCACCGAGCCGAGCCGGAGCGGAACCTGGTTGTGCCGCACCGAATCCGGGGGTTCCTGGTAAACCATTGCCCACTCGTGCAGCCCGAAACAGCTCAGCCGCGGCGCACGTGACGCCGTCGCGCTGAGCAGCCCGAGCACGAACTTGGCCGTCTGCGCCTTGCTCGGGGTGAACCCGGCGGGATCGAGCACGACGCCGTCGACGGTCTCGACGTAGCCCTTGCGCTCCAGGAACCGCCGCGCCCGCGGCCCGGCCAGCGCCACGCCCGGCCCGGGCTGCCACCGTTCCAGGTGCGTCGGCCGGTGCGAGTAGTAAGTGAACAGGAAGTCCAGCACGGGGTGCTTCTCACCGCGGGTGCGGCGCTCCTGGTGCGGCACGGTCCACCGCCGCATCCGCTCGACGTGCGCCGCTTCCCGGGCCAGCCACTCCGGCTCGGGAAGCACCTCGGTCATGCGCCCACGTGGGTACCGTCGCGCACGGTGCCCACGTACTCCTCGACAAGGTCCTCGAGCGCGACCACGCCCACCGCGGTGCCGGCCGCGCCCAGCACCCTGGCCAGGTGGCCGCCTTCCTTGCGCATCGCCGACAGCGCCGCGTCCAGCCGCGCCTCGGCTCGCAACTCGGTCAGCGGCCGGGTCTTCGAGTTCGGCACGATCGTTTCCGGGTCCTGGCCGACGAGGTCGAGGATGTCCTTGACGTGGATGTACCCGGTCAGCGTGCCGTCGTCGGTGCAGACCGGGAAGCGTGAGAACCCGGTCGAGGACACCGCGCGTTCGACGTCGCCCAGGGTCGGTCCGCACGGCAGCGTGGTGAGCTGGGCCGTCGGCACCAGGACGTCCGCCACGGTCTTCTGGACCGACTTCAGCGTCTGGGACAGGCGCCGGTGCTCGGAGACCTCCAGCAGCCCTTCGCGGCGCGACTCGCTTAGCAGTTCGGCGAGCTCGTCGGAGGTGTAGGCGGTCTCGAGTTCGTCCTTCGGCTCGACCTTCACCGCGCGCAGCAGCGAGTTCGCCACGAGGTTCAGGAACCAGATGAACGGGTTCGCGAGCTTGACCCAGGCCACGTGCGCCGGCACCAGCCACAGCGCGAGCCGCTCCGGCTCGGCGATCGCCAGGTTCTTCGGCACCATCTCGCCGATCAGCACGTGCAGCACGGTGATGAACGCCAGCGCCAGCGCGAAGGAGATCGGGTGCAGCAGCGCCTGGGGCAGGCCGACCACATCGAACACCGCCGAGAGCCGATGCGCGATCGCGGGCTCGCCGAGCCGGCCGAGCAGCAGCGAGCAGATGGTGATGCCCAGCTGCGCGCCCGCGAGCATGAGCGAGACGTGCTTGCTGGCGTTGATGACGATCTGCGCGCGCGTCTTCCCCTGTGCCAGCAAGGCTTCCAGGCGATCGCGCCGCGAGGAGATCAGGGTGAATTCGGCGCCGACGAAGAACGCGTTCGTGAGCAGCAGCACGACAACGAGTGCGATGTTCAACCAGTCGTTCATGTGGTCACCTCGCGAACCGGGGCGACCTCGACCTCGGCGATGCGCAGCTTGTCCATCGTGGTGACGGTCAGGCGCCACCCGTCGACCTCGGCGGCGTCGCCCTCGGCGGGGATCCGGCCGAGGCGTTCAAGGATCAGCCCGGCGATGGTTTCGTAGTCGCCGTCGGGCATCCGGAAGCCGGTGACGTCGGTGACCTCGTCCGCGCGCAGCTGCCCGGACACCATCCAGCTGTCCGTGCCGAGCTGCTGCGCGGCGGGGGCTTCGCGGTCGTCGTGCTCGTCGCGGACGTCGCCGATGATCTCCTCGACGACGTCCTCGAGGGTGACCAGCCCGGCGGTGCCGCCGTACTCGTCGACGACGATGGCGAGCTGGTACCGCGAGTCGCGCAGCCGGTTCAGCAGGTCGTCGCCGCCGAGGGACTCCGGCACGGTCGGGACCGGCCGCATGACCGAACCGATCCGGACGGTGGCGCGCTCGGCGGCGGTCACCGCGAAGGCCTGCTTGACGTGCACCGCGCCGCGGACGTCGTCGAGGTCCTCGGTGTGCACCGGGAACCGCGAGAACCCGGTGCGGCGGGAGATGTCGATCAGGTCGTCGATCGTGTCGTCGGTGGACAGCGACTCGAGCTGCACCCGCGGGGTCATCAGCTCCTCCGCGGTCCGCTCGCCGAAGCGCAGCGAGCGGTCCAGCAGCTCCGCGGTGGAGGTGTCGAGCGTGCCGCTTTCCGCGCTGGAGCGCACGATCGAGCCGAGCTCCTGCGGCGAACGGGCCGAGCGGAGTTCCTCCTGTGGCTCGACGCCGAACTTCCGGACCAGGAAGTTCGCGCTGTTGTTCATCAGCGTGATGAGCCAGCGGAACAACGCCGAGAACCGCGAGTGGTAGCCCGTGACCGCGCGTGCGGTCTGCAGCGGGCGCGCGATGGCGAGGTTCTTCGGCACCATCTCGCCGAGGATCATCGACAGGAAGGTGGCCAGCACCAGCGCCAGCACGATGGACGCGCCCTCGGCGAAGCCCTCGGACAGCCCGACCCCGGTGAGCAGCGGCCGGACCAGTTCGCCGATCAGAGGTTCGGCGAGGTAGCCGGTGACCAGCGTGGTGATCGTGATCGCGACCTGGGCGCCGGAGAGCTGGAACGAGAGTGTCCGGTGTGCCTTCTGGACGGTCAGGGCGCGCTTGTCCCCGACCTGGCGGACGTTGGCGTCGACCGTGCTGCGTTCGAGCGCGGTCAAGGAGAACTCGGCGGCGACCGCCAGCCCGGTGCCGACGGTCAGCAGCACGAAGACGAGGACGCCGAGGACGGCGAAAAGGGCCTGGATCATGCCGCACCGGCCAAGGGGCCGTCGGGAGGATCTATGGAACAGCCGGGTTCGTCACCCGGCCCGGTACTGTCACCGGGTGACTGCGCTGCGCGCACGAAACGGTCACTCCTAGCTCAGGGAATCGGCGTGTACTGCGAAGATACGGACAATCTTAACGTGCTCGCCCCACCGTTCGAGTGGTTATCCCTGTGGCGGCGCGCTCAATCGTCCGAGTGAACGGTTCAGCGCGGGCGGCGGCCGAGCAGCGCGACCAGCCGGGACGCGGGTGCGGCGCCGCGGCCGACGGCGACCGGCGGGTCGAAGATCCCCAGGCCCTGCCAGTCGTCGACCCAGGGGCGCACGACGTCCAGCAGCCGTTCGGCCAGGGCCTCCTTGATCGGATGTGGCTGGCCGAGCGCGATCGCGAGGTCCCAGCTGTGCACTGCGGCGTCGATCGTCAGCTGCCAGCCGTACTCCTCCGCCGGGGTGAGGCCGGTGGAGAGGTGGACGGTCCGCATGAGGACCCCGTCGCCGAGGAACGCGTCCCGGCAAGCCTCGGCGGCGGACTCCCACGCCGCCACCGGGTCGTCGCCGAGGAGGTCGCCGTCGAACTCGTCACCGACGTCGTCGATGGTGGCACCGGCGAGCAGCGGCGGTGCCCAGAGCTGCTCGTTCACGAGATGGTTGACCAGGTCGCGCACGGTCCACTCGGTGCACGGCGTGCGCTTTCGCCAGTCCTGGGCGCCGATCGAGTGCACGGCCTCGTCGAAGGCCCGGATCGCCTGGCCGTGTGCGTCGAGAAGATCCACGTCCGCCATTGAACACGGTTTCACCCGGTCAAGCCGGGGCGGTGCCGCCGGACGGTCTCCTCCACGAGGTCCAGGACGGGCCCGAGGTTGTCGCCCGGCAGCCCCATGGCCAGGTGGGAGACCAGGCCCTCCAGCACGAGCTCGAGGAACGCGGTCAGCACGTCGACGTCCACGTCGTCGCGCAGCTTCCCGGCGTCGCGCTGGCGCAGCAGGCGCTGGCGGGTGGCGGTGGTGAGCTGCTCGGACCGCTCGGCCCAGCGCGCGCGGAACTCGGGGTCGGTCCGCAACCGGCGGGAAACCTCCAGCCGGGTGCCGAGCCAGTCGGCCGGGTGCTCGCCGTCGCCCGCGAGGAGGTCGCGCATCACCTGCACGAGGCCCTGCTCGGCGACGACGTCGGCCATCCGGATGGCGTCGTCCTCCGCGAGGGCGAGGAACAGCGACTCCTTGTCGCGGAAATGATGGAAGATCGCGCCCCGCGACAGCCCGGTGGCTTCCTCGAGACGCCGGACTGTGGCACCTTCATACCCATAGCGCGCGAAGCAGACCCGCGAGCCGTCGAGGATCTGGCGCCGTCGTGCGTCGAGGTGATCCTGGCTTACGCGTGGCATCCTGGAATCCTGACACCGAGGACCGCCTCCTCGCAATCCGTACGTACGTACTGTGACCCGGACGCGCGGGAACCGCAACTCACCCATCCGCGTCCGATCCTTGTCCGTTCGGCTGACACGGCCTCGGGCACTTGGCTAGTCTTTGCGCATCACTATGGGTGAGGACTCTGGGTGGGAAGGGTGCGGGCGTGATCATCGGTGAGGCCGGCGAGGCCGCGAGGGCGATCTGGGGGGACCTGGGAGCCGATCGTGGCCGGGTCTACGGCGGCGGGGGCGGCGGTTCCTTCGCGATGGACCCCCATGAGCTGGGCACGGTAATCGGCCTGTGGGAAGACCTTCAGGAGAAGTTGACCGCGGACGGTACGAAGATCGACAGCGTCTTGGACGCGCTTCAGAACCCGGCCGGCCAGGACTCCGCCAGCGGCAGTTACGTGAACTCGAGCTTCGATTCGGTCATGGCGCTCAAGGCCCAGCACGACTCGATGGTGAAGTACGTCGACAACTACATCAAAAAGCTGAACACCGCGAAGTCGGGCACTGTCGCGACCGATCAGGATCTGTCCACCTCGTTCAACCTGGAGACGTGAGCACCCGGATGAAGCGTTCGATACTTGTCTGGGCGGTAGTCGCTTCCTTTGTCCTCTCCGCCTGTTCGACGAAGACCGGTGGGACTGCGACACCTTCTTCGACCGAATCCGGGACGGCGACAAGCGCCGCTGCGGATCCGGACGTACCGAAGGTGCCGAAGGCTCTTGACCCGTCGGCATATCTCGGTGACCCGTGCAAAGTGGTGCCGACTTCGCTGATGGCAGATCTCGGCTATACCAGTCCCGGCGAGCCGGACGTGAGTACCGCGACTTCGTCGGCCGGGCCCACGTGTGCCTGGATCAAGGGTGGCAAGTCGACTGCGGTAGGCATTCTCACGGGCAACCGGGACCGAGGCGCCGGCGGTCTTGCCACCATTTACCACAATAAGCAGACCGGGCATTTCGCTTTCGTCGAGCCCGCGCCGGAAGTCGAGGGGTATCCGGCGGTTTACGCGGACGTGCAGGATCAGCGGTCGTCCGGGAAGTGTGTCATGTACGTCGGGATCGCGGATGATTTGACTTTTACCGTGAAGAGCGGCGGATATGAGGGTGGGCAGGATTCGTGTGACGCCGCGCAGAAAGTCTCGGCGGCGGTCGTCAAGACACTCAAGGGGGCATGAGGGTGGACGGCAAGCAGATTTACGAGAATTTCAAACAGGGGAATACAGACGGTCTGCGCCAAGCGGCCGACGATGTCAAGAGCCTGCAGAAGGCATACACAGAGCGCGGGGAGAGCATCAAGGCGCTCCAGCAGCGGATGGCTTCCGCGTGGACCGGTGACTCAGCGGATGCCGCCAACGCCGGAGCCGGTCCGCTTGAGCTGGCCTACTTCTACAGTTCGGATCCACTCGACGCGACCAAGGATTCGGTCACCGCGCAGGCGAGCGGCTTCGACGCCTCAGGCAACGCCGTCGTCGAGGTGCCGGACAAGCCGGACAAGCCCAGTGCGTGGTCGACGGGGTTGAAGGCCGCCATCCCGATCGCCGGGCCGTTCATGGCCGCGAACGACGTCAAGAACTATCAAGAGGGTGTGGCCAAGTACAACGAGGCCAACGAAACCAACGTCCGGGTGATGGACCAGTACAACAACGTCACCAACACGACGAAGTCCACGCTGCCGACGCAGTACGGCACGCTGGAGGCCGACGGCGCGGAAGTCTCGATGAAGAAGCCCGTCATCCCGCCCATCATCGAGCCGCATTACCCCGTCCGGCCGGTGGAGAAGAAGCCGAAGGACCCCCGCAACACCGAAGAGAACAACGAGACCACCGAGAAGAGCGGGTACGTCAAGCCCGGCACCGATGACCACAACCTGCCGGACAGCCGCGGCATCCTGCAGGACGGCGACAGCAAGCCTCCCCCGGTTCCCGGCAAGGATCTCGGCACCGACGACGGGACCACCAAAACCGGCGTCAAGCCCGGCACCGGACTCCCGCCGCGGACGACCACCCTGCCGCGGACTCCGGTGGGCGAAACCCCTGGTGGTGACGAGTCCCTGATCGGCATGCCGGGCCTGGGCGGTGGCCAAGGGCCCTACGGCAGCACGAGCACCGGCGAGCCCGGCGGATCGGGCGCCGGTCGCGGGCCGGGTTCGGCGGGCGGGCGGCTGCTCGACTCGTCCGGCCGTGCCGGGGCCGGCGGCATGGGCGCCGAGGGCGAAGGGCGGCTTGGCGGTGGCCAGCGGTCCGGCATGGGCGGTCTCGGCAACGCCGCTGCCCAGGAGGCTGCTGCGGCGCGTGCGGCGGCGGGTCGTGGTGGCCAAGGCGGCCCGATGGGGGCCGGTGGGCGTCACGGTGAGCGGGAAGAAGATGATGAACACCAGCGTCCGGACTACCTGATCGAAGCGGATCCGGATGCGATCTTCGGTACCGACCAGCGGACCAGCCCGCCGGTCATCGGCGAGTAGGCGGGTGGACGTGGCAACAGGCCGGGTGGACGTTCCGGTCGAGGCTCTGGCCGCGTTGGCCGAGCGCGAGCAGGTCGGAGGGCTGCACATCACGCTGCGGCCCGAGGCGGTGTGGCTGTCGGACGAGGAACGCGCGGTGGCCGGCAAGCGGGTCGACGAGGCGCTGGCCGAAGCGGGTCTGGTGGACCGCCGGGGCCGCGCCACGGTCGACTTCCTCGACTGGCTCCCGCTGCTGACCGCGCCGGCGCGTGAGTTCTACGGCTGGGTCGGGACGGGCGGGCAGACGTACGGCGTGCTGGCTGCCTCCCGCGGGCTGCAGGCGGTGCTCGCGGTGTCGGACGGCACGCACGTCGGCGTGCAGGAGATCGACCGGGGCCGGCTCGCCGAAGCCTTGGTGGACCAGCTGCCGCCGCTCGGCCCGGGCGGGGGTCACCCGCGCTCGGTGCGCGTGCAGGACCTGGCCGACGCGGCCCGGCAAGGGCAGGAGGCGTACCCGCTGAGCCCGGCGATCCGGGACGTCGTGAGCCTGGTCCAGCGCCCGGTTTCGGGCAGTGGCGAGCTCTACGCGGGGCGCCGCGACGACGTCGGCCGCCATGTCTTCCTGGAGCAGCCACTGCACTACGCGGACACCGACTGGGGCCGGTACCTGAGCTACACGACCGGCACCAACGACGACGAGATGATCCACATCGGCCCGGCGGGCCCGCGTGAGCTGGCGACCACCCTGACGGAGCTGGCCGCCACCCTCGCCTGACGCAAAGCCGTGAAGGCCCCCTTGCCGGTCGTAAGAGCCGGTAAGGAGGCCTTCACGGCTTCAGTCGCCCTGATATGGTGCTCTGCTTCCTGGACCCACACCCTGAGCTGGTGTCATGAAAGGGCTCTCTCATCACACGCCGGGCGGAGGGGGCGAAGCCGAAGGCCGTGAATGGCACATTCACGGCCTTTACGGCCCTCAATGTGCCATTCACGGCCTTCCGTCAGGCCCGCGCCGCCCGGCGGAAGCTCGCCCTCACCTGCGGCCAGCAGGAAGGACTCGTGAGTGGGAATGCCGGTTAGAACCGGCATTCCCACTCACGAGTCCTCCGCCCGCAGCCAAGCCGTCCACGGGCGCGGGGCACTCCGAAAGGACGTGGGCACCGAGAAGCAACAGCGCTAATATGACAGCACTGTTGTATTCCTGCGGAAGGACGCGCTGATGGCCGGCCTCTACCCCGAGATCGACCCGTACGACCACGGCATGCTCGACGTCGGTGCCGGGCATTCGCTCTACTGGGAGACCTGCGGGAACCCCGAGGGCAAGCCGGCGCTGGTCGTCCACGGCGGCCCCGGCTCGGGCTGCTCGGAAAACGTCCGCCGGTTCTTCGACCCCGCCCGCTACCGGATCGTCCTGCTCGACCAGCGCAATTGTGGCCGGAGCACCCCGCTGGCCAGCGAGCCCGACGCCGACCTGTCCACCAACATCACCGAACACCTGATGAGCGACATGGAGCGGCTCCGCACGCTCCTCGGCATCGACCGCTGGCTGCTGTTCGGCGGTTCCTGGGGTTCCGTCCTGAGTCTGGCCTACGCCGAGCGCCACCCGGAGCGCGTCAGCGAGATCGTGCTGATGGGCCTGGCCACCGACCGCTTCATCGAGGTCGAGATGCTCATCCGCGGCCTCGGCGCGGTCTTTCCGGAGGGCTTCGCGAAGTTCCGCGAAGGCGTCGCCGAGGCTGAACGCGACGGAGACCTCTCCGCCGCCTACCACCGCCTCCTCATGAATCCCGACCCCGCCGTCCACCAGAAGGCCGCCGACGACTGGTGCGCCTGGGAAGACGCGATGCTCCCCGGCGTCCCACCCCACGACGTGTTCGAGGATCCGCAGTACCGGCTGAACTTCGCCCGGATCGTCACGCACTACTTCAGCAACCGCGCGTTCCTCGAGGACGGTGTCATCCTGCGCGACGCCGGGAAGCTGGCCGGCATCCCGGCCGTCCTCGCGCAGGGCGTCCTGGACACGAGCAACCTCGTCGGCACGCCTTGGCTGCTCCAGCAAGCCTGGCCGGGCAGCGAGCTGGTGATGATCGAGGACGTCGGGCACACCACCAGCGCGCTGAGCATGCAAGAAGTTCTGGTCGGCGCGACCGACCGGTTCGCCGCTAGGGGATGAGCAGACCGGTCTCGACAGTCGCTTCGGCTCGCTGGGCGCGGGTGGTTTCGGCCAGCCGCAGCCCGGTGACCCGCAGCGGCACCCGGTCGAGGTTCCACTCGGTCAGCAGCAGCGCCACCTTCGTCTGCATCTCCGTGCGCAGCCGCAGGAACGAGTCGGCCGGGTCCGCGCCGACTTCGCCGAGCAGCAGCCACCACGCCCATGCCGCGGCGCCCGCGTTGGCGACGAAGTCCGGCACCACGGCGACACCGCGCGCCGACAGCGCCGCTTCGGCTTCCGGTGTCGTCGCCGCGTTCGCAGCTTCGACGACGACTGAAGCCTTCACAACACTCTCGTTGTCCGTCCGCAGCGCGTAGGAGATCGCGGCGGGAACGAAGATGTCCGCGTCGATCCCGACGACGACCTCGCGTGGCAGCGTCCGGACCCCGGCGGGCAGCCGTGAGCGGTCGACCTCGCCGAAGCGGTCCCGCAGGTCGAGCAGCGCCGGGACGTCCAGCCCGGACGGGTCGTACAGCGTGCCCGCGGCGTCGGCGACCGCGACCACCTTCATCCCGGCTTCGTGCAGGTACCAGGCCGCGCCGCCGCCCATCGTGCCGATGCCCTGCACGGTCACCGAAGTCGCGCGGACATCCCAGTCCCAGGCTGCCGCAACACCCAGGCAGGCCTGCGCGACGCCGTAGCCGCCGACCACGTCGCCGAGCAAAAGCCCGCCGGGCACCGGAGCGTTGAGCCCGGCCTGGACCCGGCGCAGCGTCCGCGCCGGATCGTTCGAACGGTGGATCGCCGCGTGGTACGACTGCTCGAGCCCTAGTTTCTCGAACACCGCGTCGATGAGGTGCTGCGGGACGCCGAGGTCCTCGGCGGTCACCCAATGCGCGACCAGCCACGGCCGCAGGAACGCGCAGAAGCGTTCCAGGACGCCGAAGGCGCGCGGGTCCTTCGGGTCGAAGTCGAGGCCGCCCTTCGCGCCGCCGACCGGGAGGTTGAAGGTCGCGGTCTTGTTCGCCATCCCGCGCGCGAGGTCCTCGACCTCGCCCATCGTGCAGCCCGCCCGCATCCTGGTGCCGCCGGTCGCGACGCCCGAGACCAGGCTGTGCACGACGAGGTAGCCGTGCGCGCCGGTGACGGGGTCGGTCCACGTGAGCCTCATCAGCGGCTCGGCGTTCTGCGGGATCATCAGGCTGCTCACCTCCAACGGAATCGGTCGTGCCGTCGAGGGTGCGCCCGCCGGGGCGCCCGCGTCCATCCACCGTTCCTGCACGATGTCGTTTACGTTTGCTGTATGGAGCTTTCGTTGCATCGCTTACGGATGCTCCGCGAGCTGCACCGCAAGGGCACGGTGACCGCGGCGGCCGCCGCCCTGCACTACACCGCTTCGGCGGTTTCGCAGCAGCTGGCGCAGCTGGAGCGGGACGTGGGCGCGAAGCTGTTCGAACGCCTCGGGCGGCGGGTCCAGCTGACCGAGCTGGGCCGGCTGCTCACCGAGCACGCCGAGGAGATCCTCGGTTCCGTCGAGCGCGCCACCCTTGCGCTGGAGGAGGCGCAGGAGTCGCACACCGTCCGGCTCACCGCCGGGGTGTGGGCGTCGGTCGCCTCAGGCTTGCTGCCGACTGCCCTGAGTTCGCTCGCGGGCGAGCATCCCGGTATCGAGGTACGCACCCGTGAGCTGGCCCCCGAAGCCACCGCCGACGCGGTCCGCGACGGCAGCCTGGACCTGTCGTTCGTGATCGATTACTCGGACGCGCCGACGCAGTGGGACGCCGGGCTCGAACGGGCCGTGGTCGCCGTCGAACGGCTGCACGCGGCGGTCCCCACGGGAGCGGTTCCGGCCGGTTCGGCGGCACTGGACGAACTCGCCGAACACCCGTGGATCCTGGCCAGTCCGAAGTCGCAATTCGGCCGCGCGATGCGCACGGCGTGTCACCGGCACGGCTTCGCGCCCAAGATCAACCACGAGGTCGAGGAGCAGTCGACGGCGATGGCCATGGTGGGTGCCGGGCTCGGCGTCACGCTGGTCTCCGACCTGGGGTTACGCCTGCTGCGGCCGCCTGGGGTCGACGTCGTCACGCTCACGACGCCGCTGCTGCGGACGGTTTCGATCGCCTACCGCCGCACCGCGGTGCGCCGCCCGGCGCTACACCTGGTGATCGATGCGGTCCGGGCCGCGGCGGCCGGGCTCGGCCTGGGCACCGAGCCCGCGCTGCCCTGATCCGCGACTTCTTACGGACTGGTGATCTCGTCCTGCCGAACAGGATGAGCCCTGATTTTGTCGTACCCCGCGTGTAGCGTCCGAAGTCAAGTGATCCCATCGACCGGACGGGACGAACATGACCGAAATGTCCACGGTGCACGATTTTCCCGAGAAGTCGGGGAGTGCGTCGAACCGCACCGCACGGGTCCTGGCGGACCGCGCGGCAGGCGAGGCGTACGTGGCATCGGTGTGCTTCAAGCACGGACCGCCGCGCCTGACCGGCGTGGAGCTGGAGTTCACCGTGCACCACGCCGACGACCCGGCAAGACCCCTCGACCCCGACGTCCTCGCCACGGCGCTGGGCCCGCACACCCCGCGGACGCTGCGCCCCGACAGCCCCGCCTCGCCGCTCCCGGCAGGCTCCCCCGTGAGCCTCGAGCCCGGGTGCCAGGTCGAGATCTCCGCTATTCCCCAGGCCTCGCTGCGTGACCTCGACGCAGTCGTCTCGGCCGATCTCCGCCACCTCACTGACCTGCTCGCCCGGCACGGGCTCGAGCTGGGCGAAACCGGCATCGACGCGTACCGCCCGCCACAGCGGGTCCTGAGCACGCCCCGGTACGCGGCGATGGAACGCCGGTTCGCCCCGATCGGCGCCGGCGGCATCACGATGATGTGCAGCACCGCGGGGCTGCAGGTCTGTGTCGACGCGGGGGAGCGCCACGATTACGGCGCGCGGTGGGCGGCGGCGCACGAGATGGGCCCGCCGTTGCTGGCCCTGTTCGCGAACTCGCGCGTGCACGCGGGCCGGGACACCGGGTTCGCGTCCGCGCGCTGGCTCGCGGTGCACGACACCGAGGCGGTGCGCACCCGCACGGGTGCGGCGATCGGCGATCCGGCGTCGGCCTGGGCGGCGCGGATGATGGACACCCCGCTGATGGTGTACCCGCGTGGCCAGGCCCCGTGGGACGCGCCCCGCGGGCTGACCTTCGGCGACTGGATCGACGGCCAGGGTGCCGCCGCCGCGCTGCCGAAGCCGACGCAGGCGGATCTGGACTACCACCTCACCACGATGTTCACCCCGGTCCGTCCGCAGGGCTACCTGGAGATCCGGTATCTCGACGCCCAAGCACCCGAGCAGTGGCTGGATCCGGTCGCGCTGGTCGCGGCACTGCTCGCCCGTCCGTCCACAGTGGACAAGGTGCGGGATCTCTGCGGGCCGGTCGCGCACCGGTGGACCGACGCGGCCCGGCACGGGCTGGCCGACCCGGCGATCGCGGCCGCGGCGGCCGCGCTGGCCGATCTCGGCTGTGCCGAGCTGGCCCAGACCGGGCTGGCCGCGGAAACCGTCACCAAGATCAGCGAGAGCGTGCAGGGGCGCGCGTACCGATCGGGGAGCCGAGCATGAGTATCGAGGCGAACGAGCTGGGGGAACTGAGCGCGCAGAATCTGCGCGCCCACGCGGCCGAAGCGCTGACCCGGGCCCGGGAACGCAGTGTTGCGCTGACCGACGCGGTGGACGACGAGGACCTCGTCCGCCAGCACTCGAAGCTGATGTCGCCGCTGGTCTGGGACCTCGCGCACATCGGCAGCCAGGAGGAGCTGTGGCTGGTCCGTGACGTCGGCGGCCGCGAGCCGCTTCGCCCGGACATCGACGACATCTACGACGCGTTCCAGCACGCGCGCGCCGATCGCCCCGAACTGCCGCTGCTCGGCCCCGCGCAGGCGCGCAGCTACGTGCGGGAGGTGCGGGACAAGGCGTTCGACGTGCTGGAGAAGGTGCCGCTGGAGGGCAGGCGGCTGACCGAGCACGCGTTCGCGTTCGGCATGATCGTGCAGCACGAGCAGCAGCACGACGAGACCATGCTGGCCACCCACCAGCTGCGCCAGGGCGACCCGGTGCTGCACGCGCCCGAGCCGCCGCCCGCGCGGTCCGGGCGGCTGCCCGCCGAGGTCCTGGTGCCCGCCGGCGCGTTCACCATGGGCACCTCGGCCGAGCCGTGGGCGCTGGACAACGAACGCCCGGCGCACGAGGTCGCGGTCGACGCGTTCTGGATCGACACGGTCCCGGTCACCTGCGGGGCGTACGCGCGGTTCCTGGACAGCGGCGGCTACGACGACGAGTGCTGGTGGAGCCCTGCGGGCTGGGCCTACCGGCGCGAGCACTCGATCACCGCGCCGCGGTTCTGGAAACGGGAGCAGGACGGCTGGTGGCGCACCCGCTTCGGGAGCTACGAACGGATCCCGGCCGACGAACCGGTCGTGCACGTGTCCTTCTACGAGGCCGAGGCGTACGCGGCCTGGGCCGGGCAGCGGCTGCCGACCGAAGCCGAGTGGGAGAAGGCGGCCCGGTTCGACCCGGCCTCGGGGCGCTCGCGCAGGTTCCCCTGGGGCGACGAGGATCCCACGGCCGAGCACGCCAACCTCGGCCAGCGCCACCTGCGCCCGGCCCCGGCCGGCGCGTATCCGGCGGGTGCGTCGCCCTTGGGGGTGCACCAGCTGATCGGGGACGTCTGGGAGTGGACGAGCAGCGACTTCCACGGCTATCCGGGCTTCGGGCCCTTCCCGTACCGCGAGTACTCGGAGGTGTTCTTCGGGCCGGAATACAAGGTGCTGCGCGGCGGTTCCTTCGGCACGGACAAGGCGGCCATCCGCGGGACGTTCCGCAACTGGGACTACCCGATCCGGCGGCAGATCTTCGCCGGGTTCCGCTGCGCCCGCGACGCCCGGCCGGGCGAGGCCTAGCCGCATGTGCAGGCATATCGGATACCTCGGCGAGCCACGATCGCCCGCCGAGTGGCTGTTCGACGCCCCGCATTCCCTGCTGGCGCAGTCCTACGCGCCGAAGGACATGCGGGGCGGCGGGTCGGTGAACGCCGACGGCTTCGGCCTGGGCTGGTACCCCGGCCCCACGGGCACGGCGCCGCTGCGCCACCGGCGGTCCACTCCACTGTGGACGGACGAGACGCTCCCGCCGCTGGCCGCTTCGGTGCGGTCCGGGGCCTTCGTGGCCGCGGTCCGCAATGGCACCACCGGGATGCCAGTGACCGAGGCGGCCGCGGCGCCGTTCACGGACGGAAGTTGGCTGTTCAGCCACAACGGCGTCGTGCGCGGCTGGCCGGGGTCGATGAGCGAGCTGGCGAAGGCCCTCCCGGTCACCGACCTGCTGACGCTGGAGGCGCCGACGGATTCCGTCGTGCTGTGGGCGCTCCTGCGCGCTCGGCTGGCGGCGGGGGAGCACCCCGTCGAAGCGGTGCGCGCGCTGATCTTGGAGGTCGACGCCGCCGCTCCCGGCTCACGGCTGAACTTCCTGCTGACCGACGGCGAAATGCTGATCGGCACGACCTGGACGCACGCGCTGTCGATGCGGAACACCGGCTCGGGCGTGCTGCTGGCGTCCGAGCCCTCCGATGACGACCCGGGCTGGATCGCGGTTCCCGACCACCACGTCGTATGGGCGAACCCCGGCGGCGTCAACCTGCTTCCCCTTACCTGACAGAGAGCGGAGCTGAGGAGAACTCCGCAAATGGACTCAGCGAACCCGCCCTGGCCGACAGGCCCCGCTATCGCGGCGGCAGGGCACCGTCCTACGCAAGCCGGGAGACAAGAACGAATGCCCTGGCGACGCGATCGCGGACGCGGGTTCTCGAACAACACTGAGGAGTGCACGACCCGATGACCGAAGTCGATCTCGACATCCATCACTCCGGCGACGCCGTCACCGACGCCTTGCGCGCGGACGTCGTCGCCGGGCTCACCGCTGAGCAGAAGTGGCTGCCGCCCAAGTGGTTCTACGACGCCGAGGGCAGCGAGCTGTTCGAGAAGATCACCCAGCTGCCCGAGTACTACCCGACCCGGGCCGAGCGGGAGATCCTCGCCGCCCACTCGGGCGACGTCGCCCAGGCGACCGATGCGCACACCCTCGTCGAGCTGGGTTCCGGGTCGAGCGAGAAGACGCGGCTCCTGCTCGACGCGTTCACCGGGCACGGGACGCTGGAAGCGTTCGTCCCACTGGACGTGTCCGAGTCGGCGCTGGCGGACGCCGCCGAGGCGATCACGGCCGAGTACCCGAAGCTGGAGGTCCGTGGAGTCGTCGGCGACTTCACGAAGCACCTCGAGCTGCTGCCGGGCGGGCAGCCGCGGACGGTCGCCTTCCTCGGCGGCACGATCGGCAACTTCCTGCCCGCCGAGCGCGCGGTCTTCCTGCGTTCGGTGCGCGACGTGCTCGATGAGGGGGAGTGGCTGCTGCTCGGCACCGACCTGGTCAAGGACGCCGGGATCCTCGAGCGCGCCTACGACGACGCGGCCGGTGTCACCGCGGAGTTCAACAAGAACGTGCTGCGGGTGATCAACGCCCGGCTCGGTGCCGACTTCGACCCCGACGAGTTCGACCACGTCTCCCACTGGGACGCCGGGAACGAGTGGATCGAGATGCGGCTGAGGGCGCGCCACGCGCTCACCGCGCGCATTCCCGGCGCGGACCTGACAGTCGAGTTCGCCGCGGGCGAACACGTCCGGACGGAGATCTCGGCCAAATTCCGGCCCGGCGGTGTCGAAGCCGAACTCGCGGCGGCGGGCTTCGCGGTCGAGCACTGGTGGACCGACTCACAGCAGCGGTTCGGGGTGAGCCTGGCAAGATCCGTCCGTGGCTAATCCTCTCGCGAAACTGGCCAGGGCGCTGGGCACCAGACCCTGGCTGATGCGGACCTCCGGGGCGGTCGTCTGGGCGGACCGGAAACTGCACAGGGCGTTCGGCGGCCGGGTGAGCCTCGTGGCGCTCGCCGGGCTGCCGTCGCTGCGGCTCACCACGACCGGGCGCAAGAGCGGGCTGCCGCGCAGCACCAACCTGCTCTACTACCCGCACGGGCGCGACTACGTGCTCACCGGGTCCAACTGGGGCCGCCCGAACAACCCCGCGTGGACGCTGAACCTGCGGGCGAACCCGAAGGCCGAGATCGCCCTCGCGGGCCGTCCGGTCGAGGTCTCCGCGCGCGAGCTGGAGGGCGAGGAGTACGACCTGATGTGGGCGGAACTGCTGCGCTTCTGGCCGGGATACGAGATGGAGCGGGCGGAGGCCGGTCGGGCGTTGCCCGTTTTCGTCCTGAGCAAGATCACCCGATAGGTCTGCACCATCCTTTCGGACGGTGACGGGATTCACCGATTTGTGCCAGTCTCACCCGGGTAACGCGCCGTGACGCAATGAGCGCGCGGTGAATTGCGTGACCAAGGGAGGGACGTCTTGCCGAGTTCCACAAGGAGCAGAGTGCGGTCGTTCGCGCTGGTGGGGGCGCTCGTGGCCGGGGTGGCACTGGCCGGAGGGGCCGGGACCGCGGAAGCAGTGACCTATGGCCCGGTGAAGCCGGCGCAGGTCGGAGCCGTCGCGGCCGTCAACTGGGGTACCTGTCCGGCCGCCACGGTGGCCGGGGTGCCCGCAGATCAGCTCAAGTTCTACAGCTGCGCGCGCTACCGCGTGCCGATCGACCACGACAACGCTTCGCTGGGCACCATCGACATCGCACTGCTGAAGCGGGCGGCGCGCACGCCGGACAAGCGCATCGGCTCGCTGTTCTTCAACCCGGGCGGCCCCGGCGGTTCGGGCCTGCGCATGCCGATCGGGGCTGCGTCGTTTGTCCAGCCGCAGGTGATCGACCGCTTCGACCTGATCGGCTTCGACCCGCGCGGCGTCGGCCAGAGCAACCCGCTGCGCTGCTTCACCACGCAGGAGGACGCCGACGAGGTGTTCGCCGCGCAGATCCCGGTGCCGCTCTCGCGCGCCGAGATCTCCGGGACGCTGGCGTCCTACCGTGACTACGGCCAGTTCTGCAAGAACAACGCAGGCTCGTTGCTCAACCACATGTCCACCAAGGACGTCGTGCGCGACCTCGACAAGCTGCGCGCGGCGGTCGGTGACCAGAAGCTGACCTACGTCGGCTTCTCCTACGGCACGCTGATCGGCTCGACCTACGCGGCGATGTTCCCCAAGCAGTCCCGCGCGATCGTGATCGACGGCAACGTCGACCCGCAGCTGCGTACGAGTGACGGCGTCAAATATGACCAGCAACGTGCGCAGGGCTTCGAGATCTCGCTGGACGCCTTCCTGAAGAGGTGCGGCCAGGAGGGCCCGAAGTGCGCGTTCAGTTCGGGTAACCCGCGGGCGAAGTTCGACGAGCTGCGGAACTACCTGCGTGTGAAGCCGATCAGCATGCCTGGCGGCGGTTCGGTCGACATCAACGCGTTCACCAGTGGGGTCTCGGGCACGCTCTACTCGCCCGCGGGACTCGCCGGCTTGGCCGGGGACCTGCAGTCGATCTACGACGTGATCAAGGCGCCTGCCGCGCAGGCGCAGTCGATGCGGGCCATCCAGCTCAAGGCGCTCACGCCGGGCAAGTCGGGCCTGCGCGACGCCAACCCGGACAGCCCGTACACCTCGGACGACTCCTACTTCGGGGTCAACTGCTCGGACAAGCCGTTCAAGATCAAGCAGGACGAGGTGCCGGACATCGCCTCGAAGACCGAGCGGCAGTCGCCGACCTTCGGCCGCTACCAGGTGTTCTCCGACATCGCGGGCTGCCCGGTGTGGCCGGTCAAGAAGCCGGACGTCTACCGCGGGCCGTGGCGCGCGCAGACCGACGTCCCGGTGGTCGTGGTCGGCAACTACTACGACCCGGCGACGCAGTACAAGTTCGCGCAGCGGATGGCCGACGAGCTCGGCAACGCCCGGCTGCTGTCGGTCGACGCGTTCGGCCACTGCATCCTCGGGGACGCCCTCGGCGTCGACAAGCAGGTCGCGGATTACCTGACCGACCTGAAGGTCCCGGCGAACGGCCAGGTGTTCCAGCCGAACGTCCAGCCCTTCTAGAGAGCAAGTCCGTGAAGGCCACCTTGAGGGACATAGGTTCCCTCAAAGTGGCCTTCACGACCTCCGGGGCGACGCACCAGTCACACCAGCACCAGACACCACACGAACCGGCAACCCGGATGCCCCCAATGACGCGTTCGAGACGCCCAGCGTCCCGAACGCGTCATTGGGGACACAGCATCTGTTCACAGCCAAGGGACCGGCACGCCAGCGCCAACCCATCTCGTGAGTGGCGCGGCCGGTTAGAAACGGCCGCGCCACTCACGAATCTTTCCCTTACGCCTGCGTCATCTTCCGCAGCACGTACTGCAGGATGCCGCCGTTGCGGTAGTAGTCCGCTTCACCCGGGGTGTCGATGCGGACGTCCGCGTCGAACTCCACCTTGGTGCCGTCATTTTTGGTGGCGGTGACGTGCACGGTGCGCGGGGTCTCGCCGTCGTTGAGCTGGGTGATGCCCGAGATGTCGAACGTCTCGGTGCCGTCCAGCTTCAGCGACGCGGCCGACTCACCCTGCGGGAACTGCAGCGGGATGACGCCCATGCCGATCAGGTTGGAGCGGTGGATGCGCTCGAACGACTCGGTGATCACCGCGCGCACGCCGAGCAGCGAGGTGCCCTTGGCCGCCCAGTCACGCGACGAGCCCGAGCCGTACTCCTTGCCGCCCAGCACGACCAGCGGGGTGCCCGCCGCCGCGTAGTTCTGCGCCGCGTCGTAGATGAACGCCTGCGGGGCGTCGTCCTGGGTGAAGTCGCGGGTGTA